>Ga0075029_100002187_pt1 | contig 11109 bp, 7 predicted proteins | sample LitLauG_LLR_2013_FD_71391 | JGI IMG/M metagenome (GOLD analysis project Ga0075029, IMG submission 71391) | Freshwater sediment microbial communities from North America - Little Laurel Run_MetaG_LLR_2013 | ecosystem: Environmental > Aquatic > Freshwater > Creek > Sediment | place: USA...
ATTCAGAGTCGTCTCATTCAGGTTTTGGCCGGTGCGCGCGATGTCATTGTGCTGGGTCAATACCTGCACTTGCGCTGAGGCGCTGTATGGACACACCAAGAGCACGGAGCCCAGCAGGATGGTTACAACTTCCCTTGATCGACCCAGCAGCAATTTCACCTTAATGTCCCCGGCTTGTGAGAACTAGTCCGAAGAACCCCGCGAAAGCACTCTTCGGGACTGGCCTGTGAAGATCGGTGCATGCAGAGTACCAACAATAGAAAAGCGTCCGATTGGGAGCAATCGATGCTGCAGGGATTAGCGCAGGTGACGGTCAAGACATGTCATTCTTTGGTTTGGTCACATTTGCTTGCTGTGCAATGGTTTGCACAGGAAAAGAAGGATTTTTCTTCACCATTTCGTAATAATCCGAGGCGGAGTCCGTTGCGCGACTCTAAAGCTAGTCACTGTGCATGCGCCTTCGGCGTAGCCTTTTCTCCGCTCTTCTTCGGCAATAGACCGAACACTCCAACTCCGTTCGTCGTGCCAACGTAGACCTTGCCATTAGCGACAGTAGGCACAATGAACTTGTTCCCCACTCCAAACAGATCACGCCCTGAGACTTCCTGATTGCTGTTGTACAGTTCCCTGGAGAGATCACTTGCGTCGTACGCGTGCAGAACCGCAGCAGTACCGTTTTCTGCCGCCCAGACAATTGCATTGTTCGAACCGTCCGCCGAAATGCTGGGAGTCGTTCCGGGGTAGGAAAATGTATTCGGGCCCTCCGAACTTGGTGAAGGCAAGAGAAGCGCATTAACGATAGGAAACGCCTCCAGCGGGTGACCCACCGCGCCTATGTAGATAGTGGAATTGAAGTAGGCAGCCATGCCATATTCACCAGCACCCTGCAGAGCCCCGATTAATTCCTGATAGATCCCGTCGTGATTTGGGTTGTATTTACCCATGTTGTCGCGATCGACGAGATAGACGTTCACGTCTTTGCCCGCCCCGAGCGCCAAATGGCGGACCACTCCCTGGGAGTCAACGAGGTCAGGAAGAATCAGAGGAGCCCCCGACGCTAAGTCCAGATCATCATTCGATTCCTGAACTGCGTTGTAGGTGTTGAAATAATCCGCGACTCTCAGGTTGTTGTTCGTCGTCGACAGCTTGATAAAAGCATTGCCGTAATCGCCGTTGGCGGGGAAACCGGTTGAATCGGGCTGATCGAAAATTCCGTTACCTGCAAGCAGGTAAATATTCCCGTCTGCATCAGCGGCAGGACCGCCTCCGCTGTTCCAGAACGTCCCCAACTGGCCGTTCGGCTCGGTATTCAGAGTGCTGGCTTTCTGCAGCGTGTGCTCGTCATACGCAATAATCCAGGCCGTGCTTGGAACGCCGTCGCAATGCGACGTCCAGCTCGTATACACCACGCCGTTCAGCAGCAACAGGGCAGCTCGCTCTTTGTAATACTTCGGATCGAAAACCACGGTCCCATTTATGCTGCCGTTTCCGTTTCCCGGATAAGTGGCCTGGATATCCCCTGGCCCGCCAAATTCCTCTGCGCCGGTGGCGAGATCCAAGGCGTGAATCCGATGCATGTAGGCTCCGCTGGTATCTACCGTCATTGCCACCAGGTAAATCGTCCCATTTGGGCCCGTGCTTCGATCGATGACGGGCGTGGACGTCACTCCAATCCTCGGCGTTACCTGGCCACAGTTGTGGTCGTCGGAGGCAGTCTCGCCTGCCCTAACCACGGCGACTTGCCAGAGCAAGCTGCCGTTATCGGCATCAAACGCGTAGACAGAGTCGTTCTCCGTGGCCACGTAAAGGACATTGTGCACTCCTTGCCCTGAAATCGTTACGTTTGAGGCATAGAGCGGTTGCGCGTCCACCTTTCCGTCCACAACAAGGGTAAAGAGCTTGCCAAACGTGCTGACATTGACGTTCGCCGGCGTAAGAGTCCGCTCGTTCAGGTTCTGACCCGTGCGCGCGACGTCGTTGTGATAGGTGAGTACGTCCGTCACCTCTGGATTCACGGTCAGCGTCGTGCTTCCACCGACGGCGCCCGAGGTTGCTTGGATGGTGGTCGTACCCTTGGCCACGGCCGTGGCCAGTCCCTTGTTGTCCACGGTCGCGATGGAGGTGTTGATTGACGTCCAGGTCACGTCAGTGAGGTTCTCTGTGGTGTGATCGGCAAGAGTCGCAACCGCGGTAAACTGCTGCTGCGCACCCACCGGAATTCCAAGATCTGCGGGTGTAACGGTAAGGGCTGTTATTTTCGCAACGACTTTGAGATTCGTGCTGGCGTTCATGGATCCCAATACTGCCTTGATCGTGGTTGTGCCCTTGGCAAGAGAAGTGACGTGGCCGGTCCCATCGATCGTAGCTGTAGCGGCGCTGCTCGAACTCCAGGTGACGCCCGAGACAGCCTTGCTAGTCCCATCGCTGTAGCTGCCCACAGCTGTGAACTGCTGTCCATCCCCGATCTGAATCTCTGGATTCGCCGGCGTAATAGACATCGAGGACAAAGTCGGGGCCGGAGGATCAGTCGCGCCTGATGGATTGGTAGGCATGGCGCTTCCACCACCGCAGTTGATCAGAACCGACAGCGCAATGACGACGATGACAACAGTGATAACAGGCAATTCCCGGGTTCGGGGTCCCATGATTGACACCAGTAAAATCAGAAGTGTGACTAGCGGCGCTGACTGCAGTTCACTGCGGCTAAGGTTGGGGCGTCAACCAGTTGAACGCTTTGGGCTTCGGGTAAGAAACGTCGATTGCTAGCGGCGCGCTCGAGGTGAACCCGATTGCCCTGGAAATTGTGCTATTGTCGCGGCTTCCTGTCAACAGAAACCAGCCTTCAGATGGCAATTCAGCAAGACTTGGTTGTTTAGTACTCGAAGGAATGCAAACTTTTACGACAAAACTGCAACGCCAAGGGAAGTGACTGTCGGCAGTGGAGAACCACAGGGTCCGCCGCCCTGGGGTCAACCTCGTGGGGGAACCGGTCGCGGCGTAGTCACGGCCCTCCACCTGATTGGCGGACGAGAAACCAATTCGATCTGGATTATGACGCTCATGAAATAGAACACGCATCAATTGAAATTGGCTGTGACCTGAATCTCACCAGCTAGTCCGTTGATCGTCACTGAGCAGCCTCCTGTTCCTGAACACGCTCCACCCCAACCCGTGAAATTGCTTCCGCCGACCGGGACAGCAGTCAGTCCAACCGTTGTCCCATTTTCGTCGGTGCGGTAACAACGATTGCCTCCCGGCGGGCAAGTCATATTACCCACGGGATTACCTGTGACGGTTCCGGTGCCCGTGCCAGACAATGTGACCACCAGCTTACCGACGCAGGGCGGTTCGATATATGTATTCGGTTCAAGCGATCTGGCTTGCGCCAGAGTTAGGCCCGAAAGCCCCAACGCCACGCAGGGAGCCGCCATGTGGAGATGACTGGAGATGTCTTTGCCGTTTACCAGGATCAGCTGTTGGGTGCGCTGGTCCACGAGGTTGAACATGTCCGCCACAACCTCGTTCCCGGCGTTTACGATCACCCCTGTCTGTGTCGTTTGTGGCGTGGCCTGACCCGCAAGGTACGTGTACATCGCAGGCGGCTGTCCCAGAGTGACGTATGCAGCAGGACTCTCCCACCGGCTTGGCGTCATTCCACCCTGGCCTGAGGTGTCGCTGATATAACCGCCGTAGTGGGAAAACTGCGTAATCAAGGTGCGCTGCGCATCAGGAATATTCATGGTGGCGATCTGTCCGTCAGTGTAGTCGAGAAAGAACAGGGCGCCTGCCGGCGGATGATTAGTGGCATTCGCACTGCTCGCACAGACACCGACTCCACACTGGCAAACCGGACCGCCTTCTGGAAACACGCTTAAGCTGCCCCGATACGGCTGCGTACAACTGACGCCCATCGGCGTGGCATGTGGGATGAGCTGGTTGGAGAACTCCAGTGCGCGATAGCTGCCAGCATTGCCGTCGCCGAGGCTGTCGCCACCGGGAATGTTGACCCCATTGTCAGTCCCGCGATTGGAAGTAGAACAAGCAGACATCCCGGGCAGAATGCAGGGATCGTCGAAGGTTCCAGAGTGGGGCGGATTTGTCTGCGGGCACGATCCGACTACGATGGGTGATCCAGGACCAAAACTGTAGAAATTGTACAGTTGCCCTTGATCCTGCTGCCAGCTGCCCGTCAAGCGGTCGCTTGCCCCCGAAGGCAGGTTAGCGTCGGAAGGCAACTGGAACTTCTTGCCCCATGCACATCTCGGACCATGCGGTATCGCCTGGCAGTCCGGGTTCGGTGTGTAGGCGCAGTTGTCGGAAGTTATCGTCCACCACGGGTCATTGCTGGTGGAGGCATTCTCGTAGTATCGAGCGAAGCCGCCGTCTCCCGGGCCGAGGTCTTCGCCTGCCGCTATGACCTGGAATCCCCACTCGCGCGTGCATACGTTACTATCGCAATCGGACGGCTTGCTGCACGCGGCGCCGTTGTTGCTGCCACCCAGGCACATGGGTTTGTCAAAACTTCCCCACGCACCGTTCTCATCGATCAGTGCCGCGTACGCGATACGGTCGCCATTCGCGGCGTAGTGCTGGCCGCCTTGCTGCACGCTCAGCGGCAGAGGTGCATTCCAGGGACTATCGGGATACGCCAAGTCACCGACCGGTTCTTGATTCCGTAACGTATATGCCCCCCCATTCACACGTCCAGCCCCTTTGAATGCCACAGCGTTTGTGATCCAGTTCTTCGTCTCTGAAAACGGCGCCGGTAGTGCATATGTTCCTAGTTCGACCCCCGTCCGATCTTCCACATCGGCACCAGTCGCGTAGACCCTCTGGAACCATCCTGGAGCAGGTGGCCCAGGCGCGGTTGTGGCGGTCGCAATGGTTCCGCTGACGAGCAAATCATTATTGAAGCTCGTGGAAAGGGCTACGGTTCGACCTGTGCCGCTAATCTCGCCTACACCCATTCCATCAAGAGGATTGGTCGCAGCTACTCCCGCATATTCCAGGATTCGCACATTTGGCGATGCCGGGGTACTGTTCCAGTGCACTCGCACATGGTTCCGGCCACCCGGCGTGTTCGCTGCGTAGTAGATCGCCTGCGTCAGACCACCGCCCATCACTGCGGGACTTGCGACAGCGTAGGTATTGCCCAAGTCGTCGGTCACCGCTACTGCGGCGAGCGTCGTCGTGGTGTCTCCCCAGCCGATAACGACGACGTTCAGATCACCTGCCGTCTCGGGCAAACGGAAACCAATTTTGACATGGGAGCCGATAAGAATTCCGCAGCATCCGCTTTGCACGGAACTGATGGGGACTTCTACTCCTGCGTCGACTGCGCTGACGACGAGAATCGCAAAGACGGACAGCGCAAGAAAGTGGCGAATCATCGCTTTTCCAAGGGCAGAACTGGCGCGATGCCAGGGCTCGTTCTGACGCTGTCGGTTCCAAGAACTTGCCACCGTGCGTGCTGCGCAAACCTCACGTGGCCCACAACAAGCGCGATGCGACCCGAGACCGAGAGATCCTACCGAAGCGCACGCGTAGGGGAATGACAGTCAAGTTAATTGACCGTTAAAAGGCTAGCGCAGACCCATAGGCGCTTGGTTGCGGCATGCTGAAGCCCTCGGGAGGTTACCTTGGGCACTCAACGACCGTAGACGCATGCTGAGAAAGCTCTTATCGATTGCGTCGGATGGTTACGGAAGTGGAATTTCCTTGGGACGGGGCTTCGGGTAGATTCTGTGAATGCGTCTGGACACGATCGTCCAGCGCCACGCCCCCGAGCACGCATTCAGATTTGGCTTTTACTCGCTGTCCGTTCTCCCCGCAAGAGTTCCCCCTGCACTTTCTAGCCGAGGTACGCGATGGTTCGAGGGACTTCGACGAGGGGGTATCTGCCGACGGTAGATGGGTGGCGGGCCGTCGCGATCTCTCGCGTCATCCTTTCCCACCTTTTCTTTGGAACCAGCAACCACGCCTACTTCAGCGCAGTCCTTGTGCTGATGGGACCAAAAGGCGTGAGCCTGTTCTTCGGGCTTAGCGGCTTCCTAATCACTTGGCGATTGCTGGAGGAGCAACAGAAGTACGGCCACATCAACCTGCGAAGGTTTTATCTGCGGCGCGCGTTTCGAATTCTACCGGCGGCGATCGTTTATTTGTTCGTCATCGCCGGCCTCGGCCTGATCGGAGTCTTCAAAGTCGATACCCGGTCATGGATGAGTGCGATGTTCTTTTATCGCGATTACAGTAATACCACCGACTGGCTGACCGGACACTTTTGGACCCTTTCCATCGAAGAGCACTTCTATCTCTTCTGGCCAGTTATGCTCCTGTTCCTTGGTATATCCCGCGCAGCGTGGAGCGCGGCTTTCATGTCGCTCGCGGTAGTTGGGTGGCGCGCCATCGATCTTCACTACCATTGGACCGAGAACGCCATGCCCGATGTCGGATACTGGTTTCGTACCGATACGCGGCTGGACGCCCTGCTGGTAGCATGCATCATCGCAATCTTGTTTCACCACTTTACAGACGGCGGACGGCGAAGGGTCGAGTTTCCAACCTGGGTTTGGGTGGGGTTGCTCGTCGGATATTTCACCTTCGGATTGATGCCCCGCTATACGTCGTCGTCTTCCTTCTTTGAACTAGGTCAGGTGATCTGTATCCCGCTCCTGCTGGCCGGCACTTTATTGAATCCTCATTGGACCGTTAGCAAAATCCTGGAATGCAAAGCGCTCAAGTGGATCGGGTGTATCTCCTACAGCCTGTTCTTGTGGCAGCAGATTTTTCTTGGGAACGGCAAGACCGGCCATGTGCTTCTGAGGCTCGCCGCGGTAGGAGCTTGCGCAATCGCAAGTTTCTATCTGATCGAAAAACCGATGATTAGAGTTGGCCGGCGTTTCGCGGCTACTGGTGGCACCGGCAGGCTCGCCCTCGAAACTTCCCCGAGACTCACAAGGCTTCGGTTCGAAATAGAACCTGTGTCAGCTAACCAAGAAGAACAGCCGCAGAAGGAAGCAGCGGTAGGTTCAACAGCTTAGTCGGATCAATTGCCGCGCTAGGCTCCAAGTCCGCTGCTATTCCTGCAAGAAACACTCACTGCAAGAACGGTTCTGCGCGGCTGTTGGAGTGAGGTCCCGGGGTGGACCATAGCTGTCCACCCGGTCCGCAATTTCGTTGATCTGCCTTACTGGAATGTGGCTGTCACGTTGCTGGCTTGCGACACAGTAAGGGTGCAGGTGTTCTTCGATCCCGTGCACGACCCACTCCAGCCGGTGAAGGTCGAACCGCCACTCGGCTTTGCTGTCAGAATCACCGCACTCTGTTTCCCAACATACGACGTAGCCTTGGTTTTGACGACCGGCCCGCCGCGACTATTTGTCACTGACCCAGAACCTTTACCGGCGATCTTGACGGTAAGAGGCCAGACGCAGGGTGGAGTTGAAGCATTGGATGGCTGATTCGCCAAGCCCGAGGCTACGCAAGGATCGGCAATGTGCATGTGATGACTGAGGTCGCAATTGTTTGAACAGTTTGGTCCCGTAACCCAAGGCACGTTATCCAGGAAATTGAAGGTGTAGCGACAGTCGTTCGCGTTACAGGTCTCAGTCACTCCATTTTGGGCGGCCCACTGTGGAAAGGGATTGCTCGCCCCGTAGTACGCGTACGCTTCCCCCGATTCCATATACGGGTTAAGTGTTGTTCCCGCAAGACCGGTCTCTCCCACGTAGCCGCCGTAGTGCGCGAAAGCAGTGAGGACGGTTTTCTGCCACTGCGGAATTTGCATGCCTTGGATCTGCTGGTCCGTATAGTCCAGGAAGAAGAGAGATGCCTGGGACGGGCGATTGGCCGCACCAGGAGCTGGCGGCGTGCCGCACTCCCATGCCATGTAACCGCCAATGTCCGGAAATACCGGCGGTCCAACGACGCAGTCTGTCCCCAGGTACAGAGCATGGTTGATTTGGCCTTGGATTAGTTCCTGCAATCGGATGATGCCCATGAAGGGTGCGAGACCTGCAGACCGGGTTGCACTCACCCCTCCCCAGTCTTGATCCGAGTCGAACTTGGACATCGCGCAGGAATGCATGTGGATCTGGCACGCGTTTGACGGAGATTTTGCGCTGCAAGCCGGGAGGGACTGATCGGGGACATGGTAGTTGTAGAATTCCAGCAGATAATTCTGATCCTGGTCCCAGATGTCGAGGAAGTTGTCGTTATTGCTGAGGGTAAATTTGGCCTGATTGGGCGCGTGGAAAGGAATACCTATCGGGCTCCAACTGCCCGGGTTATGGGGAGGGCCATAATCACATCCTGTAACCACATACCAAGGGTCGTTGGCCGTCGCATAGTACAGCGGCATCGCACAGCAGTCGTCTGGTCCTGGCGTTGACCAGGTCCGATTTCCCCACCAGCCGCTGTTCCAGGCAAAGGGTCCCCATCCCCCGTTGTCCTCAAGTACATTGACCGCGATTGCATCTGAGCTTGGCGCCAGGTGGTTAATCACGTCCAGGGGCAAACGCTTTGCGGTAATGGAACTCGTATTCTTTGCGTAAGGCACTCTTGTGACCGGTTGCTGGTTCGTGATGGTGTATTCACGGTTTGTCAATTGAAACTGTCCTAGTTGAACCAAGTTCTGGGCGAGGATCGATCCACCCCACAAAAACATCAGGATTACGCCTAAGATTCTGGTCGCACGCATTTAGTCACTCCATTTCAAGTAGGAACCACCAGAAGCGGCATACGACTGCGATTGCGATTGCGGGCCCAGGGTGATTAGGGCCGCGTACAGAGTCGATTAACCCTTCGTGTGGAAGATGTCCAAGAATCCACAGACTGCTGGACACAACCTAAGAAAACCCACTGGAACTTCGACGAAACCCATAGTGCAGGGCATGTCTATGGGTGGTCAAAATCGTAAGTGCATTGAGAAACTCAGAAGTTCATCGTTAACTCACGATGGTTCTTAACCGTTAGTGCTCAAGGCGCAAACACGGGATGGATCGCAGTTGGCGCGCAGGAGTGCGCACCGAATAGAGGAAAACCGATCTTAGCAATTAAGACGCAAGAATCGGAACGCCGCAGCGCATCGCGCCCGTCCTGCCATGGACCGGAGTGGACTACTAGACTCGGTTAGCAGTTGAGGACGTTCGAAAGGGTTAAAAGTAGAGCAGTCGAAGCCAGGACCAATAAGCCAAATGAGCAACCGCGGGATGGTCAACAGGCGTGCGTCTCGGGCGTCCCGTTACGGATTGGGCTTCGCTGAGCGATGCAGCCGGGCACTCCTGGCATGTTTTGTTTCAAGCGAGGCCCCCAGTGAAACTACCACCTTCCACAGGGCATAAAGCTGCGACAGGAAATAGATGTGATACAGCGGTATTGATTTGATCGGTGAATAAAGACGTTTCACCTGCCATGCCCGGTAGAGAAGCGTCAGCACCGGAGCCATGTTCACGAGCAGAGCGAAGATCAAAATCCGCGTCGCCAGAGTTGCGTGAGAGGCGAAGAGATTCGCCACCGCCAAAGCGCACAGCAAGGTGTGCACGAACAAGACGAGAACCGGCTTGGACAGCCAGGTCTTCTTCATCATTCTGTACATACCCATGCTGCGCCATGCATTCTTTAGAAAAAAAACACGCAGGCTTTTGTCCCCGCCGAGATGAAAAGTGCGCACCGAATGCGCTTGGTAAACCTTGAAACCGGCCTTGTTCAGCCGGGCGCCCAGATCCATGTCCTCGCAGCTGATCATTTTCTCGTCAAAACCGCCGACCGCGAGAAAAGCACTCCGCTTGACCACCAGATTGCCGGAAGTGATAAACCTTACCGGACCGTCGCTCGGAGGCGTGTGCACCATGTACCACGTCTCTTCGATCCAATGCGCGGAATCCCCCAAAGCATATTCAGAACCGGTCGCGTCAGCCCCAGTGCTGCGTAATACCCTTAAAGCTTGTTCGAAAATGTTCGTTGCAACCACGCAGTCGGAATCGATAAACGTTACGAACTCACCGTCAGCCATGAGGGCTCCGCGATTTCGTACGGCGCCCACCGGCACACCGCTGATTTGCTGAACCCGAGCGCGCCCGCTGTATTCATTGACCAGAATTTCGTGCGAACCGTCGTCAGAGCCGTTGTCGAGAACAATCAACTCCGAGTTCGCATACCGCTCCATCGCTGCCAGGATCGAGTCCAGGCATTGGCGAAGACAGCTCTTTGAATTAAATACGGGTACGACTACGGAGAACTTGTCCTTTACCTCTTGCATTCATTCACCAATCCGCAGTCTAAGACCGCGCCGCTCGGTCATCTTTAAAGAACCTTGGCTGCACTAAATGTGCCAAAACACAAATCGAGTATGTGGTTTATTATCAATTCATTGAAATGATTATGGAGTTGAACGGGTGGGCCGGATATGACGATTTCCTTCACTATTCGCCGATGATAGCATGAGCTTGAAGGTATCCCTCGTTGGCCCTGATGACGACTTTGCTTCTCCGGCTCTCCTATCGGAACGAGCCGATTGTCATGCTCATGCCGCGCCGTCCATCGACGGTTACAGTGCACTCGCTCTTCCCACGGCAGACGCCTTTCCACCCCTCAAATTTGTGACCGGGTGCGGGAATCGCTGCCAGCGCCACCTTCGCTCCGTTCGAGAGGACCATATTGCATGCCCCATCAGGCCCACAATCTATCCCAGCGGGATCGCTCTTAACTCTGCCAGCTCCAACGACCGTGACTTGTAGGACGCCTTCACAAGGGGGATGGGAGGAATCAATTCCGGCCCCTGCAGTCACGCCTGCCATTCCGGCAAGCACGCAAGGATCGGCGATGTGGATATGTTGAGTGATGTCACACAGACCGGCGGCCGGACAAGAGTTTCCCGCCACACCCAGATTCGACCAGGGCAGATTGCATTGCCCTGTCGGCGAGCATCCCTTCGGCACCCCCGGCTGGCCTTGCAGCCAACTGAGGATGGGATAGTCAAGACCGGCCAGGGCGTAAGCATCTCCACTTTCCATCCGGGATGGGTGCAAGGGATTGCCGGTATCGCCCGCATAACCGCCGTAGTGGGTCAAGGCTTCCACGATGGGATACTGCCAGGCCGGAAGATAACTC
>Ga0075029_100002189_pt1 | contig 11106 bp, 6 predicted proteins | sample LitLauG_LLR_2013_FD_71391 | JGI IMG/M metagenome (GOLD analysis project Ga0075029, IMG submission 71391) | Freshwater sediment microbial communities from North America - Little Laurel Run_MetaG_LLR_2013 | ecosystem: Environmental > Aquatic > Freshwater > Creek > Sediment | place: USA...
AGAACCCCGCAGGACTTCTGCGAGATGCCCTGGAGTTCCAGTTGGCTCAACTTGCCGGCATTGGGAATCTCGCGCTCAATGACATATTTCGGCATGATGCGCTCCTGTTGTTGATGTTCTGGGATGTTGCAACTACCCGAATTCTAGCACTGGTCGACTTTCTCCAGCCCCACAAAGCTTCTAGCGCAAGGCGCCTACTTTTGTCCGGTCGAGCCCGCATCCGCAAACGAAAACGCAATCGAAACATTCTTATATTCCTTCCCATCGACCTCCACGTACGGATAGATAAAGTAGTTCAGCGGCAGCCCCTCCTGCGCCGGCGCCAGTCTCAAGTCGCGTCCCTGCGTGAACTGCATTCGATTCACATCATGCGCGCCGAAAAAATAGTCATGTTTTTCCTGATGCTTCCACGCCTCTGAAATGTCCACTGGGACCCAGCCCGTCGAATCCAGATAGAACTCGGCCCAGCAGTGGTATCCGGGAATCTCAGCCGAATGTTTATCAGCCGGAAGAGGGAAGCCGATCTGAAAGCGCGCCGGAATCTTCTCGGCTCGCGCCATGGAAATAAAAACCGAGTGAAAGTCGGTGCAGTTGCCATGCTTCGAATCGCAAGCCCAGAGTGTGTCGCCGTGTCCCCAGCCCTCGCCGCTCTTGTCGTATTTCATAGTGCGGAAGACGTATTCGTAGATGTCACGGGCTTTTTCCAGCTGTGTTGTAGCGCCTTTTGTTTCCTGTGCCGCCAGTTGCGCCGGAACTCCCGTCACCGGCACCAGGCGGTCGGCCTCCAGAAATCGCGCCAACTCGACGCGTGGCGCGGGCGAGGAATGCAGTTCCGGAAGAGGCTTTCCGTTCACCAGCACCACGTGTTCTCTCCGCACCACGTCGTAGTCCACGGAGAACTGGTACTCGCCCTTGTCGGCTTTCGGAGTCTGGGCGTACAGCGCCTCATTCCCATATTCCATCTGGTGAATCTGCTTGAGTGGCAAATCGCCGCTCTTGGAAGTGACCTCCACATCCTGGAAAGCGTCGGAGTGGCCCAGCGGAATCCAGACCCGCACGCGCCCGCCCGGGCTGACATTCTTCACCGTGAACGCATAGTGGAAAGTGAAATGGCGCTCGTTCTGGGCAGGAGTCGACTGAGCGAGAGTCGACTGAGCGAGAGCCGGAAGAGACGAGACTGCGAGGAGCAGGGGGAGCAGTGGCCAGAGCATGACACATCCTTTCGACGAGCGCTCGTTGTCTTATAAGCGTTGACTACTGATGATGATCCAGCAGGGAAACGGCCGACGGACGTCTTAGCGGGGACTATCGTCAAGTAAACCCGCGGCCGGAAAGTCGAGGCGTGCATCGCATCGTTCGTATTCCAGTTTCGCAGTCTGCCTGTTGATGCCGCATCCTGTCAAATCCACCGCATGATTCATCTCGCGTTCGCGGCCCGAGTTGCCTCACCTATCCACCGCCCGTTATCCTTCAGGCCATGCCCAGCACTCTTGTCGAATGCGTTCCCAACTTTTCGGAAGGCCGCGACCCGGCCAAAGTTGACGCCATCGTCGAGGCCATGAAGACCCCCGGCGTCTATCTTCTCGACCGCGAAATGGATTCCGACCACAACCGCTGCGTGATCACGTTGGTAGGCGAGCGCGAAGCCATTCAGGAAGCGGCCATTCGCGGAGTAGGGAAGGCCGCTGAGTTAATCGATCTAACCAAACATCAGGGAGCCCACCCGCGCATGGGCGCGGCCGATGTCGTGCCCTTCATCCCCATCGACGGCGTAACTATCGAAGACTGCGTAGCCATGGCGCGCCACGTCGGAGCCGAGATCGCGAAACGCTTCCAGATCCCGGTCTACCTGTACGAAGCGGCCGCGGCCACGCCCGAACGCCAGAACCTGGAAAACATTCGCCGCGGCCAGTTCGAAGGCATCCGTGCCGACATTGCAACCAATCCCGCGCGCAAACCCGATTTCGGCGAGCCCCGTGTGCATCCGACGGCGGGCGCGACGGTCGTCGGAGCGCGCAAGTTCCTCATCGCCTACAACGTCTTCCTGAATACGCCCGACGTCGACATCGCGAAAAAAGTCGCGAAAGCCGTGCGCTTTTCAAATGGCGGTCTGCGCTTCGTCAAAGGCGCTGGATTCCTGGTGCGCGGCATGGCGCAGGTCTCGATGAACCTGACCGACTTCGAGCAGACTCCCATCCACCGCGTCTTCGAATATGTGAAGCGCGAAGCCGCGCGCTACGGCGTAACGCCGGTTTCCAGCGAGATCGTAGGACTGATTCCAAAGCGGGCCTTAGAGCAAGCCGCGGAATGGTTTCTGCAAGTCGAAAACTTCGATTCCTCGCTGATCCTGGAAAACCGCCTGACCGCGGTAATGGGCGGCAAGATGGCCATCGGCGGGCTGCGCGCCGGAGTCGAGCCCTTCATCGAACAACTGGCCGCTCCCACCGCAACTCCCGGAGGAGGCAGCGCCGCCGCCGCCACCGGCGCCATGGCCGCCGGACTGGCAAGCATGGTCGCGTCCATGTCCCGCGGCAAGAAAGCGTATCTGCAATACGAAAGCCAGCTCAGCGAAGCGATCGCAAGACTCAGCCAGCTTCGCGAGGAATTGAAAGCTGCGATCGACGCCGATGCCGAGTCCTATAACGTCGTCATGAAGGCCTACAAGTCAGCGAAGGAATCTTCCGATGGCGACGCCGCGATCAGCGCCGCTCTCAAGCAGGCGACCAGCGTCCCCCTGGGCGTTGCTGAAAAAGTGGTCGAGGTGGCGAAGATCGCTGCCAAACTGAAGCCGATCACCAACCCCAACATGAAATCCGACCTGACAACTGCCATCGCTCTGGCAACGGCGGCGCTCGAAGGCGCGCTCGCTAATGTCGACATTAATCTTGATTCCCTGAAGGACGACGCTTTCGTCAATGAAACGCGGAGGCGCGCAGCGGCGCTGAAGGGCTAGGGAAACTCTGACTAAGTGTCGACGGAAAGCGCAAACCACAGGGTACACGGAGGTGCACGGGGGCCCCCAAGGACTTAATCAGAGGTTCCCTAGAGCTACCGGCGAATGCAATGAGGGTTCGTATCAGGGTATGCCTTCAGGCATACCACCCCTTCGCCGAAAATAACTCCGGCTTCAGCCACCGCCGAAAAAGGTCGCACGCGGGATCGTCTGTTTTTTCCGCGCAAACCTCTGCGATTCGAGCGTTCCAACACCAGTCCGCGGAAGAAACACTTTAGTTACCGTTCCACCGAACGATTAGGGACTAAAATAGCTTCACAACGGTTCGGAGACCGCCAAAGATCGTCAACGCAGAGTTTGCGGCTTGCATCTAAACATTGCATACCCAGTTTAGGGATTTCGTTTCGAGGACTGTCTATGAAGAATTTGTGTTTCGCGGCTGTACTTCTGTGCGCAACGGTTGGCTATGCCATGCCGATGGCGTCGTCGGCGCGTTCCATGGTGCCTTCTGAAATTCAGCAACTGATCGGCGTCGACTACCGCGCGCTCAAGGATTCTCCTACCGCCCAGGCGCTCAAAGCGCAGGTCCTGCCCGAGAACTTGAAGGAGTTCGAGGTCGCGCTGAAGGGCATCGGCATCGACACCGATCGCGATCTCGACCAGCTCGATTTCGCCTCCTTCCGCACCGAGAAAAAGGGCATTCAAGTCATTGGCGTGGCGCAGGGATCGTTCTCCGCCAAGGCCCTCATCAAGAAGATGAAACTCAAGAAGATCTCGCCCACCAAATACGGCACCACCAGCATTTATCCGATGGACGGTGGTTTCGTGATGACCTTCCTCGACGACAACACCTTGGCTTTCGGCACTTCCGACTCCTTGCACAGCGCCCTCAATACCCGCGACGGCAAGCGTCCTTCGATGGATTCCAATCCGGTCATGACCGACCAGATGTCGGCCGTCGACAGCGCCGCACTGTGGAGCATCCTCGACCAGCAGGGAACCCAGGCCGTAATATTTTCGGCGATGGGCGATGCTTCCAAAGTCGGCGACTACGACAGCCTCAAGAAGCGCATTCTCGCTTCGCGCTACACCATGAACTTCCAGAGCGGAGTCAATCTCGATTTCAGCGTGCTGACCTCCGATTCGATGACCGCCGCTACCCTCTCCACCATTTTCAAGGGCGTCATGCTTTACAAAAAGCTCAATGCCACGCCGGTCGAGAAGACGGCCATTGACTCGACCACGGTCGATTCCGACAGCGCGAATCTGCAGGTGCATTTCAAAAGCGACGACCAGAAATTCCAGGCGCTGATGCACTCACCCCTGTTCGCCGCCGTCTCACACTAGAGACGCCGAAGCTTTAGAAAAAGTAAAGTCCCGGGATGTCACTCCGGGACTTTTTCTTTAGGTACTCGTCAAGGTTTGCGCAAGGTTGGATCGCAGGCGCGGATCAGCCGCTTTGCGACTTAGTTTAAGATGCCAACCATGTTCAAAGCATGGCTTCCTCGGAGGCTTCCCCTACTCGGCTGCCTCGTCGTACTTGCTCTGTGTACTTCGCTCCGACTATTCGCCGAAGAAGCCACGCCTCCACCGGGGTCCCTCGAAGCGCTCGCCCATGACTTCTGGCAATGGCGCGCACGCTACCAGCCGTTTTCAAGAGACGATATACCTCGCATCGAGCGTCCCCTGGAACGCGCGGCCGGCCCGCGGGATTGGTCCGCGGATTCGATCGCCCAGCAAGAGGCCGCTCTGGATGATTTTGAAAAGCGATGGAAGCAAATCGACACCAAGGGTTGGAGCGTGGCGCGGCAAGTCGATTACCGCTTGATCGGCTCGGCACTGGCCCGCGTGCGGTGGGAGTTGAAGATCAACCCGAGGTGGCAGCGGGACCCCTCGTTCTATCTCGACCAGACCCTGACCGCGCTGCTCGAAGCGCTGGTCGAGCCTCCGCCCTTCGATGCCGGGCGCAGCCGCGAGATTGTGAACCGGATGCAGGAGATTCCGAAGATCATTGACAACGGAAAGGCAAACCTCCACGCGGTCCGCCCCTTTGCCGCGTTGGCTATCGGAGACCTGCAGCAGATTCGTCCCGAACTGGGGAAAGTGGGACGCGAGGTTGCGCCCATGCTGCTCGGCGGCGCAGAAGAGAATAAAGCCTTGGCGGTTGAGTTCAGTACGGCAACCGAGAAGGCTATCGTTGCGCTCGAATCCTATCGAACCTGGCTGCAAGCGCAGCTCGACACCATGCCTGATACCGCGGCCGTCGGGCGGGAAAACTACGAATTCTTTCTGCATCACGTCGCTCTTCTTCCTTACAGCCCGGAGCAACTTCTGGCTGTCAGCCGCCAGGAATGGGACCGCTCGGTAGCGTTCGAGCAATACGAAAAACAGCGAAATCGCGGACTGCCCGAACTCCAGCTTGCCGCTAATCTGGCGGAGGAGATCGAGCGGGCAAAGCAGCACGAATCTGCGATCCGCAAATTCCTCGAAGAAAAAGGAATTCTCACCGTGCCCGCTCAGGTTCGGCACTACACCCTGCGACCGATGCCCGGCTATATCGAGGCGCTCGCCGATTTCGGAGAAACGGACGACTTCACCGGCCGCTCCAGGCTGAATGACGACGGCGTGCGCTGGGTCAGCCCGCCATCTCCGCAACTGGGATATTTCTGGCTGGCCGCGGCCCAAGACCCACGTCCGGAGATTACTCACGAGGGCGTGCCCGGCCACTACTTTCAGATGTGTCTGTCCTGGCGGCACCCCGACCCAATTCGCCGCCACTATTACGATTCCGGAGCCAACGAAGGCATCGGTTTTTATGCCGAAGAAATGATGCTGCAGGCGGGACTCTTCGACGGCAGTCCGCGCACCCGCGAGATCATCTACAACTTCATGCGCTTGCGCGCTTTGCGCGTCGAAGTGGATGTAAAGCTTGCGCTCGGATCGTTCACCATGGCACAGGCCGCCGACTACCTTGCCCAGCACGTGCCTATGGACAAGAAAACGGCCGAGGCAGAGGCCGCGCTTTTTGCCACCACTCCCGGACAAGCCATCAGCTATCAGATCGGGAAGAGCCAGATCCTGCATTTTCTCGCCGATGCCAAGCTCACCCAGGGCAGCAAGTTCGACTTGCGGGCGTTTGACGACTTCCTGTGGACCAACGGCAATGTGCCGCTCGCGCTGCAACGCTGGGAATATTTGGGAAAAGACGACGACCTCCGCGCCCTCGACCAGCAGAAACGATAATGTGCTACGAGAGCGATTTTCTTAGAAGAATGACAGGATCGACAACGTTTGATGTGCGCTGTACCAACGCGAGTGCGATGCGGGCGGTTCGGGACGAAATCAGTCTCGAGGACCGCCGCTCGTCGGCTCGAACGATGCGTCCACCTGCGGGTTCATCAGCCAGGTTCGATGAGACGCTCGCGACGTATCGGCAAGCACCGGCGCTTCTGTCTGCGCTTCCGGCGCGATCGCGAATGCGCCCGGCTTCAATCGCAGCTTCTTCGTAGCTCCAACCTCATCACCCGTCGCGTAGGAGAATTGCGGCACGACCTGTTGCAGCTTGGCGAGGATGGCAGCTCGCTCACCGAGCGACATGGCAACATAGAGCTCGTCGAGACTATGTTTCAAGGCCGGCCAGGCGAGCTTTACACTTTCCGCACAAGCGATCTTGGCGCAGGCGCTCGGCAGGACCCGTTCGTCGGAATAAAAAAGTTCTTCGAAGAGTTTTTCTCCCGGACGCAGGCCGATGAACTCGAATTCCTGGTGGAGTTTGCCGGAGAGGCGCGCCAGAGTTTTCGCCAGGTCCGTGATTCGGACCGGCTCCCCCATATCGAGCACCAGGATGTCGCCCTTCCGGCCGACCGCGAAGGCCTGCAACACCAGGCTGACCGCCTCCGAAATTGTCATGAAAAAGCGGGTGATCTCCGGATGAGTGATGGTGATGGGCCGGTTTTGCCGGATCTGTTCCTGGAAGAGCGGAATCACGCTGCCATTCGACCCCAGAACATTGCCGAAGCGCACCGAGACGCAGCGCAGCCGCTCCCCGGGCCAGGCGGCGAGAATCAATTCTCCCACCCGCTTGGTGCAGCCCATGACGTTCGTCGGATTCACCGCCTTGTCGGACGAAATCATCACGAAGGCCGCGCAACGCGAACTCTGGGCCACGTTCAGCAGCGCCAGCAATCCGAAAATGTTGTTGCTCACCGCCTCTTCTACATTGTCTTCCATCACGGGCACGTGCTTGTACGCGGCGGCATGGAAAACGATTTCCACCCCGTAGGCCTGAAATATTTTGCGCATGCGCTCCGAGTTGCTGAAGTCGGCGACGCAAAATACCTGGTGCTCGTCTCCCTCGCCCTGGGCAAGGTGGCGCTGCAGGTGAAAGATTCCGGTCTCATTCTGGTCGACACACAAGAGAAGTTTCGGTTTGTAAGTCCTGATTTGCTGGCACAGTTCAGAGCCGATCGACCCGGCCGCGCCCGTCACCATGACCACGCGGTCTTGAATATAATCGCGCACCGATTCCAGATCGAGGTCGACCGGGATGCGCCCCAGCAAGTCCGTAAGTGAAACGTCTCGAACCTGCTGCAGAGTGACTCGGCCGGCGATCAATTCCGCCATTTCCGGGACCGTGCGGAAGGCCGCGCCCGCTTCTTTACAGAGGGCGACAAAGCGGCGCATCTGGGCCTGGGTGGCCGATGGGATAGCAATCAGGATTTCGTCGATTCTTTGCTGCCGGACTACCCTCGCCAGCGCCTCGACCGGTCCGAGCACCGGCACCCCCAGAACCCGCAGTCCCTTCTTGAGCGGATTGTCGTCGACACAAGCGAGCACCCGATAGCCAGTCTCCACTTCCTGGGTCTCGCGAATGATCATTTGTGCCGCATGTCCGGCACCCACCAGGAGCAACCGTTTCGAGGTTGCGTCCCGCCGCGCCGTTTCCGCCAGCATGCGCGAGAGTACCCTCACGCCGGTCAGGAGCGTAAAAGTGATCAACGCTTCCAGGGCATAAATCGACAGGGGAAACAGTCTCAGTCCCAACCCGTAGCGCACAATGAGGAAGAACGCGAAGGAGCCGGTGAGGATGGCTTTCCAGACGTCCACCGCATCGCTGATTCCGGTGGCCGCACCGTAGGCCAGCAGTTTGGTCAGCGGTCCGGGATATTCTTGAGCGATGACGCTCGCTATCGACCAGGCGGCCAGCGCATGCTCCGAGGGAAACGAAGCGCCCCCCGTTCCAAACGTGCCGGCATTCGCCTCGTTGGGACGGGGTCTGCGGAAGACCAGCTTCATGGCTTCGGCCACGATCACGCCATTCACCGCGGCCTCGCCCGCCAGAAAACCGGTCTCGCGGCTGTGCTCGGCATGGGTAGTTGCCCCGCGCAGGTACAAGCTCGCCGCGCTGCCGATCATGGCGGCGAGCCCGTAGTTGCTGAAACTGCTGCTGTGCGCAACCGGGGAGTTTCCGAAATGCCGCAGAATGTTTTGGTCGCTCGCCACCAGGCCGAGGGTGCCAACTGCCAACGGTGCGAGCCAGCTTTTGTCTTGGGTATGGAGATGCAACGGGCTGGTCCAAATCGCTTTCTGATCCGAGAAGAAATCTTGCGTGAACCGCGGCGGGCAGAAACCGGCCGCGGCGGCCGCGCTCGTTCGATGTTGGTTGGATGGAAGCATTCCCGGCAACTCCGTCGAAGAGTTGGTTGCTATGCCTTGGCTGGTACTCGGGCGCTTACAGGGTTTGAGAGTTTCGGCATCGGATGCCCAGCCGGCGCTTACCCACCCGCCAACCAGCAGAGCAATGGCTACAGGCGGGCAGGAACGCCTCCCGATTTTGCCGAGAACAAACATGTCTTAGACTGGCCTGCTAGGCTGGGAAAGCCGGTTGGGTTGGGCGGCGACGTTGGACAGCTGGACTCTGGAGGGCAAGACTTCGCGGCCACAATATTTCGCTGCCGGCTCCAAATCGTCGGCATCGACTTCCACGGCCACGCATTGCATGATCACGTCGAGCGCAAGCACCACTCGAAAATTGCTTTTCTTGCGGACCAGTATGCCTTCCAGCCCCATCATGGGTCCCGCCTTGATGCGGACCCGCTCCCCGATGACGAGATAAGGATGGGGCTCAATCTTCCGCTGTCCCAGACCGGAGCGGAGCGCCTCGATTTCAAAATCGGGCAGCGGCGCCAGGATTCGTCCAAAACCAACCAGCGACACCACCCCCGGCACTTCGAGCACTCGCACGCGCTCCCGGGAATCGATGCGCACAAACACGTAATTGGGAAACAGTGGCAACTCGAGATTCATGTCGCACCGGTTTCGCCAACGGTGTCTGGTGGAGTACAGCGGTAAGAAAAATTCGATCTGACGCTCGCCAAAGTGCAAGGCCACGCGCTTCTCGTGATGCGAATTGGTGTAGACCGCAAACCAGTTCGCAGAAAGTTCCCGGACCACGGCCCAACTTTCTATCTTCTGTTCTCCTGCTGGCCGCCTTGCCGCCACGTCCGTTGCCATGATTTGCGTTTCCATTTGCGTGCAGCTTCGCTATCCCCGCTTAGCGAGGTTCTTTAGAACGCTCCAATTTTGGGACGCTTGCCCATGTCCTCCATTGCACTTACTCTGCCACCGCGTTTCTGCGGCTTCGATTTGTGTGTGCCTTTCTGCACGCTGGAGTTACGAGTTCGTTCGTCGCCGTTTCTTCTCCAATTCCCGCGGCGGGAACCTGAATCGGGTCTTCCGTGCTAAAGCAGCACAGCTCCCCGCCATGTACACACGTGCGAGACACGGATCGCCCTGGCAACGGATCGCTCTGGCAACGGATCGCCCTGGCAATGGAGCGACTGGCAATGGCTGGGAATCATGCCGCCCTAGCAGTGCGCCCGTTGGTGCTGCCGTGAAGGACTTAGGCCCCGATCTGGTGACGAAGTAGCGAGCCGGTACCGCACCATGCGAAAAAACTGATTCGTCGGATAGAAAATATGAATCCAAGTAAGAGCGAAGTTTGTTGACCGCAGGAGTTATTCAACTTAGAATGCCAACCATGTTGGAGCAGAATCTTTCCGCGCTGTGCCTGTGCATCTGTTGTTGTTGTGCATCAGTGTGCTCTGGCGCGGGGAGGCTGCCGATCTAAGTAACTTGTTCTAATACCGGCACTTATAACCCACCGCCAGATGAACCTGGCGGTGGGTTTTTTATTTCTCGGGACAAGTGGTCTGGACAAAACAGCCTATGACAAACACAGCGACAGAAACCAAGGCACAGCGAGTCGAGCGTCTCAAACGCTCCAGGAATCCATGGGAAGGCCTGGAAGAAATCCGGCGCTTCGCCCGGGAGGGGTTCGCATCCATCCCGCCCGAGTGGCTTGGCACCTATTTCCGCTGGTGGGGCGTATACACGCAGGGTGACGGGGAAGGCGTAACCGGAGGTCAAAACGGAGAAGGCCGGGCGCTACAACGCTTCATGGTAAGGATCCGGGTCCCCAACGGCCTGCTGCGCTCCGAACAACTACGCGCCATTGCCGACCTCACCCGCCGCTATGCTCATGGAACCGCCGACATCACCGTCCGGCAGAACATTCAGTTGCACTGGGTCACGATTGAGCAGCTGCCAGACCTGCTCGAAGCGCTCGGACGAGTCGGCTTGAACACGACCAGCGCCTGCGGTGATGTCACCCGCAATGTCACCGGCTGCCCGGTTGCCGGCGTCGACGAGGATGAGATTTGCGATGCTTCACCATTAGCACTAGAAGCCTCGCGAATGCTGGCGGGCAATGGCGACTTTTACAACCTCCCCCGAAAATTCAAGATCTCGATCACCGGATGCCGCGTCTGGTGCCCGTATCCCGAGATCAACGACGTGGGCTTGACCGCCACCACGCGCGTGCTGCGCGGCACGCCCGAGATTGGTTTCTCCCTGCGAGTTGCGGGAGGCCTCTCCACCGAACCCTATCTGGGCGCGCGATTGAACGCGTTTGTCCGTTGGCATCAGGTGTTGCCCGCCATTAAGGGCATTGCCGAACTGTTTCGCGACTCCGACGTGTTGCGCGAACATCGCGAGCGGGCCCGGCTGAAATTTCTCTTCCTGCGCCATGGCTGGACGGCGGAAAGCTTTCTGGACGAACTGCAGCGCCGCATTGGATTTCAATTCGATCCCGC
>Ga0075029_100002191_pt1 | contig 11096 bp, 9 predicted proteins | sample LitLauG_LLR_2013_FD_71391 | JGI IMG/M metagenome (GOLD analysis project Ga0075029, IMG submission 71391) | Freshwater sediment microbial communities from North America - Little Laurel Run_MetaG_LLR_2013 | ecosystem: Environmental > Aquatic > Freshwater > Creek > Sediment | place: USA...
GCTTCCGGCGGCCGTCGCTGCAGCCCGGGGGCGCCTGAGCGGGCGAGCAGCGGTCTGCTGCAGCCTGCATTTTTATATTATACTCGTGACATTACAAAAATCGGTGCAACCTTCGAGATATGGCAATGCGCAATGTAAGAACCCTCGGACTTCTCGGCACCGGCGTCATCGGCGGCGGATGGGCGGCGCGCGCGTTGCATTACGGCATCGACGTCATCGCCGCGGACGTCAAGCCGGAGATGGAAGAATGGATACGCGGCGCGGTGGCCAACGCCGAACCCGCCCTGGCCCGCCTCACGTTCGCGCCGCTGCCGCCAAAAGGCAGGCTTTCCTTCACCACCGATCTTAAGGTAATGGCGGAGCGGGCTGATTTCATCCAGGAGAACATTCCCGAGCAGCTGCCCCTGAAGCAGCGCATGCTGGCGCAGGTGAGCCGCCACGCGGCGGCGGATGTGGTCATCGCCTCCAGCACTTCCGGGCTTACCCCGACCGATCTGCAGCGCGATATGCTCGCGCCGGAACGCTTTTGCGTGGCGCATCCCTTCAATCCGGTGTATTTACTGCCGTTGGTCGAGCTCGTAGGCGGCGCAAAAACCGCATCGGCTACCATCGAGGCGGCGGCGAAATTCTTCGCCCACATCGGCATGCATCCGCTGCGGGTGCGGCATGAGGTGCCAGGTCACCTGACCGATCGCCTGCAGGAGGCATTGTGGCGCGAGATCCTGCATCTCGTGAATGACGGCGTTGCCACGACCGGCGAGCTTGACGAGTCCATCATTTACGGGCCGGGCCTGCGATGGGCGGCCATGGGCACCAACCTCATCTACCACTTGGCCGGCGGCGAAAGCGGCATGCGGCATATGCTGGCGCAGTTCGGTCCGTGCCTGAAGTGGCCGTGGACCAAGCTCGAGGCCCCGGAGCTCACCGACACCCTGATCGACCGCATGGTCGAGGGCACCCACGCCCAAGCTGCCGGCCGCTCCATTCGCGAACTCGAGCGCCTGCGGGATGATTCACTGGTCGCGGTGCAACAGGTCCTGCGTCAATACAACATCGGCGCCGGCGCCACATTGCGCGCGCTCGAGGAGCGTCTCTATCGGGATGCCGCAGCCGCGAACCCGGCGAGCCCGGAGCGCGGCAAGCCGTTGCGCCTCGTGGACACGGTGGTGCGGCCCGAATGGATCGACTACAACCGCCACATGTCGGACTTTCGCTACGGCCAGCTGTTCGGCGATGCCATGGATTCCCTGTATCGGCGGGTTGGCGTCGATGAGGCGTACCGCGCCTCCGGCCGCATGTACTACTCGGTGGAAACACACCTGAGGTATCTGGGCGAAGCCAAGGTCGGCGAGGCGCTCTACGTCACCACGCAGCTGCTCGCTGTCGATGAGAAACGCCTGCAGGTGTTTCATCGTCTGTTTCGCGGCCGCGATGATGCGCTGATCGCCACGGACGAACAAATGCACCTGCATGTCGATACCGCCGCCGCCAAGGCGACGGCGGTGGATCCCGCCGTGCGCCGCAAGCTCGAGGCGATCCGCAGCGATCAGGCGGAGCTGCCGAGGCCGAGAGAAGCGGGACGGTCGATCGGCCAGCCGCACTGACGCCATGCCCAAAGTCGTCGATCATGCCCAGCGCCGCGATGAGATCGCCCTGGTGGCCTGTCAGGTGGTTGCAAAATACGGCTTCGAGCAGGCGACGGTGGCGCGCATCGCGCGGGCCGCGGGCTACACCACCGGCATGGTCGCGCACTATTTCGAGTCGAAGCAGGAAATCATCCTCGCAGCGCTGCGCCTGATGCTGCTGCGGATCGAGCAGAGGCTCACACGCGAACGACAGAGCGGCGAGGCAAACCTCCTGGAGGTGCTGTCCGAAGCGCTGGCACTCGATGAGCAGCGTTTTACCGAATGCGCTTTCTGGATGGCGTTTTGGGGGCAGGTCTCCGCGGACAAAAAGCTCAGACGCCTCAACATTTGGGTACACCGCGAGTATCAACGGCTTTTTGCGCGCTGTTTCGCGGAACACTGGCTCGACTGGTCCTCCTGGCCGCCCGCGTTGCGCGATCAAGTCCTGCGTTCGGTGGTGACCTTCATCAACGGCCTGACCGCGAGTTCCGTGACCAGTCCGCGCGATTGGCCGGCGGCCGCGCAGATCGAGCAGTTGCGCTTGCAGTTGGATCTGCTTCGGAATTGGGCAACGCTGAAGCGCAGGCGCCGAACCGGGTAGATTGGAGTCAACATGGATTTCTCCCTCAGTGAAGAGCAGCAACTGGTGATCAAGACCACGCGCGACTTCGTGCACAACGAACTCTATCCGCACGAAAAGGAGGTGGAGGAAACCGGCGTACTGCGTGCGGAACTGCACAGGGAGTTGAAGGCCAAAGCCATCGACGCCGGCTTGTATGCTGCCAACATGCCTGTCGAGGTGGGCGGTGCGGGCCTCGATACGGTCACCTGGGTGCTGTACGAAAAGGAGCTGGGCCGCGCCAACTACGCGCTGCATTACTCCTGCGTGGGCCGTCCTTCCAATATTCTGCTGGCCTGCGAAGGCGAGCAGAAGCAGCGATACCTATTGCCCACGGTGCGCGGCGATCGAACCGAATGCCTGGCGATGACCGAACCCGGCGCAGGTTCCGACCTGCGCGGCATGAAGACCTTGGCGCAGCGACGCGGCGATGACTTCGTCATCAACGGCACCAAGCATTTCATCAGTCATGCCGACCATTCGGATTACGTGATCCTGTTCGCGGCCACGGGCGAAGAAACGACCGCCCACGGCAGCCGCAAGAAAATCACGGCATTCCTGATCGACATGGGACACCCGGGCTTCGAAGTCAGGCCGGGCTACAAAAACGTTTCGCATCGCGGTTATACCAACAGCATTCTCGAGTTCAACAACTGCCGCGTGCCGAAATCGGCGATCTTGGGTGAGATCGACCGCGGCTTTGAGGTCGCGAACACCTGGCTCGGAGCCACCCGGCTGCAGGTCGCGGCCACCTGCCTGGGGCGCGCCGAACGTGCGCTGGAACTGTCGAAGCAATGGGCAGTGGATCGCGTTCAGTTCGGGCAGCAAATCGGCAAATTCCAGGGAGTCAGTTTCAAGCTGGCCGACATGGCGGTGGAGTTGCGCGCCGCGGAGCTGCTGGTGCTGGAAGCGGCCTGGAAGCGCGATCAGAAGATCGACACCGACATGGATATGGCGATTGCCAAGGTCAAAGCCACTGAAATGCTGGCCATGGTTTCCGATGAAGCGCTGCAGATTCACGGCGGCATGGGGTTGATGAGCGACCTGCCGCTGGAACGGATTTGGCGCGACGCGCGCATCGAGCGCATCTGGGACGGCACCAGTGAAGTGCAGAGGCATATCATTTCCCGCAGCCTGCTGCGTCCATTGGGCGGGTAGTGCCTTTCCCGGCGAGCTAGCGGCCGCTCCATCGCGGACTGCGCTTCTCAGTGAATGCCCGGGTGCCTTCCTTCAGGTCATCGGACCGGATCACGCGCTGTACCGCGTCCAGCGCGTCGTGCAATTCAAAGGCTTCGTGTTCGGGAACCATTTCGGTATGCCGCAGCAGCTGCTTGATCGCCGGAAACAACAGCGGTGGTCCGGCCGCCAACTGCTTGGCGATCTCGCGCGCCTTCTTCATGCCTTCCCCCTTGGGAACGACATGATTCGCAAGTCCCCAGTGCTTGGCCTCGGCGGCATCCATCCAGCGGCCGGTCATCAGGAACTCCACGGCCACGTGGTAGGGAATGCGGCGCCGTAACTTGACCGTGCCGGCGTCAGCCAGCACGCCGACATTGATTTCCGGCAGCGCGAATTTCGCGTGCTCCTCCATCACGATGATGTCCGTGCCCAGCACCACCTCGAAGCCTCCGCCGCAGGCGATTCCGTTGACCGCCGCGATGATCGGCTTGTTGAGATTTCTCGGGTAATTCAAGCCGCCGAAGCCGCCGATGCCCCAGTCTTCATCGGATTTCTCGCCGGCCGTCGCAGCTTTCAAATCCCAGCCGGGCGAGAAAAAGCGCTCGCCGGCGCCGGTGATGATGGCGATTCGCAGCGTGGGATCGTCGCGAAAGGCGCTGAACACGTCGTTCAAGCGGCGACTCGCGGCAAGATCGATCGCGTTTGCCTTTGGCCGATCGATGGTGACCTCAAGAATGGCGCCGTCTTGGGTTGTACAGATTCCATCGGACATATCAGGACCTCCCATTTGATTCCAGTTTCTTCAAGCGCATCATCGTATCAACGGCGACCGCGCCCTTACCGCGGGGGCGAACGATAACGGGGTTCACATCGAGTTCGATCAATCCAGCGATGTTCGCAGCCGCGTAGCGCGCGACGCTCAAGGCTGCATCGATCAACGCGTCGACGTCGGCGGCTGGCTTGCCGCGGAAACCCGCGAGCAGTCTGGCGATGCCAAGACGTCTTAGCCCCGCTGCAATCGAGTCATGCGACCAGGGCGGCAGCAGGCTGACGCTGTCCGCCATGAATTCCGTGAGCACGCCGCCCGCACCGAGGACCAACACCTGGCCGAATTGCGGATCAACGGTGATGCCGATGAGGACTTCGGCCACCCCGTCGGTGATCATTTCCTCCACCAAAAGCGTCGGCGACAGCTTTGCAAGCCGCTCGGCGGCTTGGACCGCCTCGGCTGCGCTTTGAATGTTGAGCGCCACGCCGCCCGCCTCGGTTTTGTGCTCCAGATCCGCAGCCGCGGCCTTGATGACCACCGGAAAACCCAATTCAACGGCAGCGGCGGCAGCGGCGCCCGCAGCGACGATCTTGCCGCGCGGAATCGTCAAGCCGAAGCCAGCCAGCGCGGTCTTGCCGGCGCGCTCGCCAAGCGCGTAAACCTCGTCATGCGGCGAAGGTCCGGCAGCGGGCAGATTCAGGGCCACGCTGGTATTGGAGCGCCAGGTGGCGCCCACCGCGCCGGCCAGCGCCAGCGCTTCGAGCGCCTCGCGCTGTCCCTGCAGGGGGATGACGCCGTTATCGAGGCAGCGCCGGCGTACGCGCACACTCAAGGTCTCGGGCAGCGAGGCAATCAGCGCGGCTCGCGTCGGCGCGCCGCGCGAAGCCTCGATGAACACTTCAATGACCGCATCGAATGCCGCCGTGTCGGCCTTCTGCTCAGGCGGGCAGTCGAGCATGAAGCCCGCCGCGTCGAAACCCGCGTGGAGAACCTCGGAGAACACGCGCCGCAGCGCCGGCGGATCGAACCATAAATAGGTATGGATATCGAAGGGATTGGCAATCGTGACGCGATCAGTGAGGAGCGCACGCAGCGCGGCGGCCGGTGCCGGCGGAATGGCGGCAAAATTCAATTCCAAGCTGCGCGCCACGTCGGCGGTCATCGCCATGTCGCCTCCCGAGGCACCCATGACCAGCACCTTGTTTCCGCGCAGCGGCCCTCCCGCATGGAAGAGCTTGAGCGTTTCGCACAGCGTCCCCAGGGTATCGCAGCGGGCAATGCCCGCCTGGCGGCAGAAGGCCTCGAATATCCGGTCCGACCCCGCCAGCGCACCGGTGTGACTGTGAGCGGTGCGCGCCGCTGCCGCCGTCCTGCCGGACTTGATGACGGCGATGGGTTTGCAGGCGGCGCGCGCGAGATCAGCGGCGCGCGCAAACCGCGCCGCATCCTTGATGCCTTCGAGATACAGTCCAAATGCCGTGACGCGCGGATCAGCGCACAGAATCTCGATCAGGTCTTCGACCGCAACCCGCGCCTGATTGCCGACGCTGAACAGGTAGCCAATCGGCAGCGAGCGATCGTTGAACATCAGCGTGAGCGCGATGGTGCCGCTCTGGCAGATCAAGGCCACGCCGCGTGCGGGACTTTCGCCCACGATTTGATCGGGCATCATCGCGACCCGATCGAAGAAATTGACGAAGCCGTAGCAGTTGGGTCCGAGATAGGGCAGCGAGCCGGCGCTTTGCGCCAACTCATCGGTGAGACGCCGGCCGGCTTCGGTGCCGGTTTCCGCAAAGCCCGCGCTGAAGCACACGAAGCCGCCGGCGCCGCGTGCTGCGAGGGCGCCCGCCACCGCGGGGGCCTCGTGATTTGGAACGGCGACGAAGCTCGCATCAGGCGTGCCCGGCAGATCGGCGACCGATCGGTAACAAGGCGCCGCCGCGGTCGATGCGCGGCTGGGATGCACCCGCCAGATCTCACCGGTGTAGCCGATCGCGGCATTGCCGGCGGCAACCGCGTCGGTCCATGCGCCGGCGCCCACGAGCGCGATGCTGCGCGGAGCAATCAAGCGACGAATGTCCACCGTCGGCATGGTTTCAGCGCGGCTTCAATGCGATCTGACGCGAGAGCGGACCAAATGCGTCGCGTGCCGCCGCGGACAATTTAAGGGCGTTCAATTTTGCGGTGACCGCGTCCGGAAAGGTCGCGCCGGCCGGCTTGGCTCCCTGGCGAACGTGCATCAGCATCATATCCACCGACGCGGCCGGAGTGGCGAGCCGGCTGCAGACGAAGGTACAGCCGGCGTGAATCCGTTTGCGGTCGAAATCCAGGATCGAGGTGATGACCTTGAGATCATCCGCAGCCTTGACCTCATTCAGGAAGTGCACATGCATTTCGAGCGAGTACAGCGTGCAATGAGTGTCCGCCCGATAAGCCGCATCCAACCCCAGGTAATCCATCAGATCGTCGATGGCGTAGCTGGCCACGAGCAGGTAATAGGCATCGCGCAGATGCCCGTTGTAGTCGATCCACTCCGGTTGGATCCTGGCGCGATAGATCGGAAGTTCCGCCGCTTCGGCGCCGCTCATTTCGGCGCTGCTCAGTGAAGCTGCAGGCGCTCGCGCGCTTGAGCTGCAGTGAGCACCCGGGCGCCGATGGCCTCGATGATGGTGCGCGCCCTTTCCACCAGCTGCGCATTGCTGGCGTACACCCCCCTGCTCAAGTACAGATTGTCCTCGAGTCCGACACGGACGTTGCCCCCGAGCAGCACGGCCTGCGCCACCCACGGCATCTGCATCCGGCTGATGGCGAAGCTGCCCCAATTGCAGTTATCCGGCAGGGCATTGACCATCGCGAGCAGGTGTCCGACGTCGGCCGGCACGCCGTAGGGAATACCCATGCACAATTGAATCATCGATGGCGCCACCAGCAGCCCTTCCTTGATCATTTGTTTGACGAACGACAGATTGCCGGTATCGAAGACCTCGAGCTCCGGCTTGACGCCGAGCTCCTTGCAAATGGCGGCGCCTTTGCGCAGATAGTTGGGCGTCGACACATAGGCGCGATTGTCGTCCCCGAAATTCAAGGAACCGCAGTCCAGGGTGGCGATGTCCGGCCGGTACAGACCCTCATGGCACAGGTCGATGACGTGACGCATGCGGTCTTCCTGGCTGACGAAGTCGCTGCCGGGGCCCGGCGTGTCCTTCAGGCCGGCGTCTCCCACCACGATGTATCCGCCCATGCCGCAGGTCAGATTCACGATCACATCGACCTTGCTCTCGCGGATGCGCTTGACCACTTCGCGGTAGTGGCGGGTCTCCATGCTGAATTCGCCGGTTTCCGGCTCACGAACGTGAATGTGAACGATGGCGGCGCCGGCCTGCGCGGCCGCAATGGCGGTGGCGGCGATCTGTTCGGGTGTTATCGCGCAATGCGGGCTCTTGGTCACCTTGGTATCGTCGCCGGTGACGGCACAGGAAATGATGACATCTTGATTCATGGGGTCGTCCTCCGCCAGCGGCAACTCAATCGTGGTTTTATTATACTCATAATAATATTTAAGCGGGGCCGGGGCAACCATGGGCCGGGACGGCAGCGGCCGGTGGGTTGGCGTCACTGCGTACGATCACCGAGCGGCTGTAACCATCCCCTGAGGTACTATAAGGCCGCATGCGCATGAGCGCCCAGGGAGATTCACAGTGTCCAACGGTCCGCTGGTGGAGCAGCGCTCGATCGACTATGTCCCGCTCAGGGAGCGCCACGGCAAGCTGTGGCACCTGTGGCCGGTTTGGTTCACAGGCGATGCGCATCTTGCAACCATTGCCACCGGCTTCGTCGGCATGGCACTCGGGGGCAATCTCGTCTGGATGACGATCGCGGTCCTGCTCGGCTGCGCCTTCGGCACGTTCTTCATGGCCTTTCATTCGGCCCAGGGACCGCAGCTCGGCTTGCCGCAGATGATCCAGTCGCGGCCTCAATTCGGCTATTTGGGTGCGCTGCTCGTGTGGTGCGTCGCGCTGATCACGTTCGTCGGCTACAACGCATTCAACGAGGTGCTGGCGGCGGATACCGTTGTCACGCTGGTGGGCTGGAACCGGCCGTTGACGATGGTCACCGTCGGCGCGCTCGCCACCGCCCTGGCGATACTGGGCTACGACCTGATTCACCGGGCGCAGCGGCTGCTGGCCTTCGCGCTGCTTGTCGTGTTCGCCATCATGACGGTGGCCGTCACCCGGGTGCATTTCGCCGCGGAGCAGCTCGACCTGCACCATTTCACGATGATTCCGTTCCTGACGCAGCTGCTTGCGGCTGCCGCCTACCAGGTATCCTGGTCGATTTATGTTTCCGACTACTCGCGCTACCTGCCGCCCAACGTCGGTGTACGCGCCTCGTTCTGGTGGACCTACATTGGCGCCTTCATCGGCGGCGCATGGGCAATGCTGATCGGTACGGTCGCCGCCGCGATGTATCCGGCGCTGGAACTGTCGGCGGCGCTCAAGTCTGCAGCGGATGCCATGTTGCCGGGGTCCGGCAGTCCGTTCCTGGTGGCATCGCTGCTTGGTCTCGTGACCATCACGACGCTCAACTTCTACAGTGCGTCGCTGACCCTGCTCAGCGTGGCGGACTCGATCAGGCCGCTGAAGCCGACCGTCGCGCAGCGCCTGCTGACGCTCGTCGGACTGTTGGCCGCCGCTTCCCTGATCGCGCTCGCCTCATCGCCGCACTTCGCGGCCCAGTTCGGCGAGTTTCTTGCAATTCTGTTGTATCTCTTCACACCCTGGACAGCGATCAATCTGGTTGATTACTACTATGTGCGCCGCGGCCACTATTCAGTGCGGGAGATATTCAACCCCAACGGCATGTACGGGCGCTGGAACTGGCGCGGGCTCGTGGCCTATTTCGGCGGCTTTGCCGCCATGATGCCGTTTTTCAGCACCGGCCTGTATCGCGGTCCGGTGGCCGAAGCGCTCGGCGGCGCGGACATTGCCATTCTGGTGGGACTGCCGGTATCGACCCTGATTTACCTGTTCGCCTGCCGCTCGTTCAATCTCGAGGCAGAAATCCGCCTGGTCGAGATTGCCGATCGGGGTCTCGATCCGGACGCATGATATCGATTTTGCCCTCAAATCATTTGGCACTCGTCAGCGTGAAGTAGCCGACCTTGTCATTCGACGGCGAGCCGTACCACATCCTGCCCTGCGCATCGCGAATGAATTCACGGATGGTGTTCTCGGAATGCGGAAATGGATATTCGACGGTCTTGCCTGTCTTGGGATCAAAGCGGCCGAGCACGTCCATGTTATAGGAGGAATACCAAATCTGATGGTCCGCGTCGATGCCGAGACCATACGGAGTGGGCTCGGGACCCGGCAATGAATATTCCGTGAACACCTGTGTCTTCGGATCGAAGCGTCCGATTTTTCCTGCATTGTATTCGCCGAACCAAACGATGCCGTCGCTATCGATCTCCATGCGGCGCGGGAAACAGCCCGGGGTGGGTGGTGTCCACAGGGACACTTTCAGAGTCTTCCAGTCCACCATGCCGATCTGACTGGTGTCGGGACGCGTGAACCAGATGTTGCCATCGTTGTCCGCCTTCACGTCATAGGTGGAGCGGATGTCGTCAAAGCGGGTGATTTTTTTGGTTTTCCGGTCGAGTCGGGTGAGCGGCCAGCCCGAGGCCCACACATTGCCATCGTGATCGAAACGCACAGTGTGCTTGGAGCCCGCGCCGTATCCGAGTCTGCCGGGAAGATACGCATCCTGAAACTCGGTAATTTTCTGGGTGTGCGGATCCCACTCGCCGATCTTGTTCGAGCCCTGCTCGCTGAGCCACACCGATCCGTCGGTTGCCGGTACCGCCGAATGAACCGCGGCAGTGCCGACATTCGGAACCGAAAAATCCTGCATCTCGCCGGTTTTCGGATCCAGCCGGCTGATTTTATTGGCGACGCCAAAATTGGGGATCCAGAAATAACCATTCTTATCCGGAGCGGCGCTGAAGGGCATGCGGCTTACCGACGGCATGTCGTACTCGACGTAGGTGATGTTCATCGCCTGGCTGCTGACCGGGCGAACGGTGTCCTTGTATTCCGGCATCTGTTCGGGCGATTTCGGCAGCACCGAAGTCTCGCCGTACAAGCTGTTCAAATAGGCGGCAACCTCGTCCACTTGCTGATCATTGAGCCGATCCCCCAGGCCGAACTTCATCGAGATCTGCATGAACTTGACCCGGCCCTGCCAGCCCTCGGCATCGCGCGGTACGGTGGCGATTCGGGTCTGAAATCCGTGGCAGGTGAAGCAAGTGGAGAACAGCTTGTCCTTCGCCGGCGACGCCGGCCACAGCTTGCCGGCCTGGTAAATGGATATTTCATTCCATCTCACCGGAGCCCTCTGCAAGGTCAGGTCGAAGGATGCCTTCTGATCGGCGGCAAGCTTCACGCCGGGGCGCGGATCGCCTTGGTAGCCCGTAATCTTGGTCGATAATCTATAATCGCCGGATGGCAGATTTTGCAGGCGGTAGTTGCCAAGACTGTCTGACAGCACCATGTATGTCATGTGGGTCTTGTTGTTTTGTGCCTGGACGAAGACGCCCTCGAGAGCCGCTCCCTCAGGCCCCTTCACGCTGCCGCTGATGGTGGCTGCAAGGCCATACGAACTGCATGCAGTCAGGGACATGAAGATCAATAATGGTTTCGATGTGATCATGACGCCTATTTTCCCAATTCGAGGATGACGCTGATTGCCCATGATGGGCATCGGGAAATGCGAACGCAATGGGCGGAGGTCGGGAAATCACATGCAACGCACCAAGGCCGATCGAACCAAACTGACCCTGCCGCGGCGGGATCTTCTGAAACTCTCGGGTTTCGCCGCCTTGGCCATGAGCGGCGCACCGTTCGCC
>Ga0075029_100002192_pt1 | contig 11093 bp, 6 predicted proteins | sample LitLauG_LLR_2013_FD_71391 | JGI IMG/M metagenome (GOLD analysis project Ga0075029, IMG submission 71391) | Freshwater sediment microbial communities from North America - Little Laurel Run_MetaG_LLR_2013 | ecosystem: Environmental > Aquatic > Freshwater > Creek > Sediment | place: USA...
GGCATTGAAGATGTCGTGGCGGTGAAGGCGCTTGAAACCGGAGTGGTCCCCTCGGTGGCCAACTTCAAGGAGGTTGATCCCGAACTGGGCCCGTTGAACCTGTCGAAGGGCGGCGCCTATCCTGTGGAGTACGCGCTGCGCCTGGGCGCCGGATTCGGTTCGCAGATCAGCATGACCCTGATGCGCCGCGTCCCGGCGGCCGGAGCCCGCCCCAGCCCGAATGCCTTAGGTTACGCATACCGCATCGCCGACCAGGCGGTGTGGCAAGCCTGGCTCGACCGTGTCTCCGGGCACCCGGCGGAATTGGAAGTGGTGCGCCGCACACTGCGCGTGCGCGATCAAGCCGGGGCTGCTACAGTGAGCGAGTCGAAGCCGGTTGAGGCCGTTACCCGGCCTGCCACGCCGCCACCGGCGCCCGCGCCTGCACCTGCGCAGGTGCAAGCACCTGTGCCAGCACCTTCGCCGGTGATGGCGCCAACCCCCGCCGGAGACCCCGTGAAGGACCGCGTCCTGGCGCTGGTTGCCGAGAAAACCGGGTACCCGGTCGACATGCTCGATCCGGACCTGGATCTTGAAGCCGATTTGGGTGTGGACACAGTGAAGCAGGCGGAGGTCTTCGCCGCGATCCGCGAAGCCTATGGCATCCAACGCGACGAAAAACTGAGACTCCGCGATTTTCCGACGCTTGCCCACGTCATCGGATTCGTACATGACCGGCGGCCCGATCTCCTGGTTACGGTGCCCCCTGCGCCCAAACCTGCGCCCGCGCAACCCCAAACGCCAGTTCCCGTCCAAGCCGGGGATCCCGTTCAGGAGCGCGTCCTCGCGCTGATCGTCGAAAAGACCGGATATCCGCGGGACATGCTGGACCTGGACCTCGATCTCGAAGCCGACCTAGGCATCGACACCGTCAAGCAGGCCGAAATGTTCGCGGCCATCCGCGAGGCGTACGACATCCCCCGCGACCAGAACCTGAAGCTGCGCGATTTTCCGACCTTGGCGCGCGTCATCCAGTTCGTCTATGACCACCGTCCCGATCTGAGGATCGCTCCACAGCCGGAAACCGCGTCGCCTGCGGCGCCTGCGCCGCCTATGCCGTCCGCGCCCCCTGCCGCCGACCCGGTTCAGGAGCGCATCCTGGCTTTGATCGTCGAGAAGACGGGATACCCCAAGGACATGCTGGATCTGGACCTGGATCTGGAAGCCGACCTGGGCATCGACACAGTCAAGCAGGCTGAGATGTTCGCGGCCATCCGCGAGGCTTACGACATTCCTCGCGATCAAAACTTGAAGCTGCGCGATTTCCCGACCCTGGCGCGCGTGATCCAGTTCGTGTATGACCACCGTCCCGATCTGAAGGCCGCAGCCGTACCCGACCACTCCCTAACGGTCGTGGCTCTGAATGAACCCTCGGTCGTGGCTCAGAATGAAGCCTCGCGCGCGCCCGAAGTCACCATCCTGGACAAGGTGCTGGCGATCGTCGCGGAGAAGACCGGTTACCCCAAGGACATGCTGGACCTGGATCTCGATCTGGAAGCCGACTTGGGGATCGACACCGTCAAGCAAGCGGAAATGTTCGCATCGGTGCGGGCGGCATTCGACATTCCACGCGACCAGAATATGAAGCTCCGCGACTTCCCGACCCTGGCGCACGTGATTCGCTTCGCGCAGGAGAGACGCGCGGCAGAAGCGCCACCGGCCCCCGGCATCCAGCAGCCGGCATCCGGCATCGCGCAGCCAAAGCTCGCCACTTTCGACGCTGCCGAGAGCATTCCACGGCGCGTGCCGGTTCCGGCGCTGCGCCCGCCTCTCCCGTTCTGCAAGTCCACCGGTGTCCCGCTCGAATCCGGGCGGCGCGTGGCGATCATGCCCGATCAAGGCGGCGTGGGCGAAGCTCTGGCTCAACGGCTGCGGGCGATGGGCGTCGAAGTCGTCAGCCTGGAGTCCGCGCTCACCGACGGTCCGGTGCATGGCGTCTATTGGCTCCCCGCGCTGGACCACGAAGGCGACCTTCGCGACATGACCCCGGCCGCCTGGCATGCGGCCCTGAGCGTGCGGCTCAAATCATTTTACGGCGCCATGCGCGGCCTCTATAGTCACATCGCGTCCGCAGGCACATTTCTGGTTTCCGCGACGCGCCTCGGCGGGCAGCACGGCTACGATGACGCCGGGGCCTTTGCGCCGATGGGCGGCGCGGTGACCGGTTTCACGAAGTCCTACAAGCGCGAAAGGCCCGATGCCCTGGTCAAAGCCGTCGATTTTGCGGCCGAGCACAACGCCGGGGAAATCGCCGACCTGCTGGTTGCCGAGACGCTGCGCGATCCGGGCGCCGTCGAGATCGGCTACAAGGCGGGGGAGCGCTGGACCATTGGTTTGCAGGAGCAGCCTGCCGCCGATGGGCAACCGGGCCTGACGCTGGACCGGGACAGCGTGTTCGTGATCACCGGCGCGGCGGGCAGCATCGTCTCGGCCATCACCGCCGATCTGGCGGCGGCTTCCGGCGGCACGTTCCACCTGCTGGACCTGGTGCCCGAACCCGATCCCGGCAACGCCGACCTCAAGCGCTTTGCCACCGACAAAGAAGGTCTCAAGCGCGACCTGTTTGCACGCATTCAGGCGCGCGGCGAGCGGGCCACGCCGGCTCTGGTGGAAAGAGAACTGGCGGCACTGGAGCGGGCGCAGGCTGCCCGCAACGCCATCGACGCCGTGCGGGCGGCGGGTGGCACGGCCCATTACTACAGCGTCAACCTCACCGATGCGGAGGCCGTGGCTGGAGTCATCGGCCAGGTGCGCCAGCGCAGCGGACGCATTGACGTGCTGCTGCACGCTGCCGGCATCGAGCGCAGCCATATGCTTCCCGATAAGGACCCGCGCGAGTTCGACCTGGTATTCGACGTCAAGAGCGATGGCTGGTTCCATCTGCTCCACGCTATTGGCGACTTGCCGCTGGGGGCGACCGTGGCGTTCAGTTCGATCGCCGGCCGGTTCGGCAACGCGGGACAGACGGATTACAGTTCCGCCAACGACCTGTTGTGCAAGATCGCTTCGAGCTTCCGCCGGACGCGGCCTGCTACCCGAGGCATCGCAATCGACTGGACCGCCTGGGGCGGCATCGGCATGGCGTCGCGAGGCTCGATTCCGAGGATGATGGAACTGGCTGGCATCGAGATGCTCTCGCCCGATGCCGGTGTCCCCTGGATCCGGCGCGAATTAACCGCCGGGGCCGCGCGCGGTGAGGTTGTGGTTGGCGGGCGGTTGGGCGCTCTGCTGCACGAGTGGGACGCTACCGGCGGGCTGGACACATCCGCAACTCCGCCGGCGCCGATGGTCGGCAAGGTGGCCGGCATAAACCTACACGGCTGCCTAACTGTGGAGACCGCTCTGGAGCCTGCGGTTCAACCGTTCCTCTACGATCACCAGATCGACGGCACGCCGGTGCTCCCCGGCGTCATGGGCATCGAGGCCTTTGCGGAAGCGGCGCAGAGTCTGGCGCCCGGTTGGCAAGTCGAGGCGATCGAGGACGTGTTTTTCCTGGCGCCGTTCAAGTTCTACCGGAACGAGCCGCGCACGCTGACCGTCCAGGCGGCATTCCATCCGCAGGGCGAGGCCCTTGTGGCGGATTGCCGGTTGACCGGCAGCCGCACGCTTCCGAACCATGCGGAGCCGCAGGTCACCACCCATTTCACCGGCCGTGTTCGCCTGGCGAAGAGCCTGCGGGAATCGGCGGCCTTGCCCGCGCCGGGCGTGATGCCCGCCTCCATCATTGAAGCCGCGGACATCTACCGGGTCTATTTCCACGGACCTGCGTACCGTGTCCTGAAGCGGGCGTGGTGGGATCAAGACCGAATCGTTGGCGAGATGGCGGAGGGTTTACCTGAAGATCACCACCCTTGGGAGCAGCCGTTGGCGATGTCGCCGCGCCTGATCGAACTCTGCTTCCAGACGGCCGGCCTGTGGGAAATGGCCGTGCACTGCCGCATGGGTCTGCCGCAGTCCGTGCATCGCGTCTGGCTGTGGGCTGCGCCCAATCCACCGCGAGGCTCGCTGTACGCCGTGGTCACACCCGATCGGGCTTCGGCCAGTTTCGACGCCGAGGTCATCGACTCCACCGGGACCCCGTACCTGCGCCTGCGCGGTTATCGGACAGTAACTTTCCGGGAAGGCGCCGACGCCGCGCTGTTGGCGCCGCAGCAAACCGTAACGGCGGCGGGATAGGCCTCCCGGCCTGCCCGTCACTCGTTAACTGAAGTTCGTGGAAGTATCTTGGCTGGAACAAACCGCGCAAGACGTGCCCACCGAAAATTTCTGGCTGAGCGCGAAAGAATCCCTGTGCCTGGAGCGCATGCGCTTTCCCAAACGGCGGGCCGACTGGCGGCTGGGACGCTGGACGGCGAAGTGTGCCGTATCTGCGTGCCTGAACCTACCCCAACATCCCGAAGCGCTGGCGGCAGTCGAAGTATGGCCAGCGCCCTCCGGAGCTCCCGAACTCTACATCGCCGGCCAGCCTGCACCCGTTACGATCTCGCTCAGCCATAGTGGGGACTGCGGGCTTTGCGCAGTCGCCGGGTCTGGGGTGGAGTTGGGGTGCGACTTGGAAACCGTGGAGCCGCGCAGCCTGGCCTTTCTCGCCGATTACTTTACCGGCGAAGAGCGGTCGCTGGTGGCGCAAGCCCCGGCCGCGGAACGGGACCGGTTACTGACTCTGCTGTGGAGCGCCAAGGAGAGTGTGCTCAAAGCGCTGCGCTGCGGCCTGCGGGCGGACACCTTATGCGTAAGCACCAGTCTGGTTGAGGAACGGCCGGCGCGAGTTTCCGGGTGGCACCCGTTCGCCAGCAGGCACGCCGGCGGCCGCACCTTCCGGGGATGGTGGCGGGAAACCGGCAGGCTGATGTGGACAGTGGTGGCCGACCCTTCAGCAGCCTCGCCGATCGGTCTCCGCTATCCGCATCTTACCTCGGGAATTCAAGCCGCTGGCCTAGGGAATTCAAGCCGCTGGTGAAGGCGGCCCCGCGGCCTTGGGAGCCGTATCAAAGCGATCCGTCACCCGGGTTTCCGGAGCACCGGGAGGTGCAATTGGTCATGGCCGGCTGGCAGGAGCGCATCACGATCAACCCAGCGGTCTGTCACGGAAAGGCATGTATCCGTGGCACGCGCGTGATGGTCTCCGTAATTCTCGACAACCTTGCTGCGGGCGTACCCCTTCCCGGGCTGGTGGTGGGCTGATGTCGACGTACGTCGCGGGCCCGCCGGTTCTTGCCGGTCAGGTTGTCCACTGCAGGGCTTACAACGACGCCAGCGACCCGTCCTCATGAAACGCCGGTGGGAACGGACGCGTGCCCTGGAACGGATACTTCTTCAGCGCCGCTTCGCTGACCTCGAACCCCAGTCCCGGCTTGGTGGGCAGCGGATAACGCCCGCCCACCATCCGCATGGCGGAGAAGCCCATCAGGTCTTCCCACACGCGGTTCATCTCGCCGGCTTCCACCAACCCGCAGATCTCCTGCGCCAGGAAATTCGGGATCGCCGCGTCCACGTGCAGGCTGGCGATGCCGCCCACCGGCCCCTCGCAGGCGTGCGGCGCCATGCGGATGCCCGCGGCGTCGGCCGCCGCCGCCACCTTCCATAACGCCGTGATCCCTCCCACGTGGGCGATGTCCGGCTGCAGGACATCCACAATTCCGAGATCGATCAAATCGTTGCAGCCGTATGCGGCGATGAGCCGCTCGCCGGTCGCCAGCGGCGTCGTCGATTTGCGCGCCGCCCGCTGCATGGCGCGCATGTTTTCCGGCGGACAAATCTCCTCGGCGAAGAAGAGGTGAAACGGCTCGATCTCGCGCAGGATGATGGCCGCCACCGTTGGGCTCGGACGCGCGTGAAAATCCACCGCGAAATCGATATCCGGTCCCAACCCCTCCCGCAACATCTCCATGTGCTTTACAGCGCGCGTGAGCTTGCGGTTGGTCTCCACCCATTCCAGCAGATCAGGCAACTGGAACTTGAGCGCCGTTACGCCCGCCTGGCGTGTCTGGTCGCGCAGTGCCCGGGCTTCTTCGAGCGACCATGCGGCGGCATGGTAGTATCCGCGCACGCCCCGCGGATCCACCGGCCCGCCCAGCAGTTCGTACACCGGCATGCCGAGAAACTTCCCGCGGATGTCCCAGATGGCCTGGTCGATTCCCGAGATCGCCGACCCGAGCACCGGCCCGCCGCGATAAAAGCTGCCGATGTACATCAACTGGTAGAGATGCTCCGACTGCATCGGATCGCTGCCCACGATGAAATCCCGCAAGTCGTTCACGCATGCCATGGCGGCGCCGGCCTTTCCCTCGAGCGTGGCCTCGCCCCAACCCACTAGTCCCTGGTTGGTTTCTAGTTTTACGAAAACGTAGGGCCGGTCGGCGCGTGCGATCTTCTCGTCCAGCGTCACTCCGTACACCTTCATGTCGGTAATGCGGAGTTTCGAGCCGACGTCCTTGAATACCTCGGAGCCCGGAGGAATGGCCGAAGCCGGCGCGAAGGCACAGCCGCACCCGATGGCGGGGTTCCTGGCGGGCGATCCGCGCAGTCCGCTGGCGGCGGCCAGCGCACCCAACATTTCGCGCCGTTTCATACCCTCTCCTCGCTGTAACGGTCGAGCGCCCGTTCGTCCACCTCGATGCCAAAACCGGGCCGGTTCGCGAGCGGCGCGAATCCATCCTTCGCTACCTCCTGGTTGCCCGACGTCAATTCGGTGCGCATCGCGGCATCGCGCTCCGCGGTTGGAAACGGAATCTGTTGAATGAAGAAATTCGGCAGGCTGGCCGCCAGGTGAATGCCGGCCGCGGTGGCGATCGGGCCGCCATCGTGATAGGGCGCCACCGCCACGTAATGCGTCTCCGCGATCGCCGCCATGCGCTTGATCTTCGAGATGCTGTTGAGTCCCAGGCTGGGCCGCAGCAGATCGATGCTCCCCCAGCGCAGCAGGTTCTGGAAGGTCGCGATATCGGTCACGGAGCGGCCCAGCCCGATCGGCATCACGCTCTCATCCGCGATCCGCGCCAGTCCGTCGTTGGTCAGTACCGTGGTCGGCTCATCGAACCACAGCAGGTGATTCTTCTCGAGCGCCGTTGCCAATAGCGCCGCATCCCCCGGGGTCAACGTGCCGGCGGCATCGAGCACGAAATCCAGGTCCGCGTCCGCCAGGCTGCGCACCCGCGCCACTCGCGCGCGCACGGCGTCGACATAAGCCTGCATGCGCCACAGGGAATCGCGGCCCGGAATTGGCACCATGAAGGCTTTGAACCCCTGCTGGACCGCCCGCTGCAGCGGCGTCGCCAGGTCGTCTTCGGTCTGTCCCTCAAGCTGCGCCAGCACGCGCGCTTTGAAGCGCGTGGGGCCACCAAGGAACTGGTACACCGGCGTCTTCGTCCACTTGCCGAGCAGATCGAGAAAGGCGCAGTTAATCGCCGCCTCCATAGCGGGCCTGGCGGCCAGCCGATGCCGGATGATCTCGTTCTCGTTCGGCCGCCGGCCCACTGCCGCTGCCTTGGCGTCTCCGATCTCCGCGGCGGTGGCCGGCCCGCCTTCGCCATATCCCACCAGCCCGTCTCGTGTCTCCAGGCGCAACACCGTGTAACGGCGGCCCGACACCGGCTCGCGCACACGCCAACCGCGCACATTCGCGACCGACAGGTGGTCCGTCGCGGACGCTTGCGGCGCGAATGCAGGCAGATTGCTCCAGATCTTTTGCGGCTTTGCTTGAGGTCTCATTGCTTGAAATCGTCCAGATTCGGTGAGCAGCAGGGTGTCTGCACGGGTTTGCGGATCATCATCTCGGTCCGCGTGAAATTCTTGTCGTAGAGTTGCAGCAGCCAGCGGCCGTCGCGGGCGATAGCGGGCTCCCGGGGTGGTTGATAGCCACGCTCCACCACCGTCCGATAGTCTTGCTGCACGTCCATCGTGCTCAACGCGTAATGATGCAATACGCCAAGCTGTTGGGGCGTAGGCGTGGTCTCACGCACCATGTACTCGATCCAGTCGTAACCATCCGGCACCATCAGCGAGATCCACTCGAAACGGTTATCCGTCGGCCCGCCCTTCCATTGCAGGCGGAACCCCAGGACGTCCTTATAGAAAGCGTCAGCCTTCGCCGGATCCACCACGCGCACGCCAACGTGCAGGATATGGTCCGAAATGCGCGTCGCAGCCAGATGCTTGCCGAAATTGCGGCTGTGGATAGACCCCGGCATGTACTGCACGAACTGCACCGAGTGGCCGTCGGGATCCTTCACCACGAAGCTCCGGTTGCCGTTGGCGTCCTTGTCGGCCTTGGCTGGCACCTGGACGCCTTTTGCCGCCAGGTAATCGCGCAGCTTGCGGGCATCGTTGGTTTCGAAGCCGATCCGGATGAGCCGGTCTTCGTTTTCGCCCTTCAGCGTTGGCGACACCTCTACGTACTGGCGGTCGTTGACCTTGAAGCAGGCGAGATCGCCAGCCACCGCGGGATCCTTCGTGGCGAAGGCCTCCGCCATCCCCACCACCTCGGAATAGAACTTGCGGGCCTCCTCGAGGTTGTCCACCTTCACCGCGATGTTCGCGATCCCGACGATGCGCGGCCGTTCCGCGCCGTGAACCGAAGCGGCGAACACGACCGCGAGCCAACAAAATGATCTGAGCAACGTTCGTATTCCTTTCTTACCGCGCGAGTCCGTGGCGAACCATCATATCCCAAACCGCCAGGTTCGGGAGTGCCGGAAGGCCTGTGGGGCCTGCCAGCGTGGCCTCGACGGGAACGGCGTTTGTCGGGAGGGATGATGCTACCTCATGGCCATTGAATCAACTGGCCGGCTACTGGCTCAATTGGGTGTTCCCTCCATAGTGCGAGGAATTGTTCTCGATATTGGGGCCAAGGTCGCTGGGGGACGTTCACTACAGTCCACGGCCACGCCCACGAGGTCGCCATTCGAAAGGGCCTTCCACCCGCGTTTCCCGGCGGTGTCGCGGGAAATCTTGAAGCCGCTCAGGACGGACGCGAGATGCACGTCCATATTGGCGTCAAGCAGCAACATGGAAGGAGTCGGTGAACTCGGAGGCGACCTTCAGAACCTCGCGTAAGGCCTGACGCGGAAAGTCGCAATCGAAAGACTGATCAATATCGTCAAGAGACATGCCGCTAGCCAGGCATTCGAGGATCAGAGAGACGGCTAGCCGAGTACCGCGAATTGCCAGCTTCCCGCCGAGGAGTTGGGGATCGGCTACGATCCATTGGTACTCCTTGTATGCGGCCGGCTGCCAGTGCGACATCGATCCCCTTTCCTTCCATCGTAGAGCAACCTCGCTGGCGGCGCGGGGAAACGAGAAGCAGCGAGCTTGGGATCACGGCGCCTGTGCGGTCGGCGACCATGGGTAAGCGTGTCGGGGAATAGCCCTACATCCGCAACGTTTCCGCCGGATCCACGCGCGACGCGCGCCAGGCCGGCAGCGCGGCAGCCAGCGTCCCGGTCAGCAAAATGATTCCAACCGCCGCCAGATTCGAACCGGGCGCCGCCGGGGTGACTCCGTACAACAGGCTAGTCAGGAGCCGGGCGGTGACCAGCGAAGCCGCCATCCCCGCGGCGGCGCCGGCGGCCACCAGCGCCAGCGCGAGGACCAGCGTCACCTTGGCGATCTCTCCGGGGCCCGCGCCCAACGCCATGCGGATCCCAATTTCGCGTCGGCGTTGCGCCAGCGTGAAGGAGAGCAGGCCGTACAGCCCGATGCAGGCCACCAGCGCCGCCACCATCGAAAAGACCGACCCGATGCCCGCCAGCGTGCGTTCGGCCCAGAGTGAATCGTCCACATCCTGGCGGAGGGTGCGGATTTCCCGGAAGGGAAGCTGCGGGTCGATGCGGCGCATCAGCGCGTCCACAGAGGCAATCGCGGCTTCGGGTGGGCCGGCGGTTCGCACTTCCAATTGAAACTGTCCGTCCAGGGTGATGTGCTCCCCGTGGTAACAGGTGAACCATGTCGGCTGGAAGGGCTCGCGGACCGAGCGGTAGCGCGAATCGGCTACTACGCCGACGATTTGGTTTTGCGGACGAATCACCGTGTTGACGCCCATGCCGAAGAGCCCGCCAAGCGGATTCTGGTTGGGAAAGAATTTCCGCACAAACGCTTCGTTGACGACCACCGGGACCGGTGTCTGTTCGATGTCGGAATCTTGCAGGTCCCGGCCGGCCAGGATCTTCATCCCCATGGTGTCGAAGTATGCGGGCGCCACCATGTTGATGCTGGCATTGAGCCGCTCGGTGTTGCGCTGGCCGGGCAGGCCCACGGAGTTCTTCAAGCCTGAGCCCCGCATGAGGCTGCGCGCCGCCAGGCTGGCGGAGGCCACACCGGGGAGGTTCGCGGCTTCGCGTTCCAATCGCAGAGCAATGGCGGTAGCCTGTGCCGAGGTGTAGGTGGCAAGCTGCGGGTCAACCGTGAACGTCACCACGTGGTCGCGGTCAAACCCCTTGGGCGCCGCCTCCAATTGGCGCAAGGTCTCCACCAACAGTGCCGAGTTGGCCAGCACGATGGTGCAGATAGCGACCTGGCCCGCAGCCATCGCCGCGCGCAGGCGGGCGCGCCGCGGGTCGGCCATGACGGATTTCAGCGATTCGGCCAGGTTAGTTCGCGAAGCGTGCCACGCCGGGCTCAGACCGGCCAAGACAGCGGCGGCGGCGCAGAGCAGGCACGTGAAGCCGAACAGTCGCCAGTCCAGCTCGACATTCAGTGCGACCGGCAACATATAGGTGGCCAGGTCTCGCAGCGGAGGAAGTGCGCCGGCGATGAGCGGCAGCCCAGCGCGTGCCAGAACCAGCCCGCCCAGGCCGCCCGCTACGGCCAGCAGTGCGGTCTCCACCAGCCAAAGCCTGGCCAGTTGCGCGCGCGTCGCGCCCAATGCGGCGCGCACCGCAGTTTCCTGCTCGCGGGCCGCGGCACGCGCCAGCAGCAGGCCCGCAATGTTGGCGCAAGCCAGAACCAACAGCAGCAGAGCGCCGCCCAACAGTGCCAGCAGGCCATCTCCGAAGCGCCGGCGCAGCAGCGAAACACCTCGCTCCACGGGTTCGAGACGAATATCCTCTTGCGCCACC
>Ga0075029_100002194_pt1 | contig 11093 bp, 9 predicted proteins | sample LitLauG_LLR_2013_FD_71391 | JGI IMG/M metagenome (GOLD analysis project Ga0075029, IMG submission 71391) | Freshwater sediment microbial communities from North America - Little Laurel Run_MetaG_LLR_2013 | ecosystem: Environmental > Aquatic > Freshwater > Creek > Sediment | place: USA...
CCCCATATAGAGTACATACTGACCGCCTCAGCCGAATCCGAGCTGAGTTGGTCAGCAAATTCTTGCGGGCTATACGTCAAGGTTATTATTTATGGAACAGTCAAAGAATACTTCCGCGAATCAACAGGGCAGCACCACGCACCCAGTCCCAATGAAGAACATCGTCGACACGGTGATTGCAGCGGGCAATTTCACCACGTTGGTGGCAGGCATCAAGGCAGCCGGTCTTACCGATTCGCTCAAGGGCAGGGGCCCATTCACGATCTTCGCGCCCACCGACGAAGCCTTTCAGAAACTACCTGCAGGCGCGCTGGATGCGCTGCTCAAGGACACCGCAAAGCTCAAGTCCATTTTGAATTATCACGTGATCACGGGTCATGTACTGGCGCAGGACTTGAAATCCGGTGAGGTGATGACCGTTCAGGGCAGCCCACTGACGGCCGTGGTGTCAGGTTCGGACGTGCAGGTGAACGGTGCGCATGTGAGACAGCGCGATATCGCAACATCCAACGGCGTCATCCATGTCATTGACGCGGTCATCATGCCAAGGAACTGGCAATTGCTCGCAGCCGCCGCCTAAAGACGTCGGTTGGTCGGCACCTGAAGGTGCGCCGAAAGGTCCTACGGAGGGCCTTTTTTTAATTCGTCAGCCGTCGCTCTGATTCCTGATCTGCTTTGAGAGCTAGCCCTGCGCGCGCTCAAACACGGATTTTACAATCTGATAGCAAGAGCAAGAGGAGGCTTTGAGTCGTTGTACGTCCAGGATTCGAATTTTCCCACGCTCATAGTCAATGAGTTTGCGTTGCCGCAAGGCGGTGGCAGCCTCAGTGACCCCTACCCGACGTAGGCCTAGCATATGCGCCAGAAAAACATGGGTTAGGGAAAAATGGTCCGATCCGACGCGATCCCGCGTCATCAGCAACCAACGGGCTAGGCGCTGCTCCGCATCGTGAAAGCGGTTGCAGGCTGCCGTCTGCGAAATCTGAGCCATTAATGCATAGGTGTATCGGTAGAGCGCCTCTTGCAGCTGCCGATTCCGCGCGAACTCAATACGAAAAGGCGCCGCGGCCATGCGCAACGCAGTGCCCTTACCTTGTACGAGCGCGCGTACGCCGGAGATACCAACTCCGAGGATGAAAGGCATCCCGGCCATTCCTTCATTCCCAACCATGCCCACTTCGAGTGAGCGGCGCCTGTCGACCGTCGTGAGCAACGAAATGAGGCAATCGGTTGGAAAGTAGACATGTCGGATTGCTTTTCCGGGTTCGTAGAGTACTTGCCGGAATTTAAGCGACACCGACTCGAGATTTGTCAGCAGGTGCTGAGAAGTGTTTCGCGGGAGACTGGCCAAGATCCGGTTGGTGATAGGCATCTGGTCTGTCATAGTCACTCTCATTGGAGATCTCGAACGCGGTGATGGTGAGGTAGTTCACCCCGCTCACGGACCCCGGCGCGCCGTGATGAGGCCGCGCAACTGCATAGCTGGCTCTCTGAGGAACCCAAATCAACCAATCCTTAATCTAGGTCAGTTTCGTAGCTCAATCTGTGCGGTACCCAACACACGATAACGGGTGCATTCGAACGCTGGCTTTGATTTCCGTCGATGCACGCGGTGGAGCGAACCGGCGGGCCATTCACGGTTTCCCAGGAGAGTCGGACGCCACCAGTGCACCGGTCGCCGGGCGTTTGCTCTGGCTAATCACGTGGTCTGTGCACACTTTCGCTGCTGCATTGTATGAGATCGCCCTGTCAACGGACATGCGCTTCTTCATGCAGTTGCTCACTTGGATGGCTATCTGATGCCTTCCCATTGTCGAAGGATTAACTTGCGCGCCTGCGGGCATCACGATCACGACGCCCATCGCGATAATCGTCAAGGCCCGAATCATTAGTAGGCAAGAATGAATAGTACCGTTCCAAGACCGAAATACATAAGAGTCTCCGGTGACCAAGTTGTCATAGAAGCATGATTGAGCGAGCCCGTCCGGACGCTACCGTACTCAACGTGTCCTTACAGGGAAAACAGGCCGCCGTTTGGTAGGGCATTTCCGAGTTTCCTGCTTGCGAGCCTCTGCGGCTTGGCAGGCCACGGGCTCAGCGCGCGCCAGTCGCATCTTCAATCGATCGTGCAGAGTTTCTGGAGCGATATTTTGCGAATACTGGGTACGTTAGCGAACCGACGCGAACGGCTGTTTCACGGTTCAATACGCCCGCTCACCAGATCCACGAGAGGCGTATGCATATTGGCGGTTTTCTAGGAACGACCCGAATCGTGCTTCTCGCCATTTTCGGGCGGCGCAGGTCTCGCTCATGGGAAACGATCCCGCCGTCTCGGTTGATTGACCGGCACATATGATTTTTTCTAAAGTCAGCAAAAATACTCCCATGCTGTGGCAGGCCCCAGCAGCGAAATACTCAATACTTCATGCGGTCGCCACACAGCTCAAGGGGCGGGTTAGAGAGCTGGTCGCTGCAACACGAGAAATGATTGCTGACATCGGCGCAAGCGTACATGCAAACGCTCCCGGCAATCAGCTGCCCACGAAGCTCAAGGGTGCGCTCGAACACAATCATCTCAAGCGCGAAAATGCGAACCTGCGAGGCATTTTGGTAAAAACGCAGGCGGAATTGGCAGGTGCTCAGCAACGAGAGCAGCACTCGCGCTTTTTGGCCTTTCACGATGATCTGACCGCTTTGCCGAATCGCCGGTTTTTTCTTGAACGCCTCGGTAGTGCGCTCGAGACTCAAGACGCACCCCCGGCCAGTGTCGCGGTGATTTATCTCGACCTCGATGGATTTAAAGCGCTCAACGACACGCATGGACATACGATCGGCGACGCGCTCCTTAGTCTGATCGCAACGCGGCTCGCCCACGCGCTCCGTGCACAGGACCTTGTAAGCCGAATAGGCGGGGATGAATTTGCGTGCCTGATTACCGGCGTGTCGTCCCGTGAATGTTTGCAGCGCATCGCCCTCACACTGTTCGAAGCGGTGACCGCAACGTTCAAGCTCGGCGAGCTCGCGGTAAACGTGCGCCCGAGTCTTGGCGTAGCAATGTCTCCCATGGACGGAACCACTGTCGAGGCACTGATGCAAGCTGCGGATTCAGCGATGTATGTAGCCAAGCGGAGCCGGTCATCGATGTCGTTTTCCAAAGGGCTTTGCGCGCTGCCGCACTAGCAGCGTGCGGCGCCTGACTGCGCGCGCCGACTGACTGGGCGAATCCAAAATCGGCGGCTGCTTCTATTCGGCAGCCATGCCGGCGCTGAACTGCAGCGAATTTGTTGTGTCAGTATGATCCGGCAATTCGCGCGCGATGATCTCCGCGCGCCGTCTTTTCAGGTGTCGAGCCTGCTTGCGCAGTTCCCTGCTTTCAAGACTCAACATATATTGTTCTATGCCATCGGCGCTGGCGAGCGCTTGGTTATCGCGCGAATGGGCCCTTGCTTCGAGAGAGCGAACTTGTGCCGTGAGGTCCTCTATTGCAACGGAGTTATTGCCGAAGGTCACGACAAGGAAGCCGTCTTCGTCCAGCTCGGTGTGATCAACCACCATTTGCGATTCCATCACCGGCTCGCCTCGGTCCTTGATTGCCTCAAGCGTCGCGAGCCGCGTGGAAAGAATTCTATTGCCATTGGGACCGTTCGATGTTCTGAAGTAATAAACGTACACGTCACACATGCGACCTCCCCACTGAGCTGCGATCGTCGATCGTAAAAGTGTAGGATACTTCTTACAGGCGATCAGTTCGGTAGCGTACAAAGCATGTAATTGTCCGCGTGGTCCGCGAGCGCATTTGTTTTAGGCGAGCGCATCGGTTTAGAAAAAGAAAGTTGCGATTGGGTGGCGTCTTCCCGGCTATTTGTACATTATTCGAATCGCGCTTTTCCTACTGTCGTGCATGGGGAAGGTCCAAGAGCCGACGGCCCAGCTCATTCCCGCACCACCAGGTAGCGCGAATCCCTTTGCGACCACCGGCCCTCGACGGGCGTCGCCGCGCAGGTGTAGTCCGCCGCGACGTTTGCAGCGGCGACCGTGAGTGCATCCCTACACTGCTCGAGGCTGGGATACGCGGCCACGGTCTGTGTCCCGCCTGCGTGAAACTGTGCCACTAATATGAACAGTATGGACTTCATGTGGTTCCCCCTCGTGTTGACTTTGCTCTCGTGGCAGTCTGGATAAATCCGCTAAAATCCACAGGAGCATGCGGATCCTCGCCACGTGACTACGATTAAGTGCGCGGTTTGCTTGGCGGTGCGCGACCAGGCGGCATCGACATCGCAATTCTCGACATATGCATCCGCCACGACAGACCAGGCGATGCTGGAAATGTAACGGGCGGAGTAGTCCTTGTGGCCGATGGACCGTTACTGTTGCGTTGCATGCAGCCTCCTGGATCGACGCACCCAAAACCAATGATCCTGAAACAATGCTGGTGCAGCGCTCGATTGGTGGCAAGGCCACCGCTGCAAAATCATGTCACCGTTCGCAGGTCAAAAAACGTTATGTCACGCCCGCCACGACCCAACCAACCTGGTATCTGGCGGGAAGGCAGGCTTCGCCGGCAGCGCTGGGGGCAACGGCTAGAAAGCCCAGGTCGAGTCCGCGAGATGCTCGTCCATGGCTTTGCCAGGTGCGCATTCGTTCGAATAATAGGCGCCCTGCATTCCTCCTATTTCGCCGCGCTGCTGATAGACGCCGTTGTAATACGCAAGCGCGTTGCTTTTCGCGGTGCTGTCGGCAATCCCGAGTAACTTGGCCGCGCGGTAGTTTCGCTGCACAGCCTGGCATTCGGTGACAGCCTCATTGAGTTCGCCACGCACATGCATGCTCTCATGAGTGAACATGTCCAGACTTTCGAGTTCCTCATCGTTGGCGCGGCTGGGATGGCGCAGATACGACATCAGCGTGCCGCACCAGGGTTTTTGAATGACGATTTTTCCGGTCCTCGGATTGGCGTGGCCGGCGGCCAGCATCTCAGGATCGAGCATCGTATCGAACAGGGTATTGCAGTGAACGCTGGCGCGATGCCCGTCAGCGAGTTGCGTGGCCTTTCTGGCGAGGAACCCCTCGAAATACCATGTATGAACGGGTGGCCAGGCAAACAGCACTGCCAGGGTCAGTACAATCGCGAGGTACGGTTTCGTGATAGGGGTGGGAGCATCGAAGCCCGGCGCAGGGATGATGCTCCTGCGCACTTCGCGGAATCCACACCAGAGGAAAAATAGCGACGCGACAATCCAAAGCATGAATGGATCCCGGCTTCCTGACCCCTTAACGGGGCCAATTTCTCATGGCAATCCAATAAAGTCTGTGAGTTGGATAACGATGCGCGGGAAATCCGCGGCATCATTTTCTGTGTCGCGAGCGTTACTGGGTATTTTGCGGCGCCTTATCGTCCCCGACCACTGCGGGCTGGCGCGTGGCGGAGCGTTCCAGATCGCCCGAGGATGCCGGCAGTTGCCGGGCGGACAAGGTTGCCACATTGACCACGGCCACATCATCGCGAAGCCTGACATAGAGAGGGCCTGCCGTTGGGTGCGGTACCGGCAATGCGGATCCCAGGAAACCCTCGGGAACTTGCACGGGATGTGAGAACTGCGAATCGCTGGACAACGAGTCGATCAAGTACAAATTGGAGCCGGAAAGTTTGCACGCGAGTTCCGGCGTTGCAGGGCAGTCAATTGCCTTGAGCGCCGGCAGTCGCACCACATTCGCCAACGGTTGCCAATCGCCTGCCGCGCCGCCTGCATTGACGCGAAATTGTACCGGTCCGAAAGCTGCCCGGCCAAGTGCCTTGGTCGCATTGAGAGTGATCACGGCGATATGCGGGTTCTCGAGCGTCATACCGCCGTTGGCAACGCCCAGGGTCGTCGTGAACGACCCATCGGAAGTCGCAACTTCTATATTTTCGTCCTGTGTGAATGAAGCCGGAACATCTGTACGCACCGAGAAGATCAGCGTCGCATCCTGCGGTAGTTCGCCCGGGTCAGCGAGTCTGATGTTACTGTCATCGCCGGAAGCAGAGGGTTGCACGCTTTTGCTGATGAGCGTGGCTCGTGGACGGGGCGGGTCGACTGAGGCGACAAGCGGAAATACGCGGCCATCGATCAGGGTCACCTTCGCTGCGACGGAGCGTGTGCGTTTGAGATCAGCGCTCGCCTGCGCATCCTCGGCAACCATCGGCAATTCGTCGGTCCCGGCCCGGCTGGAGAGTTCGCCCGGCAGGAATACCAATTTGCCGATTGCCAGGTTCGCGACTTCATCGAGGCGGCTGCCCTTCAAGATCCCCTGGGTCTCTCCGACATGCATGCTGAAGCCCTCGAATCGTCCTGCTTCTGAAAAGGCATGCAGCGCTATCGCCTGGGGCTGGCCGGCGCCAAACTGGGTAACCATCAGCGTCAATGCGCCGGGCTGGGCGTCCTGCATCGGCAGTTTCACTTCGATCTCGTCGGGCTTGACGGCCTTCCACTCCGCGACCAAATCCTTGCCCTGAGCATCCTTGAGCGCGATGCCGTCGATGCAACTGACGTTGTCGGCGCGAAAGTGAACGGTATTCTGCCGGCCTGCGACCAGGGTTGCTGCGTCCTTCGCGTCCAACTTCCAATCCGCGGCATGCGAATTCATCAGCCGGAAGCTGGGACCCTGGTAGGAGTCAAAGCCCCACTTTCCCTGCAAAGACGCATGGATGCTGTCGCTGAGGGCCGAAGAGCGCAGGCCAGACGTATCGATGACGTAGCCGCCCTGAAGCGCATCGGGCGTGGCGGGCAAGCGGATGGTCTTGCCGTCTGACGCGGTCAGATTCAGCGACACCTCGTGCGCATATCCGCTGGAAAACACCAGCGGCGCGCCTTCGACCGGCAGCACCAGCGCCGCCTTGCTGGCACAGTAAGTCTCTTTGGGATTCACCGCGTGCAGGGGTGGCAACTGTGCCTTCTCCACGGCGGGCAGCGCGGCTACCAAGACGGACTTCGGATTTTCAAACGACGGAGCGGTGTTGAGAGTGAGTGCGATTCTATCGCCCAGCTGCGTGCCGAGTGCCGGAATGTACTGATATTGAGCCACGTGAAATGAGTCGAGGATTCGGGCGATATCCAATACCGATGCGATATAAGGACTGTAATAGCCATAGCTCAGCTGTGGGGTGTAGCTCGCCTCCATGGCCAGATCGCTGCCGGGACCCGAAGTGAGGGCCTCGACAATCGAGGTGGTATGTCCGTCATTCAAAATAAGCGACTCCTGACCCTGCATCAGGCAGGGCGCCTGGAGTTCCGGGGCGCGATTCAGGCATTTCTCGTCGGCTTTGATGGCCAGACTGCGCGCCAGGAGCGGCGCCCCTTCCTTTAGCTTCGCGGAGTCCTCACTGTCGAGGCTGCGAATCGCGGAAAGATAGCGCTCGAGCCGGGAGCGATCGAGTGCGGCCTGAATTAGATCCTGCGATGCGCGGACGAACAAACCCGGCCGTGCGCGCACGGCACCCAGCAACGTTTTGAAATCACCGCCGGTTTGCGGCGCCAGGAACAGCATCACCTGCTGTGCGCCCGCCGGCACCGTCACCGTCAACCCGTCGCGCGCGCATTCTTTCGTCCATGTCTTGCATGGATAGAACCAGTCCTTTGATGGCGGATTGGTGGATCCGCTCAAGAATGCGAGCACCATCAGGTAATGTTCGGATTGAGTCGGCGGCAGATTCGCCTTTATCCAGAGTTGGTCGCCGACAGCAAGATTGGGAACCTCGAAAACGGGCAGGGTTTCCAGCCCCCGCGTGATTTTCACTTCAAGAACGGGACCCGCGAGATCAAAAGGCGCAGGAGCGGCGTGTCCAGCCGTTGCCAGACAAGCCATCAATGCTATGGTTCGATGAATGCACCCAATCATGATTGACCGTATTGAAAGATTCAATTGCGACGAATTGTATCCGTTCGCTAAAGTGAAAGAGGCCAATCCTTCGAGCGCTCGCGTTCCTGTCCCTGAATTAACGTGACGAATCGGTAATTATTGCGGCGGCGTTCCCCTGGCGATGTTGCGCCAGATCCAGATACAGCGCTTTGGCCTCAATCGCGGGTTGCATCATCACCGAAGTGTCGCCTGCGTAATCATTTGAAAGTATGGGGCATACCCGGCTCCGAACTAGTGCACGGCACCCATGAGGGTTTGTAGGAATTGACCTGCCCGACACTATCGGCGTGTATCAAGTACAAATGATGTACTTAGCGTGACAGGAATCATTTGATCCGGGTTCTTGTTTCCGCCTAGGAAGATTTCGTCAATGGCGGATCGCCGCCGTTGTCCTACAAGGTTTGTAGTCCCGAGCCGATGGCGAGACCGGTGCCGCGTTAATAGTCTGTGGCGTTACGGCCTTCGCGGAGAGGGCTGCGCCTGCCATCCCAGGAGAGAGGTCCGAAATTTCCACCAATTTAGAGCGGTCTCAACAGGCCGCGGGTTCCCCCTTCCCGCGAGGCGCCAATTGGGACGGAAAGGGCGTCAATTTCTCGCTGTTTTCGGAAAGCTCGGAGTCGGTCGAACTTTGCTTGTTCGACGCGGCCGGTAAGAACGAGCGGCGCATCAGAATCCGCGAGCGCACCAGCGGTGCCTGGCACATCTACGTGCCGGAGATCGGTCCCGGGCAATTGTACGGGTACCGGGTCTGGGGTCCCTACGATCCCGAGAATGGATTGCGCTTCAACCCCAGCAAACTTTTGTTGGACCCCTACACCAAGGCAATTGGTAGACAGCTGCGATGGGGCGATGAGTTATTCGGTTACCAGGTCGGGGATTCAAACTCGGACCTGACATTTGATGAGCGCGACAGCGGCCCCTGGGCGCCACTGGGTGCAGTGATCGATCCTGGTTTCGATTGGAGCGGTGAGAAGCGGCCCGCTTATCCAGCGCACGAGACCTTGATTTACGAGGCTCATGTTCGCGGTATGAGCAAAATGCATCCGGAGGTTCCCGAGCACTTGCGCGGCACTTATGCCGGCATGGCGTCCGAGCCGATCATCAAGCATCTACAGAAGCTCGGGGTCACGGCGCTAGAATTGATGCCGGTGCACTCCTTCGTACAAGATCGACACCTCGTTGAGAAAGGGCTGCGGAACTACTGGGGCTATAACACTCTGGGCTTTTTCGCACCCGAGGCGGGTTTTGCCTCCAATCCACAAGGCACGTCCGAGGTGGTCCGGGAATTCAAGGACATGGTGAAGGCGCTGCACAACGCCGGCATCGAAGTCATTCTGGACGTGGTTTACAACCACACCGCGGAAGGCAATCAGGCAGGTCCGACGCTCTCGTTCCGCGGCATCGATAATTTGGCCTACTACCGCACGGTTCCCGGTGATCCTCGCCACTACATGGACTTTACGGGATGCGGCAACACCCTGAACATGCTGCATCCGCACTCGATCCAATTGCTGATGGACAGTCTTCGCTACTGGGTTACCGACATGCACGTGGATGGATTCAGGTTTGATCTAGCTTCCGCGTTGGCGCGCGAACTGCAGGACGTCGATAAGCTCGGCGCGTTCTTCGACACCATCTATCAGGATCCGACGCTGGCGCCGGTCAAGCTGATCGCCGAACCCTGGGACCTGGGTGACGGCGGGTATCAGGTCGGGAACTTTCCGTTGGGATGGATGGAATGGAACGGCAAGTACCGGGATACCGTGCGCAAATTCTGGAAGGGCGACATGGGTGTGCATTCGGAAATTGCCACTCGTCTCGCCGGCAGCGCGGATCTGTACGAAAATACCCACCGGCCGCCCTCGGCCAGCGTCAATTTCGTGACGGCCCATGACGGCTTTACGCTCGAGGATCTGGTGAGCTACGAAAACAAGCACAACGATGTCAACGGCGAGGAGAATCGCGACGGATCGGACGACAATTTTTCCTGGAACGGAGGCGTGGAAGGCATAACCCAGGATGCGGCCATCTTGGAATTGCGCGAGCGTCAAAAGCGCAACTTCTGGTGTTCGCTGATGTTTGCGCAGGGTACCCCCATGATCAGCGGGGGCGATGAGCTCGGCCGCACCCAGGCGGGCAACAACAACGCTTACTGCCAGGACAGCGAATTGTCGTGGCATCACTGGGACTTGAGTCCGCCGCAGGCCCAATTCCTGGACTTCGCACTGCGCGTCAATCAGTACCGCAAAAATCATCCCAACTTTCATCGCTACGCCTTCTACGATGCCGATCCGGACGCCAAACATCCGGAAAAAAATATCGTCTGGTTCAGGGCCGACGGCAAACGCATGCAGGACAAGGATTGGCAAAACGGCGGCTGGATGCGGACACTGGGCATGTTCTTGAACGGCACCGCATCGGAAATTCGCGACGCTCGCGGACAGTGCGCGGAAGATGCGGATTTCTTGCTGCTCCTCAATGCCCATCACGAACCGGTGCCATTTCGGATTTCGTTTGAGCTCTATCATGGCGGATGGAAAGTGGCATTTGACACCGCACGGCCCACCTTGAGCGTCGACACCGAACCGGTGGGACGAAATCGTCTGGTGAAACTCGCCGCCCGGTCCCTGGTGCTGCTCAGCCATGAGCGCTGATTGGATCGCGACCTATCGCCTGCAACTGCACGCGGGATTCCCGTTGAGCGCGGCGCAGGAGCTTCTACCCTACTTGGCCGAGTTGGGAATCAGCCATGTGTACCTGTCGCCCTGTCTCCAGGCCGTTCCCGGTAGCCCGCATGGGTATGATGTGGCGGACCCCACGCGAATCAGCGCCGATCTCGGCGGCGAAGCGGCATGGAGCGGTTTCGTTGCCAACGCCCGTTCTCTCGGTCTCAAAATACTGCTCGATATCGTGCCCAATCACATGTCCGCCTCGCAGCACAATCCCTGGTGGGACGATGTGCTTGCACACGGGCCGTACAGCAAGTTCGCCGCCTTTTTCGATTTCAGAATTCCGCGGACCCGACCCTTTGTCATACATTTGTGCTTCCTCGCCAGGGCCTATGGCGCGGTACTGGCTGCCGGCGAGTTGACCCTGCAACTTGAGCGCGGAAATCCTCGCGTGGTGCACGGCGAGCACAGCTGGCCGCTGTCGCCCGCATCGTGGGGAACACTGCTGTCGGAAGGCGGCGCGTC
>Ga0075029_100002196_pt1 | contig 11091 bp, 13 predicted proteins | sample LitLauG_LLR_2013_FD_71391 | JGI IMG/M metagenome (GOLD analysis project Ga0075029, IMG submission 71391) | Freshwater sediment microbial communities from North America - Little Laurel Run_MetaG_LLR_2013 | ecosystem: Environmental > Aquatic > Freshwater > Creek > Sediment | place: USA...
GGCCGCTTACCAGGATTTTCTGAGTCTCTGGAAAGATGCCGACCCTGACGTCCCCATCCTGAAAGAAGCCAAAGCCGAGTACGCGAAGCTGCGATAGCTCGCCAAGACTCCTGCCTTCGCCGTTTGACTTTCGCGTCCAAAAACAGCACCATTCGCGGTGCAAAAGCGCCATTTCTGCTGCCCCGGAAACTGTGCAATCGCCGCCTAAGTCGTAGAAACGAAACGCCAGTGGGAAGCCGAAACCTGTGCATAAAAACGTATGTAAGTTGCTGATAATAATACACTTAAACTCGATCACTAAATCGATTTAGCTTGCCCGTGGTGCGACCGGTTTTGGGGCTGATCTGTGGCCTGATGGAAGACCACTGAGCGGCCCAGCGGGCAGGGAAACGCCAACCGAGGGCATCGCAGCCAGCGATCAAGCCAGCAAAGTCCGGCCGATCCCGACGTGGCGAGTTCCGACGTTACCCTATAACGTGGTTAGCCCTATCCCCTGACGTTGATCTTGGAGAACGACAGCACCGCCCGCCCCGAGATTGGGCGTCCCATGTACATGGCTGGGCGGAACGTGGTGAAGATCAGCATGCGTTTTACTTCCGGCAGGATGCGTTGGGCGTCGCCGCCTTCGGAAAGAATGCGGTAGTCGTCCACGCGTCCGTTGGCGTCGACGTAGGTTTCCACCACCAGCGAGTCGGCGTTGATGGAGTTCATGGTCAGGCCGAACGCGCTGGGCTGCAGTTCCGGCGCGGTGTTCAGCATCAGCGGCACATCACTGCTGCCCGCCTGCAAAGGCGTAGGGAGACCCACGACGGCCAGCGCGAGCGCGAAAATCACCAGTGCACTAACCAGTCCTGCGGTTGCCGGCACCATCACGGCATTCAAGCGATTGGCCAGCCGAACACGAAAGCCTTCGAGTGGGCGCTTGCGAGACGCGGCTTCACGCGAAATCGCCAAACGCAGTTTCAATCCCAGGTCTGCGGGCGGATTGGGCCGCGCTCCTCTTCCCAGCGAACTCACCAGCAGCGACTGGGTCCGGCGCAAAAGCTGGTACTCGCGATGGCAGGACTCGCATTCGTCCATGTGCGCCTGCAGGGCGTGCATCTGCGCGCCGGAAATCATGCCGTCCAGGTAGAGCGAGAACATCTGCCGCGCCCGCCGGCATGTCAGATTCCTCATGATCATCGCTGTTTCATCGCCCATCATGGCGTCACCTCAGCCCTGCGGTCCACCGTGGATGCCGGTCTCCCAGCTTTCTCCTGCAACGGGCGCAGTCCCATTTCCTCACCCACGCTTTCCACGTAGGCAGCGAGCCGATCCTTCAGCATGTCGCGCCCGCGGGTCAGCCGCGATTTCACCGTCCCCAACGAAATCTCCAGCACTTCGGCAATTTCTTCGTACGACATTTCTTCCAGATCGCGCAGGATCACGGTCGTGCGATAAGGCTCGGGTAGTTTGTGCAGTTCCAGATCGACCCGCCTCTGCACTTCGTGATGCGCCGCACAGTCGAACGGAGAATCGCGATGATCTACGAGTTGGCGCGTCATGCCGCAACCATCGGTCGCGTCGGACACGTCGATCGCGGTTTCGCGCGCCTTATGGCGGAACCACCAGCGCTTGCGATTGGCGGCCTCGTGCAGCGCGATACGATAAATCCAGGTCTTCAGGCTCGACGCTCCGTGGAAATGCTTCATCCCACGGAAGACTTTGAGGAACACATCCTGCGTAGTATCGGCTGCGTCGGCGGCATCGCCAATCATGCGGTAGACCAGCCCATAGACCGGCCGCTGGAACTCGCCAATCAGCCGCGCATAGGCCTCTTCCGACCCGGCTTTCAGCTCCGAGACGATTGCGGCTTCCTGCTCTCGCACGCCGATCGCGCTTGCCAGTTCACCCAAGGTGGTCACTCCCGCCATCCTGCATCCCCTTGATTATAGGCCCGTTCCGCAAGAAACCAACCTGCCGGTGCTACCCAGTTTAGACGCCGAAAGGGGGCGCAATGTTCCCTGGCCAACAAGTCTCTTGTTTGGACGGACTTAGTGAGCGTGATCGGCCCTGGACGCCCAGCCCGGCGCCTCCTGGCGAGCGAATCGCGTATCCTCATCGGAACCGCATGTCAGCAACCAGGGCACTCACGGGACTCCGCATCGCAGTCGGCGTCCTCTTCCTCATCTTTGGCGAATACAAAGTCTTCGGAACGCAATTCACCATGGGCGGCGGCTTCCAATACTGGATCAATCGCTTCATCAGCGATGGGGCGTACCCGTTTATGGTTCCAGTGCTGCAGAATTTTGTGCTTCCACACGCGCGCGCCATCGCATTTCTGGTGGCGTTCGGCGAGTTGGCGATCGGATTGGCGCTGGTGATCGGGATCTGGGTGCGGCCGGCGAGCATCTGCGGCTTCGTCTACATGATTACTTTGCTATTCTCCGCGAACTATCCTGGACCGCACGCAGCTTTCTGGCAGTATTTCGGAGCTTCACTGGAACATTTGGTCCTGGCGCTCTGTTTAGCAGCGTTTGCTTTGACGAGGCGGGAAGATATTCTGTCTCTGCGATCTTTTGTTCGCCGTCGATAGCAGGTCAAGGAGTACTGGCACGCATGGCACGCGCTGTGGCTACCTTTTCGACGATCCCCTCCAGCGCCGATAGCAGCGGAGCACCGCCGCGTTCGAGATCGAGATCGGATTTTTCCAGAAAGGCGAATGCGCCGTCTTTCTGCAAACGCTCCGCATTTTTCTGCGAGAGTCCGCTCAACACCACGACGGCAATGTCGGCGGTCTCCGGATTGTTCTTCAGGCGCTTCAGCACTTCCGGTCCAGAGAGTTTTGGCAACATCATGTCCAACAGAATGATGTCGGGTTTATTTTCGGTGGCAGCGCGCAGCGCTTCCTCTCCGTCTACAGCGGTGCAGACTTCATACTTTGCACGAGCCAGTATCCGCTCAGTCGCCATGCGTAGAAACGTGCTGTCTTCCACGAGCAGGATCTTAGTCATGGTTCCAGTGATGCCGGTCCGGGCCCGAAGCACGAGGATCGTGCGCCCTCTGTGCTTCATCGGCAGAATCCGGGGAAAGTCCAGCGGACAGGGGTTCTCTTAGGCGAGCAAATTAGTCCACGGCCAGGAGGGAAAGAGGGGTGAACTACTTCTTCAGAATCTTGCCAATTGCGGCCAGCAGGGAAGTGTGGCCCTTGCTGAGCTCGGACTTCTCAAAGAACCCGGCCGCTCCATCTTTTTCAAGTTGCTGCGCATTCTTCTGCGAGAGGCTGGTGAGTACGATTACGGGGATGGATGCCGTGGCGGAGTCGGCCTTGAGCGCCTTCAGCACGTCGGGGCCGGATATTCTGGGCAGCATGATGTCGAGCAGAATCAGCGACGGCAGTTGCTCCCGCGCCAGTCGAAGCGCCTGTTCGCCATCTTCGGCGGAGGTAACCTGGTATCCGGCTTGGCTCAAAGCCCGCTCGGTCGAGACGCGAATGAACTTGCTGTCTTCTACCAGGAGTACTTTCATGTCGACCAGTGTACCTTGCCGCCGGGCGATCCCCGCCTGCTGCGGCGCCACTAGTATGCGCCTGCGGACGCCTCCGCGGCGTTGACCAGCCGGATACCGAAAAACTTGTAACCAACTGCTTCCGGCCTCGTAAGAGAAGGTAGAGACGCTCATGGACACGCTCCAGCGATTCGCGCTCGGTGAGGTAGATGCCTTCGAGGAGTTGGTCCGGCAGTTTCAGAGTGATGTCTACGGCTGGACGGTGCGCATCGTGCGCGACCCGGGCATCGCCGAGGACCTGACCTCGGAGACTTTCTGGCGAATCTATCGAGCGCGACAGCAGTTCCGTCCGGATGGAAATTTCGGGGCGTGGGCGCGGCGCATTGCGACAAACCTGGCGCTGGATCATCTACGGCGCAAACGTCCCGAGCAGGGTTTTGAGATAGAACCGGCGGCTGCGCCGGAACCGGACAGGCTGGTGCAGCGCGAAACGCAGGAAAAGATTCGGCAAGCGTTTTACCGGCTGCCGGCCAAGCTACAGCTGGCGGCAACATTGGCGTTGGTGGAAGAAAAGCCGTATGCGGAGATAGCCGACGCGCTAGGAACATCGGTGGGTGCGGTGAAGACGCGGGTTTTTCGTGCCGTCCGCATCCTGCGCAAACAACTGGATCACCTTGGGCTTACGCCTGAAGGAGCAATGAGGGCAAGAAAATGACCGAACACGAGATGAACGAGCACGAGACCCAGCAGATTCGCGAGATGCTTCAACAAGCCTTGCCAGCCGTGGACACCGAGCTTCGTCGGGACCTGTGGCCTGCGGTGTTGCGCAAGCTCGACCAGCGCCCCGCGCCGGCGCCGTGGTATCGCGCGCCTGGGTTCAGTGTGCCTCGGTTCAGCGTTCCATGGTACGACTGGGCGCTGATCGGCCTGACGGCCAGCGTGTTCGTTTTCTTCCCGCACCTCATTCTGGTTTGCGCGTACCACCTTTAGAACGGAGGCTCTATGAACAATCATCCTTATTTGCGTGCATACATGGCCGGAATATCGGTGCCGACACCGATATTGCTGGTGATGCTGACCGTGTTCATCATTGCGCGGTTTGTGTTTCAGGTTCCGGTGCCGATCGAACGCGTCATCATTTTTCCCATGGCGGTCGTGCCGAACCTGTTCGGCTTCTGGAACATGGTGCATCAGGCCACACGGTCGCGCACCCATCTGCCGCTGGGCATCCACGGCGCGATTCTGCCTTTCCTTCTGGTGCCGGCGGGATTTCTGCTCGCCCGCGGCCTGGGCTTCGTCGAAGCCACTGGCCACGGAGTCAATTATTTCGGTGCGTTCGAAGTTGGCTATGCAGTTGAGGCGCTGAGTTTCGCCGTAGCCGTGATCATTTATTACCTGGTGTGGAAATATCTGATCGGTTTCTTCAATCAAGTCCTGGGCATTGCCGAGTAACGAAAAATCGCAGACTTAACAGGAGGTTGTATGGCGCAGGGAGAAACTGCTATCGCAGGTGTGACGGCGGACCGCTATCGGCAAGTCGCCAGCCCGCTCCACACGATTCTGGTGCTCGCGGCGTTCGCCGGCTGGTCCTACTGGTTCAAGGTTCTTGCCGATCATCTCAATGCGGGGGCGAATCCTCACCGCGTGCCGTTTTATCTGTTCACCATTCTCGCTGAATGGATACTGTTCGCGATTGTATTAGTGGGGGTGCGGAGCCGCGGCGTGCCGGTCTCCAGTGTTATTGGAGATCGGTGGCACTCCGCGCGCGAAGTGTTGCGCGACATCGGCATCGCCCTCGGGTTCTGGATCGTTGCGGTGGGGATGCTTGAGGGCGTCGGCTGGCTGCTGCGCATTTCCGATGAGGGCCACGATGTACAGGCCATGGTGCCGCACGGCGGCGCGGAGATAGCAGCCTGGATCGCGCTCTCGCTGACCGCCGGCATTTGCGAAGAGACCGTTTTTAGAGGCTACCTGCAAAAGCAGTTCATGGCCCTGACGCAGAGCGCTCCCGCCGGTATCCTGATTTCTGGCATCGCATTCGGCACCGCGCATACGTACCAGGGCTGGCGGATGGTGGTTCTGATCAGCGTGCTGGGAACGATGCTCGGAGTTCTGGCCTACTGGCGCCGCAGCGTTCGACCGGGAATGATCCTCCACACCTGGCAGGATTCGCTGGGTGGAATCGCAGCGGGGTTGATGAGGCACTAAAGCCTGGCCGCGAAACAATGCGGGCGTTCGCGCCTAAGGAGACAGAAGGACCTATGACACGCGCACAAACTGCAAACGGTTCGGCGGCCGGGAGCGGAGATCGATGGCCAACCACGGCAGCTTCGCTGCTGGTTGGCGCCGCTTTCTTCAGCTTGTGGTTCTGGTTGCTGCCGCAGTGGCTCGGCTTCCGCGTCGAAACCGCAGGCGCGGCAAACTGGCGATGGCTGGCCGCGCTTCCGTCTGTGCTGGGGTTCGCAGTCGCCCTGCGCTGTGTCTGGGACTTCGGTTGGACTGGACGCGGGACTCCGGCCCCCATCGCTCCGCCGCAGCGATTGGTCGTGGTCGGCTTCTACCGCTACGTTCGCAACCCTATGTATGTTGGCTTCGCAACCGGCTGGATCGGGCTGTGGGTGATCTTCGGCCACGCGAACTTAGCTGCGATTGCAGCCGTGACCGCGGTCGCGCTGGCCGTACATCTGTTCGTGATGTTTTATGAGGAGCCAACCCTGCGCAGAAAATTCGGCTCTGACTATGAGGAGTATTGTGGCAACGTCCGCCGCTGGTGGCCGCACTTGCGCCCCTGGAACCAGCAACAATAGAGACGAAATTGCTTTGACGCCGGGGTTTCATTGACTTGTCCTGCCGCACCCACTAAGATTTCCCGCGAGTGATCGGCCAGACCATCTCGCACTACCACATTCTGGAAAAGCTTGGCGGCGGCGGCATGGGAGTGGTGTATAAAGCCGAAGACACCCGCCTGCATCGTTTCGTCGCACTGAAGTTTCTTCCCGATGAAGTAGCCCGGGACCCCCAGGCCCTGGCCCGCTTTCAGCGCGAGGCGCAGGCCGCTTCCGCTCTGAACCATCCCAATATCTGCACCATCCACGACATCGGCGAGCAGGATGGCCAGGCGTTCATCGCGATGGAGTTTCTCGATGGCGAGACTCTCAAGCATGTGATCGGGGTTCGGCCGCTGGATTTGCAGAACCTGCTCTCGCTGGCCATCGAGATCGCCGATGCCCTCGACGCGGCCCACGCCGGGGGGATTGTGCATCGTGACATCAAGCCGGCGAATATTTTTGTCACCAAGCGGGGACACGCCAAGGTGCTGGACTTTGGACTGGCCAAGGTCACGGCCTCGAACTCCACGAACGCGAGCGAGGACACGCGCACCGAGGCCGACGTCGCCCACCTCACCAACCCCGGTACTGCAGTGGGCACGGCCGCCTACATGTCTCCCGAGCAGGCACGCGGCCGCGACCTTGATCCCCGCACCGACTTGTTCTCCTTCGGCGCCGTCTTGTATGAGATGGCCACGGCCCAGCTGCCATTCCGGGGATACACGACCACTGATCTGTTCGACGCGATCCTGCACAAGACCCCGGTCCCGGCCATACGGCTGAATCCCGAGCTCCCCGCGGAATTGGAGCGCATCGTCAACAAGGCCCTGGAGAAAGATCGCGACCTGCGGTACCAGCACGCTTCCGACATGCGTGCGGATTTGAAACGACTGAAGCGGGAAGTAGAGTCCAGCCGAACCGGAACTCCAATAGCCGTGGATGCCACCGCACGTCCGTCGGACACAGTCGGCGCAACCAGTTCGACTCCTTCCAGCAGCAGGAGAGAGACCGCACATGTCTCCGGGCAGGCTTCAGTGGCATCCTCTTTGGGGGTCAACTGGAAGATCCTTGGTCCTGTCGCAGCGGTTGTCGTCGCCGCGCTGATTGCCGGAGGTTTCTACTGGCGATCGCATTCCGGAGCCTCAGGGTCAAGCTCCGCTCCGCTCACTGAAAAAGACACCATCGTTCTCGCCGACTTCGACAATAGAACTGGCGACACCGTATTCGATGACGCCCTCAAGCAGGCCCTGGCCGTTGATCTTGGACAGTCCCCATTTCTAAACATCCTCTCCGACCGCCGCGTCGGCGAAACTATGCAACTGATGGGGCGCAAGCCCGGCGACAAAATCACCGCGGACGTTGCCCGCGAAATCTGTCTCCGCACCGGTACAAAGGCCCTGCTTAAGGGTTCCATCTCTGGGCTCGGCACCCAATACGTCATCGGCCTCGAAGCCGTCAACTGCAACACCGGCGACGTGCTCGCCAAGGAGCAGGGCGAAGCCTCCAGCAAGGAGGGGGTCCTCAAGACCCTCAGTGTTGTCGCCACTACCATGCGCACCAAGCTCGGGGAATCACTCGCCTCGGTGCAGAAGTTCGACGTTCCCATCGAAGCCACGACCTCTTCGCTCGAGGCCCTCAAGGCCTTCAGCATGGGCGTCAGCGTCGCTCGGGACAAGGGAGCGGCCGAGTCCATTTCGTTCTACAAGCGCGCCATCGAACTGGACCCAAGTTTCGCGACTGCCTATGCCTTGCTCGGCCTCAACTATGCCAACCTCGGGCAACCCAGCCGTGCCGCCGAAAATCTTGAGAAAGCCTACCAGCTCCGCGATCGCGTCAGCGAGCGCGAGAAGTTGCGTATCTCCGCCAACTACTACTACATCGTCACCGGCGAACTCGAAAAGGAAGCCCAAACCTACCAGCTTTGGATGCAGAGCTATCCCAACGACTTCGTTCCTCACGGCAACCTGGGCGCGAATTACTCGGCCCTCGGCCAGTACGACCAAGCCCTGCCCGAGCTCAAACTGGGCTTAACGCTCGCTCCCGACAACCAGACTGGTTTCCAGAACCTCTGCCTCGTCTACCTGGGCCTTGGTCAGGCGGATAAGGCCAAGGCGACGCTCGACGCTGCCGCCGCGCGTAAGCTGGACGCGGCGTCCCTGCATCTCATGGCTTACTACCTCGCCTTCCTTCAGAACGATGTCGCAGCCATGGCCCAGCACGTCGCCTGGGCCGCGGGCAAGCCCGGCGATGAAGATCCTTTTCTTGACGCGCAGTCCGACACCGAGGGCTATTACGGCCGCCTCCCCGCAGCTCGCGACTTCGCCCGCCGCGCTGTGGATTCTGCTGTCCGCTCTGACTCCAAAGAAACCGCCGCACTCTGGCAAGTCAATGGCGCTCTCCGTGAAGCCGAGTTCGGCAACGCCTCCCAGGCCCGCCAGGCAGCCAGTGCTGCTCTCGCCCTCGCCCCCGGACGCGACGTCAAAATGCTCGCCGCTCTCGCCTTCGCGCGATCCGGCGATATTCCGCACGCCCGCGCCCTCGCCGATGAACTGGAAAAGAATTACGCAACCAACACCACGCTGAAGCTTTACTGGTTCCCGGTCATTCGCGCTGCCATTGCCCTCGGCAGCCAGAAGCCTGACGATGCCCTGGTTGCTCTGGAAGCGGTAGCTCCTTACGAACTCGGCGAGCCTGTCCCGTACCAGGAAGGCACCATCTACCCGGCCTACATCCGTGGCGAAGCTTATCTCGCTCAGAAGAATGGCGCCGGCGCCGCGCGCGAATTTCAGAAGTTCATCGATCACCGCACTCTGGTCGTGAACTTCCCGCTCACCTCGCTCGCGCATCTCGGCCTCGCCCGCGCCTACGTCGCTTCCGGTGACCCCGCCAAAGCCAAGGCCGCCTACAACGACTTCTTGAGCATCTGGAAAGACGCCGACCCCGGCATCCCCATCCTGAAAGAAGCAAAGGCGGAGTTCGCGAAGCTGCAGTAGCGGGGAAAGCGCCGAGAAGGCGCCGAATGAACACTTTCACTTCCTTTGATGGAATCCGCATCGCCTATCACGACGAGGGTGAAGGGCCGGTCGTCATCCTACTGCATGGATTCGGAGTCGATGGCCTGGGCCAGTTCGGAGACTTTGATCGCATTCTTCCGCTACTGGAAAAACGGCAAGCGATGTTTCGAGAAGTATTTGGGGGAGCGCCTCCGCGACCCGACCCTCCCCTCGAAGGAAGACCAGGCTTGGTCCGGGCACTGCGGGCGGCAGGTGCGCGCACCATCGTACCGGACATGCGTGGTTTCGGGGCCTCCGACAAACCCAGAGAGAAAACCGCCTACTCCGATTCGGCGCTGGCCCGCGATGTCATCGCTCTCATCGACCACCTCCGTCTTGATGCCGTGGAGGTGATCGGCTTCTCTATGGGGTCCGGCACAACCGCCCGCTTGCTCATGCTGCGCCCGCCCCAGGTGAAGTCCGCCATTCTCGCCGGGGTTGGGGACTATGCGCTCGAGGATGGTGTTTTGGAGTTTCCCAAGGACTGGCCGGTTCCGGACTCCGTGCCTCGCCCGATTACCCGCCGGGTCTGGGCGGAGGAGGGGGCAAAAATTCTGGAACAGGGAGAAATCATCCCGGGACACCTCGCTTCGGCAGTTCTCATAGCGGCCCGGGTGACGGGAGCCGATCCGAAGGTGCTGGCGGCTGTCATTCGCGGTGCAGTCGTGCCTACCTGGCCCGCGGAAGAACTCCGGAAAATCGAAGTGCCGGTCCTGATTCTCAATGGGAAGGCGGACGTGGCCAATCAAAAGGTCGACCGGCTACTCCAGGAAATCCCGACGGCGCGCTCCGCCCAATGTGACGGCGACCACAACTCCACGCCTTACCAGCCAACATTTCACCAGGCCGTCATTCAATTCTTTGAACAACAGCGGCAATCGCGTGGACGACGCTCTGGAAAGATTCCGACTTTGAAGTCCCCATCCTGAAAGAAGCGCAGCATCGCAGCGATCTTCACCCGCATGCACAACGTCCGCTGCAAGTGGCTCGGGCTTACCGCTCCGCACCTGAAGCTGCCTGCACAGCTCAACCCAACCGTGCGCACTGTACGACTTGTCTTTCCCGGCCCGCCACGGCAGATTACTCCTCTCTCGCTTGGCCCAAGCATCGGGATGGCAAGAAAATCCTCTTTGTGCTTGACAGCGGCCTTTCTATCTGTTACATATTGTAACGCTACAATGACTAACACAAAGCTCGCACGTCTAAAGAACCTGGGAGAAGTGGAGCAGTTGGTTATGGATTACGTTTGGACGCATGGCCCATCTTCAGCCGAAGTTTGCCGCGAAGCGCTGGCCTCGTTGCGTCCGATGAAGGACTCCACCATCCGCACCGTGCTACGCCGCCTGGAAGAAAAAGGCTACCTGACCCACGCGATCGAAGGCCGGACGTTCATCTACACGGCGTCGGACGCGCGGCAGAACGTCGCCGTCCGGGCCGTTAAGAACATCATTGACCGCTTCTGCGGCGGATCGGCCGAGCAACTCGTCCTCGGCATGGTGGACAACGCCGTGCTCGACCGCAAGCAACTGGAACGTCTGGCCCGCAGAATTGGCGAGAACCAGAACGTCGCGAAAAAGATTGGCGTGAAAAAGGAAGAGAAACCATGACGCCGCTCTCCGTGGTCCCTGCGTCGACCGACCTCGCGGTGCAACTTGCCAATTCCGCGGCTCGGGCGCTTGCTCTGGCCGGTATCGCTGGACTCGGCCTGGCCGCATTTCGCGTGA
>Ga0075029_100002197_pt1 | contig 11090 bp, 9 predicted proteins | sample LitLauG_LLR_2013_FD_71391 | JGI IMG/M metagenome (GOLD analysis project Ga0075029, IMG submission 71391) | Freshwater sediment microbial communities from North America - Little Laurel Run_MetaG_LLR_2013 | ecosystem: Environmental > Aquatic > Freshwater > Creek > Sediment | place: USA...
CGAGAAGAACGGCACGCCGGCCTCGCCCGCGACGGCGCGCGCGAGCATGGTCTTGCCGGTCCCGGGGGGCCCGACGAGCAAGATGCCCTTGGGGATCAGGGCGCCGATCTCCTTGTAGCGTCCGGGGGTCTTCAGGAACTCCACGACCTCGCTGATCTCCTGCTTGACCCCGAAGTAGCCGGCCACGTCGGCGAAGGTGGTCTTGGGACGGTCCTGGTTGAACTGCTTGGCCTTGGAGCGCCCGACCGACATCATGCCGTTCATCTGGCCCTTCGCCTGGCGCGAGAGGAAGACCATGAAGCCGGCGAAGAGCAGGATCCATATGAGGTAGGGGAGCAGGAGCGCCAGGAGGCTGGAGGGCGTGGCGAAGGTGACCGACACGTTGTCGGTGGTGCGAAGCGTCGTGATGTCCGCGTTGCTGACCGGCACCGGACCGTTGGTCGTGTAGTTCGTGCCGTTGGTCAATTGGCCGGTGATGACGCCGGTGTTCGAGTTGATGACGGCGGTGTTGACCTTCTGGTGTCGCGCGTCGCGCAGGAGCGTCGAATACGAGAGGGTCTTGACGGTCTTGGTCGTGAAGAGCGAGTTGATGACGATGATGCCGACCACGAAGAGGATGGCCATGATGGTCACGAGGCGACGGCGCGACTCTGGCGGCAGGGGCTTGTCGCCGCCCGGCAGCAGCCGCTTGAAGCTGTTCTTGTCCTGAGGTGGCATTGTCACCTTTCCAGCCTAGAGGCGATTCGTGACAAGTCGTCGAGAGCCCCTTCAAATCGGGGGCTTGTAGCGTAAGAACCTGTGAGTTCCAACAACGACGCCGCAGCCCTCGAGGGTCCCCGGACGGTGTCGATTCTCATTGCGGGATTCGTCGGCTTCCTCGGTGGCCAGGTCGTCGCCACCGGCCTCGACGCGCTCGCGGTGCGACTGACGAACTACCCGGGAGGGTTCAATGCTCTGGCCCACGCGGCGACGCCGCCGTGGTGGGCCAACGTCTTGGGTCTCGCAGGGCTCTGGGTCGGCTTCGCGGCGGCCATCTATTACGCTTACGCCCATGGCAACCTCCGATCGCTGCCTCACCAGTGGAGGCTGCGCGCCAGCGACGTGGCCTACGTCGCCCTGGGTGTCGGCTGTCAATTGCTGGTCGACCTCGCGTACCTTCCTTTCCACCTCAAGGAACTCAACAAGCCGGTGACGCACCTCTTCGGGGCGGCCCACGGCCTCACCTTCGTGGTGTTGACGGTGATGACCCTCGTGCTCGCTCCGGTGATGGAAGAGTGGTTCTTTCGCGGTGTGCTCTTTCGAGCGATGAGCGAACGACACGCGCGCGCCGGCTCTCGCGGCGTCGTGGTCCTGGCCGTCGTCGTCAGCGCACTGCTGTTCGCGTTGGCGCACGGCGAGCCCCTGCAGTTCGCGGGGTTGGCGTTTCTGGGTGTGGTCCTCGCGCTCTTGGTCCACCGCACCCAGCGGCTCGTCCCGAGCGTCATCACCCACATCTCGTTCAACGGCGTCGCGATCGTGACCCTCATCGCCCAACGGACGGGCCACTGATGTTGGCGCGTCTGCGTCGGTTCTGGACCCCGATTCGCCTCATCGAGGCGGCGGCGGTCCTCGCGGTCATCGCCATCACCCTGTGGGAATTGCATCCGAACCTGGTGTTCTCCAATACCCTCATCACCGGCGGCGATACCGGTTCGCACGTGGTGCTCCCTGCGTACTTGAAGTCCCAGGGCAATCTCTTCAACCTCACGCCGTGGTATCCCGGATGGTTCGCGGGCATGCCGGCGTACACCTACTACTTCGTGCTGCCCGACTTCATCGCGACCCTGCTCAGCTACGTCATCGGCTTCGGGGTCGCGTTCAAGCTGGCGACGATCCTCGGATCACTCTTGCTGCCCCTGACCGCGTACTGCATGGCGCGACTCTTCCGGGCACCCCGGCCGGTCCCGGCGGCACTGGCGATCGCGACGTTGCCGTTCCTCTTCGACGCGTCGTTCACCATCGACGGAGGCAACCTCTTCTCGTCGATGGCCGGGGAGTACTCGTTCGCGCTCTCACTGGCGTTGTCCCTGTTGACGATCGGTCTGTTCGCGAGGGGCGTGCGAACCGGTCGCGGCTACTGGGTCGCGGCGATCGCCCTTAGTGCCACGCTGGCCTCGCACATCCTGCCCTGGCTCTTCACGATCGGCTGCGTGGGGGTCCTGGTCGTCTTCGAGCTCCTCCAGCGGCGCGGCATCGGTGACCCGAAGGAGGAGAGGACACCAGGCGACTACGCGCGTCCGCTGCGCTTCGCCCTGGGCGCCGGCGTGCTGTCGGTGGCCCTTTCGGCGTGGTGGTTGCTGACCTTCCTCACGACCCAGAACCTGACCAACTCGATGGGGTACACCAACGACAACGTCAGCACCCTGCACTCCATCTTCACCCAGCTGGGCTGGTTCACGTCCAGCGGTGGCGCCGCGGGCGATCGATGGGTCATCGTGCTGGCGTTCGTCGCGGTCGTCACCGCCTTCGTCGTACGCGACCGCTTGGGGATGTTCCTCGGCACCATGACGATGTTGTCGCTCGGGGTGTACGTCTTCGACCCTCAGAGCGTCATCTGGAACGAGCGCCTCGTGCCGTTCTGGTTCATCACGATCCACCTCATCGTGGGCTGGATGTTCGGCTACCTGCTCTCGATGTGGATCGCTCGCGCCGCGCGGCGCCGCCGAGGGTTCGCGGTCTTCGTCGAGGGGGGTCGGATCAGTTACCAGGTCGGTGACGAGCTGCCGATCCTCGAAGAGAACTTCGAGGAGGAGTTCTACGACATGGACGACGAATCCGTCGACGCCGCCGAGTCGGCGTTGGCGGTGGCTGAACGCGAGCGTTACGAGCGCCTCGACGTCGAGCAGCGGACGTCGCGAAGGACGTTTCGAGCGACCGTCGTCGTCATCGTGCTCGGACTGGTGACGACGCTGCCCGGACTGATGCCCTCGGTGGCGTCGGCGATCGGGCTCAACACCTCGGGCAACCAGGTCAGCAGTTGGGCGCAGTGGAACTACTCGGGCTATCAGGACAAGGCGTCGTGGCCCGAGTACCACGGTCTGATGGACACGATGAAGAAGGTCGGCCAGACCTACGGCTGCGGGCGCGCCATGTGGGAGTACAACTCGTCCGAGAACCGCTTCGGCACGCCGATGGCCCTCATGCTCCTGCCGTACTGGACGAACAACTGCGTGGACTCGATGGAGGGCCTCTTCTTCGAGTCGTCGGCGACGACGCCGTACCACTTCCTCGACCAGGCGGAGTTGAGTGCCTCGCCGAGTAATCCCCAGGTGGGCCTCAACTACGGCCAACTCGACGTCGCGCTCGGCGTCAAGCACCTGCAGATGCTCGGCGTGCGGTACTTCATCGCCTTCTCGCCGTCCGTCGTGACCCAGGCGAACGCCGACCATCAACTCAAGTTGATCGCCTCGACGCGGGCGTGGCCGTCGCCGGGCGTGCACTGGCGCATCTACTTGATCAAGCACAGCGCCATGGTCGTGCCGCTCGCCACGTTGCCCAACGTGGTCTCGGGGCTGACGAGCCGGGTCGGCTGGCTGAACGCCAATACCCAGTGGTGGCTCGACCCGAATCTGTGGACGAACGTCGCCGCAACCTCGGGACCGGCGACGTGGCCGCGCGCGTCGTCAATCACCTCGATGGTCACGCGCAGCGTGTTGGCACCCGATCAGGTGTCGCGAATCGTCGTCAAGACCCAATCCATCTCGTTCCACGTGAGCACGTTGGGCGTACCGGTGCTGGTGAAGATCTCGTACTTCCCGAGGTGGAACGTGTCGGGGGCTTCGGGACCCTATCGGGTGAGCCCGAACCTGATGGTCGTCGTGCCGACGTCGCACGACGTGTCGATGAACTACGGCAGCACGCTGGCACTCACGCTTGGCAACATCATCAGTGATCTGGCGACGATCGGGGCCCTGGTGTCGCTGTGGTTCTACCTTCGGAGACGCAGAATCTCTCGCAACTAGAGTGTGAGGTCGTGGATACGACCAAGATCTTCAAGGCGTACGACGTTCGCGGAACGTACCCCGATCAGATCAACGAAGCCGTCGCTCGCGCGGTCGGCTCGGCGTTCGCCACGTTCGTCAAGGCTCCGACGATCGTCATCGCGCGCGACATGCGGCCGTCGGGCGTCGATCTCTGCGACGCGTTCGCCGACGGCGCACGGGCGCTCGGCGTGCGGGTCGTGGACCTCGGCCTCGCCTCGACCGACTTCCTCTACTACGCCACCGGCCACCTCGACACGCCCGGTGCGATGTTCACCGCCTCGCACAATCCGGCCCAGTACAACGGCATCAAGCTCTGCCTGGCGGGCGCCAAGCCGATCGGCGTCGAGACCGGACTTGTCGAGATCGAAGCCCTGACCAACACCTTCCTCGAAGCGCCGGCCGAGGGTGAACTCGCGTCCCTCGAGCACCTCGACCTGATGGACGCGTGGGTCGATCACGTGCATTCGTTCATCGACGTGAAGGCGCTGCGCCCGCTCAAGATCGTGGCGGACGCCGCCAACGGGATGGGCGGCTTCATCGCGCCCAAGGTCTTCGCGGCGCTGCCCTTCGACGTCGAGATCCTCTACGGCGAACTTGACGGCACCTTCCCGAACCATCCAGCGGATCCACTCAACCCGGAGAATCTGGTGGACCTGCAGCGACGCGTCCTCGAGACGGGCGCCGACATCGGTCTGGCCTTCGACGGCGACGCCGACCGGGTCTTCTTGATCGACGAGCACGCCCAGCCGATCAGTGGTTCGACGACGACCGCGATGGTGGCCAAGGTGATGCTCGGTCGCCACCCGGGCGCGACCATCCTCTACAACCTCATCTGCTCGAAGTCCGTGCCCGAGATCATCGAGGAGAATGGCGGCGTGGCGCTCAAGACCCGGGTGGGCCACAGCTACATCAAGCAGGTCATGGCCGACACCGGTGCCGTCTTCGGCGGCGAGCACTCGGGCCATTACTACTATCGCGACAATTTCCGGGCGGACTCGGGCATCATCACGGCACTCGTCGTGCTCGAACTGCTCTGCCAGTCGTCGGCGTCGCTCTCGCAGGTGGTGCGCCCGTTCCAGCGCTACGCGGATTCGGGCGAGATCAATACGCGCGTCGACAGTCCCGCCGCGACCGTCGAACGCATCAGCGCGCAGCTGCGAGCGACGGGCGTCGACGTCGACGACCTGGACGGACTGACGGCGGACTACGGGTCGTGGTGGTTCAACCTGCGCCCGTCGAACACCGAACCACTGCTGCGCCTCAACGTCGAGGCGCCCGACGCGAGCGAGTGCGAGGCGCGCGTCGGCGAAGTCATTGCCTTGATTGAAGGGACGTAAGCCCATGGCGCTCGACGCTTTCCTGCTGGCCCTGCTGGAGGACCCGGTGGACCACGACTCGCTGCTCTACATCGCCAGCGCCGATGTCTTGTACAACCCGCGTCAGCGCTGCGTCTACGAGGTCCGCGATTCGATCCCCGTGCTGCTGCCCGACGAGAGCCGCGCCGCGACCGACGAGGAACACGAGGCCTGGACCGGCGACTCGAGCGCGGTGCGAACCGGTCAGTGAGCCGTTGACGCCTTCGTTCAGTCGAGGCGTTCGACGATCATCGCCATGCCCTGGCCCCCGCCGACGCACATCGACTCCATGCCGTAGCGCAGACCCGAGTCTTCCAGTGAGTTGAGCAGGGTGGTCATGATGCGCGCCCCGGTCATGCCGAAGGGATGGCCGAGCGCGATCGCGCCACCACGGATGTTCAACTTGTCGAGGGTGATGCCGAGGTGTTTGGCGCTCGGCAGGACCTGGGCCGCGAAGGCCTCGTTGATCTCCACGAGGTCGATGTCGTCGATCGTGAGTCCGGCGCGCTGAAGTGCCTGGCGACAGGCTTCGATGGGACCCAGTCCCATGATCTCGGGGTTCAGACCACTGACGCCGCTCGAGACGATGCGAGCGAGCGGCTTGATGCCCAGCTCTCGGGCCCGGGTGTCGCTCATCACCACGACCGCAGCCGCGCCGTCGTTCAGCGGGCACGCGTTGCCGGCGGTGATCGATCCGCCCTCACGAAACACCGGCTGCAGCGTCGAGAGACGCTCAAGGGTGGTGCCGGCGCGCGGCCCGTCGTCTCGGGTGACGACCGTCCCGTCGGGCAGCGTGACGGGGATGATCTCGCGTTCGAAGAAGCCGTTCTCCTGGTGCGCGACCGCGAGCTCTTGGCTGCGCACGGCGAACTCGTCCATCTCGAGTCGTGACACCTTCTCGAACTCCGCCACGTTCTCCGCCGTTTGGCCCATGGCGATGTAGATGTCGGGCAGTCCGGGCTGGGGGGTCCAAGGATCGGTGACGCGCTCGGAACGGTGCGCGGTGCGCGCCATGGCGTCGGAGAAAAGCGGGTTCACGGCCTTGCCGCTGTCTGATGCGCCGCTGGCGAAGCGCGAGACGGTCTCGACACCGGCGGCGACGAACACGTCACCCTCGCCGGCACGGATGGCGTGCGCCGCCATGCGGATCGTCTGCAGCGACGACGAACAGTAGCGATTCACGGTGACGCCGGGCACGTTGTCGAGACCGGCGAGGATCGCCGCGACCCGAGCGACGTTGAAGCCCGACTCGCCGGCGGGCTGCCCGCAGCCGACCATGAGGTCCTCGACGCTCTGGGGGTCGAGCTGGGGGACCTTGTCGAGGACGGTGCGCACGACGAGCGCGGTGAGGTCGTCGGGGCGCATGTCCACGAGCGAACCCTTGAAGGCGCGCCCGATGGGGGTGCGCCCGGTGGCGACGATGACGGCTTCGGGCATGGGGTCCTCCTCGTGGTTACAGCGAGATCACTGGGGCGAGCATAGTGAACCCACCGAGAGCGCCCTCGCGCTAGTCGAGCTCGAGGGGTCCGGCGTCGTCGAAGCCTTGGCGCACGCCCTGACCGGCTCGCGCCTTCAGTTGCTCGGGTTCGAACAACATCCAGTAGGCGTTGCGGGCGTGTTTGCGCGATCGGTTCTCGAAGACGTCGGCGAGCACGGTCGGGTCGTCGGCCTCGTCCTCGTGGACGAAGACTTCGAGGATCGGCGTCGAGGTGAGCAGTTGGGCCAACATGATGCCCTGCGCCGCCTCGTGGGCGCACTGCTTGTCGATCGGAGCGCTGCCCGGCATTCCCAAGGCGACGACGATGGAACAGCCGTCGCGCTCGATCAGGTTCTTCGCGGCGACGGCCAGGTCTTTGAAGCCGGGCACGGTCGTGGCGACCACGCTGAAGGTCTCGCCGTGACCCGGGCACTCGGCGAGCTCGGCGCGCGCGGCCGCTCCCATGTCGTAGCGCGCGAACATCGTGTCCACCACTCCGATCTTCAACTTCTTTGGGGGTTTCTTGTCCTTGGCCATGTGACTCCCGTTCGCTCCTCTTCAGTGTACGAGTCGATCCCACGGCGTCTCTCGGCCATTTCACGCACGCCTAGAGTTGGCCCCACGGGAGGACGACATGGCGTGGGATTTTGCGACGGAACCGGAGTTCGAGGAGCAGCTCGAGTGGATGCGAGTCTTCGTTCGTGACGAGATCTTCCCGATCGAGACCCTCCACTTGACCCACGACCAGGTGCTCACGCTGATCAAGCCCTTGCAAGAAGAGGTGAAGGCCCGTGGACTCTGGGCCGCGCACCTGCCGGCGGAACTGGGCGGCATGGGATTCGGTCAAGTCCGACTGGGTTTGATGCACGAGATACTCGGCCAGTCTCCCTACGCGCCGGTCGTCTTTGGCAACAACGCGCCCGACAGCGGCAATGCGGAACTCCTCGCCGCGGGCATGGAGATGTCGGGTCAGCACTACATCCAAGAGCGCTGGCTGACGCCGCTGTTGGAAGGAACGATCCGTTCGGGGTTCTCGATGACCGAACCCGAGACTGCCGGCAGCGACCCACGACTGCTGCGCTCGCGAGCGGTTCGCGACGGCGACGAATGGGTGATCAACGCGCACAAGTGGTACACCACCAACGGCTCGGTCGCGGACATCCTCATCGTCATGGCGGTGACGAATCCTGACGTGCACCCCTACCAGGGGTCATCAATGTTCGTGGTGCCGGCGACGGCGCCCGGTGTCACGATCGTGCGCGACGTCGGGTCCATGGACGACCCCGACGTCCACTACGGTCGCTTCGGCAATCACGCCGAGATCGTGTACGACGACGTGCGCGTGCCCGCCGATCACCTCATCGGACCCGAGGGCTCGGGTTTCCTGCTCGCCCAGACCCGACTCGGACCAGGGCGGATCCATCACTGCATGCGCTGGCTCGGGCAATCCCAGCGGGCCTTTGACATGATGTGCGAGCGGGCGCTCAGCCGCTACACCCACGGGTCGCTGCTGTCCGAGAAGCAGACCGTCTTGAACTGGATCGCCGATTCGCGCGCCGAGATGCACGCCGCGCGTCTGATGACGTTGCACGCGGCGTGGAAGATGGACCAGGTCGGCGCGTCGGCGTCGCGCGACGAGATCGCGATGATCAAGTACTACGGCGCGAGCGTGCTGCACAACGTCATCGACCGCGCGATCCAGACGTACGGTGCGCTCGGCTACTCCGCCGACATGCCCCTGGAGGCCATGTACCGATGGGCCCGGGCCGCGCGAATCTACGACGGTCCCGACGAAGTGCATCGCCAGACCGTCGCGCGACACGCGCTGCGCGACTACACGGCGAGCGAGGTGCCGACCGAGTTCATCCCCGAGCGCGCCCGGGCCGCACGAGAGAAATTCGCCGAGGTCCTGGCGACCTTCGACGCTCAGGGCGCCTAGCGCGGAGCGAGTCCCTCGACCGCTGCGCGCAGGTCGAGACCGAACGGCACGATGGCCATGGTCGGGATCTGGACCCCCGCCTCGACGTAGCGCCCCACGTGCTCTCGACACTCGTCGTAGGAGCCGTGGATGACCAGCTCGTCGACGACCTCGTCGGGGATGAGCTCGTTGGCGAGCTTTCGGTCGCCGTCGGCCCACGCGTCCCACATCGGTTGGAGGCGATCGCCGCGACCGAGCCACCGGTGGAACTCGGCGTACGCGTTGACCGTGAGGTACGACGAGATCATCCGGCGCCCGATGAAGCGCGCGGTGTCCGCGTCTTCGGTCGGTATGACGAAGAGGCGCGCGGCGATGGTCTTGTCGAGGCCGACTTCGGCGCGGCACTGCACGACGTCCTCAGCGCTCAGCCAATTGAGGATGGCTCCGTCCGCCTCGTGACCGGCCAGGTGGAGCATGCCCGGACGCAGCGCGCCGAGCAGGATCGGCGGACGAACGGCGACGGGGCGTGAGAGCTTGAAGCCGTGGACTTCGAACGTCTCGAAGACGTCGTCGATCTTCTCTCCGTCGAGGGCGCGCTTCAAGAAGCGAAGCGTGTCGCGGGTGCGGGCGTAGGGCTTCTCGTAGGCGATCCCGTTCCATCGCTGCACGACGGGTTCGCTCGATGCGCCGAGTCCCATGGTGAATCGTCCCTCGGCGACCTCGGCGATCGAGGCCACGCTCATCGCCAGGAGTCCCGCGCCGCGCGTGAAAGCGGGGGTGACCGCGACGCCCAGGTTGAGGCTCGGCTCCCACACGGCGGCGAGGGTGAGCGGGGTGAAGCCGTCGGTGCCGTCGACTTCCGCAGTCCACACGTCGCTGTAGCCGAGGTCCACGAGGCGGCGAAACCACTCCTTGTGCTCGGGCAGGGTCAGGCCGTCAAAGGGGATGGTGATGCCGTAGCGTGATGTCATCCCATCAGTGTTCCAGATTGGCGAATGGACCGCTACTTGAAGTAGTCGCCTTCGCGGGCCTCGGGCACGTGCAGCCCTCGTCGCTCGAGGTCGTGGATCCAGCGATCGACCAAGGTCTCGAGCACCGCCACTCGGGCGTAGTGCTTGTCATCCCCAGGAATCAGGTCCCATCGGGCGTGCGGGTGGTCGGTCGCGTCGACCATGTACTCGAGCGCCTTGAGGTACTGGGCGCGATGCTCACGGTTCTTCCAGTCGTCGTCGGTGAGTTTCCATTGCTTGAGCGGGTTGCTCTTTCGATCGTTGAACCGCTCGAGTTGCTTCTCGTCCGATATGTGGAGCCAGAACTTGACCATCGTGACGCCGTCGTCGATGAGCATCTCCTCGAACTCGACGATTTCACGAGCCGAGCGTTCGACGGTGTCGTCGTCGATGAGTCCGTCGACCCGTTCGACGAGAAGTCGCCCGTACCACGAGCGGTCGTAGACCGTCATCTGGCCGCGACCAGGGATGGTCGCTTGGAAGCGCCACAAGAAGTGATGTCGCAACTCGTCGGGCGTCGGCACGCTGATGGGCACCACGCGCACGTGGCGCGGGTCGATGCTCGCGGTGAGTCGACGGATCGCTCCGCCCTTGCCCGCGGCGTCGAAGCCCTCGAAGAGCACGAGGAGGCCGGGACCCACGGTGCCGCGTTGCAACAGGCCGGCGGTGAAGAGCCGCAACTGGGTCAGTCGGCGCTGCGCGGCCAGGATGCGAACCTCGGACTCGTCGTGGCTGAGCGATTTCGAGAGGTCGATGGAGCTGACGCGACTGCTCATGGCACGTACGTTCGATCGACCACTGGCGCGAGCATCGAGGCCCCTTTCCCTCGCTTGCAAGGTACCGCACGGACGAAAGCCCGTGCCCCGACCGGCAACGTCGCCTTCCCTAGGATTGACCGTAGCGACGAGCGGAGAGGGTCATGCGAAGGTACTGGGTGGTCATCGCGGTGGTGACGCTCGGCGCGACCGGTTTCTTGTTGCGCCAGGCTCACCAGGCGCACGCGGATTCGACCTCGACAGGTCCGTCGACGACGTCGTCGAGCACGTCAACTTCAATGGTCACCACGACGACGTTGTACCGCCCAGCGGCGGTCTGCGTACGAGTCTGCTCGCCATGGCGGGTGATGGACCCCTGGTTGCACGCCGTACCCTCGGTGCTCACGACGTCGTTCGTGCCGTTTCCCGCGACGCCGTCGGTCGTCGCGTACGCCGCGTGGATCAGGACCTCCTCGACCGACTTGTCGCTCTACCCGGGTTACAAGGGACCCGGTCCCACGGCCGCTGGCGTGGACCGCGGACCAATGATGGT
>Ga0075029_100002198_pt1 | contig 11090 bp, 10 predicted proteins | sample LitLauG_LLR_2013_FD_71391 | JGI IMG/M metagenome (GOLD analysis project Ga0075029, IMG submission 71391) | Freshwater sediment microbial communities from North America - Little Laurel Run_MetaG_LLR_2013 | ecosystem: Environmental > Aquatic > Freshwater > Creek > Sediment | place: USA...
GAAATGAATTGTGTGTCGCACCTAACGCTCTCGGCCGAACGAGGTCCGACACATGGGAGTACGCTGCGGCCCTTCCCGGTCCACCGGTGTCGCCGACCTCCATTACCAGCTGTACGACACTCGGAGGGAAATCTCCCGCGGCGTGTTGATCGAATATACATTGGCCAGGTTGCCCAAGAACGGCACCGGGCGGGTCGGTGCGCCGAGGACTGCGCGCTTGTCGAACGCATTGGAAACGTACGCCCCGATGCGCCAGTGATCGTTTAGCGACGTTATCGCGCTGGCATTAACCAGGGTATAGCCGCCGAGAACCATCGGGTCGTAGTTATTCGCGATCGTTCCTAAGCTGTTCAAACTGGAACCTCGGTAAACCGCGTTCAAGGTGTACGCGATTTTCCTCGCCGCCCCCAGGGGTTGGGTGTAGGTCATGGTCGCGGACAGGTCGTTTTCCGTAGTTCCCGGCAAGCGCTCGCCGCTTACTCCGGCGATGCCGCAGGGGACGAAGCCATTGGGAAGGCCCGTTCCGTCGCCAGCTGGCAGGCAAAAGCTTTCCGTCAGTTTCGCGTCCACGTAGGAATAAGCGAGCGTCGCTTCCAAGTTCGGTGTGAATAGCGGCGTGTGCACCTCAAATTCAACCCCCTTTGATTCGGCTTTCTTGCCGTTGACGGCGACACGCCATTCGTTGTACGGCGTGTCCAAGCCGATCTGCGGATCTTTCCAATCGATGTAAAAAATGTCGGCCGAATAGCGCAGGCCGTTTTCAAAATGGCCTTTGATGCCTGTCTCGTAGTTATTGGCCTTGTCGGGCGAGTAATTCAAGATGGCCGGCGATTCCTGATAGATGCTCGTAATAGGGAATGCATTGGTGCCGCCGCGGCGGAAGCCTTGCGAAAACAGGGCATACACTCGTTGGTTGTTGGCAATCGCGTAGGAGGTGTCCAATTTGAAGATTTGGTTGGAGACTGAGGTTGAAGTAACTGTGTTGACAGAGACTCCGATCGTATAGGAGGAGTACGTCTGATCCTGCGAATTGTTTTGGTGAAAGAAGCGACCTCCTCCTGTCACTTCCCAGCGGTTGGTAATGTGCCACGTCAACTCTCCGAACACTGCCTTCTCTTCGAACGTTTGCATGGCAACTCCGTCCGAGGCCAGACCTTGCGGGTTTGTCACTACGACCGATCCACCACTGGCCATTGTCTGTTCCGACGTGCCCGGCTCGTAGATGGGATAGGAGAGCGTGCGCCGATCATGATCATAGAAAAGCCCGACCACGTAATCGATCAGTCCACCCGACGCGGACACGAGCCTCACCTCCTGGGTAAATTGATGGTCGGCATCCCCAAAGTTTGAGGTAGCTACGAATCTCGGGTTGATCGGGTTGCCTGCGTAGTAGGAAAGATAACTCGGCGGCACGCCGAGTATGATCGGATTCACGTCATCCCCGGTGACTCCCCACGTCTCGCTGTACGAGCTGGTCGATGACAGGGTCGCAAATCCGACATCGTAGCTCGCGTCTAAGCTCGTCAAACTTGAATGCCTATTGTAGGGCGCAAGAGTAGGATTCACGATCTGATAGGTTCCGGTTGCCGGGAAAGTAATTCGCGGATCGATGGGGCTCGCGCCACCGGCGTATGTCGGATTGTCCTGCGGACTATTGACGCCCTGAACGTAGGACAGGTTGGTTGCAAGCTCAAGCTTCAGCGCTGTCGTTGGCTGCAGGAGCAGGGCGATTCGCCCATTTGAAATGTCGGTGTAATTGACGTCCTTTTGGTTGTAATAAACTCCGGGACTCGTCGCGACGTCGACAGGGTTGGCGAGAACCGGTACCCCTGTGATGGGGTTCCCCTGGCGCGCGAGAATTCCGAACTGGTCAATGAATCCAGGCTGATTTTGGTATTGACCGGAAATCCGAAGCGCCGCGATGGAACCAATGGGCATGTTCAGTATGGCGGAGGCTGAGTAGCCGGTTTTTGAGGAATGAGACGTATTGAGACCTGATCCTTCCAAAACCACAGACCAATCGTTGAGTTTCGGATCGTTGGGAATCAGTCGGATGGCTCCGCCGAGCGCCCCGGCTCCATATAACGTGCCTTGCGGTCCGCGAAGAACTTCGACGCGCTGAATATCCTGGAACGGGAAGTATCCGAATACCGGGCTATTCCCGAGGTATGTTCCCACGGGCATTTGTTCCGGAATGAACCCAGGACGCTCCGTCTGAGATGCATTGAGGCCGCGCATAATGGGCACGGTTGCCCCGGCAAACCGTGCGCCCCGGTCTTCGTAGTTGAATGAGGGGATCTGATTCGCCAGCTGGGCGAGGTCTGTTGTATCCGTGCGATCTAATGAGGCCCCGCTGATTGCCGAGATGTTATACGGGACATCTTCAATCGACGTCTCGCGCCGGGTGGCCGTAACTATAATTTCCTGCAGAGCCGCTGCAATTGGTGTGGGCTGCGCCGGTGCCTCCTGCGCTCTGGCCTCGTTTCCTGCAAGGATAGCTAGACCGCCGGTAAGAGCTGCGTTTAAAAGTGCGGGGCGGCGGCGCCGCACATCCTTCTTTTGCCTCATCGTCATAACTCCCTATCTACCGCATGGAGTGAGTCACTTATGGCGCCCGACGGAATTGTCCGATAGTCTTGTCCGGTAAAATAGGCCAATCTACCACCAGGTGTCAAATGGCGCGTGGGGCTGTCCCGGAACTAGCGAGCGTGCAAGCCGGAGTCAGCCAATTCGTAATGCCGTTACGTCTTGGCTGAGTCGAGTATGCGGAGGACAGCCCGCGCAGATGAACCAGTCGCGTAGTACACTTGGGCCAGTCGCACAACAAAGCTCTCAGGGACGCCGCTTGATCGCTAAGCAACCTTTGCGTTTATTACCGCTGGCGCTGCTCGGGCTGCTCGGTGCCACGGGCAACATTCGCATATCCGCGAATGAGCGTGGAGACGATCATACGCAAAACGAGGTGCAGGATGCCTTGCGCGCCGTCGAACGTGCATTTCAGAGCGAGGCGAGCCCAGCGGCGCTGGCAGCCCTTCTCTACACTTCTGACGTCGTCATCGTTGGTGAAGGCGACGCAAAGGCGACTCGTGGAATCACGGCAGCCGTCAAAGACGTACAGGGCTGGTACGACTCACTGGGGCCCCATGGTCAAAGGACCTGCAAATACACCCTCGTAATGCCGATTGTTCAATCCGAAAGCACATTTTCGGCATTCTATCTCCTGCACTGCTCACCCAATCCGCCGATTCACCCGAAGGATGAGCAACTTCGGATGATTTATGCGTGGCGCAAAGAGCCGCAAGGGTGGCGAGTGGCCCTGGAGATGTGGGCTCCTGGATTGCTTTGATCGTGTCTCTGCATGAGGCGGCGACCTTTAGCATCTAAATTGACCGCCAACAGTCGGACGTTTCTTAGGCCTGCTCAGTCAAACCATCAGAACGACCCGCTGCCAAACATTTCAAGTATGACTCGCCAGCCTTTCACTCCACGCGTCCAGCTATAAAGTGCGCGATATTGTTGACCGGGTTCGCTGGGATTGCTCGGTGTCACGCTTACATCGATGAAAGCAGTCGCGACGGTCGCCGACGTCACGATCGGATCTACGAGCGTGAATTTTAAAGTGGGCGAGGGACCCCATTCCTTCAGCACAGTTGCGACGATCGGTAAAAGCGCCGGCAATCCGCGAGTGGCCGCAGTCCACCCCTCACCGATGACCACGACATCGTCGTCGTAAAGTAACCGGCCGAATTCCTCTGCATCCGTTCCGCGATGGACTGCGACCTCGGCTGACCGCAACACGGATTCGAGCTCTTGCGTAACGTTCATCATCTTTGACCCTCCTTGGGAGGTGGGAGAATAGGTTCGCCCGGCGTACGCGAGCGCGCGTGTCGCGTTCACGGTTATCCCCGCGGGTCACTGCAGCGTCGCATTGTGTGAGCAGCTTTGATCTTCAGGCGGGCCACCCAGAGACTGCCTTTACCTCGAGAAATTCCTCCATTCCGAGCCGACCGCCTTCGCGTCCATTTCCGGAGTGTTTGTAGCCGCCAAATGGGCTGCCGGCTGCACGCGATGCCCCATTAAGGCGAACCATCCCTGCGCGGATGCCCCGCGCCACCCTTCGGCAACGCTCTGCGTCCCCGCTTTGTACGTAGGAACTGAGTCCGTACTTCGTCGCGTTCGCAAGCTCGATGGCCTGCGCCTCAGTATCGAATGGCATGATGCACAGAACTGGTCCGAAAATCTCCTCCCGTACTATCGTCATGTCCGGTGTGACCTCTGAGAACACGGTCGGGCGCGCGAACCAGCCTTTGGTGATCCCTTCGGGACGCCCTAAGCCTCCCGCGACGAGCCGAGCGCCCTCCTTGATTCCAGTCTCGATATAACGCTGCACCGTGTTGAATTGGGTCCGAGATGAGAGTGGACCGATGTGCGTCGATTCCGCTGAGGGGTCACCTACGACCATTTCCCGAATCATCTGCACCACGGCTGCGATTGCCCGATCGTAGACAGAGCGCTCGACAAGCATTCGCGTAGGCGCATCACAAGACTGCCCAGCGTTTGTAAAGCAACTACGAGCGCCACGTTTGGCGGCAGCCTCAACGTCGGTATCCCCAAATATCACATTGGGGCTTTTCCCACCGAGCTCCAGCGTGACACGCTTGAAGGTGTCTGCGGCTGCTTTGCTGATGGCTGCACCTGCGCGACACGAACCGGTAAACGAAATCATATCGACGTCCGGATGACGCGCCAATGCTGCACCTGCGTTCACACCATTCCCGTTGACTAAATTGAACACGCCGGCTGGAAAGCCAGCCTCGTGCACAAACTCTGCGAACAAGAGTGATGACAGGGGGGCCATTTCCGATGGCTTCAAGACAACCGTACAGCCGACGCTGATCGCTGGAGGAACCTTCAAGCAAACTTGATTCATGGGCCAATTCCAGGGAGTGATCAGTCCGCACACGCCAATAGGCTCGTGAATGATGTGCTCCTGCCTTGTGTCCGGCCGAAGCGAATGCTCGAAATCATACCGCTCGAATTCAGCCAGGAGAGACCGCAGGTGGGCCAGCCCTGCCGGGGCCTGTGCAGTCTTCGCTAGCGTGATCGGCGCCCCCATCTCGACAGAGATCGCGGCGGCCATCTCACCTAGCCGCCTTTCATAGATGTTTGTCAGCCTCTGTAGCATTTCAAGCCGCACTGACTTCGCTGTTTGGCTCCATCTTTCGAACGCTGCGCGCGCAGCGGCTACCGCTTGATCGATGTCCGCGTCCGTTCCAAGGGAAATGGTTGCTATTGTTTGCTCGGTCGCCGGGTTGACGACATCCAACGCAGGGCGATCTGAGCTGTCAACCCATGAGCCATTAATGTAGAAGGCTGTCGGTTTCGTCATGGTCATCAATACACCCTAACTGAGACAGTTGTTTGACGTTTTGCAGAAGCCGCATTGTCGCTCTACCCGCCGAATAGCTCGTGGTTGACGCGGGCGACCGCGGCTCGGGTCCAGCGTTGCAGACCCCTACGCCCGATAGCGCTACTCCACTTGAAGTTCATGGGAGTCACTGAAGCGAATCCTTGCGCCAGCGCCCACGCGTCGCTGCCCGGCATCATCCTAAATACCGGATCTCGTTCGGGATGGGTTCCAAACAGGAGATAACCCATATTGCCGCCGCCGGCGGGTACCGGATAAATGGACTCCGGTCCCCAATGCCTCTCGTCGAAGTGAGCCAAGCGAAGTTCTGTCGCTGGCTTTCCGGGGGAATTTAGGTTGAGCACCGAGCGGGGCGGTAGATTTTGCCGCTCTTCAATCATCAATTGAACGAGAACAGCTAAAAGCCGAGCTCCCGCGTCGAAGTCATAGCCCGTGAGATCAATCAGGCGAAACCGCCCATCGCGTGTCTGCTGCGATGCTGCGATGCTCGGGAAACCCAGCAGTGCCCCTTCGATGGCAGCCCCCAGTGTGCTCGAATAGGTTGCGTCGTCACCCAGGTTAGCGCCTTCGTTAATCCCGGATACCACCGCGTCGATGTGCCCCGCCTCGCCGGACAGGATGGCCGCTCGCACGGAATCCGTCGGTGTCCCGTTGGCAACATAGATTGGATTTTGATCTGTACCACCGTGGCGCGTTAGCGCCACTGGCGCACGAAAGCTCGCAGAGCGTCCCGTGCCGCTTCTCGGCGCATCAGGGGCAACCGTGAACACGCTGGCTCCGGCCTCCAGCAGTGCTTCCCTCGCGGCAGCGAGACCTTGCGCGTGAACCCCATCGTCATTGGCCAACAAGACTCTCACATGCTCTCCTGGTCATCTCGGTCACTAGTGATCACGACTCCGTTTGATGCGTCGGGATCAGCTCACGCGATTGATCGCGTTGTGCACACCGTCGACAAACGCATCAATTTCGGCCTCATTCATGGCGGTGGAAAGGAACCCCAGTCCCTTGGATGACAGGTGAAACCCTTCATCGATCAGCGCCGCCTGCAGATCCTGCACGCGCTGCGACTCTTTGTCGTCGTGATAACAGCTTCTGTAGTCGACGATCTTCCGCTGATGTCCGAGTATTCTAAACATCGACCCAACGCCAGTCGCCTGGCCGATCCAGCGGTTTTTCGCGAAGACATTGTTCAACCCTTCGCGGATGCGGACACCGAGTTGGTTGATGCGGTCGATCGCAGGCTGATCCAGCAGATCCAGGGTGACCTTGCCAGCAGTCATGGTCACTGGATTGGCTGTGAAGGTGCCGCTCCACGGAAGGAGAGGCTTACCATAGCGATGATCGAAAACCTTCATCATTTCAGCACGTCCGGCGACCGCGCCGACCGGGAAACCGCCCCCGATGATCTTACCCAGCACCGTCAGATCCGGATGGATTCCATAGAGAGTCTGGGCCCCGCCACGATGGATTCGAAACGAAATAACTTCGTCGAGAATTAGGATCGCGCCAATCTCGTCCGCGAGTCGCCGCGCCATTGCAGCGTATTCGGGCGTTATGGAGATAAGGCCCACGTAGCTGGGTGTGGCGTCCAGCATTATCGCTGCAATGCGATCCCGGTTCGCTCGAATGACCCGTTCGGCTACCGCAACGTTGTTAAATGGCACGACGATAACGTCGGCGAGCACGCCGGCAGGTACACCCTTCGAGTACCCGACGGAAAGTGGTTCATCACCCCAATTTCGAGGCGATGAATCCAGGCTCACTTCCGCGTAGTCATAGCTGCCGTGATACGCGCCTTCGACCTTCACGATCGCTGGCCGATTGGTCAGTGCGCGTGCAGCCTTGATTGCACACATGACAGCTTCCGAGCCCGAGTTGCTAAAGCGCACCTGTTCGAGCCCCTCGGCGCGCGAGGTTATGCATTCGGCCAAATCCACTTCCGATACGGTTGGCAGCGTGAATGCAGTACCCAAACCGACACGCTCACGGACCGCATCAACGACTTTGGGGTGCGCGTGACCATGGATCAAGGATGCGAAATTATTGAGAAAGTCGACCCGTCGCGTGCCATCCACGTCGACCACGTACGCGCCATCGCCGTAGTCAGCGTATATAGGAAAAGGATCTTGCCACGGTTGAATGCGGGTGATGCCACCCGGCATGACTCGCACGGCGCGGTCGTAAAGCGCTTTTGAGGCACTGTCAGGCGACGGCCATCTAGGCATGTTCAACTCCGCGTTAGGTACGTGACTGTCGATAGCATTTACAGCTCGGAGGAAAACGGCGGTTCTGTACCGACTAGATGCTGTACGCACTGAATCCCATGATGAAAACTTCGCGCTTGGTCCTGATCGATAAGCGTGACTTCGGGATTGAGTAGGGTGGTGCGGCCACTGTTGAATCCATTGATGCGGCAAATCTGCTGCGTCGGATACTGCCCTCTGTGACTTTCACCAACACTCCCCTGCCGGTCGAATCACATCTGGACGTTTCCTACGGCTATTGATCTGCCGCCCGGGTTGTCGGACTAGTTTGTCGGACGAAATGGTAGCCTCAAGCGCCCAGACTGTCAACGAGCAATGGATGTGGGGGATTTACCTCAGTGCACCTTTCGCACTGCGCTAATCGAGCGCCGTCGCAAAGCGACAATCGAAATGTGGTTAACTTTTGAAGCGATATGACACTCTCAAAGGTTCCAGTGAAAATATTCGCGCACCTGACATTGCGCTCATTGGCGGGGTTATGATTCTGGAAGGGCGATCCCTGCCGGCGCCTCACCGGGTGCCGACCGACAAGCAACTGCGGGCTCGACTAGGGGATGTAATGGCCCGAGGTCAGCCCACCATCGGCAATCAGCGTTGCACCCGTCGTGTAACTAGCAACGGATGCGGCCAAATACAGGACAGCAGCGACGCACTCGTCCGAGGTTGCTATTCTCCCGAGTGGTGATCGGCTTGCGATGTACTCCCGCAGCGCCCCGTAACCGAAAGCATCCATACCAGTCCGCGGCGCGGGCGCGTCGATCCAGCCAGGGCAGAACGAATTGACGCGAATCCCATCTTGCGCGAGTTCGAGTGCCATCATTCTGCTCATGTGTATCATTGTGCCTTTGGCGGTCGAATAAACTACGGATCCTGGCGGGCCACCCAGCAGCCCGATGACCGAGGCGACATTCACGATGCATCCCCTGGTCTTCTTGAGTTCCGGAGCACACGCCTGCGCCGTAAAGAAGGCCGACTTCACGTTGGCGGCAAGGACGCCTTGCCAGTAGTCCGCCGTGACTTTGTCGACGGGGCATAGATCGCCGCGAACTGTGCTACAAACCAAGACGTCAAGCTGAGTCATCGCAGCGACGGCACGTTCGACCGTCGGCCGGATCTGGGTACATTGTGTCAGGTCTCCCGGAGCCGCGATCAGACGCGCGCCGTCGCCCATTTCTTGAATCGTCTTTAGCACGCGATCGGTGGACGGATCGTTGATGGCCACGGTGGCGCCCGACTCGTGAAATCCTTCCGCTATGCTTCGACCTAATCCACTTGCGCTGTCTGTGACGAATACGCGCTTGCCGTGGTAGTCGATCTGAATCTTCATGCGCACACCTCCCGCACGCTACTTAACCGTGCGCCGCGGTGGTCGACGGGGGTAAATTCGCTTGTTCAATGGTTCCCCAGCTGCTGTTTGCGACGCAGCCGCCATCATTCGAGAGTATCGAGCCGGTGCAAAAACGGGCATCGTCGGATGCGAAGTACACGATGGCCGATGCGCATTCCCGTACTGTGCCGATGCGCCCGAGCGGCGTGAACTTATTGGCGATGCGATTGAACTCGCCGTTGGATAACTCATTTTCAACCTGAATGAGCGGTGTATCGATATATCCCGGACATATGCAGTTAACCCGGACATTGTCCGGCGCGAGTTCGAGAGCGAGGCTCTTTGTCATGGAGATAAGGCCGCCCTTCGTGACCGAATACACGAAGCCATCGGGCGGTCCTGCAACCAGACCGCACATTGACGCTATGATGACGATATTACCGTGTGAGGCGCGTAACGCGCCCAGGGCAGCCCTGGTGCAGAACAGCGCTGGTCGCAGGTTCACCGCGACAACTTCGTCCCAATGCGATTCTGTTACGTCCATCATCCGGGCGACCGGTCCAATTCCAACATTGCTCACGAGGCAATCAAGTCCACCCAAGCGCTCGATCGCCGTCTCAACGACCTGCGAACAGCCCTCGACGGTGCCGACGTCGCCCGGTGCAGCCACGAGGTCGCCGCCCAGGTCAGCGATCGTACGCGCTACAGTCTCGGGATTTCGACCATTTATGGCCACTCGCGCACCGCCCTCAAGGAACAATTGGGCCGCACCTCGACCGATGCCGGATGTGCTGCCCGTCACGAGCACCCGCTTTCCGTTGAAGTTCATGCTACGTTCCTCTTGATGTCTGCGGACCACGCGGAATCGTACATGATCCCTTCACGGCACAACCGTGAGCGCTCGGAAGTTGTCGTCGGATTAACGCGCCGCGGCGCCTTATCGATGAAGTTTCGAATCGCCTGGGTCCTGGAGGCGCCTCGCCTTATTGTCCGCTCAACTTGTCCGACAAAAAAATACGCTACCGTCTCGACGCTGTCAATCAGTCCTGTCATACTTACGCGCGGCGCTCGACTGGCGTTTCCTGTTTCGCACAGGTGCTTACACTCCGCAACTTACGACTGCGGTCAGCGAAGTTTTCTGAGAGCGGGTGCGGATTTGGTTTTGCGGCCACGGATAAAGTAATTGGACCACCAGGAGTCATTCCGTTAGCGGCTTCGGCTAGCGTTTGTGCAATGTCCATCGCATCCATACCGAGATTGTCCAACAAGCGTGCTCAGCCCAGAATCAAGTCGCAGGGGCCCGCTGACCATGGGCCGAGTTCATCGGATCTCGCCGCGCGCGCGATTACTGATCGGGTTTTGTCTGGGCGTTGGGTTCCCGGTCAGCGGTTGATCGAAGGAGACCTATCGCGGGACCTAAAAGTTGGCCGAGGAACGATTCGGGAAGCCCTCAAAAGATTGGCTGCGGAGCGCGTCATTGCGCTGATTCCGCACCGCGGCGCCTTCGTCAGGGCATTGACCAGGGAAGAGGCCGTGGATTTGCAGGAGGTCATCGTGGCGTTGTACGGGCTTGCGGCGTCGCTCGCCGCTGCTCGAATCGAAGAAGGAGACAACCGTAAGCGACTAACCGCCGCGTATCAGCGATTGGCGGCTGACGGCCCTCAGATGAGCGACCGGATCGTCCATGCGGTCGACCGAAGCAGTCTCTACGACGTCATTTTCTCGATCTGCGGCAATCGCGAGCTGATGCGCGTGAATCCGACGGTTTTAATTCAGATTTTGAGAATTCAGATTCACCCGTTTCTGACCATGCGTGACTTCAATGACTTGTTCGCCGATTATCGCCCGCTGTATGAAGCGCTAATCCGGGGTGACGGGAAAAAGGCCCGCCAATCATTTGAGCGGCATATGGGTATTTGTCGCAGGCAGCTCGAAAGATTACCTGCCGAGGCGTTTGCGAACGATTTCCATCTCCACAGCATCGTTGAGCGTCGCAATCGAGCATTATAACGCGGGCGAATAGTGCGGACCGGCAAACCGCGGCAAATCACGCCGCTTCAAATAGGGGGCG
>Ga0075029_100002201_pt1 | contig 11081 bp, 8 predicted proteins | sample LitLauG_LLR_2013_FD_71391 | JGI IMG/M metagenome (GOLD analysis project Ga0075029, IMG submission 71391) | Freshwater sediment microbial communities from North America - Little Laurel Run_MetaG_LLR_2013 | ecosystem: Environmental > Aquatic > Freshwater > Creek > Sediment | place: USA...
AAGGGGCTGAAGGTCCCGGCGGCCGCGCCCTCAGGCGCGCCGGCGCTGGCGCCGTCGATGTCCGACCAGCAGATCCGTGCGTTGTTCGAAGACGGCAGCTACGAAGTCGTGCCGCACGACGGGATGCGCCGCACCATCGCGCAACGCCTGACGGCCTCAATACAGACCATTCCGCATTTCTATCTGACGATGGACTGCGATATCGGCAAACTGCTCGATGCGCGCGAGGAGATCAACGCGGCGGCGCCGAAAGACAAAGAGAAGAAGCCGCTCTACAAGCTCTCGGTCAACGATTTTGTCATCAAGGCAATGGCGATCGCCCTGCAGCGGATTCCCAACTGCAACGTGAGCTGGACCGAAGGCGGCATGCTCAAGCACAAGCATTCCGATATCGGAGTGGCGGTAGCGATGCCGGGCGGCCTGATCACCCCGATCATCCGCAAGGCCGAGACCAAATCGCTGTCGGCGATTTCGGGCGAGATGAAGGATTTTGCCGCCCGCGCGCGGGCGCGCAAGCTCAAGCCGGAGGAATATCAGGGCGGCACCACGGCGGTTTCCAATCTCGGCATGTACGGGATCAAGGATTTCACCGCGGTGATCAACCCGCCGCACGCCACGATTCTCGCGGTCGGCGCCAGCGAGGAGCGTCCCGTCGTGCGCAACGGCAAGATCGAGCCGGCGCATATCATGAGTGTCACCTTGTCGTGCGACCATCGTGCGGTAGACGGCGCGCTCGGTGCCGAGCTGATCGGTGAGTTCAAGAGACTGATCGAAAACCCTGTCATGATGATGGTGTGACGCTGGCGCCGGCGAGGTCGCAACGTTGAATGTCCGAACGCAATGGCCCTGGATATCGATGGTGCTCGCAGCCGCCATTGCCCTCAACCCGCTCGGCATCGATGTGATCCGCGCCGCGGTCTTTTCCAATGAAGCCCTCTCGCGAAACATCTGGGGTCCGATAGCGCTGACCGGCATGGCAATCATGGTTTTAATCGTCGTGCTGGAATGGGGAATAAGAAAGTTTATCATCAGCCGCCGTGCGCGCGGCACCGCGACCTTGAGCTAGACGGGAACCTCCATGGCCGACACCTCCTTCGACGTCATCATCATCGGTTCCGGCCCCGGCGGCTATGTCGCGGCGATCCGCGCGGCGCAGCTCGGCTTCAAGACCGCGATCATCGAAAAATCCTATCTCGGCGGCATCTGCCTGAACTGGGGCTGCATCCCGACCAAGGCGCTGCTGCGCTCGGCCGAGATCTATCACTACATGCAGCACGCCAAGGATTACGGATTGTCGGCCGAGAACGTTTCCTACGACCCGAAAGCCGTGGTGCAGCGTTCGCGCGGAGTGTCAAAACGCCTCAACGATGGCGTCGGCTTCCTGATGAAGAAGAACAAGGTGTCAGTGATCTGGGGTAAGGCCGTGATCGATGCCCCGGGCAAGATCACGGTGGCGAAGTCCGAAGCCGAAGCTCCGAAGGGCGCGCTGGGCGAGGGCGCCTACACGGCAAAACACATCATTCTTGCGACCGGTGCCCGGCCGCGGGTGTTGCCGGGACTAGAGCCCGACAAAAAGCTGGTCTGGACCTATTTCGAGGCGATGGTGCCGGACAAGATGCCGAAGTCGCTGCTGGTGGTCGGCTCCGGCGCGATCGGCATCGAATTCGCGTCATTCTTCCACACCATGGGCGCGGATGTCACCGTCGTCGAGGTACTGCCGCAGATCCTTCCCGTCGAGGACGCCGAGATCGCCGGCCTCGCCCGCAAGCGGTTCGAGAAGCAGGGCATCAAGATCCTTACCAGTACAAAAGTGACAAAACTGGAGAAGAAGGCCGACAGCGTGGTCGCCACCATCGATGACGGCAAAAAGCCGCAGACGGTCGAGTTCGACCGGGTGATTTCTGCGGTCGGGGTGGTCGGCAACATAGAAAATCTCGGCTTGGAAAAGCTCGGCGTCAAAACCGACCGCGGCTGCGTCGCGATCGACGGGGTCGGCAAGACCAGCGTGCCCGGCATCTATGCCATCGGCGACGTCGCGGGGCCGCCGATGCTGGCGCACAAGGCCGAGCATGAGGGCGTGGTGTGCGTCGAGGCGATCAAGGGCCTGCATCCGCATCCCACGGACAAGAACCTGATCCCCGGCTGTACCTATTGTAATCCGCAGATTGCCTCGGTCGGCCTCACCGAAGCCAAAGCGAAGGAAGGCGGGCGCGAGATCCGCGTCGGGCGCTTCCCATTCGTCGGCAACGGCAAGGCGATCGCACTCGGCGAGGACCAGGGATTGGTCAAAGTGATCTTTGACAGGAAGACCGGCCAGTTGCTCGGCGCGCACATGATCGGCGCCGAAGTCACCGAACTGATCCAGGGTTACGTGGTGGCCATGAATCTCGAAACCACGGAAGAAGAACTGATGCACACCATCTTCCCGCATCCCACGCTGTCGGAGATGATGAAGGAAGCGGTGCTCGACGCCTATGGCCGCGTGCTGAACATATAAGAACACCAAAAAGAAGGTCTTAAAATCCGTGAAAGATAACGACAACCTGACCGTCGAACGGCCGACGTTCGTGACCCATCTCGAATGCGCCATGGAAGGCGATCGCTATCCCGCCGACCAGATTCATAACCTCTCCAAGGCGGGCAAGCCGCTCCTGGTGCGCTATGACCTCGCCGGCGTGAAGAAGGCTCTGACAAAGGACGCGCTCAAGGAGCGTCCCGCCGATCTATGGCGCTACCGCGAGATGCTGCCGGTGCGGAAAGTAACCGACATCGTCAGCCTCGGCGAGGTGACGACTCCGCTGATCCGCCTCCCGAAGCTTGCGAAGAAGCTCGGGGGCGGCGAAATCATCGTCAAGGACGAAGGGCGCCTTCCGACCGGCTCGTTCAAGGCGCGCGGGCTTGTGATGGCAGTGTCGATGGGCAAGGCGCTCGGCATCAAACACATGGCGATGCCGACCAACGGCAATGCCGGCGCGGCGCTCGCGGCCTACGCGACCAGTTGCGGCATCAAGACCACCATTTTCTGCCCCGCCGATACGCCGGAGGTGAATGTCAGCGAGATCGAACTGCAGGGCGCCACCGTCTATCGCGTCAACGGCTTGATCGACGACTGCGGCAAGATCGTCGGCGAGGGCAAGGCCAAGGCCGGCTGGTTCGATACCTCGACATTGAAGGAGCCGTATCGGATCGAAGGCAAGAAGACGATGGGGCTGGAGCTTGCCGAGCAGCTCGGCTGGGACGTGCCGGACGTGATCTTCTATCCCACCGGTGGCGGCACCGGCCTGATCGGCATGTGGAAGGCATTCGCCGAACTCGAGGCCATCGGCTTCATCGGTTCGAAACGGCCGCGGATGGTGGCGGTGCAGGCGGCAGGCTGCGCGCCGATGGTGCGCGCGTTCGAGAACGGCACCGAGCACGCGACTCGCTGGGAGGACGCCCACACCATCGCCTCCGGCATCCGCGTGCCGCAGGCGGTCGGGGATTTTCTCATCCTGCGCGCCGTGCGGGAGAGCAAGGGGTTTGCGATTGCGGTTTCTGACGAGAAAATTTCCGCGGCGCTGAACGAGGTGGCGCGCGAGGAGGGCTTGTTGCTGTGTCCGGAAGGTGCGGCCACCTATGCGGCCTACCAGCAGAGCCTCGCCGACGGTCGGGTAGCGAAAAGCGACCGGGTGATGCTGTTCAATTGCGCAACCGGGTTAAAATATCCGCTGCCGCCGGTCACGCGCACGCTCGATCGCCACGCGCCGATCGACTACGCCAGGCTTTAATCGTCGATGACATGAAGCCGTATTCATCGCTGGAATGATGAGGCGTTGAGGGGAGGAAGCGATGCGAAGGACGGTTCTGGCTGCGCTGATGGCGCTGCTGGCATTCGGCGGCAATGCGCGGGGCGAAAATTTCCCGACGCATCCCATTACCCTGGTGGTGCCATTTTCGGCTGGCGGGCCGACGGATGCGATGGCGCGGATTCTCGCCGACCATATGCGCACGACGCTCGGCCAGAATATCGTGATCGAGAATGTGACGGGCGCCGCCGGCTCGCTCGGCGTCGGGCGCGTGGTGCGCGCGGCGCCCGACGGCTACACCGTGAGCATCGGCCATCTCGGCACCCATGTCGCCAATGGTGCGATCTACAAGCTTGGCTATGACCTCGTGGCCGACCTTGAGCCGGTGGTGCTGCTGCCGAGCAATCCCATGATCATCGTCAGTACGAATGCGGTCCCGGCAAAGACGCTGAAGGAGTTGATCGCGTGGCTGAAGGCGAAGCCGACCCCGGCCACGGCAGGCACCGCGGGTGCCGGTTCGGGCAGCCACATCGCCGGGCTCTATTTTGAAAACGTCACCGGCATCAAACTGCAATATGTGCCCTATCGCGGCACCGCGCCGGCGCTGACCGACCTCGTCGCGGGCCAGATCGATATCATCATCGACCAGACCTCCAATTCGATCGCGCAGGTGCGTGCGGGGACCATCCGCGCCTATGCCGTCACCGACGACAAGCGCGTCGAGTCGGCGGCGGATGTTCCGAGCGCTGATGAGGCTGGATTGAGCGGCTTTCACATGACCCTGTGGTCAGGGCTCTGGGTGCCGAAAAACACCCCGAAGGATATCGTCGTCAAGCTCAATGCCGCAGCCGTCGACGCCATGAACGATCCGTCAGTGCGCAAGAAGTTCGAAGACCTGGGATTGCAGATGCCGCCGAAGGACAAGCTCTCGCCGGATGCGCTCGGCGCCTGGCAGAAGGCGGAGATCGACAAGTGGTGGCCGATGATCAAGGCTGCCAACGTCAAGGTCGAATAGTTCCGTCAACCGCCCCCTTGAAAAACCACGATAGGCTGCGCAGCTTTCGGCGACGGAGGCGCCAATGACCCTCGCCGCAGACTTCTCCAGCCCAGCTTATTTTCGCGATACCGCGGCCGCGATCGAAAAGCTTCGTGCCGCAGGTCCGGTCGTGCAGGTGCATTTCCCGATCGTCGGCCGGGTCTGGGCGCCGACGACGCAGGCGCTTGCCGATCAGGTGCTCAAGGACACCGAAACCTTCACCATTCGTGGCGACGACGGCACGGTCGCCGGATTTCGCTGGTGGATACCTCGCATCGTTCGCACGCTGTCCAAGCACATGCTGTCGATGGACGATCCCGATCACAAGAGGTTGCGCGACATCGTCGACGAGGCGTTCCGCCGCCGCGCCGTGCTCGGCATGGAGCCGCATATCCGGGCTATCGGCGATGAGCTCGCCGGTCAACTGTTTGCCGAGGGCGACCCGGCCGATCTCGTCGCGCGCTTTGCGCGCCAACTGCCGCTGTCGGTGATCTCAGAACTACTCGGGCTGCCGTTGGCCGATCGGCCGAAATTCACAGCCTGGGCCGGCGCCTTCACGCGCTTCACCGGCGCGCTCGGTTTCCTCGTTGCGATCCCAAATCTCTTTGCGATGCGGCGCTACCTCGAAACACATATCGAGAACGTTCGCCGGCGCGGCGGGGAGGGGTTGATCGCCGAGATCGTGCGCCTCGAGAAGGATGGCCGGAGGATCAGCCGCGATGAAATCGTGGCCATGGTGTTCCTGCTGCTGTTCGCCGGGCACGAGACCACGACCCACCTCATCAGCGGATCGGCATACGAGCTCTTGAAAAATCCCGATCTGCGTGACTGGCTGGAAGAAGACTGGAGCCGCGTCGATCTCGCGGTGGAGGAATTTCTGCGCTTCATCTCGCCGGTGCAATTCACCAAGCCGCGCTACGTGCGCAGGGACATCGAGCTCGGCGGTGTCAAACTGAGGAAAGGCGAAAAGGTCATGGTCATGCTCGCCGCCGCCAACATGGATCCTCAGGCCAATCCGCACCCGGAGCGGCTCGACCTGCAGCGCAGGCCCAACCGCCACATCGCCTTCGGGACCGGGATCCACTTCTGCCTTGGCCACCAGCTCGCGCGTATCGAAGGCAAATGCGCGCTCAAATCCCTGTTCGGGCGCTGGCCGAAATTGGCGCTGGCGGTGGATGAGCCGGAGATCAAATGGCGAAGGCGACCCGGGCTAAAGGCGATCGAGCGCCTTCCGGTCGTGCCCGATCGGCACCAGGAGCCGCTTCGTGTGACGGATGAGCGATCTTTCGATGCTCGCTCAAGTTGAACGAGCCGCCTTCGCGTATTTCTTGGGGCTGAAAATGGTTGCCGCTGCGCCACGATTGTTGCTTGGTCGCAACACTCAGGGAAGATTTAACCCTCACCACAGGTAGCTCCTGTCCACGCCGCTTTTTGGCCACACCCCTCGATGAAATCATCGTTCGTAGGCTGAAAAACCACCGCGCTCGCGAAGGCGAAGGAAAGTTCCATTTCCGGAACCGACAAGTGGACGGCTGTGGAAGCAGGGTCGCGATGGACGCCAAGACCAGCATCAAGAAGAGGCTGCCGAGCCGTCACGTGACGGAGGGCCCGGAACGGGCGCCGCACCGGTCGTACCTCTATGCCATGGGGCTGACCACCGAACAGATCCACCAGCCGTTCGTCGGCGTGGCCTCCTGCTGGAACGAAGCCGCGCCCTGCAACATCTCGCTGATGCGTCAGGCCCAGGCGGTCAAGAAGGGCGTCGCCTCCGCCGGCGGTACCCCGCGCGAATTCTGCACCATCACCGTCACCGACGGCATCGCTATGGGCCATGATGGCATGCGCTCGTCGCTGCCGTCGCGCGAATGCATCGCCGATTCGGTCGAACTGACCATGCGCGGCCATGCTTACGACGCGCTGGTCGGTCTGGCCGGCTGCGACAAGTCGCTGCCGGGCATGATGATGGCGATGGTCCGGCTCAACGTGCCCTCGATCTTCATCTATGGCGGTTCGATCCTGCCCGGGAATTTCCGCGGCCAGCAGGTCACCGTTCAGGACATGTTCGAGGCGGTCGGCAAGCATTCGGTTGGCGACATGTCGGACGAGGATCTCGACGAAATCGAGCGGGTGGCTTGTCCGTCGGCCGGCGCGTGCGGTGCACAATTCACCGCCAACACCATGGCGACAGTATCGGAAGCGATCGGCCTGGCGCTGCCCTATTCGGCCGGCGCGCCCGCACCTTACGAAATCCGCGACTCGTTCTGCATGACCGCGGGCGAGCAGGTGATGGAGCTGATTGCCTCCAACATCCGCCCACGCGACATCGTCACCCGGCGCGCCCTGGAGAACGCCGCGGCGGTCGTGGCCGCTTCCGGTGGCTCGACCAATGCTGCGCTGCACTTGCCGGCGATCGCCCATGAATGCGGCATCAAGTTCGACCTGTTCGACGTCGCCGAAATCTTCAAAAAGACACCTTATGTCGCGGATTTGAAACCGGGCGGTCGTTATGTCGCCAAAGACATGTTCGAGGTTGGCGGCATACCGCTTCTGATGAAGACGTTGCTCGATAACGGCCATTTACATGGCGACTGCATTACAGTCACAGGCCGGACGATCGCCGAAAACCTCAAGAGCGTGAAATGGAATCCGCACCAGGATGTGGTGCGGCCTGCCGACAAGCCGATCACCGTCACTGGCGGCGTGGTCGGCCTGAAGGGGAATCTCGCGCCCGAGGGCGCGATCGTGAAGGTCGCGGGCATGTCGAACTTGAAATTCACCGGACCGGCCCGCTGCTTCGACCGCGAAGAGGACGCCTTCGAGGCCGTCCAGAAGAAAACCTACAAAGAGGGCGAGGTCATCGTGATCCGCTATGAGGGGCCGCGCGGCGGTCCCGGCATGCGCGAGATGCTCTCGACCACCGCGGCGCTGACCGGCCAGGGCATGGGCGGCAAGATTGCACTCATCACCGACGGCCGGTTCTCCGGCGCCACCCGTGGCTTCTGCATCGGCCATGTCGGGCCGGAAGCGGCCGTCGGCGGGCCGATCGCCCTGCTGCGCGACGGCGATATTATCGAAATCGACGCTGTGGTCGGGACTCTTAACGTAAAGTTGACCGATACCGAGCTCGCTGAACGTAAGACCAAATGGAAGCCTCGGGAGACCAATCATACATCAGGCGTGCTGTGGAAATACGCCCAGCAGGTGGGGCCGGCGGTGGATGGCGCGGTCACCCATCCCGGTGGCGCGCACGAGAAACAGTGTTATGCGGATATTTAAGCGTACCATTTTTGCGTTGATTTTAGGGGTCACACCGGTGGCAGCGCCCGGATTCGCCTTCGATGGGGCGCCGGCGAACACGGACGCCTCAATTCCGGTCGTTGCGGGCCAACCGGGAGCCGCGGCCGCCCTGAAAAAGGCGATCCCGCCTGCCGCTTCCGATACCTCGCTGACCTCGCTGCAATACGCAGCCGAAGGCGGCCACCCGGTGGCACAGTGGAAGCTGGGGCGGATGTATGCCAGCGGCGACGGCGTCACCCAGGACGACCTGCGCGCCTTTGAATATTTCAGCCGCATCGCCAATGCGCATGCCGAAGACAGCCCGTCCGCGCCGCAGGCGGCGATCGTCGCCAACGCCTTCGTCGCGCTGGGGCGGTATTATCTGAACGGCATTCCCAACTCCAAGATCACGTCGGACCCGGATCGGGCGCGGGAGATGTTCTCCTACGCGGCGTCGTATTTCGGCAATGCGGATGCGCAGTACGATCTGGCCCGGCTCTATCTCAAGAGCGCCGGCACCTCGCGCGACGATTTCCGTTATGCCGCTCGTTGGCTCGGCCTTGCCGCCCAGAAGGGGCAGCATGAGGCGCAGGCCTTGCTCGGCCAGATGCTGTTCAACGGCGACCAGCTGCCGCGGCAGGCCGCGCGCGGGCTGATGTGGCTGACGCTGGCGCGCGACAGCGCCGCGCCCGAGGAAGTGTGGATCAAGGAAAGCTACAACAAGGCCATCGCCAGGGCGTCCGACGACGACCGCGCGATGGCGCTGCAGATGCTTGAGCATTGGGTGCAGGGCCGCAAGGACTGATACCGGCAGCGCCAGAGTGGGCGTAGTAGTGTGGGCAATGCGAAGCGTGCCCACCGTTCTTCATCAACTTCAATTGTAGGTTGGCGGGGACGGCGCGAGATGCGCCTTTGCCAGGCCAGGCTATCCTCACACCGCATCGAGATCGAGGTCCGCCCACACCGGGACGTGGTCCGACGGTTTTTCCCAGGCCCGCACATAACTGTCGATTCCAACGTCGATCAGCCGGTCGCTGGCCTGCGGCGACAGCAACAGATGGTCAATGCGCAAACCCTGGTTCTTTTGCCAGGCGCCGGCCTGATAATCCCAGAAAGTGTACTGGCCGGGCGCGTCGGTGACCGCGCGCAGCGCGTCCGTGAGCCCAAGGCCGAGCAGCGACTGGAAGCTTTCGCGGGTTTGCGGGCGAAACAGGGCGTCGTTGACCCAAGCTGCCGGATTATGGACGTCTTCGGGCCTCGGGATAACATTGAAGTCACCCGCCAGCACCAGCGGTTCTTCCGCCTTAAGCCGCTGCTTCGAATACTCAAGAAGCCGGGACATCCATCTGAGCTTATAGGGATATTTTTCAGTATCAGGCGGATTGCCGTTGGGCAGGTAAAGGCAGGCGACCCGCAGCACACCGCGTTTCAGGGGCACCACGCCTTCCAGAAACCGGGCATGAGCGTCCTCATCGTCGCCAGCAAGGCCTGACCTGGTTTCGTCGAACGGCAGCTTCGAGAGCAGGGCGACGCCGTTGAACGTCTTCTGGCCGTGGGTGACCACGTTGTAGCCCAGCGCCTCGATCGGCTCCCGCGGGAACGCCTCGTCGAGGCATTTGATTTCCTGCAGACAGACGATGTCGGGCGCGCAATCCTTCAACCAGGTTACGAGGTGGTCGATACGTTGCCTGATCGAATTAACGTTCCACGTAGCAATACGCATGAAAAAGGTCCCGGTCGTAACCCCACATTTTGGGCTGTATGGCATACCACGGGCGTTAGGGCTGTGATAACTGTCTAGAAAATGGCGCAAATGTCGCCAAGGGGCAGGGAGATTGGGCCGTCCCGGTCGTTTCCGGACCGGCGGGCCCGTGACAGGCGATGAAAAGACGCAATTTGATAATTGTCGCCGGCGCGCTTGGCGTTGCTGGGCTGGCTGCCTTTGTCACCCGCTCGTCATGGATGGGCGCTGGTGCCAGTGCGCAGGGCCCACAGCGGACGCGCGTGATCGCGGTCGAACTGGCCAAGGCGGAGCGCAAGCCGGTGCCGGTCGATGTCGATTCGATCGGGACCGTGACGCCGATTTCCAGCGTGGCGCTGAAATCGCGGCTCGAGACCACCATCGTCCAGGTGCATTTCGAGGACGGCGCGAAGGTCAATGAAGGTGACGTGCTGTTCACGCTCGACGCGCGCCAGATCGATGCGCTGATCGAACAGGCCGAAGGCATGCTCGCCAAGGATCAGGCGCAGCTCGAAGGCGCCCAACGTGATTTTCGGCGTTACACCGATCTGGTCGGCAAGGGCGCGACCACCCAGGTCAATCTCGACAATGCCAAGACCCAGGCCGACGTGCTGATCGGCACCATCAAGGCGGATCAGTCCGCGCTCGACAATCTGAGGGTCCAGAAGAGCTTCACCGTCATCCGCGCGCCGTTCTCTGGGCGGATCAGCGCGGCCAATGTGAAGGTCGGCAATTTCGTGCGGCCCGCCGATACCGCACCGCTCGCCATCATCAACCAGATGGCGCCGGTTTATGTGACCTTCGCCATTCCGCAGCGCGTGCTGGTCGATCTCCGCGACGCCATGTCATCGGGGCAATCCCGCGTGATCGCGACGATACCGGGCCACGCGCGGTCCGAGGAGGGTAAGGTCGCGATGGTCGAAAATACCGTGGATCCCACCACCGGCATGATCACCGTGCGCGGCATCATGAACAACGAGAACGAGACGTTGTGGCCGGGGATACTGGTCAACACCAAGCTCGTGATCCGGACCGAAGAAGCCGTTTCGGTGCCCACGGCCGCCGTGCAGCGGAGCCAGAACGGCAACTACGTTTTCATTATGAAGGACGGCAAGGCCCACGTTCAACCGGTGGATGTCAGCCGCACCTTCCAGGGAGTTTCCGTCGTCGCGTCGGGACTGGCCGGCGGCGAGGACGTCGTGGTCGATGGGCAATTGCTGTTGTCGGAGGGAACCCCGGTCGC
>Ga0075029_100002203_pt1 | contig 11081 bp, 8 predicted proteins | sample LitLauG_LLR_2013_FD_71391 | JGI IMG/M metagenome (GOLD analysis project Ga0075029, IMG submission 71391) | Freshwater sediment microbial communities from North America - Little Laurel Run_MetaG_LLR_2013 | ecosystem: Environmental > Aquatic > Freshwater > Creek > Sediment | place: USA...
TAGTCGCTGATCTCGTCGACCGACATGCCCTTGGCGACCCGGCTGCCGAGGAACGGCGGGGGGAACAGGGGGTTGTCCGTCTCGACGTCGGGACTTCGAGACGGCAGGTTGTCGGGGACCTCGCCGACCTCGCCGCGGATGCGCCGAAATACCTTTCGCTCGGAGATCACTCGCCCGAACTCGGGATCCTCGATGGTGCCGCGTCGGATCTCACCCAGTTGGTCGAGAACCCTCAGGCCCTCGAAGGCGTCCTTGCCGTAGAAGACGCGTCCTTCGTAGACCTGGCGTAGGTCGCGCTCGACGTAGGTGCGGGTCAAGGCCGCCCCGCCGAGCAGCACCGGGATGTTGCTCATCCCCCGTTCGTTCATGAGTTCGAGGTTCTCTCGCATGATGAGCGTGGACTTGACCAGCAGGCCGCTCATGCCCAGGGCGTCGGCCTTGTGTTCCTCCACCGCCGAGAGCATCTCGTTGACCCCGACCTTGATCCCGAGGTTGATCACCTCGTAGCCGTTGTTGGTGAGGATGATGTCGACCAGGTTCTTGCCGATGTCGTGCACGTCGCCCTTCACCGTCGCCAGTACGACCCGACCCCGACCCCCCTGGTCGCTCTTCTCCATGTGGGGCTCCAGATGGGCGACGGCGGCCTTCATCGTCTCGGCGCTCTGCAGGACGAAGGGCAACTGCATCTCTCCGGAGGCGAAGAGGTCACCGACTTCACGCATTCCGTCCAGCAGGATCTCGTTGACGATGTCGAGCGGGGACTGGCCCTCGGCCATCGCCTGGTCGAGGTCGGCTTCGAGGCCGACGCGCGCTCCGTCGATGATGCGACGTCGCAGTCTCGGGTTGAGATCGAGGTCGTCGAGTGAGCTCGCCCGAGAGCTCGACGCGGACACCCCCTCGTAGAGTCCGAGCAGGACCGTCAAGGGGTCGTAGTCGTCGCTACGCCGGTCGTAGATGAGGTCGAGGCAGACCCGGCGCGCCTCTTCGTCGACGCGGGCCAGGGGCAGGATCTTCGAGGCGTGCACGATGGCGGCGTCGAGGCCGGCGTTCGCGCACTCGTGCAGGAAGACGCTGTTGAGCACCTGGCGCGCGCCGGGGTTGAGTCCGAAGGAGATGTTGGACAGCCCGAGGATCGTGCGCACCCCGGGGATCTCCGCCTTGATTCGCTTGATGGCCTCGAGGGTCTCGATGCCGTCGCGTCGTGATTCGATCATGCCGGTGGACAGGGGCAGGGCGAGCGGGTCGATGAAGATGTCGTGGGCGTCGAGCCCGTAACGGGTCACCGCGAGGTCCGTGATGGCGCGCGCCGCGCGGACCTTCCAGTCGGCGGTCCGGGCTTGGCCCTCCTCGTCGATGCAGGTGGCGACGACGGCCGCGCCGAACTCCGCCGCCAGCGAGAGGAAGCCGTCGAGGCGGGTCCCCGGACCGTCACCCTCTTCGAGGTTGACCGAGTTCAAGATCGCCTTGCCGCCGAGCCAGGTGAGGGCTTGGCGGGCCACCGGGGTCTCGGTGGTGTCGACCATGATCGGCACCGACGACTGCGTCGCCAGGCGGCTCATGACCTCGTCCATGTCGCTCACGCCGTTGGCGCCGGTGTAGTCGACGCACACGTCGAGGATGTGGGCCCCTTCGCGGATCTGCTCGCGGCCGATGCTCACGCAGGTGTCCCAGTCGCCCTCGAGCATCGCCTCGCGGAACTTCTTCGAGCCGTTGGCGTTGGTCCGCTCTCCGACCAGCAGCACCGAGCGGTCCTGGTCGTAGGAGGTGGCGGCGTAGATGGAGGCGACCGCCGGTTCGAGTACGGGATGGCGCGAGGCGGCGCGAAGGGGTCGGACCGCTTCGACCACTTTGGCCAGGTGCTCGGGCGTCGTGCCGCAGCACCCTCCGACGACCTGGACTCCGTATTCGCTCACGAAGCGCGACAGGTGCTCGGCGAGCCCTTCGGGGGTGAGGTCGTAGTGCATCTTCCCGTCGACGACGCTCGGAAGACCGGCGTTGGGCAGGCACGCGAGCGGCATGGGCGCGGTCTCGCTGAGCTGTCGCAGCGGTTCGTACATCTCGACCGGACCGGTTGCGCAGTTGAGACCGATCACGTCGATCCCGAGCGGGCTGAGGGCCGTGATGGCCGCGCCGATCTCGGTGCCGGGCAGCATCCGTCCAGTCAGTTCGATGGTCACCTGGGCCTGTATCGGAACGATACGTCCGTGGCGGGCCATGGCCCGGTGGCAGGCGGCGATGGCCGCCTTACCCGACAGGAGGTCGAACATCGTCTCCACCAGCAGGAGGTCGACGCCGCCCTCCAACAGCGCGTACGCCAACTCCTCGTAGCTGGACGAGAGGTCGTCGTACGTGATCTGGCCCAGGGTCGGGAACTTGGTGCCCGGGCCCATGGATCCGGCGACGAACTTGGGCGATCCGGCGCTCGCGTAGCTGTCGGCGACCCGCCGGGCGATCTGGGCCGACGCGATGGCCAACTCGTGGGCCCGATCGGGTATGCCGTATTCGGCCAGGACCACGGAGAACGACCCGAACGAATCGGTCTCGATGACGTCCACGCCGACGTCGAGGAAGGAACGGTGGAGCCTCTCGATCGACTCGGGCTTGGTGACGGTGAGGATCTCGTTGCAGCCCTCGAACTCGGCCCCGCCGAAGTCATCGATACCGAGGTCCTGAAGCTGGAGATTGGTACCGGTGGCCCCGTCGTAGATCAGGACCCGCTGGCTCAAGGCGTGGAGGTACGGGTCGGTCGGAGCCGGTCGGGCGAAGGGCGGTCGAAGATTGGTTGGCATGCGGTATTCAGGCTACTGGCAGGGCCATCAATCACTACGCTGCAGGTGTGAAGATATACACCCGCAACGGCGACGACGGGACCACCGGCCTCTACTTCGGAGGGCGCGTCGCCAAGAGTTCGGACCCCATCGAGGTCAACGGAGCCGTCGACGAGGCGCAGTCGGCCTTGGGATGGGCGAGGTCGTTGAGTGAGGCCGGCGGACGGATCAACGAACTGTTGATCACCCTCGAACGAGACCTCTGGGTCCTGATGGCCGAGGTGGCGACCCTGCCCGAGAACCGCCACAAGCTGACGGCGGAGAAGTCCTTGGTCACGGGTGAGATGATCCTGAGGCTCGAGCGCGAGATCGACGCGCTCTCCGAGGAGATCGAGATGCCCAAGGAGTTCGTGGTACCGGGGGAGAACCAGTTGTCGGCGGCGCTCGACGTAGCCCGCACCATCGTGCGGCGGGCCGAACGCATCGCCGTCGGCTATCCGCTCGAGGGGTCCCTCGTGGTCGGCTATCTCAACCGGCTCAGCGACCTCGCGTGGACAATGGCCCGATGGGCCGAGGGCCCAAACCACCGCACCGCACGAATCCACTGACAGGAGAATTGACCGATGCCTCGAACCGCCCGGATATCCACCCCCTTGGAGGCCGCCCGGGAGGCGACGATCGTCGTGCCGGTCATCTTCGACGACGGCGGGGCCATCGTCGCCGAGTCGGTCCCCCTCGTGCTTTCGGGCCACTCGATCCCTCGCACGCTCCCCAGGGAGTGGTGCACGCGCCAAGGTTTGAAGGGCGACGTCGGCAGCAGTGTCTCGCTGCGATCGATCGACGGCTCGGCGGTGGTGCTGATGAGCATTGGTTCGACTTGGAACTCGCTCGAGAACTACCGCCTCGCCGGAGCGTCGGCGCTCCGCTGCGGCGGTGACTCCAACGTGGCGTTCCTACTGCCCACCGACGGCATCGAGCGGCCCGGCGACGCGGCCGCCTCCCTCGTCGAGGGCGCCCTGTTGTCGAGCTACTCCTTCAAGGGCGCCGAGGGCGACCGGTCGTTCGACGTGGTCCCCCTGGGTTCGCCCCTGCCGTCGGTGCCGACCCACGACGCCGTCGCGGCCGGCGTGGCCCGAGGAATCACCGTGGCCGACGCCGTCAACTGGGCGAAGCGCCTGATCGATACGCCGCCCGCGTCGATGCCGCCCAAGGAGCTGGCTCGACAGGTGGAGATGCGTCTCGGTGACGACCCCAGCGTCAAGGTCGAAGCCTGGAACGAGTCGCGGATCAGGGAGGAGCGCCTCGGGGGTCTGTTGGGAGTGGGCCAGGGGTCGGCCCAGCCCACCCGCCTCGTCTACGCGACGTACGACCCGGAGCCGGGAACGGTGATTCCCCACGTCGCCCTGGTCGGCAAGGGTGTCACGTTCGACTCCGGTGGACTGTCGCTCAAATCGGGCGAGGGGATGATGGCGATGAAGACCGACATGACGGGGGCCGCCGTCGTCATGTGCGCCCTCTCCATCGCCAGCCGCCTCGGACTGCGCGTTCGGGTGACCGCGATCGCCCCGATGACCGAGAACCTCCCGAGTGACAAGGCCGTCAAGCCCGGCGACACGCTCACCTTCCGCAATGGGATGACCGCCGAGGTCCTGAACACCGACGCGGAGGGACGGCTGATCCTCGCCGACGGTCTGAGCCTCGCCGCCGAGGTCGAGCCGGACGCCATCGTCGACGTCGCCACCCTGACGGGCGCCCAGTACGTGGCCCTCGGCGACGAGATCGGGGCCCTCTTCGCGTCGACCGATGAACTGGCGGACTACTTCAGCGCCGCGAGCCAACGCAGCGGCGAGGCCCTGTGGCGAATGCCCCTCTTCGACGGCTACGAGACGCACATCGATTCGGACGTCGCCGACATGAAGAACATCGGCAAGCCCGGCAAGGCCGGAGCGATATCCGCCGCCCTCTTCCTGCGCCGGTTCACGGCCGGACGTCCCTGGGTGCATCTCGACATCGCCGGTCCCGGACGCTCCGACGCCGCTCGGGGGTACGTGACCAAGGGGGGTACCGCATTCGGTGCTCGGACCATCGTGGAGTTCCTCGAAGCCGTGGCCCGAGACGCCGCTCAGCCCTAACGGCTCACTCTGCGCACCCGCTGCGACCTGGGTTCGATCTCGCGACTCAACGATGGCGAGGGAACGTCGTTGTCGTCGCCGATACCGACCAGCACCGTGGCGAAGAGTTGTTCGTCGATCGCGCCGACCCAGGCGAGAATGTCGCGGTCACGTCGGAAGTTGCCCCAGATCGTGGCCTGCCAACCGCTCTCTTCGATCAACAAGAGCAGGGCCATGGTGGCCATGGCCGCGTCGGTGTGCCAGTACGGGACCGGCCACGCCGACTCGTCATCGAGACCCGAGCGTCGCTTGTCGGGCTCGGCGTAGCGAGCGAGGTAGTCCTGCGGCCGCGAGGTGATCACGACGCCACCGCCCGCACGGGCGAGCCCCGGCGCGCGACGCGACGTGGCGCGCCACGTCGCGTCGGTCGCCACCGCGAAGAAGTCGTCGACCAGGTCCTTGGTGAAGTTGTACATCCGAACCCCCGCGCTGTTGCCCGCGGTCGGCGCCCGCAGTGACTCGGAGCAAATATCATCGAGCCAGGCCTGATCGGCACCGGTGCCGTCGAATGAACGGACCATGCGCCGTCGGGCCAACAGTTCGCGCAGTTCCACGCGAAGGGTCTAGCAGGTCGGCTGACGTCGAATGTTGACCAATAAGGTAATATTTAGCAACTCAGAAGGAGCGACCGTTGGCCACACCCCGAGACCTACTGAACGCGGCGAAGGCGGAGATCAGGGAGATCGATCCCCACGACGTCGCCGCCCGTCTCGAGCACTTCACCCTGCTCGACGTGCGCGAGCCCGAGGAGTACGAGCAGGGTGCGGTCCCCGGTGCCGTTCACATAGCGCGGGGGAACCTCGAGTTCTCCGTCGAGGGCCGTCTGCTCGACAAGAACGCGCCGATCGCGGTCTACTGCGCGGGTGGAGTGCGCTCGGCCTTCGCCACCAAGACGTTGCAAGACCTCGGCTACACCGACGTCGTGTCGGTGATCGGCGGCTTCAACAAGTGGAAGGACGAGGGACTCGTCTGGTCGGCGCCCCAGTCGCTCACCCAGGACCAGCGAGTTCGCTACCAGCGCCACCTGCTCCTGCCCGAAGTTGGCGAGAAGGGTCAGCTCAGACTGCTCGACTCGAAGGTCCTGCTGCTCGGCGCCGGCGGTCTCGGGTCCCCGGCGGCGCTCTATCTCGCCGCCGCCGGCGTGGGCACGATCGGCATCATCGACATGGACGTGGTCGATTCGTCGAACCTGCAACGACAGATCCTGCACAACGTCGAGCGGGTCGGGATGCGCAAGGTGGACAGCGCGAAGATCACGCTGAGCGCGATGAATCCGGACCTCAAGGTCAACACCTACGACACCCGACTCGGTGCGGACAACATCCTCGACATCATCGACGGGTACGACGTGATCGTCGACGGCACCGACAACTTCCCCACGCGCTACCTCGTCAATGACGCGGCCCTGCTGAAGAACATCCCGGTCGTGCACGGTTCGATCTTCCGGTTCGAGGGTCAGGTGACGGTATTCAATCCGTTCGTCGGACCCTGCTATCGGTGCATGATCCCCGAACCGCCGCCCGCGGAGCTCGCCCCGAGTTGTGCCGAGGCCGGAGTTCTGGGCGTGCTGCCCGGGATCATCGGATCGATCCAGGCGATCGAGACGATCAAGCTGCTGCTCGAACTGGGCGACCCGCTCGTCGGGCGCCTGCTCACCTACGACTCGATGGACCAGTCGTTTCGGACCTTCAAGGTACGCCGTGACCCGTCATGTCCGGCCTGCGGCGAGGACGCGGGACCGATCGTGATTGCCGAGTACGACGAACTCTGTATGCCCCACCCGGTGGGCGCCTAGATCTTCACCACGATGGTGCCGGCGAAACGGTCGTGCAGGGTTTGCTTGCGCGGGTTGAACAGGGGGTAGAGGATGTCCACGATGGCGACGACCGCCACCGCGGCCGTGATCGCGCCTCCGACGGGCCCGAGTGCGCCGTAGGCGGCGATGAACCCCCATCGTCTAACGGCTTGGCGTCGCGATATGGGCTGGCCGGTCAAGGCGTCGCGGACCCGGGTCGCCGCGATGCGGTTGCCGAGGGTCTGGCCCTTCTCCGATGCCAGCAAGTACACCATGTAGAAGCCCTGGACCGCCAGGCCGGCGACGACCGCCCCGATGTTGCCGGCGAAGGCGCCGACCAGGTCGGCGGCGAAGAGGGTGGGGAGAATGAGGATGAGGTCGTCGGAGAACGTGGCGCCGACGCGTCGCCACCATCCGGCGAGAGACGTCGGCGAACCGACGTCGACGACCGAGTTCATGCCGACGAGTTGGCCGCAGACCGAACAGCGCGGTCCCGTCGTCTCCGAGCCACATTGGGTGCAGTACATCCATCTATCTTGCTCCACACGTGGGGGCGGTTCGGACCAATCGAGTTCGGGCGACCCTTTCGGGTGTCGAGGGGGAGCGTCTAGCCTTGGGCTCGTGACGCCAGATGAACGTTCCACCGATTCGGGAATCGAGATCAAGCCGGTCTACGACGCGGACGATTTGGGGGATTTCGACCCCGCGACGCAGTTGGGCAGGCCGGGGGACTACCCGTACACCCGCGGAGTCCAGCCGACGATGTACCGGGGCCGCCTGTGGACGATGCGCCAATACGCCGGTTTCGGGACGGCCGAGGCGACCAACGAACGTTTCAAGTTCCTGCTGGCCGCCGGGCAGACCGGCCTCTCGTGCGCCTTCGACCTGCCGACTCAGATGGGTTACGACGCCGACCACCCCCGCGCCGAGGGCGAGGTCGGCAAGGTGGGTGTGGCCATCTCGTCGCTCGACGACATGCGCCTGCTGCTCGCGGGTCTGCCGCTGAACGAGGTCACGACCTCGATGACCATCAACTCGACGGCTTCCACCCTGCTCCTGCTCTACCAGTTGGTGGCCGATGAGCAGGGGGTCGACGGGGCACAGCTTCGCGGGACGATCCAGAACGACATCCTCAAGGAGTACGTGGCGCGCGGGACCTACATCTACCCTCCTCGTCCGTCGATGCGCCTCATCGTCGACACCTTCGCCTACTGCGCGAAGGAGATGCCCAATTGGAACACGATCTCGATCTCCGGATACCACATCCGTGAGGCCGGTTCGACCGCCGTCCAGGAAGTCGCCTTCACGCTGGCCAACGGCATCGCCTACGTCGAGGCCGCCCTGGGCGCCGGACTCGAACTCGACGACTTCGCCCCGCGACTGAGTTTCTTCTTCAACGCCCACAACAACCTCTTCGAGGAGGTGGCCAAGTATCGCGCCGCCCGACGGCTGTGGGCGTCGGTGATGCGAGACCGGTTCGGCGCGAAGGACCCTAAGTCCATGATGCTGCGCTTCCACACCCAGACCGGCGGATCGACCTTGACGGCCCAGCAGCCGCAGAGCAACATCGTGCGCGTCACCATCCAGGCTCTCGCCGCGGCACTAGGCGGCACCCAGAGTCTCCACACCAACGGATTCGACGAGGCGCTCGGATTGCCCACCGAGCACGCGGCCAAACTCGCCCTGCGCACCCAGCAGGTCATCGGTTACGAGTCGGGCATCGCCGACACCGTCGATCCCCTGGCCGGGTCGTACTTCGTCGAATCCCTGACCGATGAGGTCGAGCGGTTGGCTCGCGAGTACATCACCACCATCGACGAGATGGGCGGAGCCGTAGCCGCCATCGAGTCGCGTTACATGCAGGACGAGATCGAGGCTGCCGCCTACGAGTTCGCCAAGGCGGTGGACCACGGAGACAAGGTGGTGGTCGGCGTCAACCGGTTCGCCGAGACCACGTCGACCCGGGCGGACGTCTTTCCGGTCGACGTCCAACAGCAACTCGACCAGATCGCCCGGGTGAGGTCGCTCAAGTCGTCACGCGATAATCAAGCCGTCACCGCGGCACTCGAGGACCTCACCGTCGCGGCGCGTGGATCGTCGAATTTGCTCTATCCGATGAAGGTCGCGCTCTCGCGCCTCGCGACCCTCGGCGAGGTGGCCGACGTCCTGCGCGCCGAGTTCGGGGTCTACCAGCCCAGCTAGCGGTCGAGCGGTGCGTGGAAGTGCGTGACGGTCGGAGGGTCGACGTAGAAGGGGTGGGTGAGTGAACGCCACCTCTGGAACAACTCCGTCTCTCGAAAGGCCATGTGCGCCTCGATCGATGACCAGTTTACGAGTAGCAGGTAGACCGAAGCGTCCTCCGACTGGCGACGGACCTCAGCCCCGTGACAACCCGGCGCGGACTCGATGATCGGCAGGGCTTCTCGCATGGACGCTTCGAATTCGGTCTCTCGCCCGGGCGTGACCTGGAGCAAGGCGTGTTCGAGTTTCACGAGCGGTTCATCAGCCTCTCGCGCAGGGCCTCATCGGTGGCCACGGCGATCGCGGTGTGAGCGAGGGCGATCGCTCCCTCGATAACCGCCCGGTCGGCGGCTTGGGAGACGCACGCCGCGGTGAACTCGGGTTGGTGGTTGACGGCGCCTTCGGTGGGGATCATCAACAGCGGATGGATCGACGGCACCACCAACGAGACGTTGGCCATGTCGGTCGAGATAGTCGGCTTGGCGGCGCCTTCGTCGTCGAGGAAGAAGTCGCGACCCAGGGCCTCGGCGGCAGCTCGGTAGTGCGCGAGGATCGCCCGATCCGACTCCATGTGCGAGAAGGCGTTGCCCAGTTCCTCGATCTCCAAAGAAGCTCCGGTGGCGATCGAACCGGCCTCGAAGCAGGCGTCGATGCGGGAACGAAGCTCACTCAATCGCTCCGAGGTGAGCGACCTCGCCATGAAGCGGCCGACGGCGCGACTGGGGATGATGTTGGCCGCGGAACCACCCTCGAGAGTGAAGCCGTGGAACTGGTCTCCCGGGCGCAGCTGTTGACGAAGCAAGGCGAGCGACACCTGGGCGATGGTCAGCGCGTCGAGCGCGTTCGTGCCCTCCCACGGAGCCGCCGAAGCGTGCGCCTCCTTGCCGGTGAAGGTCGCGTCGAAGTGATCGACGGCGAGGCACGTCGCCTCGAGGCGCTCGCTCGGCCACGGATGGATCATCATCGCCGCGTGGGCGTCCTCGAAGTAGCCGGCCCGGATCAAGTCGATCTTGCCCCCACCGCCCTCCTCGGAGGGCGTGCCGAGCAGCGTCACCTTGACGTTCAGCTCGTCGGCCACGGCCGCGAGGCCGATGGCGGCGCCCAGTGACGAAGCGGCGATGATGTTGTGGCCGCAGGCGTGGCCCACGTCGGGGAGCGCGTCGTACTCGGCGCAGAAGATGACGTGGAGGTCGCCGGTACCGGCCGTGGCCTTGAAGGCCGTGGGTAGTGAGGCGACGCCACGTTCGACGAGGAACCCGGCGGTCGCGGCCGCGGTCGCGACCGCTTCGGCACTCGCGAACTCCTCGTATCCGATCTCGGGGTGCGCGTGGATGAAGTGGCTGAGCTCCAGAAGGTCGCCGCGCGCGCCCTCAATCGCCGAGGTGGCGACCGAACGGGTACTCACGCGATGATGGCGATGACGTCGCCGGCGCTCACCGAGTCGCCGGTGGCGACCTTCACGCTCTGGACCGTGCCCGCCTTCTCGGCCTTCACGGAGTTCTCCATCTTCATGGCCTCCAGGATGACGATGGTGTCGCCGACCTCCACCTCCTGGCCGACCTCCACGCCGACCTTGACGATCGTTCCCTGCATCGGGACGGTCACGTTGCCCGACCCGGTGGCCGCGACGTTACCGTGGTGCTGCCGGCGAGGTTTGGCGGCGGTGCTGTGCGGCTTGGGCAGGCCGTCGTCGCCCGACTCGGGCAGCCAGAGGGTGACGTTGACCCGGCGGCCGTTGACTTCGGCGGTGACGTCTCGACGGGTGAGTCCCTCACCGACCGCGATGGCGGAGCCGGACTGGTGGACGAGATTGGAGAAGTCGAGATTGGTCTCGACCCACTTCGTCGAATGGGTTCCGTTGACGAAGTCGTCGTCGGACAGGATCACGACGTCGGCCGGCAACGTGGTGGACACCCCCTCGATCACCGTCTCTTCGATCGCGCGCAACATCCTCCGACGGGCCTTCTCCCGGTCCGAACCCCAGACGACGAGTTTGGCGATGAGGTTGTCGTAGTACTGCGAGATCGTGTCGCCCGCCAGGTAACCGGCGTCGAGTCGCACCCCGGGCCCCGAGGGCTGGTCGAAACGCGTGATGGTCCCCGGTGA
>Ga0075029_100002204_pt1 | contig 11080 bp, 13 predicted proteins | sample LitLauG_LLR_2013_FD_71391 | JGI IMG/M metagenome (GOLD analysis project Ga0075029, IMG submission 71391) | Freshwater sediment microbial communities from North America - Little Laurel Run_MetaG_LLR_2013 | ecosystem: Environmental > Aquatic > Freshwater > Creek > Sediment | place: USA...
ACTGATGGCCCTTCTTGGTTAAAGTCAGCAGTCGGCGAGGGGAGGTGTCGGAATGCGGAATGCTCTCCTCTGCGACGAGGCCCTGCCGGATGAGTTTTGCTGCATCAGCTCTCATACGATCCTTTTCTCCGTGGTAACGGAACTCTTGAAGATCCTCGGTTGCAACGGCGCGGAACTTACCCAACTCAGCGAGTGTCCCAATTTCAGAAGACCGGACGGTGTACGTTCTGCCGCGAAATTCGTATTCCTTGCGCGGTTCGACACTGCGGTCCGATTCCATTCTCGGTACACGTTCGGGTGCGAGCCGAGCATCATCCTGCGCGTCAGTGCCAGGTCCCTGTCCCCGCGAGCCGCCAGAGCGGTCCGTTTGACGGTTACTGGAAGTCCGCTCGGGTGCAGCGTCTCTGGAACCGATGGATTCGCTGGGCACGTAATCGCGCGACATGCTAGTCCACCTCCTCTTCTAGAGATGGAGCGGTTACTTCCGTCTGTCCGACATGAAGCTGCTTGTCGAGATGTGAGAGTTTTCTGCCGGTGTCTTTGAGGAAGAATTTGCGGTTCAATGCGAAGGCCAGCGCGAAGACGTTGATAAAGAGAACTGCGCAGTAGATCAAGATTGGCGTGCCGTAGAACCGGAACAAGACGCTCTTATAGGAAATGAAATAGGTCAGCTTCTGCATAAACCAGAAGCCAAGTCCCAAGACGATGGCGATGGTCAGAATGAGTGCGTTCGCAACCATAGGTGCTCACTTAAAGGCTTGGTCCTCGCGGAAATATGTGATCGCGAGGCCCAGCGGATTGATCGGAATCAGCTCGTTCGGGACGTTGCTCTTAAAGACGAACACGAAATTGGCGGTATACAGGTCGCGCTTGATCTCGCTGTGATCCGAGGGCGAGTAATAGACCATGTAAAAGTCCACGCGGGCCTTGTACGGCGACGACTGCATGTCTTCAAGAGCGACCTTTTTTACATCAACGTCAATTTCAGGTACGGAGCTGTTCGTGATGAATTTCTTGATTACATCGTCTTTGCGATAGGCGTCGATGATGCCGTCCGCAAGCTTGCCATCCAAGAAATAGAGAGACTTCGAAAAGTCGTCCTGGATCGTGTACCGATTCCGGCGGTAGTAAAGCGTGCAGAACTGAGAAAGAAAGTATTTGGCCTCGGCGTCCTGCGGCTTGTACTCGAAGTTGTGGTAGTTGATGGCTTCAGCCCGGCCCAAGTCGTCAATTCGAATGACGAGGGGACGAAAATTCTGAAAGGTGCGGATCGTTCTGAGGTCCACAAGGGCGAGTCCGATGGCTATAAGAGAGACAAGGACTAGCGCGATTTTCAGATAGGTATTGGTCACCATGGGATCGCCATACTGTTCGAGATAGAGTTGCTTGGCATTTTGGAAGGTCGCATCGTTGTTCATCCGAAGACCCTCTCCAGGATTCCGACAGAAGACCCTCCTGCCGTTCCGCTAAAGATGTGGTTGGTAAGCGCCGGGATTTTCAGAAGCGCATAGATTGACGCAAGAAAAGTAATGAAAAGGACCGGGAATGCCTCAATGAGCTGGACGGTTGAGATAGTCCCTTTGGGCTGAAGATCAAAGATTCCCAAGATGAGGTTCGCAATTACGTAGACAACAGCCGCTGCGATTACCTGGTAGAAGGCATATTGGATGAAGCATTTGAACCAGCCCCAAAAGAGCCATTCCAATTTAGGGACGATGAAGAACGGTATGAATATAGGTCCGACGAGCACACACACCGCAGTAGCGATGAATCCGAAAGCGATCACGACAATCGCGATGGCCTGGGCTGCCGCGAGCAAAATAATGATGACGACATAAATTATTGTTCCAAGGATGTCCGTGATCCCTGGAGAGTCCATACGTGTCTCATAATCGGCGATTCGCTCTTCGACAGTTTGGAGTTCGGTCTGATTGATTTTATTCGCCAGGAATTGCGACTCGTCGGTGATGAGATTGTGAAAGCTAGCACCCATGCCCGGAATCGGGGTGCTGTAGTAGTTCACCATTGCAAAACCAAAGCTGATGGTCAGGAGTAGGCTTGCGAAGTTGTCGAAATGAAGCATGTGCTTACCGCTAGCGGCGGAGAGGGCCGATTTCACTCCGTACCAAACCACCAGGATTGTTGCGAAGGACCGGAACAGGTTCTGGCCCATGCCGTCGAAGAAGCCAAGATTCTGCGTGAGCAGGTTGTTGATGGCCTGAAAGATGAATTGGAGGTAGTCCATCGTAGTGGCTCCTTCGACGCGCCGGGTGTAAGCAACTGTTTCTAAGGCATCCTAAAGTTCTGTAGAGAACTCGTCAGCGTGCCGTTGACTTGAGCCATAATCCCGGCCAGGTTGGCACGCCGCGAGATGTCGGCATTGATGGCATTGGTCGTGGCCTCGCGTTGCTGCTTCGCGATTATTGTTTGCTGTTCAAGAAGCGACGCCAGGAGCTTGTTGGAATCCTGAAGCGTGCGGAGGGTCAAGACTCCAGCCGCATTGATTTTGTTCAGGACGGAGACTTCAGTGTTCAGGTTCGGGTCTGCGGACAACGAATCCTGTTCGAGGTTTGCAATCTGGGATTGAATATTCTGAGCGTTTCCACGGATTGATCCGATAGTGGCCATCGCTGTGGTGTTCGCGCCGTCAGCGAGTTCAACGGATGCATACTGGGATTTCACTCGTGCCTGTTCGTCATCTGTCATGCCGGAGATGTAATCGGGGTTGTATTGCAGCAGTTGGGTTGTGGCCTGCTGGTACCCCGTGGTTACGGTGGGAAACTGCCCAGAATTGATCCCGGTCACCCATGTTCCGGTGTTTTGATATGTGTTCCCGGCGAGAGTGTTTCTCCATTGTGAAAACTGCGCCTGATAACGGGCAGGCATGTTTTGCAAATTGCGGGACATTTGCAAAGCAAGGTTGTATTGAGTGATAAGCTGGGTGTAGCTGTTCTTCAATTGAACGAGTTGTTGTTGAAGCTCGGCGTAGCGCAATAGAGCGTTTGCGTAATTCGTGGGGTCATAAACGATCCCGAATCCGAATTGCGCGGAGGCAGTTCCAACGCACAATCCCATAATGAGCAAGAGTGTTAGAGCCCTTCTTTTCATTTCGAATTCTCCTTTCTGAGTTTTGAAAAATGTTCTCCCGACCTTCACAGGTCGGGCGGCATTTTGTGATTGTTGTAGTCGGGCATCGCGAGATCACCCGAGAGGTAGACCTTTACGCGGTGCCCTTCCCTGATGGTTACGGTTGGTAGAATGTTGAGAAACTTGTCGAGAATCTGTTCGGAAGATTGCGCCATGCTCTGAGCAAAACCCTGACGCATGAGATCCGCACCAGAAGCGTTAAATGTTCCTCCGGTTCCTGCCTCCGCTACGGCCCCGAGCGCACCGATAGCGAGTGAAGCGCCGAAGATACGTAGGTAGTGGTTGTTTACCTGATCTCGTAGACCGGCGTCACCGATCTGATTCAGACCCTTGAACTGGTCAAGATTGATGGAATATCCGTCCGGCATGATGAGACGGTGGAAGGCGACGGCAAGTCGGGTCTGACCGAACGCCTCAACCCGCCTTGTCTCACCAAGAATCTTGGTTCCTGCTGGAATCAGGAGATGTTGGCGGTCGTGGGAGTACATATCGTTTGTCAGCAGGCATTCGACTGGTCCGACGAACTGCCCGTCGAGACGGTTGATGAGAACGGATTCGAGAATCGTTCCTTCAAATAGAATGTAAGTTTTCCCCGCCGCCACGTTCGACGACTTTGGGACGTTGGCGGCGGGGCTTGTCGCCTCCTTACTTTCGTTTTTGACTCCGGCTGGACCTGTTGGAATGGAAGAGCTTCCTGACTGCATAGAAGGGGTAGAACTCGGCTGCGCGGTCGCCGGGCCTTGCACTGCGGCGTTGGGTTGAGCGTCCTTTAGGATTTGAGCCACCTGGGCCAATTGAGCTAGGTCAGGCCCCGCAGAAGGAGGAGGTGAAGGAACTGCTTCCTGGTTTTGCGGCGATGGGTCGGAAGGGGCGGAATTTGTGCTCTGCGCGCCTTTCCGGTAGCTCAGCGCGATATTGGAGGAGAAAAGCGAAACGTATTGCCGTCTTTTGCGCTCCGTCTGGATTGGGTCTTCTGTGCTGCCAGGTGTCGAATTGCCGGATGCGTTGCTCGATTGCGGCTGCTGAGGGTCTGGTGAGGTACCAAGCAAACGATTCTGTTGAACAAGGGCACTCTGCGCGGCCAGTTGCTCCCTTTGGAGTTCCTGAATTCGGTTCTGTAATTCGGTAATCTTCGTTTCGTTCACTTCAAGCGGAAGCGGCGTTTGGACCATCGCCGCATTTGTTTTTGGAACTGTCGGCTGTTTTTTCCCACCAGTGAGCCACATGATGACGACCATGAGAACTGCGAGGCCCATGATGAGCCACGACTGTACATGCTTTGGCAGAAGCCCAGGTGGGTCCGCCGTCTTTTCTTGAATTGGTTCGTTCATGGTTCTCTCCGCGCTTCGGGGATTAGCGTTAGCTTCGCCGCGTGAACGTTATTTTTCGTTTGCCAATGGCGAGGTAACCGTTGTCGATCACCTTAGGGATAATGTAGACACCATTCTCAAGCTGAAAGTTTATGAGGTTCGGCTTGCCATCTTTGATTTCGTAAAGTGCCGGTTTTTCACGCGCGGCGCACTTGATATAGGTGAAGGACTCGTCGTGGTAGATCGCCGACACAAGGAACGGTTCCTGAGAGCCTTTCTTGTCCAATGAATAGTCGAACTGGAGCTTCGTCGAGTAGTCTGTTTTGAATTTGTTGACTTGCTCGGTTACCTGCACTTCGGCTGCCTGAATCCGTTCGTCAGTCTGTGCGTGAAGCGCGTCTAGCTCCTTCTTGTATGCTTCGGCCTCACCAGCGCGAACGTAGCCTTGCAGAGGACTGTTGCTCCCAACGCTCGATTCCTCTTTCGGCTCGACGAAGAGTTTGAGGTCCGGCTCGACAGTCGGCTCACTGCTGATTTCGGTCAGCAGGAATGAATAGACGTGCCCAGATGCAGTAATTAGGTGGAGATCGCTCCGTATCCCCGCTTGCGCGGGATGGACGTAGCACAGGTTGTGCGCCCCGTTGATGATCCAGAAGTCTTTGTCGCCGGTCGCAAAATCCAGAATCTCTTCGTTCTGTGGCAACACAATGAGGGTCGAGTACCGGAGCTTTGCGCGAACTGAAATAACGTCCTGCTGCGAGTACTTCACCGTGCGAGCAACGCCAGTTTGCGCAAAGACGGGTAATGGCAAGGCGACAGCAAACCAGAGCATTGCGACTGAGAGACTCCTTCTACGAAACATCACAGGAATTGTCATGCTTGTTCTCCTTTTGAAGCCTTGCTTTGAGCTGAGCGTTCTCATGGCGTCAGTCCCGCTAACATTTCGAGGCCCTTTTCGAATCCATGCGACTCGAAAGCTTCTTTCCTTTTGCGGTTGTCAAAAGGGTCGTTTGTGTAGAGCCAGTAGCTCGTCCGGTCAACCGTCAGGTTTGCAACCTTCGCGAGTTCCGGGGTCTTAATGAGGAACTGCCGCTTGGGGATAAGAGTCGAAATGAGATCGACTTCGTTCTCGTTCAAATGGAACTGTCGCCGATAAAGGTCCCGATCCATGTCGGGATTAGCCAGGAAGATTTTCGTAGGGCAGCTTTCAATAATTACGTCCAATACCTCGGACCGGCGCAGCTCGTCGAGGGATTGGGTAGAAAGTATCATCGCGGCGTTAGCCTTTCTCCACGTCTTGAGCGCCTCGACGATGTACCTCTGAATGCTCGGATTCTTCAAAAATACCCATGCCTCGTCTATGAAAAACGCTTTGAATACGGTACTGATCTCCCGGTCACTAATGACCGAGTTCGCGCGATGCAGGATGTAAAACAGAAGAGGTTCGAGAAGTTCCGGGTATTGGCTCATTTTCTGAAAGTCGAAACACTGGAAACGGGAAAAGGAAATCGTGTCTTCCGAATTATCGAAGAGAAATCCGAACTGGCCGCCGCGTGTCCATTTCGCAAGCCTGTCCGCAATTCGATGGCCCAGAGTGTTTGACAAAACTCCAAGCGTTCGGAGCGGTGGGTCAACCGAATACAGATTCTCGATCTGCTGGTAAAGATCCCGTTCTTCGGCGGGGTCTAACTCGACAGCTGAGGAGCCTTGGAGCAAAACCTTTACAAACAGGGTGAGGAAGTCGAGATTCTCTTTTGTCGGTGGCAGTGAGAACGGATTGATTCTAAAGTCAGGGGAATTGATTCCTACCTTCACGTAAGAACCGCCGAAGAGCTGGGTGAGGCTTTCAAAACTGCCGCCAAGGTCAAAAACGAATGTCCAGGGGTCGTATTTCTGAAGATTGGTGATGAGGAAATTCAGAAGGAATGATTTCCCGGAACCAGTTCGCCCGAGAATCATCGTATGGGCCACGTCCCGGTGGTGCAGGTTGAGGAAGTAGGGCGTGTGATGGTTCGTTTCAAGGACCGCAAGGTATTCCTGGTGGAGATGGTGATTCTGGTGCTCTCCACAATGCAGGGTGAACAGAAACGAATAATCCGCATAATTCGAGTTCAGAAGGTACACAGAACGGAGATTGAAGACGTAATTGCCGGGAACGGTTGCGAGGAACGAATTGAGAAGGTTGTATTTCTCTTCGTATAGTTGCGCGTCATGGACGCTGAACACCTTGTAGAACTCGGCGCATGCCCGTTCCACTTTTGCCAAGTCGAGGCCGTAAATAACGACGGTCAGCGAGAAGTTTCCGAAGTAATTTCCCTTAAGTTCGATCTCCTTGATGCTGTCTCCGAGTTCTCGTACCTGCGATTCCTTCGAGTCGTCCACGAGTACATCGTGCGCGGGGATATCGTTGAGATTCACCTGGCTGACGAATGAGTGTTTCGTGTTATGGAAATGGCGGCGCTTGGCCTGGATCGTTCGCCTCATTTTTCCCGAGTCTTCTTTCTTCCACTCGGTCACGACGTGGTAGTTCGCCTGGACTTCCAGGAGCCGCTCAAAGATCAATGGAAAGCTTTGTGCTGACGGTTCCTTGAGGGTCAGGACCTTCACGTAAAAGTCGTCGAGACGAAGGAAACCGCGATGGCACTCAAGATGGGATTCGCAGAGGTAGTAGTCCAGAAAAGTGTCGTATTTCAGACGGGCGAGCGCAATCTTCTGCGGGTCAAAATTCAGAGTTTGTTTGAGGACGCGGAATGCTTCCTGCTTGTCGAGCATCCGCATGGGCAGAAAATCGTTTACCTGCAAGATGAAGCTATCGACTTTCTGTCGCAGACTGGTTTGCCCCTTGCTGATTTCCCGGTCGAGCAACACAACCTGCTGTCGCCCAGAGAAGTGCGCTCGTAGCTCACGGAGTGCTTTGGATGGGTGTTTCGGGAAATCCGAGAGCGTGCTACCGAGTGTTCGCGTGTACCGGAAGCCCTCGAACAGAATCACGTAGTAAATCGAGAGCGAGAAGAGCGTTTCTGACTTTCCGGCAAAATACGCGACGCGGTTTTTAATGGCGGTATCTACGATTGGCTTACCATAGAGCTTATAGGGGATCGCTTCGTTATTTCGTTTGAAGAGATACTGATAAATGCGGTAGTTATTGTCGAACACCTTCATTGCCGATTCGAGACGCTTAGTGAAGCCATCGAGCGCATTGCTATCCAGGCATTCGAAATCCACTCCACGAACTTCGAGGATTACTCCCAAATCTCCCGTCTTGGTCAGGAAAACATGCGAGTCGATAAACCCGTAGAGGTTCACTTGCTCATTGAATGAGCCTGTTTCCCCGTAATTCTTAAAGATGCGCTGGAGCCTAAGCATCGGTGAGCCTGCGAATCGAGACCGGGCTGAGTTTTGCCGGGTCATATTGGTTGCGAAGTTTGGTTGATGTGAGCAGAAATCGAAGAATCTGCGGATCGGTCTGCGTGGCCCATCGCGCCACGAAATAGAGCAGCAAGAACATCACTAGTCCCCCTAGAAGGCTGCCAAGCAGATTGAACGTTCCAGCACCGATACACATCGCGAAGAAGAAAAGCTTCCTCTCGGCTCCCAAGATCGTGAGAGGTCGGGACAGCGACCGATGAACCATGTTGATTCGTCTGGTTTCAGGCATGGCGTTCCCTCAATCGAGGACATCTATCCAGGAAAGAGCCAAGCCAGGAAGTTCACTGCCGCGATTGCCATACCTACGCCGAAAAGCACACCCGCAAGCACTCTCTTCGAGCCGCCTTCCCCAAAAGCAAACGTCAGGCCGGAGACAACAATCGCGACGAGGGAGAGCCCGCGTGCGATGGTGCTGGTGAACGCCGTTTGCAGGACGTTTACGGCGTTCTCCCAAGGGGAGTTCCCCTGCGCAAAGGCGGGCGCGGCGAGGAGCAAGCCCAGTGCGACTGCCGCGATCTGTCTAGAGATGATCTTGAACCGAATTGCTTTTCGCCAAAGTTTGCTCATGTTTGCGAATCTCCTTTACTCGTGCGCTTGTTTAGCACCTGCTAGTAAATTTCTCGCGTGACCCGTGGCTCCAGAAACTGACGCAACAAAAGAAGAGCTGTTCCACTGGCTAAGCGACCGTGTTCGTGGTCAAAGCACACGTAGAACACAAGCTACGTCCAGGGGTTTATACCTTCGCGTCTGGCCAGTCGTCGGGTGGCCGTCCACGAGACTTAGCGCACTACGGGCGGGTGGGGTTCGCCAAGCTCGCGGGGAGAATCCTGCGAGAACTCCCCTCAATTATATAGAGGGGAAAAAACGCCAAAACCTCACCGAAAAAATGAAAGTTTTTTTGTACGGTATGGAGGGATCAATTGCGGCCTAGGGGTTCTACGGCTGGGACTGGGCCTTGCGCTTTTGCTCCTGTAGGAAGTGGCTGTAGGTCCTATAGCAAGGCGAACACGAACTAATGTGAGTGAGGACCGATTCCTCGACCTCGGTCGGCTTATTGGCAAGCAATTCTAGGGTCGAGTCGGGAGGGCATCCTTTGCGCGTAGGATTGGGGAAATCTTCTGCGAAATGTTCTTTACCAAGACGCAGGAAGTCCTGGTCGGCGGGAGGACTCGATTTGGCTTTCTTCGGTTTGATCCTGGCACCTGGCAGGGGTGAGTTCGTGATCATCCCTCCCGGTTTTGTATTTTCAACCTTTTTCGCGCGCGGTCAAGAGCTTTGCTGAATCGCGCCTCAACCGCATGGCTGGAAAGTCCATAGCGTTCGCCGATTTCTTTCCAGGAGAGGCCCTCAAGTCGGCGAAAGGCAACCTCGCGAGTCAGTCGGTCGCAGGTGCCCATTATTTCATCGAGGAGCAAGGCGGCTTCGGCCCGCACGAGATCGCGATGCCAAATCTGGTGTTCGGCCTGCGCGTCGAGAGATGCTTGCAGCGCGGCGTCTTTGCGCTTCGCTTCGCTGACAAGCCGGATGTAAGCGCGGAACAGATAAGCGGCGAGGTCCCGGACATCGGTGCCATTCGCCTGTTTGGTCTTGATCGCTTCTGAGACGGAGGCTGCTGCCTGCTCAAAAAGATTCATAGCAACGGCTGGGTCTCCGAGGAGTCTTTCAGCGTACGTGATGGCCTTCGGCGCAATCCTGTTGGCAACAGACAAAACGGTAGGACTGATTTCTCGGCCCGAGAGGTCAACCGAGTTAAGCAAGAATCGGGGACTGGTAGTCGCTTCTCGCCTCGGGTCCAATGGGGTTACCCCTCGCGCCGCCGAGAACCCTATAGGCATATTGATGCTGCTAATGAGGGGATGGTTTCATGCAAGCTATTGATTTTATAGTACTTTAGTACTATGGGTATGTGGCAAGTGCAAGAAGCTGAGGGGTCACTTCGCTACCCATCCTTGGGCCGTCAGCACTAGGGCCTGATTGACGGTGGTTTTTCCCGCTCCATTGAGCGTCCCTACGATACCGGGGAAAACCTTCTGAATATCCGGGTTGTTTGCCCAATCTGCAAGATCGTCGATTCTGTACGTGTAGTAGATCGTCGCCCCTGTCGTGTCGCCAATCTTGATCGGCCCTTCTGTCTTGCTGACTTTATCCAGGGTCTGTTGCCCAAAGCAAATGTCGCCGAGCGCTTCTTTGTTGGGACCCAAACCGACAACATTTTTCTCGCGGTAGAACTTCTTGCCCTCATCGGTCAGTTCGTAACGAAGTACATTGGCCTTCGCAGGGCGACCGCTCAAAGTCGTGTACTCGGCTTCTGTGTTTTGGGAATGCGCCAAACCAACTTTTTCCAGCGCCGACATTTCTGATGCCTTTACGTTACCCGGACGCTGATCGCTGTCTTGGAGGTCTACCGGCCACTTCGTGGAGATGCCAAGGCATAGCTGGCCTTTCTTCGCAAGATAAGCATTCGTCGCGTCGGACAAATCCTTGACGTTTGCGTCGCTCTTGCTTCCACAACCGGCCAGAAGGAGAGTTCCAAGAATCATGACATACGCGACACTGATCTTCATGGACTTGCTCCACCGACAAGATACTCCCAATTGGAGAAACCAGCGCAAAAAAATAGAGGGCCTCAGCCTGCGCTGAGGCCCTCTTGGAAAGGATCAGTTTAGAAGGGAACCTCCTCTGGCTGCGCATTGGCAGGCACGGAGTCGGTCACTTGATCCTTGCGTGCGCGGTTGAGCTTTCGAATCGAATCCGCCTTCACCTGCCAAGTCTTGAGCGGCACGGTGATCTTGTTCTTAGCCTTGCCGAACTCCTTCTGGTAGGTGCTGCTCACTAGCGTGCCCTCGACGTAAATGTGGTCGCCCTTGCGCAGCTTAGCAGCTGCGTATTCGCAGAGGCCGTTCCACGCGACGATGCGATGCCACTCCGTTTTTGAGTGCCATTCTTCATCGGCACCTTTCCAGGACCGCTGAGTCGCCAGCGAAAAAACCGCGTATTTGCGGTCTGTCGTCTTGACGGACTTGTGCTCCGGGTTCTTGCCGAGATAACCGATGAGATGAACTCTGTTTTGGTACATTGCGTTTCTCCGTTTCTGCCCTTGTAATCGGGGCACCCGGAAGCGAGAGGATGCTGCTCCCAAAGCGAGCGTCTGCTTTTTGGGAGGGGCACAAGAAATCTTCGATGGCGTTTCAGAA
>Ga0075029_100002207_pt1 | contig 11074 bp, 13 predicted proteins | sample LitLauG_LLR_2013_FD_71391 | JGI IMG/M metagenome (GOLD analysis project Ga0075029, IMG submission 71391) | Freshwater sediment microbial communities from North America - Little Laurel Run_MetaG_LLR_2013 | ecosystem: Environmental > Aquatic > Freshwater > Creek > Sediment | place: USA...
GGTGTAAGGGATCAATCGTTGCGGTAATGAGGTTTGAGTCGCGCGGAGACTCGTTTCCGCGAAGAGCTGGCCGCGGATACACCTATTAGAGCCAGCGGGACCAGGCTGTTGAAAAACAAAGGCAAAAACCGCGGACAAGAGTGTCCGCGCCACACGGTTATTGACTGGCGAGCCGCGCCCGCTCAAACTCATCGCCCTTTTTCCAGCCGACCAGATGCGCCTGATTGGCGGCTTCCCATCCCAGCGCGAATCCGAACCGCGCCATGGCCGCGTCTGAGGTCCAGTCCATTCCGGGATGGTACTCATCGCTCGGCTGGTGATAGTGATGGGCAGTGTAGTCATCGAATTGCGCCAGCCCCCAGGCTTCGTCGTGACCTTTGAACTTGATGCCTTCATTGACCGAGAAAGCAGGGACTCCGACACGCGCAAAGCTGAAGTGATCAGAGCGGTAGTAGTGCCCGGCTTCGGGACGCGCATCCGGACGAATCTGGAAGCGGAAGTCACCGGCGGTGGCGAGGACCGCGCCGAAAAATGTGGTCCGTTCGGCGCCTGAAACTTCTACCTGCTCGGGCGAGCCGAGGGGCATCACATCGTCGTAGTTGAGATCGAGTGAAATTTTTCCGGCGGGAATTGGAGGATGTTTGCCGAGATACTCGGAACCGAGCAACCCCTGCTCTTCGCCAGTGACCGACGAAAAGAAGATAGACCTCCTCGGCCTTTGCGCCGATTGCGCGTAGACGCGCGCGATTTCCAGGATGATCGCGCAGCCGGTCGCGTTATCCATGGCCCCGTTGAAAATGTTGTCGCCAGGCATATCTGGACGGATGCCGAAATGATCGTAGTGCGCGGTGTAGAAAACACCTTCGTCTTTGAGTTTTGCGTCGGCGCCGGGCAGAACGGCGATCACGTTGTTCGATTCGAACGGACGGACCTTGCTCGTCATATGGGCGGACAACCGGAAATGCATGGACACCGGCTTGAAATCCCGCGACTGGGCGTCGGTCATCATCTTGTCGAGATCCATGCCCGCGGCATTTGCGATCTTTCTAGCAACATCGAGATGAATCCAGGCGGAAGCTTTCAGTTTCGGCGTGCCATCGAGTTTCAGGTAGGACTTTTCGCCGGAGAACGAGTTCCGCACTACACTCCACGGATAACTGGCCATCTCCTCTTTATGAATCAGAATCGCGCCTACCGCGCCTTTGCGGGCCGCTTCCTCGTACTTGTATGTCCATCGGCCGTAATAGGTGAGCGCCTTGCCTGCGAAGAATTTTGGATCATCCGAGGGCGGCTCGTTCACGAGCATGAGCAGCACTTTGCCTTTGACGTCGACACCTTTGTAGTCGTCCCAGTTAAATTCGGGCGCCTCGATGCCATAGCCTACATAAACAATTTCGGCATCGATTTTCGAGTCGGGCTGCTGGGTCTGGTCATAGGCCACGTATTCGTCGAGGGGCTTGAGGTCGAGTGATTTGCCGTTCTCGGGTACAAGCGTGAAACGGGTATCCGCGGCGGGCGTAATGCCGACCATCGGGACTTTCTGCATGTAGCTGCCGTTTTCGCCCGCTGGCTTCAGTCCGTAGAGCGCAAATTGCGTGGCAATATACTCGGCGGCCAGGTCGCCTCCGCGCTGTCCGGTGCCGCGTCCTTCAAGCAGATCGTGCGAGAGGAAGCGGGTCTGCTGCTCAATGTTCTCCCCGCGGATGCTCTGCAAGGCAGCAATGGCGGCGGGGGGAAGATGCGAGCCGAAGTGAGATTCGGGACGGGGTTTCGGCGGCTTCTCCTGCGCCGACAAGGAGGCAATCACGAGCAAACAGGCGGCGAGCACAGCGTTCTTGCGAATCTTCACGGGGGACCCCAAGTGTTGAGTTGTGCAGGAATTGTAAATGGAAACGGGACGGGACAGGCACCCATCCGAGCATCGTCCTGGGGTAACTATGACCTTGTTTTTCGTTGTACCTTGGTTTCTCCCGCGACCGCGGGATCAGTTTTTGGACCCTCAACCAGCGCGGAAGTCGCGAACATCTTCTCCGGGCTTGAAAATCGGCACGAGGGGAGGCTGCTCCGACGCTGATAGCTTGCGGTAAATGTCCTCCACGTCCTGCTTAATCCAGCCAACACTGCTGACTTCGATCTGACCGTTCTGGCCAATCAGGAACAGACTAGGGACGTTCGTCAGGCCGTAGGCATTCGACGCAGCGTAGCCATTCGGATCGTCGAGTAAAGTGCGAAACGTGACGCCGTACTCCTTCAGGAAGGCAGCGGTATCGCGCTGGTTATCCTGAGAAATTCCGAAAATGGTGACCTTCTTGCCGCCATACGCTTTGTCGAGCCGTTCCAGATAGGGGAATGTGTACTGGCAAACCGGACACGACACCTTGAAAAACGCCACTAGTACTGGGCCCTGTTTCAGGGCATCGTGCAGAGAAGAATTGCCGCCATCCATGCCGCGCAGAGAAAAATCCGGTGCCTTGCTTCCGGCTGTTAATGCAGCCATGTCTTTCGAACCTCCAAATAGACGATGGAGCCACTTCATATGAAATGCCTCGCTAGTTTAGATGATGCCACCGGCTCTTAGGATTTTTCGCGTCAAACCGGTGATTGGGGTGTGCGCGATCCGGTCCACGGGGATCCACTTGCCTTTTTTCGCACGTCGAACAGTCGGTGACACAACCTGTCGCAGGACATGTACGGTGTAATCGGTAACGGTAATCGAGTGGCGAAAAGTTCGCCAGTGCGTGGCAGAGTTTGAGCCTGGCGGATCGAACGATTGGCGATCGGCCGATTGTGGCAGTTCCCACATGCCGGGCATGAGCGAGTCCGTTTTTGGGCGCTGCACGAGGCGGACTTTCTCTTTGCCCCGTCCGTTTCGCGACTCGAGCGCACACCAAATCTCTATCTTTTTTTGCCGCGGAGACTGGGCCGCTCGTGGAGACTCCCCGCGGGTCGCGCACCATTTTCGAACTGGGCATACCAGACACAATGGCTGGCGCGGAATGCAGACCGTGGCGCCCAGTTCCATAATCGCCTGATTGAAATCTCCGGGGCGGGAGGTGGCGAGAAGCGATTGCGCCTGTTCCCAGTTCTGGGTGGCGTCCAGACTTACGCCGGTCAGTCTTTGCAGAACACGTTCGACATTGCCATCGACCACAGCAACCGGCTGCGCAAACGCAATGCTGGCGATGGCAGCGGCGGTGTAGCGTCCGATGCCGGGCAGGGAGAGAAGCTCTCCGGCGGTTTGTGGAAATTGGCCGCCGTGTTTCCGAACAAGTTCGTTGGCGCACTGATGGAGCATGCGCGCTCGCCGGTAGTAGCCGAGGCCACTCCATGCTGCGAGTACCTTGTCTTCGGAGGCGGCGGCCAAAGCCTCGACATTGGGGAAGCGTTCGAGAAAAACCCGGTAATGCTCAAGTACGGCCGCCACCCGCGTCTGCTGCAGCATGATTTCGCTGAGCCAGATGCGGTAAGGATCATGCGAGGTGCGCCAGGGAAGATCGCGACGGTTCGCATCGTACCAGCGGAGCAGCGCGCGGCGGAAAGCGGGGAAATCCTTGCTGTGGTTCCGGGCAATGCTGGAGGTCGGCGCACGCATTTTTACTGGCTGACGCTGTGCGCGATGGCGACCCATCCAGCCTTTTGCTGTTGCCACACGGTCATCATGTGCTGTGGAGCGGAGGGCAAGGGCTGACTGCCAGCGGTGCCATTCAAAGTGATGGTGTAGGTGACAACAATCGTGGATCCGTTCAACTCGGTTTTCAAGTCGCCGAGCGAGTAGTCTCTCAACTGCCAAGTCCGATACTGGTCGAGCGTAGCGGAACGATCGAGCGTTCCTCCCGGCGTCACGCCGGCATAGTTCGAGGCGATGACACGCTCCAGTTCGACCCAATTCGCCGCCTGCATGTTTTTCCAGAAGACTCGCTCTAAGCCCTCTCCGCCGGTTGCGTCGGTAAAAGCTTTTGTGGGGTGATCGCCATAAAAGGTGCAGGCCGATGTCCACAGCAGCGCCAACATCAGCATTGCAACCAGAGAGGCACGGGGAGATGGAACAGCCATCCTCGGACGCATGGCGTGATTGTATCGCGACGAGGCTTGTGCGGCAGAGGTCCACTTCGTCCGACATTCGAATCTCCCCTGGTGATGGCTCACGCCATGGTCTGTACCCTCTGCGTGATCAGCGGTTTGTATCTGCCGAGACGCCGCGCCTGAAAGAGGGCAGTCAAGTGCAGCATCAAGAATGTGGGCACCAGGAATGTCGGAACCAGCACCAGGGGCAGTTGCGTCATGGGAGCCGTTGTAACAACTCCGTAGAAATTAGGAGCGAGCAGCGGGACGAGCGCGCCGACACTCACGGCCACGGTGAGGTCCAAAATGCCGGAAAGGTTCCAGGCCACAAAGCTCTTGCTGGCCGCAAAACCGGGCCGGCGCAGGAGTGCGGACAACACCAACGGAGCAGTCGCACCGATCGCCATATCGCCCAGACCGGCAGGCCAGGCAAAGATTCCAGGCAAGACGCGGTAGGTGTACAAAGTCAGAAACCCAAAGCCGGCCCATCTCCACGCCTGTATCCCCACAATGAGGCGAGGGTCGGCGGAAAGAACAAACTCCCGCAGAGGGCGGATTGTCCGATATCCAAGGAGGAAGAGGCTGAGGGGGGCCACGAGGCCGATCAGGAGTGCAAGCGGCGGCGCCCCCTGCGGCGTGACGAACGCGCCGCGCGCGCCCAGGACAAAGATGAGCGCCAACCAGGCCAAAAAGAAGACGGCGACGAAAGCGCCTGTGCCGGAAACCGCTGGGACTCTGGGCTGATCGACGTGCGATAGGACTGTGTTTTCCATGGTGATTTCGCTCCTTTAGTCACTTGCACTTTGCAAGTTACGTAGAAATGTAGCAGACTAGCTTTCACTATGCAAGTCGCCCACTCTGGCGGGAAGGCAAAGAGAATGAACCCGAAAAAGGAAGGGCGCGGTTTTCCGCGCTCGCCCTGCGCGGTCGCATGCACACTCGACCTGGTTGGCGACAAGTGGTCATTGCTTGTGGTCCGGGACTTGCTCGGGGGTGATGTGACCTATGGGGAGCTGCAGAATTCGCCCGAAGGCATTCCCACCAACATTCTTGCCGACCGCCTGAAAAGATTGGAACAGGCGGGACTCATTGCCAAGTCTGTGTATCACGAGCATCCCGTGCGCTATGTTTACGGGCTCACGGAAAAAGGAAAAGCCCTGAGCGACGTTCTGGGGGCCATTGTGCGATGGGGTAAGAAGCACATACCGGGTACACTGGCACTGGAACGTGCGGCTCTGAATTCTGTGCGAGGTGGGAAACGCCCTGGAACACAGGATCGAAATTCATAATCCGCTTCCACACAAAGTCAATTGACCGCGGCATACGCGCCCACGATAATGATGGAATCTGGCAAGCCGCAGTACAAGCGTGAACAACAAACCGCACCACCAGGATGTGTATGACCGATTTCGATCGCAAGGTGGAAGAAGCCTCCGCGCGCCTGAACCGCTCGGTGAGCAACCTCGCCGAGAGCCTGGAAAAAGAAACGGCGGAACTGGTGACCTACCTGAACAACGAAGTGGTGCCAGCAGTTCGGACGCACTCGTCCAAAGCTCTGCGGAACGCGGCGGGCAAATTATCCGAGTTCGCGGAATATCTGGAAACGCACCGCAAGCAGCCTTGAACGTAATCCGCTTCATTCATCGGACTGACTCGCCCCGCTGGCCGAAGGTGGGTGCCGCGACCTGCGCTCTGTTCGTGTTATTGACGGCAGCCGCCCTGTTGAGCGGATGCGGACACAAGCACACGCAAGCACAGCTTCCGCCGCCTCCGCCGCCTCAGGAGAAGCCGGCTGCGACTCGGCCGCCGGCAACGACGGGGGAGGCCGAAAAAATCGAAGTCCCGGCGGATACGAAGCCAATTTTTGAGGAAGTCGGGATGGCCAGCTGGTACGGTGCTCCGTATCACAACCGGCGGGGATCGAACGGCGAGATCTACGACATGAATGCGATGACTGCGGCGCATCTTACTTTGCCGCTGGGCTCGATCGTCCGCATCACCAATGTGAAAACCGAACACTCGGCGGTAGTGCGCATCACCGATCGTGGACCGTTCGTTGAAGGTCGCATCGTTGACTTGTCTTTCGCCGCCGCCAAGGCGCTCGATGTCTATTTGCCGGGCACAGCCAAGGTTCGGCTGGAAGTTCTGCAATCGCCCGCGCCGCTTGATACCGGGGGCCGTTGGGCAGTCCAGATCGGCTCTTTGAGTGATGAGAAGGTAGCTGCGGATCTACAAACCCATCTTCAGCGGCGTTACCAGACGGCGAAAGTCCTGAAGTTCCCTAGTCCGGCCGGTGGCTGGTGGGTGCGAGTACGCGTGGCGGACGACGATCGCCAGCGCGCTGCCGCTTTGGCGCACGAGACCGAGACGGAAGAGGGAGCAGTATTTCTGGTGCGGCTCGACTGACAAATTTTTACATGTGGTCGCTTACGGAAGTAGTATCGTTTCCCTAGATTGAATAGACTCCAGCTTGACTTGCCGGGCGATGGTAACTCCGGGCAAGAGGAGACTTCCTCATGGCGGACTGCCTTTTCTGCCGCATCATTCGCGGCGAAGTACCTTCCAAGAAAGTCTATGAAGACGAAAACACATTCGCCTTCGAAGATTTGAACCCGCAAGGTCCGACCCATGTGCTGGTCGTGCCGAAGAAGCACATCGCCGGTTTGAAAGAAGCGTCGGCGGAAGACGCGGAACTGGTTGGACGCTGCCATTTGGCTGCGGCGCACATTGCCCGCCAGCGCTCGATTGAAGATGGTTACCGGACGGTGTTGAATGTGGGTCCGCGCGCAGGACAATCGGTCTTCCATCTGCACGTGCATCTGATCGGCGGACGATCGCTGCAGTGGCCGCCAGGGTAGCGGCAAGTGTCAGGTCTCAGGTACCAGGTCTTAGGTCTTAGGTCTTAGGAAAAAGATACTCAGTTCTGGGGTTTCCTGACACCTGAGACCTGCGAGCTGACACCCTTTCTACTCCGCAGTCTTACTTCCAACCTCTGGCTTACAATCGTGGGATGGCAAATCTGACGTTGGTATATGGCCTGCGCCTGCTGCCTTCTGACGAGGTGGCGGAACTGGGCGCTGCTACGATCAAGCTAAAAAACGGGCGGGATGCGCACGTCACGATGCACACTCTCGAAGGCAGCAAGGACGAGATCGAGAAACAGCTCAAGACGAGTCTCGCGGCTTTTTTCGACATCTATCCTGAGATATAAGACGTAACGACCGAGCGTTTTGTCAGGCGATAGGATGCGACTGATCTCCCTGGAACTCGAGAGCAAGCTGCGAGAAAAAGGACTTTGGCCGGAGAGCCGGACCGCGTGGGCGACGTTCTACGTGGGCGCGCTCGACTTGCTTCTGTACGCGTTACAACTGCTGACACGCCATGCTCGCCCGTCTATTTCCGACGACCTGGAAGGCTGGGTCACCTTTCTCAGCGGGCTAGCGATCGTGCTGCTCGCTGTCGTCGCTTACCGGTGGCTGCGCTCACAACTGCTGTGGCGGCTGCGGAATCGTCTCATCGTAACCTACGTTTTTATTGGCGTGATTCCAGTCTTTCTGCTGGTGGTGATTTCAGTCCTCACGCTGTATCTCTTTGCCGGGCAGTTTGCCAGTTTTGTGGTGACTTCCGACATCACAACTCGTCTGCGCAGCATGGAGTCGGCGAATCGGACTGTCGCCCATCATCTCTCAACTCACATGGCAGCGGGCCAGAAACTCAATGCGGGGCTTGTCGACGAAGTTCGGCCGCATCGCACTGATTGGGCCAGGCGGCAGGTTTGCGCCTGGTATGGCAGCCAGCCGCAGGCATTTTGCTCGGGTCCTGGGGGTATTTCGCCGTTCAGTGATCCCGTTTTCGTGAAGGACAACTTTCGCGAGATTGTCCGCGACCATGGCGCTCTCTACCTGCGGACCGCGACCGTAATCGGGACAGGGAATGAGTCTTTGCGAGTGATCTCGAGCGAACCGCTCGATAGGGCCTTGTTGCAGGAGATCGCGTCGGAACTCGGTGAAGTCACGCTGCTGCAGCCCAAAGCATCCGCTACTGTCACAGGCGCGGAAGACAAGAGTAAACAAGGAATCCTGATCAACTCGGGCCAGCCAGTTTCCGCAGACGGACAGCAGTTCGAACCGACCTTTACCGCGGGGACGATTCCCGCGGCCGGCAACAGGGCCGATCCCGAGATCATCTTCGGCGCGCAGCTCATGATCGTCGATTGGGATTCGAAAACCGGCGAAGCGCAACGGACTGGAGCTCTCGGCCTGCACACGCGACCATCGGTGCTTTACGCCAGATTGTTTGCGGCGCTCGGGAGTTATGCCCAAGTGCTGGAAAACCTTCTGCTGATCGTCGCGATCATCTTCGCGATCATTGTTTTGCTGGCGCTGTTCGTTGGCACCAAACTGACGCGCAGCATCACATCGGCCGTAGCGCAACTCTACGAGGCCACCAAACACGTCAATCGCGCCGACTTCAGCCATCGCATCACGGTGAAGTCGAACGATCAGCTGTCGACCTTGGCGAACTCGTTCAACTCGATGACCACGTCGATCGAAAAACTGGTGCTCGAGCAGAAGGAAAAGCAACGACTGGAAGGCGAACTGGCGATCGCGCAAGAAGTGCAGGCACAGCTTTATCCGAAGCTGATTACGCAACTCGAAAGTCTCGAAGTACACGGATTTTGCCGTCCGGCGCGGACGGTGAGCGGCGACTACTATGATTTTCTCGCGCTGAATTCCGACAAACTCATGCTCGCGGTCGGCGACATCAGCGGCAAAGGAATTTCGGCGGCGTTGTTGATGGCGACGATCCACTCGGCGGTGCGCGCCTACACCATCGAAGACGTGCCGGTTCTGCGTGAAACTGCCTCGGTCGGCGCAACCGCGGGATCGAGTTTGATGCTGGCTTCCGAGTCGCGCGGTGCCGACGTTTCTCCTGCAACGTTGCTGTCGCTGTTAAACCATCAGCTTTACGAGAGCACTCCGACTGCGAAGTACGCGACTTTGTTTTTGGGAATCTACGATGGAGCGACGCGGCGTCTTAGGTACGCCAACGGCGGCCATTTGCCTCCGATTCTCATTTCCGAGGACGGCTCGTCGCAACTACTGAGCTGCGGCGGCACCGTGGTCGGCCTGTTCGACAATCTGAGTTTCCCGGAAGCGACCATGCAGCTTCGTCCCGGCGACATCCTCGTCACTTACAGCGACGGCGTGACCGAACCCGAAAACGACTACGGCGAGTTCGGTGAAGAACGGCTGATTCAACTCGTGAGGGACAATCGGCATCTGCCGCTGGAGCGCATTACCGAGATTGTCACTGCGGCTGTGATGGACTGGATCGGCGACAACGAACAGCCTGACGATGTAACGCTGGTGCTGGCGCGAGCGCGATAATAGGACTAAACCATCTCGATTTTCAGATTTGGAAATGCGGCTCGGTATAAGCGCGCGTCCATGGTTAGCAGTCGATAACCGTGTGCTACGGCGTGAGCTCCAATCAAAAAATCCGCCAGGATGCGTCGAGTACCCGAATCGCGATGCCTTCGACGGCGTTCCGCATAGCCTCGGAAAGCACGTCCGGCAGACCGCCATATGGCTTCGTCGAGGTCCCAATCAATCACAATTCCAGTGTCTTCAAAGAACCCGTTGACGAAATCTTCGCTTCGACCTGGACCAGCAACCAGTTCGGCAAAGACTGGTGCTGCTACCGCTACACTTCCGCGCCCAAAGGCCGATTTGAGGGCAGCCTGCACGGCCATGTTCAACGATGGGTCTGGACCCCAATACGCTACGACTACATTAGTGTCGAGAGCGGTGGTCATCAGTCGCTGTGTCCGCGCATTTCGCGCAACCAGCGGTTGATGGCTTTTCTGCCCGATCCAATTCCGGGAGTGCCAATACCGCGATACTTATCGAGTACGCTCGGGCTGCGCACGGGACGGATATGCACACCGTCGTTGTCACTTTCGAAAAGCAGCCGGTCGCCGGCGCGAACCCCCAAGAGGCGGCGGACTTCGATCGGTACGGTGATCTGGCCTTTGCTGGTAATTTTGGCTTGCTTTTGCATGGCGAATTCCGATTCCTTACTTTAGCACATAATTCCTTACTTGGACAGGTTCTACTCAAATTCTGGTTACGATATTCATAAATAAGAAGTTATAGCTACAATCTCCAAGAATAAGGCGAACACCTTGCCTTTGTTCCCCGAATCGGGAAGAAGTGGTCACTGGCTGGATGTGATGAAAGAGTCAGCCAGTACCCAGTTGGAACTGCGAACGCCGCGTGCCACCGCAGCCCGCCGTTAACGCTGCGCCACTCAAAGTGGTTTCAGGTTAAGGAACTTCCTGGGGAAGCGAGTGAAGCGCAAATCGAACTTTCACCGTCTTGATCTCATACGGCTTGGTGTGCACTTTAACGGCATTATCGTGCACTGCAAGATCGGCAAACGATCTCTCCATGAGATCGGTTTCTGCCGCTGACCGCGCTCCCGGCGGAAGGTGGAGTGTTACGTCAGCTTCGATGCCTGCCCATTCATAGAAACGCAGGACTAGAGAATCGTCGTCCTCCGATTTCTTCACTGCAGTGAGCACCACGTTGTCCGGTGCAAGCTGCACGAAGGAATGGTCGGCGGGGAGAGTTCCTTCGTGTTTCTGCGCCGGCAGAGCGATCAGCTTGTAGTTCAGTTCGTAGCCGCGGCGTACGGTTTGCGCAGCGCGCCAATTTCCAGCATGCGGATACATTGAGTAGGTGAATTCGTGATGACCTTCGTCGGCGTGCGGGTCGGGCCATTCTGGCGAACGCAGTAACGACAGACGCAGCACGTTGCCCTTCACATCGTATCCATACTTGCTGTCGTTCAGGAGGCTGAAGCCGTGCTTCGCATCAGAAAGATCAGCCCAGCGCTGCGCCGGAACCTCGAACTTGGCTTGTTCAGCGGGAGTGTTTCTCGTGGTCGGACGTTCGATCGAACCGTAGGGAATCTCAAAGGTAGCCTTATCGCTGTGGGCGCTCAAAGG
>Ga0075029_100002209_pt1 | contig 11066 bp, 9 predicted proteins | sample LitLauG_LLR_2013_FD_71391 | JGI IMG/M metagenome (GOLD analysis project Ga0075029, IMG submission 71391) | Freshwater sediment microbial communities from North America - Little Laurel Run_MetaG_LLR_2013 | ecosystem: Environmental > Aquatic > Freshwater > Creek > Sediment | place: USA...
ACCCAAAGGCGCTCGGTCCGGATGAAAGCCGCCGCTGGCTGGATGGCACCCAGCGCATGATCGCGGTCGGCGACGACGCGGGACTGCCCGATCCGGTCTGTCACGTCCACCACATGGATTTGATCAGCGACCCGGTCAACACGGTCGAAAGTGTCTACCGCCATTTCGGCCTGACCCTGCGATCCGAAACCGCCCTGGCGATCGACCGCTACACCGCCGCCAAACCCCAAGGCGGATACGGCGCGCACAGCTACCGTTTCGAAAATCACGGCCTCGATGAGGCGACCGAACGAGCCAAATTCCGTCCCTACATGGTGCGTTTCGGCGTGACCGCCGAAGCCGCGCCAAGGGCCTATCCCGTCCCGGTCCCGGAACGCGTGTCGTCCTTGAATTAAGCGCGCAACGCCAAACGCACGCAAGCGAGATGGTCCGGCTGCGTCGTGACGATTCCAACCGGCATCACCGGTCGTGTATCCACACGCGTCACGCTGAAGCGCCCAACCAGCGCCGCCAGCACCAGAACCGCCTCGGTGGTCGCAAACTGGGCACCGACGCACACCCGCGGTCCGGCGCCGAACGGCATGAAAGAGAAGCGCGCCGGCGCCGGCTGATCGGGCATGAATCGCGCCGGGCGGAACAGGTCAGGGTCCTGCCATAGCGCATGATGCCGATGCAGCACCCAGGGCGCCACGAACACGATCGAGCGCGGCGGCAGATCAAGGTCGCCGATGCGATCCTGCTTGATAGCCTCTCGCACAATGGTGAAAGCCGGGGGGAACAGCCGCATTGTCTCGTTCACCACCGCCCGGGTTCGCACCAACCCGGGCACAAGGGCGAAAGCGCTGTCCGGTTCAACGGTAACGCTGGACGCTTCCCGCGCCAGCCATGCCTGTTCCTCCGGGGCCTCGGCCAGCATGATCAGCGCCCAGAACAGCACCGCCGCCGTCGTTTCATGTCCCGCCAGGATCAGCGTCGCCACCTGGTCACGCAACTGCACATGGGAGAATCCAACCCCGGTTTCCGGATCCCGGGCGGCGCGCAGCAGGTCGAACAAATCGCGCGGCGTGTCCGGCGGAGGCGTCGCCAGCCGCACCGCCAGAATCGTTTCAACCAGTCCCATCCAGCGTCGTTTGAACCACATCCGCCCGATATCGCGCGGCGACGGTATCGCGGCGGGCAGCAACATATCCAGCAACCGGGGCTTTGAATAGATTTCGGCGTATTCCGTCAGCAGCCGCCGCATCGGCGCGCCATAACGGTCCATTTCCAGCGAGAACATCGATCGCCCGGCGATATCCAGGGCCAGGGCCTGCATCGTGGTCAGCAGATCGACCGGCTCACCCGTGTGCGCGGCCAGCCGCGCCACCGCCTGTTGCGTGGCGGCCGCGATGTGCCGAGCCAGCATCGGCATCACGCGCGGAGCTAGTGCGGGGGCGATAGTGCGCCGCTGCAACTTCCAGTCGTCGCCCTCGCTCAGCAGCAGCCCTTGACCGGTGATCGGGCGCAAGATGCGGATCGATGCGGGAGAGCGGCGGTAATTGCCAGGATTGCCCACAAGCACATGGTGGATGGCGTCCGGAGTATTCAGAAGCACGTTCTTGCGACCGAAGAAGTCGGATACCGCGCGATCGTCGCGGTAGGCCGCTTCCGGCCACATGGCCAGCGCATTGGTGCGGACGGCGCGCAGGAAGGCACGCAGCGGCAGCGGATTCTCGGGCGGCCGGGGGACAGGGGGATGTAACGCCATGCCCGATCATAGCCTCAACCGTTCGGTAGCGCGATCCTGCGTCCCGCACCCTTCGGCAAGGTCGCGGGGGCATAATCCCGCACCGCACGTTGCAACGCCGCGTATTGTTCGGCCGGATACGGCGCCACCCGGCGCACGCTCATGTCGATGTGCAGTGCCATCAGTTCCTGGACGGCCGACCGTTCGCCGCTCTCGACGTGGAACATCTCGTGGAAGTAATGCAGCCGCTTGGTGTCGGCCCCCAGCAACCACCCGCGCACCAGCAGCTTGTCGCCCAGATGCACCTCTCGCTCATACAGGGTATGCGTTTCGGCTGTGAAACAAGAATTGCCCGATCGTTCGCGATACGCATCGCCGATATCCAGCGCCCGATACAGAGCATCCGTCGCGTAATCGAACACGACGCAGTAATAGGCCAGGTTCAGGTGTCCGTTGGAGTCGATCCACTCCGGCCGGACAACGTCGTGGTATTCGATGACGGGTCTGCTCATGGGGCGCACCTTGTTGGGGAAGCCGGTGTCGGTCAAGTTGGCATCATGAGCATAACGATCCTGCGAGCCACCAACGGCCTGACCGCCCTTGTGCGGATCATGGTCTCACGCACCCAACTCGGCCGAGGCATCGCGACGGTCGCCCTGGTGGTGAGAACAGTTTCCGGGGCCGGCCCATCGGTCGTAGCTGCGTCAGTTGTCTAAAACTGACGCAGGTACCAGCGACTTAAGCCAGCCAGCCAAAGCGCCGGCATGGCCCGGACCGTCACGCACCATGCCGACAACACCCTTACCCCGCCAAGATCGAGGCGATATCAGCCAACGTCGGAACGCTCTCCGACGGCCCCACCGTCGCCAGCGTCGGCACGCCACGGAAATGCCGCACCGCCGCACGCCGGATATCCGCCTCGGTCACAGCGTTGATCTTGCCCAGCACTTCTTCCATCGGAATCACCCGGTCGAATGTCTGGATCTGCCGAGCCAACTGCTCGCACCGGCTGCCGGTGCTTTCCAGGGACATGAGCAGGCTGGCCTTCAACTGGGCCCGCACGCGTCCTAGTTCCGCCTCAGTAATGTGATTCTGCACTTTGCCCAACTCGGCCAGCATCACCGGCATCAGCTCCGCCGCCTCGCTTTCCCCGGTGCCGGCATAGATCCCGAACAGCCCGCCATCCTTGAACGGCGCGGCGAACGAGTAGATCGAATACACCAGCCCCCGCTTTTCCCGGATCTCCTGGAACAGCCGCGACGACATGCCGCCGCCCAGCAGCGTGGACAGCATGATGGTCGGGTAATAATCCGGATCGCTATAGCCGACCGAGGGGAACCCCAGCACGACATGCACCTGATCCAGGTCGCGCTCCTCGCGGAATTCGCCACCCTTGTACAGACCGTCCTCGTGCGGCAGCGGCGGTTGCCCCGGCAGGTCGCCGAAATGCTTTTGAACCAGATCGAGCACTTCCTCATGCCGCAGCTTGCCGGCCGCTGCGATCACGACGTTGTTGTTGGTGTAATTGCGGTTCATGTAGCCGGTCAGCACCGACCGCTTCATGTTGCGGATGCCATCCTCCGACCCGAGCACCGGCCGGCCCAGCGACTGCTCCGGATAGGCGGTGGTCTGGAAATGGTCGAAGATGATGTCGTCCGGCGTGTCGTTCGCCTGACCGATTTCCTGCAGGATGACACCCCGCTCCCGCTCCAGCTCCTCGGGTTCGAACACCGAGTGGGTCAGGATGTCGCCGATGATGTCGAACCCCAGCGCGGTGTCCTCTTTCAGCATCTTGACGTAGTAGGCGGTCTGCTCGCGCGCGGTGTAGGCGTTGATATGGCCGCCGACAGCCTCGACCTCCTCGGCGATGGCGGCGGCACTGCGCGTGGTCGTGCCCTTGAACGCCATGTGTTCGAGGAAATGGGAAACCCCGTTCTCGGCCTCCGACTCATGGCGCGATCCAGTGGCGACATAGGCGCCGATCGAGACGGTTTCGACACGTTCCATCCGTTCGGTGACCACGGTCAGGCCGGACGGCAGACGGGTTAGCTGGATAGACTCATCCATGATGCGGGCTTCTCTGCGACAATTTGATCCCTCCATATGGGGTCGCCAAGGCCGGCGCAACGGAAGAACGTTGAATAGCCACCCTTTGACGCCGATGCCGCGGCAAGCGATGGTCGCGCCGAACATCACGACAAGGGAGACCCCAATGATCGAGCTTTGGACCTGGCCCACACCGAACGGTCATAAAATCCACATCGCGCTGGAGGAACTCGGGCTGCCCTACAAGGTCATCCCGGTCAACATCGGCAAAGGCGACCAGTTCAAGCCGGAGTTTCTGGCGATCACCCCCAACCACCGCATCCCCGCCATCGTCGATCCCGATGGTCCCGGCGGCAAGCCGCTTCACTTGTTCGAGTCGGCCGCGATCATGATCTATCTGTCGGAAAAGACCGGCGGCAAGCTGATCCCGGCCGATCCGGTGGGGCGGTATACCTGCCTGCAATGGATGATGTTCCAGATGGGCGGAACCGGCCCGATGTTTGGTCAGTACAACCATTTTGCCAACTACGCGGTCGAGAAAATCCCCTATGCGATAGAGCGTTACACTAACGAAGTGATTCGCCTGCATCGCGTGCTGGATAAGCGCCTCGGCGAGTCCGCATACCTCGCCGGCCCGGACTACTCGATGGCCGACATCATCAACTTCCCCTGGATCCGCAACCCGGAGCGCCGGAACATCGACCTGTCCAACTTTCCCAACGTCAAACGCTGGCACGACGCCATCGCCGTTCGGCCGGCCGTGCAACGCGGGGTGGAAGTCCTGGCCGAGAACCAGCGCAAAGGTCAGATGACCGACGCGGAACGGGAAGTAATGTTCGGCAAGACTCAGTTCGCGCCGCGATAAAGCCGGGCCCCCGGACGGCTATCGTCACGCCGAGTTGCACACCGGCCGTCGCTTGTTTGCAAAGCGAAGCAATCCCTCCACAATGCGCGCCGTCGGGGGCTGTTTCGCTACTGGCCATCGATATTAGGGTCATTGGACCATGATCGTTTGAGGTTAACCCAACTTTGGGCGGTCAATCATGGTCTCGCTCTTTGTTTGATCGCGTGATCGTTTGAGGTCAAAGCAACCTCAAACGATCACGCTCTCGCCGATCTAACTCCGGCTGATTCCGAAACGGGAAAAGACGATAACCTTCACCATGTCCAAGACAAAGGCGAAAGCCGCCGCCGCGGCCAGCGTGACGACGATCACCTGGACCGGCAACGGCGTCATTGCAATTCCGCCGACGGCCAATACCGACGCGATCAGGATATCGGCCAAAGAGGAGGCGGCAAGCCAGACGCTGGGGCGAGAGCTCCAGAGATGCCGTCGTTCGCGGATTGCATAGATCGCCGCCTGGCTTCCGAACACCAAGGCCGCGAAGGCCAGTGTCCTCAGTTCCTGTATGCCCAGGTTTAGACCAAACTCACCGACCGCCAGTACACCGGTGCAGAAGGCCGCCAGGCAAACGCCCATGACAATACCTGCCATGGTCAGGCTTCCAATATTCCAGGTGTTCGGCATCGGCGATGGCTGCACGGTATCCGTCGTCAAGGACATCGCCAGGAAATCGCCGGCGATCATGACAATGACCATTAAAAGCGGGGTCAAGATCGCATGTCCGGTCATCAGCAGCCCAACGATCAAGAACAGCACTGTCACGATTTTCTTGATGATGGAATTCAGCGTGTAGGTCAGGATGCGCTGGAACGCCACGCGCCCTTCCTTGATCGCGTCGACGATACCGGCCAGTCCGGGTTCGGTCAGCACCATCCCGGCCGCCGACTTCGCGACGTCGGTTGCCGTTGAGACCGCAATCCCGATCTGGGCCTGGCGCAGGGCGGGCGCATCGTTGGCGCCGTCGCCGCACATGCCAACGGTATGGCCGCCACGCTGAAACGCTTGCACGAGTTTATACTTGTCTTCCGGCAGGACACCGGCGAAGACCGCGAATTGCTCGGGCCGAATGCTGTCGGGAATTGGCCCCGGCGGGCAGACAGCCCCCCTTAGTCCCACCGCATGCGCCACGATGGCCGCCGTTACCGGCGCGTCGCCAGTGACCATCACGGTGCGCACACCGAGTTCGTTCAGTTCCGCCACGAGAGCTGCCGAGTCAGTGCGCGGCGGGTCACTGAGCGCGATCAACCCCGCCAGCTTCATCGCGTTCGGCGATCCGGCCGCGACCGCCAGCACCCTGAAACCCTTCCCTTCGAGATACTTCGACGCGTCTGTCGCTTCCGGCGACGGCGGGGCCAGGCGAACGACTGCCGCGAAAGCGCCCTTCACAACACGGTCCGTCGCGCCGGTCGGGCCTTGCACCGTCGCTTCGGACATTTTCGTCGTCGGATCGAACGGCACGAAACGGGTCATCCTGGGCGCGTCGGGAACGGGCTTTTTCGCGGCAGCGGCCCGAATGGCCCCGTCCACCGGATCCTGTCCGCCATCCGAACTGGCGAGAGCAGCCAGCGCGAGAACATGCGCCTCATCGAAACCGGGCATCGGATGGACGGTCGTGACCGTCAGCGCGTTCTGAGTCAGGGTGCCAGTCTTATCGGAGCACAGGACGTCCATCGTCGCCGCTTCATCCACCGCGGTAAGGCGGGTCGGCAGAACGCCGCGCTTCGCCAGGGCCCGAGCGCCGAATGCAGCTGCAAGGGTGAAGGTCGCAGGCAGGGCTACCGGGATCGATGCGAGAATCGCCGTTAAAACCAGAGGGATCATCTCATCGACCGGCATCTTGCGCAGCCACGCATAGGCTACGAGCAGCAAGATTACGACGCCGCTGAATGCGCCAAGATTGCGGACCACGCGCAGCACCGCCTTCTGCTGCGAACTGACAACATGAGCGGTGCGAACAAGCTCCGCGCCACGGCCGAATTGGGTCTTCACTCCGGTCGCCGTAACCTCCGCCTCGGCCTCTCCACGGCGGACCAATGCTCCGGCATATGTTTGCGCGCCCGCGCCGGCTTCGATGGGGACCGATTCGCCGGTGACCATGGACTCGTCGAGCAGGACTTCTCCACCTGTGATGCGGACATCCGCTGCAACCACGGCACCGAGCGAAAGCTTCACCATATCGCCCGGTACCAGCTCGGCGGCCGGTATGATCTTCCAAACACCATCGCGCCGGACAGAGGCATTCAGTGCGAGGCGCGACTTCAATGCGGCAAGAGTTTCCTGCGCTCGTCCCTCCTGGAACAGCCCGAGAGCGGCATTGAACACCAACAAACCGGCGATGATCCCAGCCTCGATAGACTTACCAAGCACCAGTTCAAGCAGCATCGCCGCTTCAAGCATCCAGGGCACTGGCGCCCAGAATTTTTCGAGAGCCATGCGAAACGGGTTCAGGCCCGTATCAGGCGTTGCATTTGGGCCGAATGTCTTGAGTCGATCGCGGGCTTCATCGCTCGTCAGGCCGCGGCTGGGGCCGCCCACCGCCTGACCGCGTCGTTCGTCGTTGCCTGCCGTCTGGACCGGTGATGTCGTCGGCGGTGGCTCGCCTGAGGTGCCCGACACCCTATTCCTCGGCTTTGACGACCATGACCGGGCACGGTGCATGACGCATGACCGCCTCGGCAACGCTGCCCAGGACGGCCCGCTTGATCCCTCGACGTCCGTGGCTCCCAATCACGATGAGGCTGGCTGGCCATTCCCTGGCCGCTTTGACGATCTCGGAGGCCGCGCGGCCGACTGGCAGGAATTCCACGGACGATAGTTTTGGGTCGCGTTGACGGATGGCCGCGATGAGGTCTTTACCCTCTTGTTTCGCCATCCTAATCACTTCATCCGCGGAAAGCCCCCCGTCCGCGCCAATTTCGCTCGGCTCGCCAATGACATAAACGAACGCCAGATCGGCCTTGAGCGAATGCGCGAGCGTCATGCCCACATCGGCCGCATGAACAGCCAAGGGTTCGCTGTTCAGTGCGACAAGAATTCGCCAATTCATCGCGTTTCCTCGGGTTCTTATGCGTCTGGGATGCGCCAAACCCCATAGTGAATGGCAGATATCGTGCCGGTATGTGTGGGTTCCACTATCGTCAGCCCGGGTGTACCTGTAACTCTTTTGCGACTGTCCGCTTTCCGCCAACAGTCAGCCTTGCCTCAATTCTCAGTAAACCACCACCGATCGGATCGACTCTCCACGGCGCATCAGGTCGAAACCCTCGTTGATCTGCTCGAACGGCAGGACATGAGTGATCAGGTCGTCGATGTTGATCTTGCCGTCCATGTACCAATCGACGATCCGCGGCACATCCGTCCGACCCCTGGCGCCGCCGAACGCGGTGCCCATCCAGGTGCGGCCCGTTACCAGTTGGAACGGGCGCGTCGAAATCTCCTGCCCGGCGCCGGCGACACCGATGATGATCGACTTGCCCCAGCCGCGATGCGCACATTCCAGCGCCTGCCGCATGACTTTCACGTTGCCGATACATTCGAACGTGTAATCGGCACCGCCTTTGGTCAGATCGACAAGATACGGCACCAGATCGCCCTCGACCTCGGATGGGTTGACGAAGTGGGTCATCCCGAATTTCGTCGCCATCGGGATCCGGCCGGGATTGAGATCGACACCGACGATCTGGTCCGCACCGATCATCCGCAGACCCTGAATCACGTTCAGCCCGATACCGCCCAGGCCGAACACGATCGCTCGGCATCCGGCCTCGGCCTTGGCGGTGTTTATCACCGCACCGATGCCGGTGGTGACGCCGCAGCCGATGTAGCAAACCTTCTCAAACGGAGCGTCCTCGCGGATTTTCGCCAGTGCGATCTCCGGCAGCACGGTAAAGTTGGAGAACGTCGAGGTGCCCATGTAATGGAACACCGGTTCCCCATCGCACGAGAAGCGGCTGGTCCCGTCCGGCATCAGCCCCCTGCCCTGGGTCGCGCGGATCGCCACGCACAGATTGGTCTTTCGCGACAGGCAGTATTCGCACTGCCTACATTCCGGCGTGTACAGCGGAATGACATGGTCGCCCTTCTTCAGGCTGGTGACATTTTTGCCCACGTCCACGACGACCCCAGCGCCCTCGTGGCCCAGGACCGAGGGGAACAGACCCTCGGCGTCGGCCCCCGACAGGGTGTATTCGTCGGTGTGGCAGATGCCGGTCGCCTTGATCTCGACCAGCACCTCGCCTTCGCGCGGGCCGGCGAGGTCGATGGTTTCCAGACTGAGCTTGTCGCCGGCTTTGCGGGCGACCGCGGCGCGCGTTTTCATCATCTACCTTCCCGTGTTCCCTGCTTATGATCGCGTTATCGCGCGTCAGGCATCAGCGATCAACGGGCTGGCAGAGTTCCGATCAGGACGATCGGGCTCCAACGTCACCAGCATCAACCGCCACCAGCCAATCGCACGCATTTCCACATCACCGACGGCAGGGCCGCGTCGTCCAGCGCGTCCAGCGGATGCGCGAAACCGTCCGCCTGGATCCGGGGCACATGACCGGCGAGCACATCGAGGATCAACTCGAAATGCGTGAAAACGTGGTGAACCTGACCCGCGTCGCGCCATGGCACATGCATGGGGGCATCCTCCAGCGCCTCCCGCACCGTCCACGGCGTGTCACGCCACTGTGTGCCTGGCAGTTCAGTCATGCCACCAAGCAGGCCTTTTGTGGGGCGGGTGCGCAGCAGGACGGTGTTTTGGTCGTCGGTCAGCCAGAAATGCACGCCGTAGCGAATCGGGCGCAGCTTCTTGGGCGCCTTGCGCGGCAACGACGCCTGAATGCCCAAGCGCTGTGCGGCGCAGGACGCGATCCAGGGACACACCCCACAGGCGGGCGCGGTGGGTGTGCAGACCGACGCCCCGAGGTCGAACAGCGCCTGCGCGAAATCACTCGGGCGGGCGCGCGCGGCCGGATCGGCGCCAAGCTGGGCGGCGGCCTCTCTGATCGCGGATTTGGCGGCCGGCATGGGTTGCTCGATGGCGAACAGGCGGGAGGTGACACGCTCCACATTGCCATCCACCGGCACCGCCGGGATGGCGAACGCGATCGCCCCGATCGCGGCCGAGGTATAGGTGCCGATCCCCGGCAGCGCCTGCAAGCTGATCAAATCCGCCGGAAATCCGCCCAAATCCGCCACCACCCTGGCGCAGGCGTGCAGGTTTCTGGCGCGGGCGTAGTAACCGAGGCCGGCCCAGGCCGACAGCACAGAGTCCAGCGGCGCCTCGGCCAAGGCGAGGACGGTCGGGAAGCGGCTTACGAAACGTTCATAGTAGGGTATGACGGCGGTGACGGTCGTCTGTTGTAGCATGATCTCGCTCAACCAGACGCGATAGGGATCAGGGGTCTCACCAGGCTCCGCCCGCCACGGCAGCCGTCGCCGGTGGCGGTCGTACCAACGTAACAAGGTCATGGCGGGGGCGATGGCGGACGACGACACGAAAACCGGTATGGCTGGACAGGCGCGCCACGTCTACGGGCCGCGCGCCCTGGGCAGTCTGGTGCCCACAATCACGCGCCAGACTTACCGCAAGCACAACCCGGCCTCGGCCCAGTTGGTGGCGGACTGGGACATCATCGTCGGCCCCAAGGTCGCCTCGATGACCGTGCCGCGCCGGCTCGATCGGGGAGTCCTGACCATCTCCTGCGCCGGCCCGGCGGCGATGGACCTGCACTATATGGCGATCGAGGTGATCAACCGGATCAACACCCATCTGGGCGGTCAACCGGTCCATTCGCTGAGATTCACCCAGGCCGGCATGCCGCGCAAACCGCCGCAAATCGTGCCAAGACCGCCAGAAGCGATCCTGGAGGCCGAGGCCGCGGTGGCCGACCTGCCGGACGGCGACCTGAAGTCCGCCCTGGCCTCGCTGGGCCGGGTGGTCATTGGTCGCAGCAAACACTCGACACGACGCTTGAAGAAGCTGTAATACCAGATATAGAGGATTCAATGATGATTTCCCGCCGTTCGCTACTAATTGTGGTGCCTGCCAGTTTCGCCGCAGCGACCCTCGCGCTGCCGGCCGGCGCACGGGCCGATGACAGCCCGCGCGCCGACCGCTTTGTCGGCAAGGCCGACGCCAAGGTGACGGTTGGGGAGTATTTCTCCCTTACCTGCACCCACTGCGCCGCCTTCGCGCAAGGCACGTTCCCGGAGGTGAAGAAGAACCTGATCGACACCGGCATGGTGAAGTGGGTGTTCCATGACTACCCGCTGGATCAGGTGGCGCTGACCGCCTCGATGGTCGCCCGCTACCTGCCGGTCGACCGGTATGAGCCGTTCATCAACGCCCTGTTCGCCAGCCAGAACCGATGGGCGTTCAGCCGCGGCAACGACTCGACCGAT
>Ga0075029_100002210_pt1 | contig 11066 bp, 8 predicted proteins | sample LitLauG_LLR_2013_FD_71391 | JGI IMG/M metagenome (GOLD analysis project Ga0075029, IMG submission 71391) | Freshwater sediment microbial communities from North America - Little Laurel Run_MetaG_LLR_2013 | ecosystem: Environmental > Aquatic > Freshwater > Creek > Sediment | place: USA...
TATCCACTTGTCCTCGACGAACTTCGCCGCGGTCGGAAGCAAAGCCACTGGATGTGGTTCATCTTTCCCCAGCTTGCCGGACTTGGGCACAGTGCGATGGCGCAGCGTTTTGCCATCGCCTCGCGCGCAGAGGCCGTCGCCTATCTCGGGCATGGTGTCCTTGGATCCCGGCTCAGGGAGTGTACCGCGCTCGTCAACGGAATCGAGGGTCGGACCATCTTGCAAATCCTCGGCAGCCCCGACGACCAGAAATTTCATTCCTCGATGACCTTGTTCGGCGCGGTGTCTTCCGATCCGAAATTCGCGGTGGCCATTACGAAGTTCTATGGCGGGACGCGGGACCAGAGGACGTTGGACCTGCTCTCCAGGTAGGCCGCCAAGCTGGCGCGGCAAGCTGACGTGGCTCCGGGGCAGCGATGTTCGCTTCCAACCGGGCTTTGCAATAGAGTCGGGCGAAAACACGTGCGATTGCGGCCCAAGGCTGTTTCCGTATAAAGACATTCAGACGCGAGATGATTGCGTCCCTATGCCATTTTGAAGTGGACAAAGAGCCAAACCTTTACCTGGTCCATAATCAAAGCCAGGACGATGGCCGCCGCAAAAATGCCGACGACGATCGAAGGCGCAAGAGGCGCCATCAATATGCCTCCGAGCGCCAAAGCGCCGATTATCAGGACATCTACAATGCTTGACACGAAAACCAGTATGCTCGGGCGCGAAGACCACAGCCGTCTGCGCTCCCGGACGACGTAGAAAACTGCCTGCCCGTTGCAGGCGAGGGTAACGAGCGTCATCGTGCGCAGGGTATCGATGTCGAGTTGCATCACCAACGAACCGAAAATGAGGAGCCCCACGCAGAAGGCGAGATCGAACAGGCCCAAAGCGATGCCAACGATGGTGAGAATATCAATGCGCCAGGAGTTTGGCATTGAGGACGCACGGACGTTGTCGGTGGTAGAAGACATCGCCAGGAAATCGCCGGTGATCATCGAAATCACCATGAGCATCGGCGTCAGGATCGCGTGCTTGGTCAGCATCAGGCCGAAACCAAGAAAAAGTACCTGCCGCGACTTGTGCACGATGGACCGCAGCGCATAGGTCAGGATGCGCTGGAATGTAACTCGGCCTACCCGAACCGACGCAACTATCCCTGCGAGCCCGGGCTCGGTCAGAACGATACCCGCGGCCGATTTGGCGACGTCGGTGGCGGTCGACACGGCGATGCCGATTTGTGCCTGTCGCAACGCCGGTGCGTCATTGGCACCGTCTCCGCACATGCCGACGGTATGACCGGCGCTTTGAAATGCTTTGACCAGCCGAAACTTGTCTTCGGGGAGCACGCCAGCGAAGACGGAAAAATCGTTCGGTCGAACCTGATCGGGGATCTGGCCCGGCAAGCAAACGGCACCGGTGAGCCCAACCGCGTCGGCGACGAAGGCGGCCGTCGTGGCCGCATCTCCCGTTACCATCACGGTGTGGACGCCGAGCGACCGCAACTGATCAATCATGAGTTTTGAATCGCTGCGCGGCGGATCGCTCAGCGCCACCAGTCCGGCGACCCGCATGGCGCCTTCGGTTCCGATCGCAACGCCGAGCACCCGGTGGCCGTGTTTTTCCAGCTCGCTGGCGGCCGATTCCGCTTCTGGCGAGCCTTGTGAAAGCCCGTGGACAACCGCAAAAGCGCCTTTGACGATGCGCAGCGCTGTGCCTTCGTGATCGATCACGCGAGCTTCGGACATCTTGAAGGCCGGGTCGAATGGCACGAACTCAGTGACGTTCAGAAACTCGCGGTTCATTTTGTGCAAGGCTGCGGCGGCCCGCACCGCGGCGTCGACAGGGTCCTGACCTCCGTCCGCGCTTGCAAGCGCTGCCAAGGTCAGGACGCGATCTTCATCGAAGCCAGGCATCGCGTGTATGTCGGCCACGGCAAGTTCGTTTCGCGTCAAGGTACCGGTCTTGTCGATGCACAGGACATCCAAGCTGGCGGCTTCGTCGACCGCGGAGAGACGGGTCGGAAGCACCCCGGCTTCTGTCAGAGTCCGCGCTCCGATGGCGGTTGCAAGCGTAAACGTCGCGGGCAACGCAACTGGGACCGAGGCGAGAACGGATATAAGCACCAGAGGAATGGCTTCGGACAGCGGCATGCCGATCTCGTAAGCGTAGACCATTAGAAACAGCGTGACGGCGCCATTGAAGCCGGCAAGATTGCGCACCACCCGAAACACCGCCTTTTGCTGCGTGCTGACGATATAGGCGGTACGAACGAGTTCCGCGGTGCGCCCGAATTTGGTGCGCGCCCCGGTGGCGCCTACTTCGGCGACAGCTTCGCCGCGCCGGACCAGGGCGCCCGCACACGTCTCGGTGCCGGGTCCCGCCTCAACCGGCATGGACTCGCCGGTGAGCATGGACTGATCGAGCAGGATCGAACCCTCGCGTATCAGGACATCGGCGGCGACCACCGTGCCTAACGAGAGTTTGACGATATCCCGCGGAACCAATTCGGCGGCAGGGATGATCGTCCAAGCGCCGTCACGCAGAACCGATGCATTCAGCGCAAGCCGCGATTTTAGCGCTGCAATGGTCGATTGGGCCCGGCTCTCATGAAAGAAGCCGATGGCTGCATTGAATACAAGAAGTGCTCCAATGATTGAACCCTCGATGTATTCACCGAGCGCCATTTGAAGGACGATCGCGATCTCAAGGAGGACGGAAACCGGTGCCAGGAATTTGCTTAGCACCAGCCGCAGAGGGTGAACGGCGACATCCGGTGTGGCATTTGGACCAATCTGAGTGCGAATGCGGCAGGCCTCAACGCTGGAAAGTCCCTGGAGGGAAATTTCCTTATGATCCGCGGCCCCGGTGGCAGGCGGAGGAGGTTGGTTGGTTCCCGGAAACTGCAGCATGGATTTTCAATTTAAAGCCGCCGACGCTCTCGCTTTTGATATCGCTCAATACGACCAAACGAGGCGGTGCCGGTTTCATCGAGAAAGCGAAATTAAGTCGAGGAGACGTGCAGCAGTTATTCGATCATGTCCGCAAGGCACAACTGTCAAACGCAGTGGCACGGATCAATGCGGGCAGGATACCTCTGACGTCGGAAACTTGCCAGCAATCGTGCCATTTGCCGATACACGGAGCGCACTGTCTTTGGCAAAGGCGTAAAACGGTTAAACGAGCCGATGTCGGGCGTTGAAGCCCATGGTCCATCGTTCTCAGTCACTCGTATCGCTGTACTATTTTTTCGCCTTCATAATGAAAGCCGCGATATCGTGAGCGTCTTTGCGACTTGGCGGCGGGCTCGGCATTGTCGCTGTGGCACCAGAAGCCTGCGCGGGTCCGTCATTTCGATCAATTTGGCGCCGGTCACTTAACAGTAGCCGAAGAAGGTGCTCGACAGGCGCACGACGGGGAGAAGCGGCAGAACCCCTCGAGTGCGGGAATTGACTGTCTTCGTATGTTCATACCCATGCAATATTTTCTTCTCACCGTAATTTTCAGAGGTGACAAAATGGACGAAGAGCATCCTGAGCTTGACGACCTGCAAGCCAGCTACAAGGTCGCTGTCGAAAACTGGATTTCGGCAATTCGTAAAGAAGAGGCATTGGCCTCCGTCAATCATTCGGTAGCGGAAATCGATCGGTGGGAGAATGCAAGCTTTGATGAGGATGAGCTGCGTAAAGTAGCAAAAGGGGAAAAGGCAAAATATGAAGACGCTCTGCGGCGGAAATTCTTCGGGTTCTAAAATCTGAAAACTCCTAATCCCGAAGCAGAACCTGCCGGGGTTTATAACGACGAAGGGTCGCAGCGCGTAAGTCAGGATGCGCTGGCGAGCCGGCCTTCCCAAACGGACGCGACTATTTCGACAAGGACCCGGTTCGGCAGCACAATTATTGCAGGCCAGCTTCGCGACATCTGCCGCAGTTGCCACCACGATACCGATTTGTGCCTGCGTCATTCGCGCCGCCCGTCGCCGTCGATTCTTGGCGGTTCCATTAAAGACAGGGCAGGGCAGGGCAGGCTAAACGAAACCAAAAGGCTCGATTAAAGCCCCGTTTAGCGCCCGAGTTTTGGGCTCGATTTGATATCGCTCAAAATCTGCCCGCCCGAGCAATGCCAAATAGCATTGGGCCGGCGGAATCAGATGGCGATAGAGAATGCTGCAGCCGATTGACGGTATCGATGAGAAGCCGAGAGAAAAAGCCCAAATAGGCAAAGATCCGGCGATCCGGAATGAACACTCTCCCGTGGCCGTTGCGACGGTACCTTTTGCAGCTGCGCCGGTCAGGCGGCGGCTGCGGTTTTCGGTCGGACTGCTCGCCGTGATTTTGGTCGCAGGCGGCGTCGGGTTCTATTCGTGGAAGCACTCTCAAGCGCGGCTGCCTGTCGGCATAAGCTATGGCAACGGCCGGCTGGAGGCCGACGAGATTGATATCGACACGAAATTTCCGGGCAGGATCGCTGAACTCAGCGCCGAAATCGGCGACATGGTCAGCGCCGGGCAAGTAGTCGCCCGCATGGACACCAGAGATCTTCAGGAGCAGCTCAGCAAGGCCAAGGCCCAGGTCAAGCAGGCGCAGCGCGCCATCGACGAGGCCAATGCCAATCTGGAGCAGCAGCGCACCCAGCAGACCCTGGCGGCGCAGGAACTGGAGCGAACCGCGGGCCTGTTGAAAAACGGCTTTGCCACCAAAGAACTGTTCGATCAGCGCAAGCAGGCGCTCGACGGCGCCAATGCCGGATTGCGAGCCGCCACCGAGCGGGTTGCACAAACCGAGCGCGCGCTGGAAGCATCCCAGCATGACGTCGGGCTCACCATCGTCAACATCCAGGACAACGACCTGGTGGCGCCGCGCGACGGCCGGTTGCAGTATCGCATCGCAAATATCGGCGAGGTGCTACCGGCGGGCGGCAAGGTCTTCACCATGCTGGACATCTCGTATGTCTACATGGACATCTATCTGCCGGCTCCGGAAGCCGGCAAGATCAAGGTCGGCACCGATGCGCGGATTGTGCTCGACGCCTATCCGAACACACCGATTCCCGCAAAAGTCTCTTTCCTGGCCAGCCAGGCGCAATTCACGCCGAAGACCGTGGAGACCCAGAGCGAGCGCGACAAGCTGATGTTCCGGATAAGGGTGCGGATCGATCCTGAGCGTTCGCGCGAGCACGCCCCGTCGGTGCGCAGCGGATTGCCGGGGGTCGCCTATGTTCGCGCCGATCCGGCGGTGGCATGGCCCAAAGACCTCCAAGGCGTACCATGAACGCGGCGAGCCGACCCGTCGCCGTCCTGGAAAATCTTACCCAAACATACGGCAAGGTCACGGCACTGGATGGCGTCACCATCAGCATCCCGGCCGATTGCATGATCGGATTAATCGGTCCCGACGGGGTAGGAAAATCCACGCTTCTCGCCATCGTCGCCGGTGCCCGGCAGAACCAGTCCGGCCGCGCCGTGGTGCTCGGCGGCGATATCTCCGAGGGGGGCCACCGCGCCGCGGTCTGCCCGCGGATTGCCTACATGCCGCAGGGACTCGGCAAGAATCTCTATCCGGACCTCAGCGTGCGCGAGAATGTCGAGTTCTTCGGCCGCCTGTTCGGACAATCCCGCGACGAACGCCGGTGGCGCATTGCAGAGCTTTTGGACAGCACTGGACTGAAGCCGTTCGTGGACCGGCCGGCGAAGAAGCTGTCGGGCGGCATGCGGCAGAAACTCGGCCTGTGCTGCGCGCTGATTCACGATCCGGATCTGCTGGTTCTCGACGAGCCGACCACCGGCGTCGATCCGCTGTCGCGCCGCCAGTTCTGGGAACTGATCGACCGCATCCGCTCGCGCCGCGCCGGCATGAGCATCATCGTCGCCACCGCCTATATGGAGGAAGCCGAGCGCTTTGACTGGCTGGCGGCGATGAACGCGGGAAAAGTCCTCGCCACCGCATCTCCCGCCGAACTCAGGGCCGGCACCGGCGCCACCACCATCGAGGACGCTTTCATTGCGCTGTTGCCGGAACAGCAGCGCAGGGGTTATCACGCACTTCGGATACCGCCGCGACAAATCTTCGGCGCCGAGCCCATCATCACCGCCCGTGACCTGACCTGTCGTTTCGGCGATTTCACGGCCGTCGACCGGGTGAATTTTACGATCGAACGTGGCGAGATCTTCGGCTTTCTCGGCTCCAACGGCTGCGGCAAGACCACAACCATGAAGATGCTCACGGGCCTGCTGCCGCCGACCGCCGGCGAGGCGCTTCTGTTCGGAAAACCCCTCGATGCCAGCGACATGAGTTCGCGCTACCGCGTCGGTTACATGTCGCAGTCGTTTTCCCTCTATACCGAGCTGACGGTCCGGCAGAACCTCGATCTGCATGCGCGGATTTTTCATATCCCGGCGCAGAAGGCGGCGGCGCGGGTTGCTGCGCTGATCGGACAATTCGGCTTGGAAGATTATCCCGACCAGCGCACTTCGGATCTGCCGCTGGGGATCCGCCAGCGGCTGTCGCTGGCGGTCGCCATCGTCCACGAGCCCGAGATCCTCATCCTTGACGAGCCGACCTCGGGCGTCGATCCGCTGGCGCGGGACCGCTTCTGGGAAGCGCTGATCGACCTTTCGCGCAACCAGGGTGTGACGATTTTCGTTTCGACCCATTTCATGAACGAGGCCGAACGCTGCGACCGCATCGCGCTGATGGATTCCGGCCGCGTGCTGGCGACCGGGACCCCGGCGGAACTGGTCAAGGCCCGCGGCGCCGCCAGCCTCGAAGACGCTTTTATCGGCTATCTGCAGCAGGCAACCGGCGCCCACGCCTCCACTCTCCAGCGACGCGCCGAAGCAGGCGCCACCATTCATCCGGTGCAACCGCGCACGCAGCAACGTGCGGGGTTCAGCCTGCAGCGCCTGTTTGCCTATACCATCCGCGAGACCCTGGAACTGCTGCGCGACCCGATCCGGCTCGGCTTCAGCCTGCTCGGCACTGCGCTGTTGATGCTGGTGTTCGGATTTGGGGTTTCCACCGACGTCAACAACCTGTCGTTCGCGGTGCTGGACCGCGATCAAAGTCCGGAGAGCCGCGCCTATCTGGAAGAGCTCAGGGGCTCGAGCTATTTCGTCGAGAAGGCGCCGCTCACTAACGATGCCGAGCTCGACTACCGTCTCAAGAACGGAGACATTTCGGCTGCGATCGAAATCCCGCCCAGCTTCGGTAGCGACATCAAGAGCCTGCGTCCCGTCTGGGTTAGCGCGCTGGTCGATGGCGCCATGCCGTTCCGGGCCGAAACCATTCGCGGCTATCTGCAGGGCATGCATCAACTGTACCTGACCGATCCGGCCATCAAGACGACTGTGCCTGCCGCATCTCCACCCGCCGATATCGAAGTCCGGTTCAAGTACAATCAGGATTTCGACAGCATCTATGCGATGGTGCCTTCAAACATGTCCCTGCTGCTCGCGCTGTTTCCGGCGATCCTGATGGCGCTGGCCATCGTGCGGGAGAAGGAGCTCGGGTCGATCACCAACCTTTATGTAACGCCGGTGACCCGACTTGAATTCCTGCTTGGTAAGCAGCTTCCTTACATCGCCGTTGCAATGGCCAACTTCACACTGATGTTGCTTTTGGCGCTGTTCGTCTTCAAGGTTCCGCTGAAAGGAAGCTTTCCGACTCTGCTGCTGGGTGCGCTGGTCTATGTAACAACCATGACCGGCTACGGCATGCTGATCTCGGCCTTCACGAAGACCCAGATCGCCGCGCTGTTCGGCACCGCCATCCTGACGGTTCTGCCCGCAACGCAATTCGCCGGCATGATGACGCCGGTTTCCTCACTGGCTGCGGGCGCCCAGATCATCGGTCGCGGATTCCCCATGACCTATTTCGTGCCCATCAGCGTCGGCACCTTCACCAAGGGATTGGGCTTTGCCGACCTCGGTGGGGATTTGCTGGCGCTCGCCATCTTCGTCCCGATCATGACCCTGCTGAGCGCTCTCCTGCTGCGCAAACAGGAACGCTAGGACCCGTCATGATGCGAAAAGTCGCTAACATTTACTGGCTGGGAATCAAGGAGCTGCGCAGTTTCTCGCATGATTTCGTGTTGCTGGGTCTGGTGGTCTACGCATTTTCGCTGGCGATCACCCTGCAGGCGCGCAGCAACTCGCAGGAGCTGCACAACGCCTCGATCGCCATCGTCGATGAGGACCACTCCGAGCTTTCGCGCCGCATTGCCCATGCTTTCCTTCCGCCACTGTACCAGCTTCCACAGCTGATCGCCGAGCGCGATGTGATTCCCTTGATGAACAAGGGGCGCTATACCTTCGTGATCGATATCCCGCCCGATTTCGAGCGCCATGTGTTGGCCGGGCAGCAACCCGGGCTGCAGATCAACGTCGATGCCACCGCCATGGTGCAGGCCGGGCTCGGTTCCGGCTATGCCCAGCAGATCATCACCACCGAGATTGCCGACTTCCTCTCCCATGCCGAGGGGGTCAAGTTATCGACGGTGAATCTCGATGTGCGGATTGCCTTCAATCCGAACCTGACGACCGCCTGGTTCACCAGTGTGATGGCGGTCATCAACAACGTCACCATGCTGGCTATCATCCTGGCCGGTGCGGCGGTGGTGCGCGAGCGCGAGCACGGCACCATGGATCATCTCCTGGTGATGCCGCTGACGCCGTTCGAGATCGCGATGTCGAAGGTCTGGGCCAATGGCCTGGTGATCGCGGTGGCGGTAGCGTTGAGCCTCTATCTCGTGCTGCGCCTGATGCTCGGGATTCCCGTGGCGGGCTCGATCCCTTTGTTCATGGTCGGCGTCGTGATCTACCTGTTTTTCGCCACCGCGATCGGAATCTTTCTCGGCACGGTGGCGCGCTCGATGCCGCAGCTCGGGCTGCTCTACATGCTGGTCTATCTCCCCATGAACATGCTGTCGGGCGGCAATACGCCGCTGGAGAGCATGCCGCTTTGGCTTGCCCGTTTCATGCAGGTCTCGCCCTCGACACACTTCGTCGCCTTCGCACAGTCGATCCTCTATCGTGGCGCCGGACTGGAGGCGGTGTGGCCGCAATTTCTCGCTGTTGCCGCGATCGGCGCCCTGTTCTTCGGCCTCGCCATCCTGCGCTTCCGCTCCGTTGTCGTCCAGGCAGCCTAGAGGATGTGGCGCACGCGAATTGCCAGGCAGTCCGCTTCTGCCATGCCTGGCGATCGCGGCCGGCTTCAAAATTCGCGAAGACATTCGGCGAACTAACGGCGGGATGCGACGCCTGCCATCAGTCGATCGGCCGTGGCTTCGTTGTCATGCGGGTGACGACGGCGTTTGTCTTCGGTGAGACTGAATTTCAAGACGGGAACTCCGTTTCGATAATTCGAACGCGATCCGCATGAAGGGACCAGTCGTTGACGTTTTCGATCTCACAGAATTTGGTCTTCGCCACGTCCGCCGCACGCGCCCGATTTGAAGCTTCGATTTCAAGTGAGCGTTGGCAAATTTCCCTTTCACACCCATTTTCTCCGAGAACATTCTTCATGAACCGAGCAATGTACCGTGTCATAGCAACCTCCTTATCGTCGCGATTTTCCGTAATAGATTGCGGACACTTTATTGGCGCGGTTACAAAGACTTCATGCATCCATGTTCTTCAGATGCTGGCGATTGCGAAGGACGATCTGACGGGCGCCAAAAAATCCGAGTACACCCTCGCTGTGGAGCTGTGAAAGTGCTCTTGATACCGTCTCAAGCGTAAGCCCCAGATAGTCGCCGATATCGCGGCGGCACATCGGCAGCGCCATCATGCCCGCGACGGAAAGGCGGCGATCCATCTCAAGAAGGAAATTCGCGACGCGTTCCATGGCGCTCTTACGTCCGAGAAGCAACATGTGGTCTTCGGCGTGCCGAAGGTCGCTGGCCGTCATGGTCCACAACTTGCGCGCAACCTGAACATCGTTCCCGGCCGCCCGCTCCAAGCTGCGGCGTTTGACAAGGCGTACAGTGGTGTCGATGATGGCTTCCGCTGCCAGCCGATGGGTCATTCCCGATTCGAGACCAAAAACGTCACCCGGCAGGTGAAATGCGCCGATCTGCCGCCGCCCGTCAGAAAGCAGCTTGTAGGTCCGAACGGCACCGCGGGTCACCTGGTAGACAAATTCTGCCGGCTCATCCTCGCCGTAAATTTCCTCGTCGCTCCTGTAGGAGAACTCCGTGGATATCAGCCCAGCATGCCCCGTAAGGGCACAGAACTGATCAGGGCTGGGATGAACGGCCGGGGCAACCGTGTTTCCGACGATAGAAGGGCTGAGCGATTGGGTGAGCATGGGCCATCTCCTTTGCGGTATGGCTAATTGCTACCCGAGGCAATCGAGGGTGGAAATTTCGGCCGATATCTTAGGGGGAGTCCCCTAAGTAGTTTCCCGGAGGTCGTCCGGACGCCTGATGAGTTACGGATTGGCCTTAACGAATGACACCCCTGACGTGGGCCACCAAGCTGTCCTCAAGATGAGGCTTCAGCAGGACATGGTGTATCCCCGCGGCCCGCGGCAGTCGCGGCGCGGCCTGGCACGGCGGCTTCGTTTTCGTTTCGCAGTAGAAGCCAAAACATGAATCCGTGCGTGATCAGAAAGAGCGGCACGATAAACGTTGGGAGAAAGTAGGCAGCGCCCAATTGACCGGCCTGGACGCCTAAACGAATGCCTTCGTAATTGGCATGGAGGATATCGGCGCTGCCCCACAGGTTGAATACCCAGGCCGCGACGATGCCAAGCCTGCCGGGCAGTAAGGCCAGCGTTAACAAAGCGAGCGCCGCGGCGACGATATCGCCGTAGGCGGCGCCTTCGGCGAACACCGCCGGCAAATCGGGGGACACGACGCCGGGGACCAGGAACGCCAAGCCGACGAAGCGGAAGGAATGAAGCATGAGCAGCGGCCGCAAGGCTTCGTCGCGGCCTCGGCGGCGCAGTTCCGGTAAAATCAGGCTACTGGCGACCACGCCCCAAGCAACGAAACTGAAGGCGATGCTGACAAAAAAGCAGATTTGCGCCCGCATGACCGATCCTCCGATGAGCCGCTTTCATCAGGTCTGCAATAAC
>Ga0075029_100002211_pt1 | contig 11063 bp, 10 predicted proteins | sample LitLauG_LLR_2013_FD_71391 | JGI IMG/M metagenome (GOLD analysis project Ga0075029, IMG submission 71391) | Freshwater sediment microbial communities from North America - Little Laurel Run_MetaG_LLR_2013 | ecosystem: Environmental > Aquatic > Freshwater > Creek > Sediment | place: USA...
ACTCCATGTCCTGCATCACGTCCTTAATCGCCTGCGCCTGGTCCTCGGTTTCGTTGAACTCGAAGGCATCTTCAAATTCGCGAACGAATTCGTCGCCCGCCGGAAACGCGTGGCCCTCCGCCATTTTGCGCTGCGCATACAGCTTCAGTAATTCGTCGGCCATATCCTTCATGGCCTTGCGCACGCGCGCTTTAGTTTTTGCCCACGCTTGAGTGCCCAGATGACTGAGCGCAGGCTTCGCTCCTTCGGACGAACGATATTTCTGAATCAAGTCGAGGCGAGTGAGCGGAACGTAGAGCCGCGCGCCCTCCGCGTATTCCAGCAACATGAATTCCGCATTGCCGTCGCCCTGATTGATTTCCTTCAGTCCCTGATACTGGCCGATGCCATGCTCGACGTGCACGACGTAATCGCCCACCTGCAGGTCGCGGAAATCGGAGAGGAATGCCGATACTTTGGATTTCTGCCGCTGCGGCCGCGAAGCCACCGTGTCGGATTCATCAAACAGATCGCGGGCGCCGAAGATGACGAAGTTCGCCTCGGGCAGCATCACGCCGTCGGGGACGTAAGCCTTCGCCAGCGTCGTGCTCTGCATGTCTGCGGCGAAATAGCTGGTCTCGTCGGCATAGCTCTCGCCGCCCCGGGTGCGGCTTCCCAGACGAAACGAAACGTTGTACTCCGTGAAGATGCCCGCCAGTCGCTCGACTTCTCCGGTGTTCGGCACGGCGAACATGACCTGCTTGCCGTCGCGCGTCAGCTTCTGCACTTCCTCCAGCATGGTGGGAATCGCGCCATGGAAGCGCGGAGTGGGCTGCGCCTGTACAACGATGTGCTCGGAATCTTCAGCGCTTGTGATGCCGAGGTGTTCGACATCCGCTCCGGTGATCGCGCCGACTTTCTTCCACCAATCGTCGGGCGCCACGTACAAATCTTCCGGGCGGACAAGATTTCCCACGCCGCTGCGCTCGTGCATTTCTTCCACTCGCGTCCAGAAGCGGTCGAACTCCGAGCGAAGAAGATCCGGTTCGTCGAGCAGCACGGCGGCGCGGGGAAGCAAGTCGAACACGGTGCGATCAGCCCCGGCCACAGGCGCATAGAATTCCCAGCCGGGAAACACGGTGACTCCGCCGGATCGTACGGCGGCTTCGACGATCTCTTCCGACGATCCGGAGATTCGTTTGCCAGAGAGCCGCGTGTGGATCGCGCCCAGCAACTGATCGCTCACCGGAGTTTCGGTGAGCGGCAGCAACAGCGCTTCGTCGATCGGATTCGACGACCGCTGCGAGGTGGGATCGAAGCGCCGGATCGATTCCACTTCGTCGCCGAAGAATTCCACCCGCACCGGTCGCTCAGCCTCCGGCGAGTACACATCGAGAATGCCGCCGCGCAGCGCATACTGGCCGGGCATTTCCACCACATCGGCGGCCATGTAGCCGACGGTGTTCAAGTGGGCAAGCAAGTTATCGAGATCGAACGATTCCCCGCGCCGCACCGTACGCGCGAGATCGGAATAATACTCGGCCGATCGCTGACGAATTGCCGTAGCAGCAATCGGCGACACCACGATCGACGCCTTCCCGGTCGCAATCTTCCACAAAGCGGTGGCGCGTTCTTCCTGCAACTCCGGATGCGGAGACAAATTCTGGAACGGGAGAACATCGCGCGCAGGCAAGGCTACAACCGAGTCCGGGTCGCACGCGGCCGTTAGGTCACAAAAACCTTTCAGGACGGGAAGGAAATCTTCGACGGTCCGGTTGTCGTTGACGACGACGATCAGAGGACGGTCAGCCGCGCGCCGCAACAGAACCATCACCAGGGCTTTGGCCGTCGGCGTAAGACCAGAGACACGAATCCGCCCCGTGCCCTCTTTCAGGTGGGAGGCAACACGCGCGAAGCCGGGTAGCGTTTCCACGTCCGCGAAGAGTTCGCGGACGAAGGGGAGAAGCATGCAGATTGATTTTAACAGGAGTGAAGAGGATGTTCCCGAGACCGGCGAGCAGGGTATGGGTCAGTTTGGCCAAGGTTTTATTTTGTCATTCCGAACGGGGCTGAAAGCCCGGTGAGGAAACCTGCTGTTCCCTGGAGGCAATCAGCAGATTCCTCGCGCGATAAGGCCGCGCTTCGGAATGACAAATTTCAAATTGGGCCCACCCGCGGCGTATTACTGCACCGTAACTTTCACCGTCTTCGTCGTTCGCCCGTAGGCGTTGGTTCCATACAGCGTGTAGGTCGTCGATGCAGTCGGCGACGCCACCACCGACGTTCCTCTCACGGCGCCCACTTGCGGCGACACGACGTAATACGACGCTCCCGTGGCGCTCCAGCTCAGCGTGACCGGCTGGCCTTTGCTTACGGTCGTCGGATTTGCGGTGAAACTGTTGATCACGGGCGCAGGCCCGGTGGGCACGTTCGACGGAGTGTATAGAGGATTAATCTGGATTACTTCAAACGCCGACGCGGGAACGCTCTTCAGTGAGCCGAGGTCGTTGTTGTTCCAGCGATTGTCGGGATCGCCGCTGATGTATATGGAAGTGCCATTGTCGGCCATGATCATGCCGTATTTCTGCAATGCGGCGAGAATGACCTTCGACTGCGCCGGAAACGACGAGATGTTGAACGACGACTTCAGCCGCAGGCGCATGCCCATGGGAGCAGCGTAAGAATTCGTCGAGTTTCCCGCCCAGTGCGAGGCTGGAGGGGTGAACGCCGTCTGGCTGTATTGCAGGGTGAAGCGTAGCGCGTGGTTCACGGAGCCGCTGGCCACCTCGTCGTACCGCGCGAGCCCGGCGAACACCGGAAGTCCAGCCGCATCGGATGAGGTCCAGGTGTAAGGCCGCTGCTCGTCATTGAGCAAATCCCAGACGGCTCCGGAGCCTGCGTCCCACGTCCCATTTTTTTGTGGATACGAACCGTACAGCTCATACAGCCAGCAATTGTCGCGATCCAGAACCAGCACGTGCCGATCGCCATTACCCGGATTCGGGTAGCCTTCAATCGGTGCATTCGCCGGCACCGGCATCGGCCCGGGATCGCTCTCACTTCCATAGGCGGTGTACGCGATGTTGACGAACGGCGATCCGCTCACCACATCGTACGGAATGCCAATCGTATGACCGCCATACAGTCCCGCTCCGAAGTCGGGATGCAGGGGTGTGGTAGTTCCGATGAAGTTGATGTAGTTGCTGGAATTGGGATCGACCGGCGCGCTGGATATATCTTGATTCCACGCATTGTCAGCTGGAAACGGAAGAAAGCCGTTCAGCGCGGCTCCCCGGCCAAGGCTCATCTGGCTGCACTGTCCCACCGCAAAAGCTGCCGAAAAAAGACAGAATATGACGGAAATTGAAAGCTGGAAGAACCGCATGACAGCACCTCGTTGACCAGTACTTTACACCGGTCCCCCCGTCGGCACTTGCGCTGGAGGGTTTACAACCGAAAAGACTCGAAAGAATTTCAAGAAAAAACTCTTGACAGAAGGGTTTCGCGAGCGTATTTAACCATTAAGTTATTTAACTACTGGGTTTAATAATCCCCAGCAATGGCCGATCATCTCAGCGAAACCTTCGGAGCCTTGGCCGATCCCACGCGGCGCGCGATCCTCGCCCGCCTCGCTTCCGGCGAGGCTTCGGTCACACAGTTGGCGGAGCCTTTCTCGATGAGTATGCCGGCCATTTCAAAACATCTGAAGGTGCTGGAGCGCGCTGGCCTCATAGCGCGCGGGCGCGAGGCCCAATGGCGGCCCTGCCGCCTGCAGGCGGCTCCGCTGCAGGACGTTGCCGGATGGCTCGAGCACTACCGCAAGTTCTGGGAACAAAGTTTCGACCGCTTGGACGACTATCTCCGCGAACTGAAGAAGCACGCAGCGAAAACTACGAAGGAGAAGAAGCATGGCCGTAAGCAACGCAAAAATAAAGCCTAGGAACTCGATGGAGGCCCCCGCAGCAGATTTAGTTATCACCCGCGTGTTCGACGCGCCGCGGGACTTGGTGTGGAAGGCATGGACCGATCCCAAGCTCGTGTCTCAGTGGTGGGGACCGAAAGGATTCACCAACCCCCGCTGCGACTGGAACGTCCAGCCGAATGGCCCGATCCACATTGATATGCGGGCGCCCAACGGCGTTGTTTACCCGATGGCAGGCACTTTTCAGGAGATTGTTGAGCCCGAGCGTCTGGTCTTCGTAAGCAGCGCCCTCGATGAAAACGGAAATTCCATGTTCGATGTTCTAAGCGCTGTGGTCTTCGCCGATCAGCGCGGGAAGACCGCGGTGACGCTTACGTTGCGTGTGATCAGCGCGACCGAGCGCGCTCCTCAGTACCTCAAAGGCATGGAGATGGGATGGCAGCAGAGCCTCGATCGTCTCGGCGATCATCTGGCTCGAAGCAGCGCCAGCAGCGGCGTGGCCATGCTGGCGGGAGATCGCGAAATCGTTTGCACTCGCGTGTTCGATGCCCCGCGCGAATTGGTCTGGCAAATGTTCACCGATCCCAGCCACATTCCGCACTGGTGGGGGCCGAAGGGCTTCACCACTACGGTCCAACAAATGGACGTCAAGCCCGGCGGCGAGTGGCGGCTGATCATGCGCGGTCCCGACGGCCGCGACTATCACAACCGGATCATTTACGTGGAGGTCGAGAGACCCGCAAAGCTGGTGTACAAACATTCCCCGGAGGAAGGCAGCGAACCGGTCAGCTTTACTACCGTAGTGACGTTTACCGAACAGGCCGACAGGACGCGAATCGAGTTCCGCATGACGTTCCCGACCGGAGCAATCCGCGATCAGATCGCCAAGTCGTATGGCGCGGTCGAAGGCCTGACGCAGACTCTCGGACGGCTGGCCGAGCACATCGAGAAAAAATCCTCGGACGCTGCCGACGCCGAGTTCGCCATTACGCGGGTGTTCAACGCGCCGCGGGAGTTGGTGTTCAAAGCATTTACCGAACCGGAGCGCCTGGCGCGGTGGTGGGGGCCGAAGGATTGTGCGATTGAGGTGCGCAAACTCGACCTCCGGCCCGGCGGAGTTTTCCACTATTCCATGCGCATGGGCAACCATCCGCCGATGTGGGGCAGATTCGTTTATCGCGAGATTGAGCCGCCGGAGCGGGTCGTGTTCATCAACTCGTTTTCGGATGAGAACTGCGGGATCGCGCAGAATCCGTGGATGCCGCAGTGGCCGCTGGAAGTGTTGAACACGCTCACACTGACCGAGCATGAAGGAAGGACGACGGTCAGCCTCCGCGGTGGACCCATCAACGCGAGTGAGGAACAGCGAAAAGCGTTCGAAGCCAACCGCAAAGGCATGCAGCAAGGCTTTGCCGGCACCTTCGATCAGCTCGACGCCTACCTGGCGAGCGCTTGATGCCCGCTCGGAGGGAACAAACATGCGCAGACTCATCGTGTCGAACGTGATGTCGCTGGATGGCTTTTTCGAAGGGCCGAACCACGAGTTCAACTGGTTCACCCCGGACGAAGAGTTCTTTGCCTACGCCCGGGAGATGCTGCGGTCGGTCGATACCATCCTGTTCGGGCGCAGGACCTACGAGCACATGGCGAACTACTGGCCGTCGGCGCCGCGCGATGAAATCGCTGACGCGATGAACAGTTTGCCGAAAGTCGTCTTCTCTTCGACGCTCGAAAACGCCGCATGGAACAACACCAGGCTCATCCGCGGGAATATAGCCGAAGAAGTTACGAAGCTGAAGTCGATGCCGGGGAAAGACATCGTTGTTTTCGGCAGCGCAACCCTGGCGTCCTTTCTGTTGGAGGAGGGCCTGATCGACGAGTACCGCGTGGTTCTCGCTCCCTTACTACTCGGCAAGGGTAATCCGCTATTCAAGAATATCCGGCAGACCATCCAGCTGAAACTCCAAAAGACCCGGCTGTTGCGTTCCGGAGTGATTGTGGTTTACTACCAGAAAGCATGACGGCGGGAGTTCCCGCATTTGGGGGAAATAATGTCTCAGGTACGCGTGTTAGTGGGTACGCACAAGGGCGCTTTCATTCTGAGTGCCGATGGTAAGCGCGACAAATGGGAGGTCAGCGGTCCGCATTTCGCCGGGTGGGAGATGTATCACCTGAAGGGGTCGCCGGTCGATCCGAACCGCATTTACGCGTCGCAGACCAGCGGATGGTTCGGGCAGATGATCCAGTGCTCCGACGATGGCGGCAAGAACTGGTATCAACCCGGAGCGCCGGTCGGCGAGCAGCCTGCGCCCGGACCGCCGAAGGCCGCAAGTAACAAATTTGTATATGACGTCTCTCCCCAGACTGGCAAGCGTCTCACCACGCACCAGTTTTACGACGGCACACAGCATCCCTGGGAGTTCAAACGCGTTTGGCATCTCGAGCCATCGCTCACCGATCCCGACACCGTCTACGCCGGCGTGGAAGATGCGGCGCTCTTCCGCTCCACCGATGGCGGAAAGAACTGGCACGAACTCTCCGGACTGCGCGGCCACGGCACCGGTCCCAACTGGCAGCCCGGCGCGGGAGGCATGTGCCTGCACACCATCATTCTCGATCCCAGCAATCCCCAGCGCATTTACATTGCGATCTCCGCCGCGGGCGCATTCCGTACTGACGACGGCGGCCAGACCTGGAAGCCGATCAACCGCGGCTTGTACTCGCAATACATTCCTGATCCCAAGGCGGAGGTCGGGCACTGCGTGCACCACATCGCCATGAATCCCAAGCGCCCAGGCGTGCTGTTCATGCAAAAGCACTGGGACGTGATGCGCTCCGATGATGCCGGAGATCAGTGGAAGGAAGTAAGCGGCAATCTGCCGACCGACTTCGGATTCGTGATCGATGTGCATTCGCATGAGCCGGAGACGATTTATGTGGTGCCGATCAAGAGCGACTCCGAGCACTACGTGCACGAAGGCAAGCTGCGCGTCTTCCGCAGCCGCAGCGGCGGAAACGAGTGGGAGCCGCTAACCAAAGGCCTGCCGCAACAAGATTGCTACGTGAACGTGCTGCGCGACGCGATGGCGGTCGACACGCTGGACCAGTGCGGAATTTATTTTGGTACAACGGGCGGGCAGGTCTACTGCTCCGCGGACGCTGGGGATTCGTGGGCCGCGATTGTGCGCGATCTGCCCGCGGTGTTGTCGGTGGAAGTGCAGACGCTGGCGTGAAGGTCGAGACGAGAGCGAATCGGGTGCCCCATTTCTCGCGCGTTTTCTGCGCGAGAAGTGGGATTCACCGCGCACTCCCCGCCCGCACGGTAACCACCTCAGCAATCGTGAGAAACACCGCATAGGTCGCGAACAAAAACGCCCCGTACCGGCCCGCCGTCTCCGGACGCATGCGCGGCATGAATGCGGCGAAGCGCGACAGCAGGACAGCCTCCCCGAACATTCCCGGCAGCGCGAGCAGGAGCGCGGCGGATCCCCAATCCGCGGCAGGCAGGTGGCGCCACTTCAAGAGCAGAATACAAAGCGCCGACGTTACTACGGGCGTTAGAACGAAGTTGATCCAATAGCGGTGGCTGCTGCCTTCGAAGACGTGCGTGCCGCGGAACTCGTAGAGGATCGTTCCCGCAATCCAGAAGGCGACGCCGAGCAGCGGGAAAAGTAATTTATCGAAGGGTTTCATGGGGCGCTCCTGTTGGTCGGCAATGATGTACCGCCTGGTACATTATATTTGTACCATGTGGTACATTCAAGATGCAACGATTTTCCGGGAAGATGCCTCGAAAAAAACAGCACAGCAACCGCGAGCAACTGCTAGAGGCCTGTCTCACGGCCTTCGTCCGAGCTGGCACGTTGGACCTGAGCCTCGACACCCTCGCCAAGGCCGCCCGGACCAGCAAGCGCATGCTGGTTCACTACTTCGGCACCCGCGAATCTCTGGAGGAAATGGCCATGTCCCGGCTGGAAGAGCGTTTGCGATCTCGCTTCCGTGCGGGCGCATTTCCTCCCGGCACGCCCCTGCGTTCGGTCGTGAAAGTTCTGTGGGAGCAGTTGACCGCGCCTCAGTCCCGCGGCGTGCTACTCCTCACCATGGACCTGACCCGGCGTAGTTGGAGCGGTTCGGAGCGCGGCAAGCGCTTTTTTGAGGAGCAGCAGCGCCTGTGGGCCGAAATGCTGCACGAGTTCCTGCCCGACCCCGTCGCCGTGCAGACTCTGTTGCAGCTATTTCAGGGGGCGGCACTGGTCTACCTGGTTACCGGCGAAAGAGATCGCGGCTGGAGGGCTCTGGATCGCCTCGTCGCGATGGAAGTCTCCGCCCGCCCTAGATCAGATTGACCCGCAATGCTCGCGCTTCAGCACAATCTATCGACCAAATGCTGTGCTGAGGCCTTCTGTGAACCTGCAGTTGTGTTGTAATTGAAGCAACGATGCCATCTGCAATAACAACCCTGCGCCGCAAGGCCAAGGCCGTGCACCGCAATCTGCGCGGGGCGGCAATGGCGGCCCGCGCACTCTCCTCGACCGAGCACCCGCTGCTGGCCCACATCATCCCGATGCGGCGCTGCAATCTGGCGTGCACCTACTGCAACGAGTTCGACGACTTCTCGAAGCCGGTTCCCATCGAAGAGATGTACCGCCGCATCGACAAACTCGGCGAACTGGGCACCGCAGTCGTGACCATTTCGGGCGGCGAACCGCTAATGCATCCCGAACTCGATGACGTGATCCGCCGCATCCGCGGCAACGGAATGATTGCGGGCCTGATCACCAACGGATATCTCCTGGTCGCCGACCGCATTCAGCGGCTGAACCGCGCCGGCCTCGAATGGCTGCAGATTTCCATCGACAACGTGAATCCCGACGAAGTCTCAAAGAAAAGTCTGAAGGTGCTCGATAAGAAGTTGCAACTGCTGGCCGAGCACGCCGACTTTCACGTGAACATCAATTCCGTGGTCGGCAGCGGCATCGCCCATCCGCAGGATGCGCTCGTGATCGGCAAGCGCGCCATCGAACTAGGATTCACGTCGACGATTGGAATCATCCACGACGGCAGCGGGCAGTTGCAGCCCCTGGGCGACGAAGAGCGCCGCATCTATCACGAGATGCAGTCCATGGAAAAAAGCAGCTTCACCCGCGTGAATGCCTTTCAGGACAACATCGCCAAGGGCCTGCCCAACGACTGGCGATGCCGCGCCGGCGCGCGCTATCTCTACATCTGCGAAGACGGCCTGGTGCACTACTGCTCCCAGCAGCGCGGATATCCCGGCGTTCCCCTCGCCACCTACACCCGCGACGACCTCCGCCGCGAATATTTCGCCGAAAAAACCTGCGCCCCGCACTGCACCGTTTCCTGCGTGCATCAGATTTCGATCTTTGATTCCTGGCGCGATCCGCAGGAGCCTGCAAGCTCACACGCCGCGCCTGCACCTTCAAGCGAGTTAGTCCAGATCAAGTAGCAGCGTTACTTCTTAGGCTGCGCCGTCGGCGGAAGCATTCCATTCAGCCGCAGATACATCGCCGCCGAGCTGTAATGGTCGGCCCAATCATTGGTGAGCGCGATCAAGGCAAATGCGCGCGTCCCTTTGCGGCCGCCGAACAACTCCACTTCGTCGGCAAGCTTGGAGTCGTCCACTTTATTGAGCGCGGTCGTGCAGAACTCAAAGCTCGCCTTCAAAGCCGTTACCAGCTTGTCTTTGCCGTCCGATTCCTTCAGCGGCACCGCGGCTTTCACTTCCGGCAACTCTCCAATCTTCGAGCACAGATAATTATTCGACTCGATAATGTGCAGCACCAGGTGGCCGAAGGTCATCTGCTGCTCGGTCGGCTTGTAGTTGAACTTGTCGGCGGGCATCTCTTCCACCGCGGCGGTCAGATTTTTCTCCTGGCGAGGCAGGATCTGCTTTACGACCGAACTCACGGGATTTCTTTCCTGAGCCAATGCTGCAGTTGCCGCAATCATCAGTAAAAGGCAGAGAGTAGTTTTCATAGCGTCCTCTCGATATATAACTCTTTTGCTTCCGATGCTCATTGTACTCGCGGCGGAAGGCTCAAAAAATAGCGGCGCGAAGCGCTGCGTGGCGTCGCCACACCTAGGAAAGTTGCGGAGTCGCCTCGATCAGGCTGCGAGTATAGGCGTGCTGCGGGCGTTCCGTGATCTGCTCCGCATCGCCGACCTCAACGAGTTTGCCGCGGTACATGACGGCGATCCGGGTGGAGAGATAGCGAACCACCGGCATCGAATGCGAAATGAAGAGATAAGTCAGGCCAAAGTCGCGCTGCAGTTGCGCCAGCAAATTTACAATCTGCGCCCCCACGCTGACGTCGAGGGCTGACACAGGTTCGTCGCACACAATAAATTTCGGCCGTAATGCCAGTGCGCGCGCGATGCCGATGCGCTGCCGCTGTCCGCCGGAGAATTCGTGCGGGTAGCGGCGAAGAGCGGATTCGTCGAGGCCAACTGCGCGAAGTAGTTCAACTACGCGGCTGCGGAGATCTCCGGATGCGATCCCGTCTCCGTTTTTCTGATCATGGATGATCAGCGGTTCCGCCACGATGTCTTCGACGCGGTAGCGCGGGTCGAGCGACGCGAACGGATCCTGAAAGATGATCTGCATATCGCGCCGCAGACGTCGCATCTCGCCTCGCCCGGCTGCCAGCAGGTCGCGGCCCTCGAACGAAATGGTTCCACTCGTTGGCTCGATCAGGCGCAAGATCAGCCGTCCCAACGTGCTTTTTCCGGAGCCGGATTCGCCCACCAAGCCTAGCGTTTCGCCTGCAAAGATGTCGAGGGACACGTCATCGACGGCGCGAACCTCTCCGCGCAGCTTTCCGCCGAACGGCGAATTGCCGTGCGGAAAAATCTTGGCCAGATTCCGAACCTCAATCAGTGGCATGGATGAGTACAAAATTAAAGTCTATCCTGCCGCGATCATTGGTACAGCTGCCAGCGCCGCCAGCAGCCCGACAAACTTCCACAACGTAAAGTGCTCTTTCAGGAAAATTCTCGCCAGCAAGACCGTCATCGCCGGATACAGCGCCGTAATCACCACGGCTTCGTCGAGTCGCCCATGCTGGTTGGCGTAGATGAACAGCGCGCTGGCAAGAATGTCAAAAAATCCAGCCATCATTCCGAGCGCGGCCCGCGGCCGGTC
>Ga0075029_100002212_pt1 | contig 11063 bp, 7 predicted proteins | sample LitLauG_LLR_2013_FD_71391 | JGI IMG/M metagenome (GOLD analysis project Ga0075029, IMG submission 71391) | Freshwater sediment microbial communities from North America - Little Laurel Run_MetaG_LLR_2013 | ecosystem: Environmental > Aquatic > Freshwater > Creek > Sediment | place: USA...
CGTGCCGCGCGCGAAATTCTGAACTCGGGGCTGCCGCAAACGTTGGAAGCCCGCCAACGGGCTTACTTGCTCCTGAAAAAACACGGCCAGCAAACCTGCAAGCGCTCCCACCCGAAATGCGAAATTTGCCCCCTGACCGGCCAATGCACCTATATCCAACTCCAGGCCGCCGACCGGCACGCCGTTTGATCCCCAATACATTTATGGATCGCGAGATTTCAAGAGCTCCGCGCCAGCGTCAGAAAGAGAGTCAGATAACGCTTCAGTTTTTGCGTAATCAGAAAATTCTCCTTCACGTGTTCGTGCCCGTGTTCACCTAACTTTGCCGCGATTTCCGGGTGCGAAAGCAGAAAACGAATTTGATATGCCGTGCCTTCCACGGAATGCGCCAGCAGCCCAGTGTGTTTATGGATGATTTGGATCGGGATGCCTCCAACGGCGGAAGCCACCACCGGTTTTTTCTTCCACAAAGCTTCGGACACCGTGAGGCCGAAACCTTCGCGCAAGCTCTTCTGAATCACGATGGTAGAAGCCCGTTGCAAGGCATTCACTTCGAGGGGAGCCCAGGCAGGCAATTCAATCACTCTGATGTCGGGATCGTTATCCGCCTCGCGCAACACTTCCTTGAGCACGATTGCGCCCTCGGGATCGTCGGAGGCGCTGCCGCCCGCCAGAACCAACTGGCAATCGAAATAGCGCTTGACGATCCGGTAAGCGCGGATTACTCCGACGGGATCCTTCAGCCGGTCAAAACGTGAAATCTGCGTAAGGATGGGCCGTTGAGGATCGATGTGATAGCGAGCCAGAATCTGCGCAATGAAAACCGGATCAAGATCACAGTTCTTTTCAGAAAGCGGGTCGATCGCTGGATAGAAGAGGTATTGAGGGATGGGCAACTGTCGTGAGAATTCAGGCGAAGAAAACATCGCACCGTCGTATCGCGAAACAAAGGTTTCCAGGAAGTCCCACACACCGCGGTGCGGGTGCGAAAGATCGATGTGGCAGCGCCACACCCAATGATTTGAGCCAGGTTTGCGCGCATCAATCAGTGCCGCAGGTTGTGGATCATGAATCACCATGAATTCCGCATCGAGCGGCATGGCCGCGCGATTGCGCTCGTTATAGGCCAGAAAAATATCAAAATCTCTCTTTCTCGCATGATAGGGTGCACCGTGCAGCGCGTTGTGAAACGACTTCGTCACGTCGAAGAAATCTTCGCCTCCTCTCATCACTTCCCATTTGATATTGAGGTCCAGTTCCTCCGCCAGCGGAACCAGCCTCATTAGAATTTCCGCCACGCCTCCTCCCACCGCTGTGGAGTTGACCATCTGGATGCTCCGTCTGCGCAGCGGTTTCGCAAGAGCGCGCAGCTCCTCAATTTCTCCTGCGCCCAGGAGTTCGGCATAATCGTCCAGTGGGATGCGTGTGAGGGTTAGTGTCTCGCTCAATTTTTTCTCCTTTCCCGGTCGATCAGCCGCAGCAGCTTGGCGCGCGAACTGTCCAGCGTGTTGGTGTAAATGTCGATGTGATTCACGCTCTCCGCCAGAGTCCTGAGCCCCAGTCCATCGGAGAGCCAGTGCGAAAAGTCGTTCGTCTGGAGTTGCAGCCGCAGCCGCGAAGAAATGAAATGAAAGTAGAAACCGGCGTGGCTCAAATGCGCGACGCCGTCACGGAATTCGTCCAACGTTCGCGCACTCCGGCCCAGCGGCGCCGTGACCTCCGCGCTCTCACAAAAGTAAAACCGTTCCAGAGATGACTGCTTCGCGAAATGCGGGAACGTTGCACAAAAGTCGCCTACCACGCGGCAAAGGTCGCTTCGGAGCGCCGCGATGGAAATGTAGTCGCGAATGTCCAGCGCCGCCAATTGTTCTGCAAGGTCGTTCCGGTTGGTATCCGCAAGCACCCATTGCGCGAAATCGTTCGAAAAGCCCTCCGTGAGAAAGTGATGGCTTCCAAGCGTTTGGTACGTGTGATGAAAGATGGACGCGTCGCTGCAACTCTCCAGTCCCGCCAGCAATTCCGATAGTGTGCCCGCCGACTGATTGCCAATGCGCGTGAGGTAGGAGACGGTAACGAATTCAAACGGAGTTTCCGCCGTGGTCACTAGAGGGCTTTCTCCTTTCGTGAATTTGCTTCGAGGTTTTCAGTGTCCGGTACAGCAAAAAAACTGGTTGGGTTTGACCCGCTCATGTCGCCTGGTGCTCCTCCACGCGCTCCGGCAAATCCACGCGGATTTCCGTAAGGTCGGACAGCAGATTCGCGGCCCATCGGTAAACGTTGTGCTCCCTCACCGTGTGCCGCATCCGCTGCATCCGCCTGGTCTGCTCTTCTTCGGGCATCTCCAGGGCACGACGGATGGACTCCGCGAGCTGGGCAACGTCATAAGGGTTTACCAGCAATGCATCCGAAAGCTCGTGCGCCGCGCCCGCAAAAGTGCTCAGGATCAGTGCCCCGCGTTCGTCTTCACGCGAGGCCACGTATTCCTTGGCCACCAGGTTCATTCCATCGTGCAGCGAAGTCACCATGCAGAAGGAAGAAGCGCGGTAGAATCGCGCGATCTCTTCGTGCGAATGATGCTTTTTTCGAAACACGATCGGTCTCCATCGCGCCGTCTGAAAGCGCGCATTGATGCGCTCTGCTTCCGCGCTCACTTCGTCAAGGAAATGCTTGTAGCGCTCAATGTCAGTGCGGCTGGGCGCCCCGATCTGCACGAAGGTGAACCGCTGCTGGTACGCGGGGTTCATCTCGAAAAATCGCTCCAGGGCGCGGAAACGCTCCAGGATTCCCTTTGTATAATCGACGCGATCGACGCCCACGCCGAGCAGTGAAGCCTCGACGCGCATCTCCGTGCAAAGTGCAGCTCGCTCTTCTCCCGCGTTACGCGCCGCGCCGGCGTCATGCGAATTCTCGGGAAACGCCACGCTGATGGGATATGGCCGCACGCGCGTTATGTGCCCTTGTCGGTTCACGGCGAAGCGGTCCCACTCCGTCAGCGCTTCCAGCGCGCGGTCCACCGTCTCCAGAAAATTATTGCAATGCGACTGAACGTGAAACCCAATCAGATCGGCGCCAAGAAGGCCATCAATCAGTTCTCGCTGCCACGGACAAATCCCAAAGACCTCCGCGTTTGGCCAGGGGATGTGCCAGAAGATCGCCACCCGGGCATCGGGCCGCGCGTCCTTGATCATTCGCGGCAGCAGCGCGAAGTGATAGTCCTGAGCCAGTAAAATCGGCGATTCCGTGTTCTCCATTTCCTGCAGCACGGCATCCGCAAACCGGCGATTTATTTTTTGATACTGCAGCCAATCCTCGGGGCGAAAAACCGGCCGCGTATGCGCAATGTGCGAAAGCGGCCACAATCCCTCGTTTGAAAAACCTTCGTAGTAGCCCTTGTCTTCCTCGTCGCTCAGCCACACGCGGCGCAACGTATAACTCGGATGATCCGGAGGAACGCGAAGATGATCTCGTGCGTCCACCACCTCGCGGTCGGCGTTACCTGAACCGTTGGCAATCCATGTGCCGTTGCAAGCCTGCAGGACTGGTTCAAGCGCAGTGACCACGCCGCTGGCCGGCACGATCATCTGGATCGCTTTTTCCTTTCCGTTGAATACGTGCATGTACGGTTCGCGGTTCGAAACGACGAACAACGGCTTTTGCTGCAATTTGTTCCGCAGGCTCACCCGCAATCGTTCTGCCGTCCAGAGTGAAGCGCTCGAGTCGCGCAATCGCGCTTCTTCCTCCGCCACCGCCCGCGCCGTGCTCAGATCCTTGGCAAGGTGCGTCACTTCGTGATTCAGTTGATCGAGGATTTCGCCCTTAGTTCCTGCTGCGCCGGCATTGGACTGCCCTGTTCGCAGCGTACGCAGCCAATTGGCAGTGCGGGTCAATGGGCCTGTAAACGTCCACCGCACCAGAATCAGAGCGAGCCCCGTAATCAAAACAGTTTGGATGAATGCGTTAAGCAGAGAATCGCGAAGCGTGCGGGATACTTGTTTGTCGATGTAGCTGGTGTCGTGGAAGAGGGCCAGTACCCCCACGACTTGGGTACTGCGATGAAGCGGCAAGGCATGAATATGTACGGGAACTTCTTCTTCCGGATTCAGGGAAGGAGTCTGCTCCGCGCTCAGGAATTCTCCGAAACCGGCATCCTCCTGTGCAGCGCGACTCGCAGCCGTCGGCCGCAGCCTGAAAACAGGCGCCAGTCCGGGGGTGATCGCGAGAAGCGTGCCCGTTTCGCTGTAGACCGCGACGCCCTTCAAATGTTCCCGCTGCCCAAAGCGCTCGACGAGCCGTTGCAAGCTCCTATCTGGCGCGTGCTCAAGCAGCGGCTCAATACTTTCTTGAAGACTTTCTCCAAGAATTCCCGCCCGTCTCGATAGGTCGTCGCGAAGCAGGCGTTTTTCTGTACGCGCCTGATAGGCCGCAAAAAACAAAGACACTGCGGCGACGCTCACGATCAAGGGCAGGACGATCTTCAGAGTCGTGCGCATCAGGACTCCTTAAGGGCCGAATAGAAAGCGGCCGCACGGGGCTGGGAGCGGGCGGCGGAAGAGAAATAGAGTCGTTCGCGACCGGTCTGGAAAACGGTCGTAACGATTTGTCAGTACAAGCTCATTCCCGAGCTTGGCATCACGACGACACGCACGGCGATGTTCTTGCCGCTGCTCGACCGGTATTCCACGGTCGCTTGCGCGCCGATAGCGAGCTTGCCTTCAACTTTGGTCTGGTCATCCACCAGGAATTGAACGGTATTCACTTCCTTGCCCTTTGCGACTTCGAGAGCAAAGGCCGCGTCATCGACGGACGCGATTTTTCCCGACAGCGACTGGTTATCGGTAGGGGGTTGTGGTTCGCTTGGAACAAGCCGGTCGGGAACCGGCGTGGACCAAGCGGCGACAGTGAAGCAAGTAAGAAACAACGTGGCTAGGCAGAGTGCAGTCCGGAATCGCATAGAGTTTCCTCCAATTCGATTTGGACCGGGACTTTGCTGGGGGCACGAGCTAAGCCAAAGCGAATAGGGAATCCATAGCGTTCCTAACGCATGCAAAATCAGATGGTTACATTGGAGCAAAGACAAAGGGAGGCCCCTTGGAGAGAGTACTAGACCCGTGAATTTTTTTGCTCTTTCAGGCCAAATCGAGAAAAAAGAACCTGTCCAAGCACGATTGACCTCCCGGCAGGTTGCAATTAGGATTTGGGTGCACTTCTATAGGATTAGCGGCAATGCCAGGGAAAGTTGAAGAGGAGACACCGTGTACTGCTCAAAGTGTGGGGGATTAATAGCCGATGGCGCGGCCTTCTGCTCGAATTGCGGACAAGCGTTTTCGGTTGCCGCCGTTGTGCCGCGTCCTCCGGTCATGAGTGCCGTGGTAGCGGCTCCGGTCGCGGGAGGTTTGACTGCCACCCCTCTGTATACCGCGTCTGCCTCCATGCCTCGCGTGGAGTACGCCGGATTCTGGCTGCGTCTCGTAGCCCTATTGATTGACAACGTAATCCTGGGGTTTGGCTTCGTCCTGATTGTGATCCCGCTGATCTTTCTGACCGGATTTCGCAGGTTTTTTGACGAATTCAATCCCGGCGAGGCCCTGAGCGATGCCGGAATCTTCATGCTCATCGGGTTCTTTTTTCTTGCCGCCACAGGCGCCCTGGTCTTTACCTGGCTTTACCATGCCCTGATGGAGTGCTCGGAGTGGCAAGCCACCATCGGGAAAAAAGCGCTCGGCTTGGTTGTAACCGATATGGCGGGCCATCGCGTCAGCTTCGGCCGTGCCACGGGAAGGCACTTCGCCAAAATCGTCACGAACCTCGCGTCCTTCGGAATCGGTCTCGGATACTTGATGGCCGCTTTCACCGAAAAAAAGCAAGCCCTCCACGATATGTTGGCGGGCTGCCTGGTGCTCCGTCGCAACATCTGAGAGTTTCTCTGACACCAGGGAATTCTTTCTAACTATTCCATATCTCCGTATCGTTTCCAGATTGCTAGAACCAAACCTGCCCGCTAGTGCCCTCCTTTGGTGTCCAAAGCTATAAGTGCTTATTTCTTCTCAGATTAGAAACAAAGTAAGAAGATTGTCTGGCCATCGCCTTGCAATCGACTCATCCTTGAATTTCACAAACTGCGGTCTAAGTTTCTCTCAATGTACGGGGGTGCATATGAAGAAGCTGTGGGGTTCCTCTCTCGTTGTTCTGATTTGTTCGCTGTTTATCTCCTCGCCGTCGCGCGCTCAGCAGGTTTCCGCCGTCAACGGGGTGGTCTCTGACAAGTCGGGAGGCGTCATCTCTGGCGTCACCGTCGAGCTTGCCAATACCCAACTGGGCTTGCTCAAGAGCACGACTACCAACGAATTGGGTTTCTATCAATTCCTCCGCCAGGCGCCCGGTGAGGGGTATTCCCTCACTTTCAAAAAGGATGGCTTCACCAAGCTCGTCTTGAGCAACATCATTCTTGCCGTCAGCTCCACGGAAACCCGGAACGTTGCGCTAGAACTAGGCGTGGTGACACAGTCCATCCAAGTCGAGGCCTCGGGGGAATCTACCCTGAATACCACGGATGCCACGGTCGGGAGCGTCATCGACGCCAGGTCCGTCAGCGAGTTGCCCATTCAATTCCGTCTGGACGCTGCGAATCTCATGCAACTCCAAGCCGGTGTTAATGACGCAGGCTCCATCACCGGCGCCCGAAGTGATCAGGGTAACATTACCCTGGACGGCCTGGACATCAACGATCAAGCCACTGGGCAGGCCTTCACCTCCACGATTCCAGTCTCCGTCGATGCTTTGCAGGAAGTTCGTACCGTGACCGCCGGCGAGACCGCCGACTATGGGCGCAGCAGCGGCGGCGGCATCAATCTGGTCACCAAGAGCGGCTCAAACAGCTGGCACGGTAACCTGCGCGAATACAACCGCAACACCCTTTTTGCCGCCAACGACTGGTTCAACAATCGCAGCGGTGTTGCCCGGCCGCCACTCATCCGCAACCAGTTTGGCGGCAACGTTGGCGGCCCCGTTCGGAAGGACAAGGTGTTTTTCTTCTTCGACTACGAAGGGCTTCGACAGTCTCAGGGTAGCCAGATCGAGCGCACCGTTCCCACTCCACAGTTTCGGGCTGGGGAACTTGGCTATATCAACAGCAATGCAGGTTGCACAGGCGCCGCGCGTTTCGCCACCCAGCCGAATTGCGTCACCTATCTGACGCCAGCACAGGTGGCTTCGCTCGACCCCCTGGGGGCTGGCGACAACACCGCACTCCTTAGCTTCATCAATGGCCGCTTTCCGAACGTCATAAACGATCCATCAGGCGCTGGCGACGGCATCAACACCGGCGGGTATATCTTCACCGTTCCCGCTCGTGAATCGGACAACGTTTACACCGGGCGCATCGATTACAATCTCACTTCCACCCACAAGCTCTTCGTTCGCGGAAGCGTGGCCCGCGAAGGCGTGGATGATTTTTTCAATACCTCTATCGTTCAATTCCCTGGAGACGCGGCACCGAACTCCCGCGACAGGTTCAACGGTTATGCATTCTCTGTGGGCTGGACGTGGACTGCCACCACTAACATTATCAACCAGGCGTCCGTCGGTCTTGTCCGTGCCATTCTGGATTTTCCATCCCGCCAGGCGCCTACGTTTCCAAACTCAGTGACCTTCAACCCTGACATCTCTAGCCCTTACCTCGGATCTGGCTCTCAGTCCCGCAACGTGCCAGTTCCCGAATTTCGCGAGGGACTGACTTGGACCAAGGGCAAGCACACCATGGATTTCGGCGGCGACCTCAAATTAATCCGGCAAATCAGTGCGCTCAAAAATGACTTTAATTTCATAGGGATCGGCCTCGGCGGCCAAATTCAGTCCCTGGATACCGCTCCGCAAAACCAATTGCGTCCTACGGTTGCCAACGGGGACCCCGCGGATATCAATGGTGATCCCTCAGCCATTTCAAGCTGGGATAATTTCTTTCCCTTCCTCCTCGGCCGTTATTCTTCCGTGTTCAGCAATTTCAACTACGACGAGACCGGTACAGCCTTTCCGAACGGAACCGGGAAGAAGCGCGACTTCAACTACAACGAGTTCGAGTTCTACGGCCAAGACTCGTGGAAGATCCGCTCCGATCTGACCATCACTTACGGCTTGCGGTATCTCCTGCACTCCGTTCCTTATGAAATCAATGGCTTTCAATCGGTTCCGTCGGTTAATGAGAATGCTTATTTCTCGGCCCGTTTGAGCGCTGCCGCACAGGGCGTGAGCGGAATTAGCTCTGTGCCCATCATGAGTTATGGTCTGGGAGGTCCGGCAAATCACGCCCAAGGCTACTACAACCCCGATTACAAAGACTTTGGACCGCGTCTGGGTTTGGCCTACAACCCTGATTTCCGCAGCGGGCTGCTGGGAAGCGTTCTGGGTGATCGCAAGACTACCATTCGCGCCGGCGGAGCCATACTCCACGATCGTATCGCCGGCGGCGCGAGTTTCGGCCTTGACCAGAATACTTTCCTATTTGATTCCAGCGCGAACAATCCCTTCGGTGTCCCGAATGACCCGATCACCTCACTCCAGACCGATCCGCGCTTTAATGGCATCACTACCAACCTGCCGCCCTTTCCTTCGGCGCCAAGCACCAAGCCTCCGGTCCAGCCCAATGTTTTCGGCGGACAGCCCCTCGGCCTGGCATTCGGCGGATTCCCATCCTTCTTCCAGTTCGACCGCAATACCAAGAGTCCTTATGCCATCCTCGTTAACTTCGGCATTCAGCGCGAGCTTCCCGGGAATTTCCTCCTGGAAGCCACTTACGTAAACCGTATGGGCCGCAGGCTCCTGGCAGTGGGCGACGCGGCAACAATAACCAATTTCAAGGACCCCGCCTCTGGCACTTTCCTTCGCCAGGCTTTTGGCGCCTTGCAGACGCAGGTTCAAAATCACGTCGGATTGTTCAGCGTAGTCAATGTTCCCTGGTTCGAAAATCAGATGGGGGGCACTACCAACTGCCAGAATTTCTCATCAGCAAATTTTGGCATCAGCTTGAGCTGTTCCCAGATTGTTGTCGGTTTGGATCGCCGTCTCCTCAGTGTTGGCGATCTATCCGACACCGTGCAATCCATCTTCGCCGAGGGATTGTTGGACTTTAACGTCGGGTTGCCTGCGCAGACCGGCGCCAACGGCTATATCGGGAACTACGCCGCTTCAGACTACAACGCGATGCTCATCAGCCTGCGCAAGCAGGCCTCGCATGGTTTGCAGTTTACGTTTAACTATACGTATTCTCATTCCATCGATAACGTATCCGACATAACCAACAGTTATGTGCAGTACACGGGAACGGGCGCGGGCCTCGTCTGCGACCTCGGCGATCTTCGCACTTGCCGAGCGAGTTCCGACTTCGACGCCCGCCACACCATCAACGCCAGTTACATCTATGACCTGCCCTTCGGCCATGGCAAACATCTTCTGAGCGACACACCGGAATGGGTTGACGCGGTGGTTGGCGGGTGGAGCACTTCAGGCATCGTAACCTGGAGGACCGGCTACCCGTTCACCATACACACGAACTCTTTCCCAACCGCCTTTACCCTGGATGCACCAGCCGTTTTGCTCAATGCCGCAGGCCTGAAGCCCGGAATTCACACAGACTCGGGCGGCGCTCTACAGTACTTTGCCAATCAGTCCACGGCCATTTCCGCTGTCGGATATCCCTTCGGTGGTGGCACCGGGACACGCAATGCCGCTCGCGGACCCAGTTTCTCTTCCGTAGACATGGGAATCTGGAAATCCTTCAAAGTGCCGAAGTGGGAGCGACAGCAATTCATTCTCCGCCTGGACACGTTCAACACGTTCAATCACCCCGTTTTCCACGGGCCATCATCGGCCACTCTCGCGAACACCGGCCAGTTTGGTCTCGTCACTTCCACAGCGAGCGCTCCGCGCGTTCTGCAAGTGGCGCTGCGCTACGAGTTCTAGCCACATCCGCATCCATAAACGCGAGAAGGGGAGGCCTCTTTCGGCCTCCCCTTTTCTCATTCTTCAATCCTAAATTACGATAGCGTTGGCGCCGTTCTCAGGTGCCCGATTCATGCGGATCAAACACCACCGAGATTTCCATCACCGTTTCCGCACTCCCCGCCGAAAACTTCCATTGCATCACCGACTTCTGCGCGCTTTCCGCCAGAATCGGATTACCACCAACCAATTCCGTGTCTCTCACCGTACCATCGGGCTTCACAAACACTCTCAATTTAACCACCCCGCCAATCCCTTTTGACTTGAGAATCGTGGGATACGACACTGGCGCTTTCTTGACCACCTTGCGCGCGCCATTGTCCTGCCCGTGGGCGGTGCAGCAGAGCAACAACACACAGGCGCAGAAGGTTCCCAGGGGCTTCTGGTAAGGACGTTGTCTGGCCATATTTTTCCCTTGAGAGCTCGGATGGTGCGAGGCACGGAGTGCAAACACCCCCGAATCGCACAACTATATCTCCCCATATGCTGCAAGTTCCGGCCCAACGCCACACCCCTTTGAGATTGACTTTCCTGAGAGTCAACTTCGCCGAAACACTCTAACTAACTGAAAAGAATATTGTTACTGGACCGTCTGGGAAGGCCGGATTCTCGCCATAGTTGCCAAAATCAGGCGCTGGGGTGCGTTTCTCATCTCCTGGTTGCAGATTGAGATTCGCTCTGCGATTCTGCCGCTCCCTCGCTGAGACATTGCGCCCGCCCGACACCCCTCAAAACAAGAACCCCACGCTCCTTCCGGAGCGCGGGGTTCTGTTTGTGCCTAGTCACCTTGTTTATACTTAGTTCGGCAACAACACAGAATCAACCACATGAATCACGCCATTCGACTGGTTGACGTCTGGAATGGTGACCTTGGACATCCCGCCCTTTTCGTCCGTCAGGATAATGCTCTTGCCCATGGCCGAGGCCCGAAGTGTGCCTCCGCTAACGGTCTTCAGACTGGCCGCTCCATTCCCCGCTTTGATGGCTTTCCACAGGTCCTTGCTGGACATTTTCCCGGCAACGACGTGGTAGGTTAAGACCTTCGTGAGCATCTCCTTGTTCTCTGGCTT
>Ga0075029_100002214_pt1 | contig 11058 bp, 8 predicted proteins | sample LitLauG_LLR_2013_FD_71391 | JGI IMG/M metagenome (GOLD analysis project Ga0075029, IMG submission 71391) | Freshwater sediment microbial communities from North America - Little Laurel Run_MetaG_LLR_2013 | ecosystem: Environmental > Aquatic > Freshwater > Creek > Sediment | place: USA...
CCCCACCACTCGCTTCGCTCGCGGGAGGAGGGGAGCGCATGTGCCTTGCGCCCTCCAAGAGCAAGCTCGCTGGCCTCAACCCCACCAGAGGAGGGTGACAGGATCACACCGCCGCCGTCGTCACGCCGCCATCGACCACGATGGTCTGCCCGGTCATGAAGCTCGATGCATCCGAGCCGAGATAGGCGACTGCGCCTGCGATCTCGTCGGGCTCGCCGATGCGCCGCAGCGGCGTGGTTTCGCAGCGGCGCTTCAACCTCTCTTCGTCCTCCCACAACGCGCGCGCGAAATCGGTCTTGACCAGACCCGGCGCAACGCAATTGACGCGCACGCCTTTGGGGCCCCATTCGCCGGCGAGGCTTCGGCACAGCGCGAAATCCGCCGCCTTGGAAATTCCGTAGGCGCCGATCACGGTCGAGCCGCGCAATCCACCGATCGAGGAAATGATGACGACCGATCCCTTGCCGCGCTCGGCCATTTGCGGGATCGCCAGCGAACAGAGCCACAAATTGCTCTTGACGTTGGCGTTCATGATCTTGTCGAAGGCGTCGTCCTTGATGTCGAGCAACGGGCCGTAATACGGGTTGACGGCGGCGTTGCAGACGAGGATGTCGATCTTGCCGTAATGGGCGGTCGCACCCTTGATCAGCATCTCGACCTCCTCGCGGCGTGAGATGTTGCAGGGGATGACGTGCGCGTCGCCGCCCGCCTTTCGAATGGCTTGCGCCACTTCCTCGCAAGCATCGACCTTGCGGCTGGATATCACCACCTTTGCGCCCAGTCTGGCGAGAAGCTCGGCGGAGGAGCGGCCGATGCCGCGGCTGGAGCCGGTGACGACGGCCACCTGCCCGGTGAGGTCGAAGGGGGTAGATTTCATTGGGGTTCCTCTTTCCGTCATGCCCGGCCTTCGTGCTCGGCATGACGATTGCTATTCGTCAAATGACGATTGATTTTTGTCAAATGACGATTGATTTTCGTCATTGCGAGCCAACGGGTCCGCGCAAAGCGCGGCCCGATGACAGGCTCCGCGAAGCAATCCATCTCTCCATGAAAGGAACGAATGGATTGCTTCGTCGCTTTCGCTCCTCGCAATGACGGTTGGGGCAACTACATCAGCCCGCCGCCCTCGGTGACGCGGCGCAAAAGATAGTCGGTGTCGCCGAACGTATTTTCGATCATGGTCAGACGCTTGAAGTAGTGACCGATCTTGGCCTCCATGGTCATGCCGATGCCGCCGTGGAGCTGGATCGACTGCTGGCCGACGAATTTCGCGGATTTGCCGATCTGCACTTTCGCGGCCGCGACTGCCGTGGCGCGCTCGCCGGCGTTGTCGAAATCGGATGCCATGGTCGCAAACATCGACATGCTGCGGGCCTGTTCGACGGCGACGAACATGTCGGCCGCACGGTGCTGCAGCGTCTGGAAGCTGCCGATCGGCACCCCGAACTGCTTGCGCGTCTTCAAATATTCGACGGTCGTTTGCAGCGATTCATCCATCAGGCCGACCGCCTCGGCGCACAGCGCGGTGCGCGCTTCATCGACGACACGCTCGATCAGCGGCAGGCCGTTCTCGCCATCGCCGATCACGGCATCGCCGCCCACCTCGACGCCGGTGAAGGTGATATCTGCGGCGTGCAGGCTGTCCTGGGTGGGATAGCCCTTTTTCGCCACGCCCCTGGCATCCGCCGGCACCAGGAAGACGCCGATGCCTCCGGTGTCGCGCTGGCCGCCTTTAGTGCGCGCGGTCACGATCAGGGTGGAGGCCGCCTCGCCGTTGAGCACGACGAACTTTTCGCCGTCGATCACCCAGCCCTCGCCCTTCTTCTTGGCCGAAGTGGTCACGTCGGAAAGATCGTAGCGCGAATTCTTCTCCAGTTGCGCGAAGGCAAAGGTTCGCGCTCCCTCGATAATGCCCGGGATATACGCTTGCCTCTGCGCCGCGGAAGCGCCGTGGCGGAGAAAGCCGCCCCCGATCACGACTGTTGGCAGATAAGGCTCCAGCACCAGCGCTCTTCCCAGCGCTTCCATGACGATCATGGTTTCCACCGCGCCGGCGCCGAAGCCGCCGTCGTCTTCGGAGAACGGCAGACCGAGCAGGCCCTGCTCGGCGAACTTGCCCCAGACGGCCTTGCTCCAGCCGCCCGTCTCTTTCATGTACTTCTTGCGTGAATCGAAATCATAGGCGCTGCCGAGGAGGCCATCGACGCTTTCCTTGAGGAGCCTTTGCTCCTCCGACAAATCGAAATCCATTTTTGCTATTTCCCTGTATCGACAACTCTCGTCATTCCGGCATGTGCCTCCTGGCGCAGGTCCGGAATCCATACTCCCGATCGTGGTTATGGATTCTCCGATGTGCAATTGCACATCGAAGCTCGCTCGTTTCACTCGCGCCCCGGAATGACAGCCAGTGAGCGCTCTCCCCGCGAAACGCGGGGAGAGGGTGAAGAATCAAAGTCCCAGCACCGCCTTGGTGATGATGTTGCGCTGGATTTCATTCGATCCGCCATAGATCGAGACCTTGCGGTTGTTGAAGTAGCTCGGTGCGATCTGCGCGGTCCAGTCCATCGTCTCGTTGGAGCCGTCGTCGCCGTGCACGTCATAGGGCGCGGCAAACGGCCCGATCACCTCCATCAGGAGTTCGGTGGTGGCCTGCTGGATTTCCGAACCCTTGATCTTCAAGACCGAAGACGCCGGGTTGGGCTTGCCCTTGCCGTGCTTGCCCTCGTCGGCGACCACGCGAAGCTGGGTGAGTTCGAGCGCCTTGAGCTCGATCTCGACCGCGGCGAGCTTCTCGCGAAAAGCCCGGTCCTCCATCACGGGCCTGCCGCCGGACTCGACCTTGGAGGCGAGATCCTTGATACGGCGAATGCGCTCCTTGGAAACGCCGACGCGGGCAATGCCGGTGCGCTCGTTGCCAAGCAGGAATTTGGCGTAGTCCCAGCCCTTGTTTTCCTCGCCGACCAGATTTTCAACGGGCACCTCGACGTCGTCGAAGAACACTTCGTTGACCTCATGGCCGCCATCGATGGTCTGGATCGGACGCACGGTGACGCCCTTGGACTTCATGTCCATCAGGATGAAGGAAATGCCGCTCTGCTTCTTGGCCGCGGGATCGGTGCGGCACAGGTTGAATATCATGTCGGCGTGCTGGGCGAGCGTAGTCCAGGTCTTCTGGCCGTTGATGATGTATTTGTCGCCCTTGCGCTCGGCCTTGGTCTTCAGCGAGGCGAGATCGGAGCCCGAGCCGGGTTCCGAAAATCCCTGGCACCACCAGTCGTCGACATTGGCGATGCGCGGAAGATAATGTTTCTTCTGCGCCTCGTTGCCGAACGTATAGATGACCGGGCCGACCATGCTGACGCCGAAGGCGAGCGGCGCCGGCGCCGGATGCATCTGCAGCTCCTCGTTGAAGATGTAATGCTGCACCGAGGTCCACCCGGTGCCGCCATATTCCTTCGGCCAATGCGAGACGCCCCAGCCCTTCTTGTTGAGGATGCGCCACCAGGCGACCATCTCTTCCTTGGAGAGATGACGGCCCTCGACCAGTTTCTGCCGCGTCGCGGGCGGCACGTTGTCTCTGAAAAAAGCCCGCACTTCCTCACGAAACGCGACTTCTTCCTTGCTGAAAGCGAGATCCATCGGATCCTCCTGTGAGCGAAATCAGTTGCTTCCTCGGTCGGCCGTGAATTACTGCACCACCTCGAACAGGCCGGCCGCGCCCATGCCGCCGCCGACGCACATGGTCACGACGACATATTTGGCCTTGCGGCGGCGACCCTCGATCAGCGCGTGACCGGTCAGCCGCGCGCCCGACATGCCGTAGGGATGGCCGACCGCAATCGCACCGCCATCGACGTTGAGCTTCTCGGGGTTGATGCCGAGCTTGTCGCGGCAATAGAGCACCTGAACGGCGAAAGCTTCGTTCAGCTCCCACAGATCGATATCGTCGATCTTCAGCCCGTGACGTTTGAGCAGCCGCGGCACGGCGAACACCGGGCCGATGCCCATCTCGTCCGGCTCGCAGCCGGCGGCGACGAAACCGCGGAAGATGCCGAGCGGCTTCAAGCCTCGCTTCGAGGCTTCCTTGTCGCTCATGATCACGGAAGCGCTGGCGCCGTCCGACAACTGGCTGGCATTGCCGGCGGTGATCGTAAAGCCCTCGCCGCGCACGGGCTTCAACGCTGCAAGTCCTTCGGCCGAAGTATCCGGTCGCGGGCCTTCGTCCCTGGAGAGCGTCACCTCCTTGAACGAGATTTCGCCGGTCGCCTTGTCGGCGACCCCCATCGTGGTGGTGATCGGCGCAAGCTCGTCGTTGAACTTGCCGCCCTGCTGGGCGGCGGCGACGCGGCGCTGGCTCTCCAGGGAATATTCGTCCTGCCGTTCGCGCGAAATGCCATAGCGCTTGGCCACCACTTCGGCGGTGTCGATCATCGGCATGTAGACCTCGCCCTTGATCTTCAACAGCGCCGGGTCTTGAGTGTGAAACTTGTTGGCGTGGTCGTTCTGCACCAGGCTGATGGATTCGCCGCCGCCGCCGACCGCGATCTCGACGCCGTCGAAGATCACCGAGCGCGCCGCAAGCGCGATCGCCTGCAGGCCCGAGGCGCATTGCCGATCGATGGTGGTGCCGCCGACGGTGACCGGAAGCCCTGCGCGCAGCAGCGCCTTGCGGGCGATGTTGCCGCCGGTCGTGCCCTGCTGCAGCGCCGCGCCCATCACCACGTCCTCGACCTCCCCGGGATCGACCTTGGCGCGGGCAACCGCCTGGCCGATGGCGTGGCCGAGCAGGGTCGCGCCTTCGGTGGCGTTGAGTGCGCCGCGATAGGCCTTGCCGATCGGGGTGCGGGCGGTGGAGACGATAACGGCGTCGGTCATGAACGACCTCCTGTTGCGAGTTGTTGTTTTGGCGGGACGTGTTTCGGCGTGGTGAGCTGGTTGCGCAGTTCATGACGCGAGAGCTTGCCGACCGGCGTGCGCGGCAGTTCGGCGACGAATTCGAGCGCGGACGGAATTTCGTGCCTGCCGAGCTTTCCGGTGAGAAACGCCTTGAGTTCGTCCAGCGAAAAGGCGTTGGCGGCTGGGCGCAACTTGATGAAAGCCTTCGCCGCCTCGCCGCGGTAATCGTCGGGAATACCGATGACGATCACTTCCTCCACGGCAGGATGCTCATAGATCGCCTGCTCGATCATCTGCGGGTAGACGTTGAAGCCGCCGGAGATGATCATGTCCTTCTTGCGATCGACCAGATAGAAATAGCCGTCCTCGTCCATGTAGCCGATGTCCCCGGTGAGGAAGCGGTCGCCGACGAAGGCCTGCGCGGTCTCCTCGGGCCGGTTCCAATAGCCCTTCGTGACGTTGGGTCCCCTGATACGGATTTCACCGACTTCTCCCGGCGGCAGCACCTTCGCCGGGTCACCGAGCGCGACCACGTCCAATTCGATTCCAGGCAGCATCAGCCCGATCGATCCCGGCTTGTCCGGTCCTTCGTCGGGATGACCGGTGCCGGGCGAGCAGGTCTCGGTCATGCCCCAGCCGCTCTTCAGCTTCATGCCGACCTTGCGCTCAAAAATCCTGGCGACCTCGACCGGAAGCGGCGCGCCGCCTGAGCCGCAATAGACCAGCGAGGAAAGGTCGCGCTTGTCGAGGTCGGGCAGGCTTGCGATCGCGATCCACATCGTCGGCACTCCCGGAAACGCGGTGGCGCGCTTGACTTCGATATCGCGCATCACGGCCTCGACATCGAAGCGCTGGTGCAGCGAGACCAGGTTGCCGCGGCTAAGGGAGGAGAGCATTACCACCGTCAGCGCAAAGATGTGAAACAGCGGCAGCACGCAGATCACGCGTTCGATGGCGTCGCGCTCACGGCGTGCCGGGCTCGACCAGACATCATAGATCGAAACTGCGGAAGTGAGATTGCCGTGGCTCAGCATCGCACCCTTCGGCAGGCCGGTCGTGCCGCCGGTATATTGCAGCAGGGCTACGTCATCCGGCGAAACCTGCGGCCACTGTGCAGGCCTGGCCGCACCCTCGATGAATTTTGCAAAGGTCACGATCGCCGGGTGGTCCGGAATCGGCGCATGCGGGTTTCCGACCGCGCCCCAATGGTCGTCCTCGCAAACGATCAGCCGATCGAGCAGGCCCTTTTCCAGAAACTTCAGCGCCGTCGGCAGCAGCGCCGCCAGATCGCTGGTGATGAGAATTCGCGCGCCGCTGTCGCCCAGTTTATGGGAAAGCGCGCGTTCGCCATCGAGCGGGGACAAATGAACGAGGCGCGCGCCGGCTTTCAGCGCGCCGAAGAAATTGATCGGATGGTCGGGTGCGTTGCCGAGAAAGAGCGCCACCGATGTGTTCTTGCCGAAGCCCGCGCGCAGGAATGCGCTGGCGGCAACCTCGGCCCTTTCCTCCAGTTCGGCAAAGGAAATGGCGCGGTCACGGAATTCGATCGCCCCCCGCGCGCCAAATTCACTGGCTGCCTTCGACAGCAGGCCGGGCAATGTTCCGCGCGCGATGCGCGCATCCCAGCGCACGCCTTCCGGATAAAACTGCTCGCCAGGATGGGTCATGGGTGCCACGCCGTTCGAATGTCGCCGACACAAGGTGAGGCAAGCGTGGTGCGTCCGTTCCCTCCCCCCTTGCGGGGGAGGGTCAGGGAGGGGGGTGGCGTCATCGGCACCGCCCGTGTGGACCCCCACCCCCAACCCCTCCCCGCAAGGGGGAGGGGAGCCCCAACAGTTCTGCTCATTACCATCACGCCGCCTTCGCCGTCTGTGCCAGCGATGCGAAGGTCTTGCCTTCGGCTACGAGCCGCTTGAGCAACGGCGCCGGCTCCAGCGAGGGATCGTTGGTCTCCTTTGCGTAATAAGACAGCCGGTCGGCGATGTGCTTCAGGCCCACCTGGTCGGCATAAAACATCGGGCCGCCGCGATAAACCGGCCAGCCATAGCCATACAGCCAGATCACGTCGATGTCGCCTGGCCGCGCCGCGATCTTCTCCTCGAGAATCCGGGCGCCCTCGTTGATCATCGGATACATCATGCGTTCAAGGATTTCCTCGTCGCTCACGGCGCGGCGCTTGCGGCCGAGCCGCTGCAGCGTCTCGTCGATCAGCTTTTCCACTTCCGGATCGGGCAGCGGCGCGCGCGAACCGGCCTCGTATTTGTAATAGCCCTTGCCGGTCTTCTGGCCGAAACGGCCCGCCTCGCACAGCGCGTCGGCAATTTCCGACTTGATGCCGCGATCTTTCCGCGAGCGCCAGCCGATATCGAGACCGGCAAGATCGCCCATCGCGAATGGTCCCATCGGCATGCCGAATTTGGTGACGACCGCGTCCACCTGCTGCGGCAGCGCGCCTTCGAACAGCAATTTCTCCGCCTGCTTGCCGCGTTGCGCCAGCATGCGATTGCCGACAAAGCCGTCGCAGACGCCGACCACCGCCGGAACTTTTGCGATTTTGCGTGCCACCGCCACGGCGGTGGTAAGCGCATCGGGCGCAGTTTTTTCGGCGCGCACGATCTCGCACAGCTTCATCACATTGGCCGGGCTGAAGAAATGCATGCCGAGCACATCCTGCGGACGTTTCGTCTCCTTCGCGATCTCGTCGATGTTGAGATAGGAGGTGTTGGAAGCGAGCACCGCACCGGGCTTTGCATATTTGTCCAGCGCCGTGAACACTTCCTTCTTGATTGCCATGGTCTCGAACACGGCCTCGATGATGAGGTCGGCATCCCCGACGTTCTCAAGCCCGACTTTGCCGTTGATCAGCGCCATGCGCTTGGCCGGCGCGTCGGCCGGGATGCCGCCGCGCGCTGCGGTCGCCTCGTAATTCTTCTGCATCACGCCCATGCCGCGCTTGAGCTGCTCTTCGCCGGTCTCGATCAGCGTCACGGGGATACCGGCGTTGGCGAACGACATCGCAATACCGCCGCCCATGGTGCCCGCGCCGATGATGGCTACGCGTTCGACATTGCGCGGCCTGGTTCCCTCGGGAACGCCGGCAATCTTCGCAGCCTCGCGCTCGGCGAAAAACGCGTAGCGCTGTGCCTTGGACTGGTCGCTCGAGACCAGCTTCAGGAAGCCCTCGCGTTCCTTCTTCAGACCTTCGTCGAACGGCAGGTCGATCGCCGCGCCGACCGCATCGGCGGCAGCAAACGGCGCTTCCAGCCCGCGCGCCTTTTTGGTCATCGCCGCGACCGCATTGGTGAAGATCGAACGGTCGGCTTTCGCCGCGGCAAGCTTGCTGTCGTCATCGCGCAGCTTTCGCAACGGGCGCTTTTCGGCCAGCGCCTTGCGGGCAAAAGCTTCGCCGCCGGAAGCCGGACCCTCGACGATCTCCTCGATCAGGCCGTTTTTCAATGCGTCCGACGCCGAGATCGGATCGCCACCGACGATCATCTTGACGGCGAGTTCAGGACCGACGGCGCGCGGCAGGCGCTGCGTTCCGCCCGCGCCGGGCAACAGCCCGAGTTTGACCTCCGGCAGCCCCAGGCGCGCATCCTTGGTCGCGACCCGGAAGTGGCAGGCGAGCGCCACCTCGAGACCGCCTCCGAGCGCCGTGCCATGGATGGCGGCCACCACCGGCTTGGGCGAATTCTCGATCTCGACCAGCACTTCGTGGAGCCCGGGCGGCTTCGGCGGTTTGCCGAACTCGGTGATGTCGGCGCCGGCGATAAAAGTGCGACCCCCACAGGTCAGCACGATTGCCTTTACTTCCGGATCGGCGACGGCGCGCCTGATGTTTTCCAGAATGCCGCCGCGCACGGCGGCGCTCAGGGCATTCACCGGGGGATTGTTGACCGTGACAATTGCAATGATGTCATGACGATCGAGGCTGACCACTTCGCTCACGGGAGTCCTCCCTTAATGCTTGTTCTTGCAATTCGAAACAAATTTCGCATTGCGGAATTCAATTCCGCATCTTGACAGGGAGGGTTATTTTGAAGCACGTCCCTTGTCAACGAGGGTCCGCGTAACGGCGTCGGCAGCGGGGAATGAAGCGTCCAGGCAAGAAAGTTGCGACCGATCGCAGTTTCGTCGTCGCGCTTTCCCGCGGTCTTGATGTGTTGCGCGCATTCCAACCCAATGACGGGCTTCTCGGCAATCAGGAGATTGCGGCCCGTACCAACTTGCCAAAGCCGACCGTCTCGCGGCTGACCTATACCCTCACCAGGCTCGGCTACCTTACACCCGTTCCGCGGTTCGAGAAATATCAGCTTGCACCCGCGGCAATGGCGCTCGGCTATGCGGCGCTGGCCAATCTCGGCGTTCGGCATTTGTCCGAGTCCTACCGTGAGGAATTGATGCGCGAAACCGGAGGGGCGGTGGCGGTCGGCGGCCGCGACCGCCTCAGCATGATTTATTTCGGCCAAAGCCGCGGCATGACGCTGGGCGTTCAACTGGACGTCGGCTCGCGGATTCCAATTGCGACCACCGCTATGGGACGAGCCTACCTATGGGCCCTCCCCGAGGAGGAGCGCGCATCATTGTTGCGCGAGCTGCGCGATCGTTATGGCAGCCGCTGGCCGCGGATGCGCGAGGGCATCGAGCGCGCCGGGGAGACCGTGGCAAAACGCGGATTTGCCATTTCGGCCGGGGATTGGCACGACGACATCCATGCGGTCGGCGTAGCACTAAAGCTTAATGACGGCACCGGCCCCTATGCGTTTAACTGTGGTGCGCCCGCATTCCGCTTCACGGAAGAGCGGCTGCGCAGCGACATTGGACCGCGTCTCGTGACGATGGTAAGAAATATCGAGGCTGCGCTGGGGGGCGCGGCTCCGCAATCAAAAAAAGAAGACAGAAAATTGAAAGCAGGAGGGAAAGTTGGGCGCGTGGTTGAGGGGATGCGATAGCCTTCGCCGAGGTGGTCAAGCCAAATGGCGCGGTCATTCCACCCGAATGGCCGATCCGAGCGGGGCGTGATGACGCAGTCACATACGGCGTCAGAACAATCGCCCCTGCTTGCGGTTTGCGACGTCAGTGTCGTGTTCGGCGGCATCGTTGCGCTCAATGGCGTGTCTTTCGAGATGTATCGGGGCCAGATCCTCGGCCTGATCGGACCGAACGGCGCCGGGAAGACCACGCTTTTCAACTGCCTGAGCCGGCTCTATCAGCCGAGCAGCGGCGATATCCTTTTGGAGGGCAACAGCATATTGACGCGTCCGCCGCACCGGATCGCCGAAATAGGCATTGGCCGCACTTTCCAGAACGTCGCGCTGTTTCCAAACCTTTCGGTGCTCGACAACGTCCGCGTCGGCGCGCACTCCCGTACCAACAGCGACATCGTCAGCGACTCCTTGCGCCTGCCGCGGGTGCGCCGCGGCGAGGCCGCACTCAATGATCGCGTTAGTGAAATCCTGAACTATCTCAGGCTCGATGACGTCGCCCATGCCACGGTTTCGGGCCTGCCGTTTGGAACCCAAAAGCGCGTGGAACTGGCGCGCGCTCTTGCGGCCGAGCCGAAGATCCTGCTGCTTGACGAGCCGGCCGGCGGCTTGAATCACGAGGAGGTCCATGCGCTCGGCGACCTCATTCGGCGAATTCGCGACGACCGCAAGGTGACGGTTCTGCTTGTCGAACATCACATGGGGCTGGTGATGTCGATTGCCGACCATGTCGTGGCATTGAACTTTGGCCGCAAACTCGCCGAGGGAACGCCGGCCAAGGTGCAGTCCGACCCCGATGTGATCAAGGCCTATCTGGGGAGCAAGGACCAGTGACGGCACTGCTCAACATCCGCGCGCTGAACGCCTATTACGGCCAGGTGCAGGCGCTGCATGGGCTTGCGTTCGCGCTAAAAGAGGGAAGCGTCACCACCCTGCTCGGCGCCAATGGTGCCGGCAAGACCACAACGCTGCGCGCGATCTGCAACATGGTGCGCACCACCGGAGCGATCGAATTCGATGGCGCGCCCCTTACCGGCCGTTCCACCGAAAACATCGTCCGCCTCGGCATCGCCCACGTGCCGCAGGGCCGCGGCACCTTCACGACCATGACGGTAGAGGAAAACCTTCAGCTTGGCGCAATCACGCGAGGCGACAAGGCCGGCGTCGTGGCCGATAT
>Ga0075029_100002218_pt1 | contig 11049 bp, 9 predicted proteins | sample LitLauG_LLR_2013_FD_71391 | JGI IMG/M metagenome (GOLD analysis project Ga0075029, IMG submission 71391) | Freshwater sediment microbial communities from North America - Little Laurel Run_MetaG_LLR_2013 | ecosystem: Environmental > Aquatic > Freshwater > Creek > Sediment | place: USA...
GCGAACTATGCCTTTCAGCGCGCATACAATTATGGCAGCGATGAAGTCTACAAGAGATTCCAGCACGGGCGGACTGACGACCTGCGCGACAATCAGCTCACACTCTTCGGTAATTACGACCTGCCCTTCGGCAAGAAGGGAAAATATGCAAGCGGGGTCCCGACGTGGGTGGATTACGTCATAGGGGGATACACCCTCACTACCTCGCTGAACTGGGCAAGCGGTCTGCCGTTCAGCGTAAGTTATGCCGAGTGCAGTCAGGACGTTCCGACCGGTCCCTGCAGGCCAAACAAGGGGAGCGGCAGTTTTCCTTTGAAGCTTACCTCGTATGACAAGACCACTCACTCCCGAACCTACTTCACTCCCCCTGGGCTTGGCGGCGCTTTTGCACGCCCGAGTCTGGACCAGACTGGCACATCTCCCAGAAACGCTTTCAATGGGCCTGGGTTCTTCAATGACGATCTGGCGTTGCTCAAGACCATCCCGATTCACGAAAGTGTGGCGCTCCAATTTCGCATGGACGCGTTCAATGTCTTCAACCACATCAATCCTGGAAACCCCGGCAACACTTGTATTGACTGCTCCGGAGCGGGCTTGATCACAGGCATGGCGCTCGGCGATGCCCCGCGGCAACTTCAGTTTGCCCTCACACTCAAGTTTTAGAGGGGTCCAGCCGGATGGAAGGCGAGAGCCATCCGGCTGGTGAGTATCCTCGCGTGCTTGGAACCGTGTGCCCATCCGCGCGACGCCCGGAAATAGGCAACAATAGGGTTGCGGGTTCGTCTCGCGGAGACATTCCGACCGGAAGCCGCCTGCTCGAGCATTTCCTTCGAGAAAGTGCGCGACCGCTTCGCAACGGTGATGGCGATGTCGATCTACTAGACTGCAAGTCTAGAGAACTTACTCAGACGAAGGCAGGGAGAATGGCGAATATCCGTTCTGTTCGGCTTCACAGGCTTGTGTGGACCGCCTCCACGGCGCTACTCAGTTTGATTGCGTGTCCGTCTCAACTAGCAGCTCAACTTCTCGGAGCATTGCCCCCTCTGCCTCCGATCACCGTCACCCAGGCTGGGGATGGCTTCATGGCGAAGATTGGCGATGAGAGTCTCCACGTCTCGGTTTGCAGCCATTCGGTAATCCATGTCGTAGCCAGCCCAAAGGCGCTCGACTCCGTTAAACCCGACCAGCCTTGGATGCTTGATCCGAAGCAGGCCTGTCCCGGAGCGCCGTTCCAGTTCGCACAAAGTACCGATGCGGCCACTTTGACGACGTCAACGTTGAAAGTGGAGTTCTCGCTCACACGGGGGAATCTGAATTACAGCATTGTGGGAGGCGAGGGGCTGCTGCGCGAAAGCGACTCCGTGCCTCGCACGTATGAGCCCGACCAAGTCAACGGGGAGAGAACATACCACGTAACCGACCGCTTCTCGCCGGACTCTACGGAGGGGTTTTATGGCCTGGGCCAGCACCAGAGTGGAATGTTCAACTACCGCGGAAGCACAGTCGAGCTTGGGCAGAACAACACCGATGTTGCCATTCCGCTTCTGGTTTCGAGTAAAGGCTATGCGCTTTTGTGGAACACCGCTTCGTTCACGTATGCAGACAACAGGTTCCCACTGGCGCTCAACCTTACCTCGTTGGCTGGTGATTCGGTCGACTACTACATGATTTATGGGCCCGAGATGGACCAGATCATCCACGAATATCGCAACCTGACCGGCCACACCCCCATGCTGCCCAAGTGGGCCTATGGTTTCTTCCAATCGAAAGACCGCTACATGTCGCAGGAGGAGATCCTTGCCATCGCGCATCGCTATCGCGAAGAGCACATTCCCCTCGATGCCATCGTGCAAGACTGGTTCTGGTGGAAGACGGAAGGCGATCCCGTTTTCAATTCCAATTTCACTGACGTTCCTGGTGAACTCAAGACTCTGCATAACGAACACGTCCACGCCATGATTTCAGTGTGGGGTCTGTTCGATGTAAAGTCTGAGACTTTTCAGAAACTCTCCGCCCAACATCTAGATGTGCCCAACACGCACGTGTACGACGCCACGAATGCAAAGGCGCGCGATGTGTATTGGGAGGATTTGGCGGGCAAGCTTTTTTCTCAAGGCTGGGATGCCTTCTGGTTGGATAGCGCAGAGCCAGAAGAATACTGGCCGCACTGGGGGGACGCCATTCTCCGCGATAAACAACTGTCAATCGGCAGCGGCGCACGCTATACCAACATTTTCCCCTTCATGCATACCAGAGGAATCCAGGAGCACTGGCGGGAAACGACGGACCAGAAGCGGGTCTTCCTGCTGACTCGGTCCGCTTTTCTGGGCCAGCAACGCGTGGGGGCAACCGTCTGGTCAGGCGACGTTTACAGCACCTATTGGGGATTGAGCCACCAGGTGGCAGCAGGGTTGAACTTCGCGCTCTCTGGATATCCTTACTGGACAACCGACGTTGGCGGGTATTGGCTGCAACACGATCAAACTCCAAGCGACCCCGTGTACGAGGAGCTTTATACGCGCTGGTTTGAGTTCGGCGTTTTCTGTCCCATCTTCCGTACGCATGGTCATCGTGACCACAACGAGCTGTGGACCTACGACAAGGTTGAACCGATCCTTCTCAATTACGACAAGCTCCGCTATCGCTTGATGCCCTACATCTACTCCCTGGCGTGGCGGGTCACCAGCCAGGACTACACAATCCAACGGCCCCTGGTCATGGATTGGCGCACTGACCTGAAGACCTGGAACATCGGAGATCAGTTCATGTTCGGGCCTGCCATTCTGGTCAACCCGGTGCTAAAACAGGATGCGACGCATCGCACTGTCTACCTGCCAAATGCTCCTGTGTGGTATGACTTCTGGTCTGGAGCATCCGTAAAGGGAGGTCAGGAAGTGGAAGCAGAGGCTCCGTTGGACCGCATTCCGCTATTCGTGCGCGCGGGGTCCATCGTTCCGCTCGGACCCGAGATCGAGTATGCAGACCAGAAACCCGCCGGTCCCATTGAGCTGCGCATTTTCCGGGGAGCTGATGGTAAGTTCGATCTCTACGAAGATGAGGGCGATACTTACAACTACGAAAAGGGATCTCATGCGCTTATTCCGCTGCGCTGGTCAGGGACGGACAAGACCCTCACGATAGGGGACCGCGAGGGCCAGTATCCAGGTATGCCCAAGGAGGTCACGTTCAACCTTGTCTGGGTATCGTCGGGCCACGGTGTCGGAGAAACTGTCGAGGCCAAAGCTGACAGAGTCGTTCACTATGAGGGGAAGGCAATTTCAGTGCAAGCACCGTGACTGGCCGCAAAGAACTTGTCGCCCTGCAGATCGACCGCGACCCCAACTCTTGCCTCGCTGCAGGTCTTTCTGCAAATCGTTGATACCACGGCCTCTTTGGCGACTTGGAGCGAAGCCCCACCGCACTTAAGGAACAGTCCTTGACAACGTTTTCAGTTAGCGGTAACGTTCACCTCAAAATAGGCTGTCGTGAAGCCGGGAGGTAAGCGGCATGGGGACAACGGCTGAACCAATCATCACGGGACCTCAGGAAAGTACCTGCTTCACGGACGCTGAAAAAGCGGCAATTCTCGGTGAACTGCGAAATATTCTTAGCAGCCCGCCTTTTCGGAACAGCTTGCGAAGCAAGCAGTTTCTCTCCTATGTAGTTCAGCACAAATTGGAAGGACGTGAGGAATTCCTTAAGGAGCGCATTATTGGAGCCGACGTCTTCCAGCGCAAAGCGGACTATGCGACGGCGGATGATTCCGTTGTTCGAGTGCAGGCTGGCGAGGTACGGAGAAGGCTAGAACGCTACCACCACACTGATCTACGTCTTTCGCCGGTTCTCATCGAGCTTCCACTCGGTTCCTATGCTCCTGAATTCCGTTGGGTCTCATCCAGGCCTCCGCTACAGGTAAAGACAGCCGACACACCGAAGAAGCGATGGCTGCCCTGGGCGGTTGGTGTGCTCGGCCTCAGTCTTGCCCTTGCTATGGCGCTCGCGACGAGACTTCCTAGCCGCAGTCCCAAGGAATCCGCCCTGGAGCGGTTTTGGTCTCCGGTCTTTGGCACCTCACAGCCCGTGCTGATTTGCCTAGCCAAGCCGTTGTTATACCGGCCAACGCTGGAGCTTTACCGGAGATATTCGAAGGCTCATCCTGGCACCTTCCAGACTGAAGTTGAAAGGTACGATCAGGCTCTTCCTCTGGATCCAAAGGAAAAGCTGGTTTGGGGGGACATGCGTCCGTATGCCGACTATGGCGTGGCCATGGGAGACGTATACGTCGCGGCCAGGCTTTCGGCGCTGTTCGACCATATCAACAAACCCAGCCAGGTCCGGATAGGCACCAACTACTCTTTCGAGGACCTTCGCAACTCTCCCGCCGTCGTAGTTGGAGCCTTCAATAACCGGTGGACGATGCAAATGACTTCCAACCTCCGTTTCGCGTTCGTGGAACAGGACGGGAACTTTAGGATTCAGGAACAAGGCCCTTCGGGAACAGACAGATCCTGGGTACTGGGCCCCAATGGAGAAATCGTAGAGGACTTTGCCATTGTCACCAGATTGCTAGACGCCAAGACCGGCCAAGTGCTGATCGCGGCCGCCGGAATAGGGGCGAATGGAACGCAAGCGGCCGGTGAGTTCATTTCCAGGCGAGACTACCTGGAGGCGGCCTTCCGGTCTGCTCCACCGGACTGGCAAAAGAAGAACCTGCAGGTGATCCTGCAGACGACCGTCACCGATTCCGTGGCCGGCCCCCCTCGCGTTGTCGCTACCTACTTCTGGTAACACGGCTTGTCGTGATTGGCACGGATCGCCAGTTACTACATCTGAAGAACGGGCCGCATATGTCCGGGCACCCTCCGACGACCCGTCACGAGTTCGGGCTTTCCCAGGCCGCCATCCTGGACGATATCCCGACATATCGACCGGACGGGATCATAGGCCATGAGGATACCCTGTTGAATCGCAACTGTGGTCGCCTCGGTGCGGTCGCCCACTTCCAGCTTCGCGATAATATGCCTGACGTGGTTGCGGACGGTGAACGGACTGACTTGGATTGCGCGACCGATCTCCTTATTAGTCAGTCCTTTTGAGACCATTTCCAAAATCTCAAGTTCACGACGGGTAAGAGTCGACTGAAATTTACGCTCCGAAATTCGTGTCGCGATCCATTGGGGGAGGTAGCTGCCGCCCGATTGAACGGCATAGATTGCTTCGAGAATCTCGCTGCAAGAGGAGTCTTTGCGGAGGTAGCCATCAGCTCCCGCCTCGACCGCCCTACAGATCTCTTCGTCGGGCTCAAAGCTAGACAGGATGATTACGTGGGGTCGACGATGATGTTTTCGCAACGCGAGCAGTGTCTCGAGACCACTCATTGCCGGCATGTGAAGATCAAGCAACAACACGTCTACCGGGCAGCCCTCAACGAAGGCCAACGCCTCCTCGCCGCTATGTACCGAGCCGACCTCCAGACCGTGTTGGATGCGAAGAACGGTGCTGAATCCTGCACGCACAACTGCGTGGTCGTCTACGATGAGGAGTCTGATAGACGTTTTATGCGTCAGGTCTTGCATCCAGGAATTGCTCCTCACAGGTTGCCAAATCGCGGGTGAGACACCTCTTTGCGATTCCTTTCCCTTTGCCCAGGGGCGACAGGAAAACGCCACGATTTGAGGCTGATGAGCCTCAGTGGGGTCGTCGGCTCTACCCTACATTCTCGCCTTCACACAGACCTTTACACTGCGAAACTTTGGTCTTTTCAAGTAGTTCACGGTGTAACACAGGTAGGTAACAGGTCTTGGGCTGAGTCTCGGATGTGAATGGCGTCTGCCGCAAAGCGACCTGAGCGTCAATGCGAATAAGTACTTCTGGAAGGCCGCACAGTGTGCCAGGATGGCCATGTCCCCGGAATGCCATTCGGAACGGAATGTCGAATGTGCCTGCCCAGCGCCCGAGATTTGGGAACGGTAAGGGGACGATTAGAAATGAGATACGGTACTTTGTCTTTCCAGACAGCGTCCACCAACGCCCATGTGTTTACAATCAGTTACACGACTTTCCTGCTGTTACGGCAGAGGTGGCGCCTGTAGGGATACCCGAACGTCAGACGGTAGATTAATTGAAATCGGCGGAAGCTCAACCCAAGACGCCAGTGAGACATTGACTCAGACTCAAAGAATTTCCGCTTGAACAGGTGTGTTGGTCAGACGCTTACGTTCGATGGTGCCTTCCCCCCAGATCACTTAAATCGGCCCCCATTTATTTCTCACATGTTTTCGATAGCTGGAAGCAACACAGGAGCGGAGAGGGAGGTTAGTCAAGGCCGAGTTCTTTGCGCCGCATAGCGGTCGGAGCGAAGCGCAGAGCCTTGACTGGCCTCCTGCGCTCAGTACACTGGCCAGCGGAAAAATGGGAGATCACACGTTCCCGTCGACGCCGAGTTTTTCCCGCCGCGCTTTCTTTCTGTCCGCCTGCTGCCCGCAGCGCAGCTACTCGGCCACCGAGGTTCAGCGAGCTTCGTGTTCTTTGAGCCGGTCCCGCGCCACACGCGCCTTCTGCTTCTTGACCTCGTCCACGATCCCGTCGAACACCTCTTGCGTTATCGCCTGCCCCTTCGCCATCGGACCCAGCAGGTTGACCAACAGCAGGCGGCACGCCGTGATCTCCACCATCTCGGCACTGGGTCGAAGGCCCGTCTTGTCCTGTTCGATCTCGCGCAGTACCAGCCCGCGGATCAGCTCCGCCTGCGTCTGCTTCCGCTTCGCCGCCAGCGCTTCGAGCTCGTGCATCTCCGCCTGGTTAAGCTTCGTCCCCACGTGATGCACTCGGAATCGCGCCCGCTTGGCCGCCTCCACTGCTTGGTGCTTCTCATCGAGCAGCGCCATCGCTCCATCTCCCGACACCTGTGTTTTTACGCAGGTAAACACGGGTTTCCCCACGGAACCCCGGAATACGCTATCTACCGAATGCCAGGATGGTTCCCCCAGAGCACCCGCGGGTTTCCCTACAGTTCCCTCCCAGGGGTGGAGTGTCAAAATTCTTCCGGTGCGAAGCACCGTTTTGGCAGCACCACGACATTGACCGTAGCGTCACGCCTTCACCGCACGCACAGAAGGCCTGGACTCCACCCCGGCTACAAACTTCTTTGCAGGCTCCTCAGCCGGAGCATTGCTTGGGCCTTTACGTACACGCAAAGCAGAAGCAACTTGCTTGGCTTGGAGTCTTCAGAAAGTCCTGGAAGTTACGGTCTTTCGAGAAGACACAGTTCAGCGCCTTGTCCACAACACCGCCCGAGGATGCATGAATGAAAGAGGCGTACTGATCGACCTGTGCTGCGGTGATCTCATCCCGCCGAACGGACGCACAGATGTGGCGGATCTGGTTGATCTCAAGCAGTGGCATATTTGTTCTCCTTATTAGGCAGTGAAATCGCGCAACGTCTCTGCCCGCAACTTTTGAGGAAGTCGGCGGCAATGGTCGTCGCATTCCGTGGTCTAAGCAGCTGCATGTTGCACCTCGAACACCGGCTCGATCAGGAAGCGCTTCGCGTCGCGGTCGTATCCGCCAGGTGCCGGCATTTCGCGGACGGCAAGTATCCGCAAAAGAGTAGTCTTTCCGGTCCCCCGTTCCGCCGCTGATGAACAGCGTCTTTCCGCCGCGAATTAACTCAGCTAAGAAATCCGCGAGAGGTCGCGTCAATGTTCCGCTCGCAATAAGGTCATCGACCGTGTAATGGCGGCTGTTGAACTTTCTGATCGTCAGCGACGGAGCGGGGCTTACGGCTGGCGGAATCGCCGCTGCAAGGCGGCTCCCATCCGGGAGACGCGCGCCCAGCAACGGGTTGTCTGCATCGAGCTTCTTGCCCAGGCGGTTGGCGATGACTTCGAGGCCCGTGCGCAGCCTGCTGGCGTCGTAGGAAATGGTGGGTTCCTGGCACAGTCTTCCATCGGGCTCGCAGAACCACGAGGCATCTGGACTGCCCATGATTTCGCTGATGCTTTCGTCCAGCAACAACGGTTCAATCGGCTAAGGAATGGCAGGATCAATTCGAAGCTCATAGCGAGAACCTTCCAGCGATGGAAGCCCAGCGGGGAGCTGAGCTTCCGAGAGTGAAAGAGCAAAGACTTATGCGGCGGACTCCTCCTGGGCGCATCCTCGTGCTCTTGACTTTCTGGGGCGGCCTTTTCGGCGCGGTCCAGCTTCATGATCGAAGCGACCCGAATTTTCCCAGACCCGGTGCCTCGTGTCCGTGTTCTTGCTCTCGTGCTCCCGCTTGAGCAGTTTGCCTTCCACCTGGATATGTGCGCCCTTGGTGAGCGTCTTCGCGAACTCCGAAAGCTTTCCGAAGACCACGCAACGGTGCCATTCGGTGTGCGAGATGCACTTGTCGTCCTTCTCGTAGGAGGACTTGGTTGCCAGCGAGAGTGTCGTGAAGCTGCGATTGCTGCTGGTGCGAACTTCCGGGTTGCTGCCGAGGAAGACGATAATGGTCGGGCTTTGTTGCTCTCAACGGCTCCTTTTTCACTCCGTATAGGGCACCTCATGCCGCTGTTTACCCTAACAATCGGAATTCGTCAATCGGGGGTTGCGTTAGAGGTTGCGTCGTAGGCGCCGGAAAGAAATTCTGCCTTACGCTAGCTGACGTTGGCACGCTCATTCAGGGTTAGGAATCTCCGTGCGAGAGATCAGTAGCTTTTTCAACTGAGAACGTTAAGGGTGGTGACTCGATGCTTCCAGCGCCGACATTCGTCACGGCGTCTCCGAGTTTTAGGTGTGCTCACCTTCCCTAAGCAGCTGGGTTCAAGTCGGTTACGAGGGGCACTAAGGTCGTCGCATTGACCTCTCAATTCCAAGTTAGTCGATCCGGAGTCTAACCCCAATCGCGGTGCCCTTCAATGATGTTGACGGAAAACGCTAAACGATGCCGCGGAAAGAGGTTACTCAACGCGATTCACACTTTTTTGACAACCGGGGTGAATAACATAGCCCGCGCCCGTTTGACCAATATCTGCTTTCAGCTTAAATAGAAAGTCGCGGATGCGAGTGCTGTAGATCGGTGGCTTTTTCTGGTCGGGCACCGGTCGGGCCTCTGGCCCTAAAGGCTAAGCAGGGTCGAACGCTCTGCAGTGTTCTAAGGAGCCATATCGCTGCGAAGTCGTGGAGATGTTCTACGCCAGTGGTTGGCTCAGCCGCCGTGCCCATAAAGCTGCCGCAGGAAGGCATCGCGAAGACTCTCGATTGTATGACGACCTTGATGCAACGAGGACCCTATGTCAACCCAGCCTAGTCCGATCACCCCACGCGGGCGCCGCCAGTCCGTTCCAGAGGCTCCCGTAAATTCCCAATACGCTGCTCGCTTCCTCAACATGCACCCTAAGACCGTACTTCGTAAGGCTCGTGAAGGGGAACTCCCAGGCCACCCGGTGGGGAGAGATCGGAAGCGTTGGCATTTTTATCTTTCAGAGCTGGACCACTGGCTTCGCTGTCAGGTAATCTCAAGCAGCCACCCGCGTCGCCAACCCCAAGGAGATTACATTGGCTAAGCGAACGCGGTATCAGTACGGTAGTGTTGAGATAAACAAGCGCGTAACAGGACCGGACGTATGGCTCTATCGTTGGTGGGAACCGACTTCAGACGGTCGCAGGACCAGAAGGGGGTTCACCGTCGGAACCGTCGAAAGGTACAAGACGGAGGCCCACGCCTTGAAAGCAGCGGAAGGCATGCGGCTGATGATCAACGATGGGATATTGCGCCGAGAACGGGTTCTCTTCTGTGGCATCCTCGACCGTTTCCTGCTCGATCAGAAACAGGAAGTGGACGCCGAACAAATCACTCACAATACTCTAGCCTCCTACCGAAGTATGATTTGCCAACACATCCGACCCAAATGGGGCGACGCCTATCTCGAAGACGTTCGGCCCGCTTTGGTACAGGATTGGCTTCGCAAGCTCGTCCTCTCGCCCAAGTACAAGGGACATATTCGGTCCCTGATGTACCGTCTCTTCGACAAAGCGATGCTTTGGGAATTGCTGGAGGTGGACCGCAATCCAATGGACTTGGTCGAAGTGAAGGGCATCAGCAAGCGCAAGAAACGTCCTCGCGTCCTTCAGGTGAAGGATGCGTGGCAAATACTCGACGCGCTGGTTCAGCCTTTTCGAACCATCGCTCTAATTGGCCTGTGCTTCGGTTTGCGAATCAGCGAAATCCTGGGTTTATGCTGGACGGATTTCGACTTCAAGCGATCGGTGGTTCTGATTCAACGATCAGCTGTCGGAAAGCGGCTCAACAAATTGAAGACGGAGTATTCGCAGGACGAGGTTCCAATCGAACGGGGCTTCATTCTCGAACTGAGGAAATGGCAAGCGCTCTGTCTCGATTCCGAAGGACACTGGCTCTTCCCGAGTCCAGTGACAGGTCGACCGTATCACGCCGACTCGATTCGCACCGACTACCTGGTTCCTACAGGTCTGAAATTGGGACTTGGCAGGATCGGGTTTCACACGTTCCGTCACACATATCGTGCGTGGCTGGACGAGACCGGAGCACCCGTGGGCGTGCAACAAAAACTCATGCGACACGCGCATGTTTCCACCACAATGGATCAGTACGGCAATGCCTCGGCCTTGGCCAAGCGCAAAGCCAATCGCCCAATCGTGCAACGCCTCTTGCGAAGGTCTGCCACTCAGCAGATCTCCATTCAATAAATAAGGGGAACTGTGAGGCAGTTCCCCTTATTGGACAGTTTTGGACAGTCGTTACAAGTGCCAATTGCCCGTAACCTTATGATTGCGTTGGTTGCGGGGGGTGGATTTGAACCACCGACCTTTGGGTTATGAGTTCAAAGGGAAATTGATACAAAACAACTTACAAGCGCACGGATGACACCTAAGCACCTGTAAGTTGTTGCAAGAAACACACCGTAGTCCCTCTTTAGTCCCTCGTTTTTGGGATGGTTGCCCCGCCAATCCATTCGCCGCCGGGTTTGGAAATCACGCATTTCTCTTACTTGCCTTGGACCGTGCATCACCTCGGCAGTTCGAGCCGAG
>Ga0075029_100002222_pt1 | contig 11037 bp, 4 predicted proteins | sample LitLauG_LLR_2013_FD_71391 | JGI IMG/M metagenome (GOLD analysis project Ga0075029, IMG submission 71391) | Freshwater sediment microbial communities from North America - Little Laurel Run_MetaG_LLR_2013 | ecosystem: Environmental > Aquatic > Freshwater > Creek > Sediment | place: USA...
GTCCCTGCGCTGCCGATCAATAGTGCCGAATTGTGAGAGTGAATGTCCGGGGGAGACCATGTGAGCGCACCGATCAGCATTGGCGTATCGAAGTCCTGGCGGATCATGTACATCTTTGCAGCCTGAAAATCCGGAGGAATTTGGCGCGGCAATATAAAAGGATAGCTTGCTTCGCTCCAAACGATTAGTTGCGCGCCGTCGGCGGCCAGCTTTTTACTTTGTTCCTGCAGGGCTGCTAACTCCGCATGCGCATATTCCGGATGCAGCACACCTTTGAGGTTGTAGGCCACGTTGGGCTGCACCAGGCCTACGATAAGCTTCGGAGCGGCGGCTGAGAGAGTGTCAAATTGCTTCATTCTAAAATGCCCGTAGAGCAGTGTTCCTGCCAGCAGCAGAACACACACCAAAGCTGGAATCACAGCTTTGCGGCCTTTGGTCAGCAATTCGTACACCGCGCCATTCACCAACAGTAGCAATGCGCTCACACCCATCGGCCCCGTTATATCCGCAATTTGGATGACCATTGGGTGCCACGCCTGGACAATGGCGACGTAGGACGGAAACAGTAAAGGCACGAAGAGCTCAGCCACCACCATTGATACGGGTGCAAGCAGAGCCATAGCGTAGGGTTTGCGGTCGTGTATCGTCCGCACGATCCAGCCAAACAGCAGAAACACGCTTCCCTGATATGCGGAAAACAACAAGTACAGCAACACCGCCACCGGCAGTGACACGCGGCCAAAGCGTTGCAGCAGTTCAATCATCCAGTAGAAGCCACCGCCCACCCCGACCGCCCCGGCCCACCAGCAGAATAGACTGGCACGCGTTCGCGTGGAGGCGCGGTCCACCGCGAAAAGCACGGGGACCATCGCCACCCACGAGAAAAAAGATAGATTAATCGGCGCGCAGCTTAAAAACCACAGGCATCCAGAAAGGGTTGCAAGGGCGAGTCCCACAAACGGTTCGGCAGGAAGTTTTATGCTTTCGCGAAATGCGCCAGAAGTCTTTCCCTCGGCAGAGCGGGAATCAATTCCCGCCCTGGGTTCAGCCTCTGCGCGCATCAGGAGATCCTATTGCAGTGTGCCCGTGATTGCCAATCCTATCGGAGTGGTGCCTCCGGTGGAAACCGTAGTTCCGACCGGGGAGAGAGTCCCGTTCGTCAAATTGATTTTGAATATCGAGATGTCGTTCGAGCCGGAGTTTATGCAGTAGAGATATTGGCCGGAAATATCCACACCCAGAGCTACTGGTGTCGTACCGGTTGTGGCCGCAGGCACGGCAATCGTGTTTGCGGTCAGCGCCCCGGTGGAGGGATTGATTGTAAAAGAGAAAATTTGATTCGATGTGGAATCCGCAACAAAGATGTATTGCCCGGTAGGCTCGATGACTGCAGCACTTGGCGCAGTCCCGGCCGCCTGAACACCGGTAGCTGCCAGGCTGCCCGTGCTGGCACTAATCGTGAACGCTCCCAAATTCCCGCCGCCGGACGTGGTCTTGTCGGCCGAATAAAGGAATCGTCCCGAGGGGTCTATGGCGATCCAGTCAGGACCTAATCCTAGAGCACCAATGTCGCTGGCAATGGACGTCAGATTGCCCGACGGCAATGCGATCTTGAACTGACTGATGGTGTTCGTACTGTTATTTGCAGAGTAAATAAATTGACCGGTTGGATCCGTGGTTACGAATACGGGAGCCGAAGTCGGATTTGAAGTGGTGGTGCTGGCTGTTGTCCCTAATGTGCCACCCGCTCCTATTGGCAATTTTCCCAAGTCCCCATTGAGTTTATCAGCAATGTAGAGGAAGGAACCCGAAAGATCGGTGGTCAGCGAAGCGGGTGTTTCGGGCGCAACTGAAACCGCTGAAAGACCCGATGATCCCAACGAGCCACCCGTTAGGATACCCAAGGAATCTATTTGGCCAGAAGAGTAATCACCGGAATAAAGCAGACTTCCCCCAAGGAACACAGCTAAACCCTCGGGCTGCATTCCGATCTGATCGCCGCTGCCTCCCGTAAATACAGGTCCGAGACTTGTGAGGGATCCCGTCGAAGGTGCAATGCTGAACTGCGCAATGTTGTTGGATTGCGAGTTGGATACATACAGCGCCTGTGGCGTGAAGGTGACGGGCGCAGACCCGGTGCTCAAAAGTTGCGCATTAACGCCTGAGGACCGCGTCCGAATCCTGCCCACTGGCGCCGACACCAACGTGCCGCGGCTCGTTCCCGACTGTACGATACTGTAGGTCCATACTTCGTGCGCGCTGCCATAGTCCAAGTACACATAACTGCCTGCCGGATCGATGGATATCTGCGCGGCGTTCACGCTCGATGGAACCTGGAGCGTGACGGGGAGCGACGCCAGCGCTCCACCCGCGCCTATCGTGAAGGCATCAATCGGGTGAGTTGGGCTGGATGTGTCTACCGCATAAAGAAATGAACTGGAAGGGTCCACAACCATTTGTGTATCAGCCCCGCCACTGTTGGGGATCAGGAAAGAAGACGGGGAAACCGCGGTCAACCCTGCGCTCGAGATCGAATAGGTGTAGATGGAATTTATCGAGGAGCCATCCAGAGCAAAGAGGTACTTTCCAGATGGAGTCACCGTCATCGAACCACCCGAAAAGGGAGAGGGATGAGAAGCCGGCGGAGTTCCCAAGGCAGTCAAAGTCCCTGTCCCGGTAACGGAATATGCTGAGACGCTTCCCGAGTTGTCTCTCGCGAATAGATAATTCCCGGATGGATCGGCGGCAATCTGGGTCACGGATGTAACGCTGGCTGCGATTGTTTTCGTTCCCTGCGCCCCAGTACTTGAATCGAGAGCGTAAGACGCAATCTGCTGATTGACAGTGTCCACAACCCAAAGAAATCGGCCCAGCGGATCCACCAACAGCTGCCCGTAGTCCAAGCCGGAGACAGGTGATGTGGCGAGCTGGCTGAGCACACCGCCGGGACTGATTGAGTAAGAAACAAGTTGCTCGCCAATGCTCATGGTCTGCACGGTATAGATCACCGCGCCATTGGGATGGATGGCCGCGGACGGAATCATCGTCAAACCATTGTTGGCTGAAAAATAAGTCACCGAGCGAAGTTGCCCGTTGGACGGCACGACCGCATAACTGGAAATTGTGCTGTCGCCGTTCACTTCAAGAAGGTAGCGCGGAACATTCCCGGTCGCGGCACCCACCGTAATGGTGGCAGTGCCAGGCGTGGAAAGAGCGATGCTGGAGTTGACCGTCAGCGTATACACCGTCGTGGCGCCAATCGTAGTTGGCGGCGTGTATCCCACTGTGTAAGCGCCGGTACCGTTAGTTATGATTCCAGCGGAAACGGCAGTCAGCGTCCCACAGTTATTAGTTGTCGTGGAGCAACTGCCTCCGGCGGTTGTCAGGACTGCGGTCAAAGAATCGCCGCCTGGAACGTCATAGGGGACGGTGATATTGAAAAGCATCTGGGCGCTGCCTGCAGCCACGCTAGGCGCTGGTGGCGAGACCGTGATCACTGATTTTGGATTCACCGTGATTGTGGTAGAACCGGGGGTTGAACCCGGAACATTTGAACTTACCGTCAGAGTAACAATAATGGGCGATGCCACGGTGACTGGCGGCGTATAGGTGACAGTATAGGATCCGCCCCCGGCAGTCCCGGTAATTCCTACCCCTCCTCCGCAGAGCAGACCGCACGCCACGCCGCCCTGTGAAAGTGTGGGGGTCAAACCCTCGGTAGCCACGTCATTCGTAATGGAAAGATTGAAAGACGTCGAGGATATCCCGGCAGTCACGGTTTTGGTCAAAGGTGAAATCGTTATCACCGGTGCCGGCGTTAGGTTGATAGTGGCAGTCCCGGGAGTCGAGAGCAGCTGTGTGGAGCTGACCGTCAGCGTAACGGCCTCAGAAGCCGTCAGAGAGACCGGTGGCGTGTACGAAAAAGTGTACGCGCCAGTGCCATTGGTAACGCCTCCAGTCGAAACACTGCCAAGGGTCCCGCAGTTATGGGTAGTCGTAGAGCAGGTGCCGCCTGAAATAGTCAGGGCGGGAGTAAGGACATCACTGGCCGAGTCATAGGACACGGAGGCATGCACCGTCACTGCTCCTCCCCCCGCAATCTGCGCAGGGATAGCCGAGACTCTTACCACCGACGGGGGACTTACGGTAATCGTGGAAGTACCGGACACCGATCCCGCGAGAGGGGAGCTTGCCGTCAGCGTAACGGCCATGGGGGCGCTTACGGATGCTGGAATCATGTACTTCACGGCGTAAGCTCCGCCGCCGGAGGTTCCTGTAACGCCTCCGAGGCTTCCGCAGGCTGCAGGCAAACAAGAGGTGCCATTAACGGTTAGGGTCGGGGTTATGGCATCTCCCAGCACATCATTGGTCACAGATATCGCGAATGAGGGCTGCGTAGAATCCCCCGCCGTGACCGCCAGGGAGGTTGGCGCGATGGACACTACGGGCGCACCTGGAGTAGCAATGGTGATGGCCGCAGTGCCGGGAGCAGGAGTCAGGCTCGAGGTCGCAGTGAGCGTGATTTTTGTGATGGCAGTCACGCTCGCCGGAGGCGTGTAGGCCACTGTGTAGCTTCCAGTCCCATTAGTAATTACTCCGGAAGAAATTTTGCCTAGGGAGCCGCAGGACGCCGCAGTGCATGCGCCGCCGCCGGTAAGCGACAATGTGGGCGTCACCATATCTGCAGAACTGTCATTGGTCACCGAAATGGTGAACGTGCTCGCGGCAGAACCCGCATTGATGTTCGGAGAGGGTGGTGCAACGGTGACCACAGGCAATGGAATAGTAATTGTATCCATGCCCGAGCCCAGTGTGCTGGACTGGCCCTGGGCGCTAACCGTGAGCGTGATCGTTTGGGTGACCGACACCGTGGCCGGCGGCGTGTAGACAACGTTGTACAGTCCGGTGCCGTTGGCAATTGTCCCGGCAGATACGGCGCCAAGGGAACCGCACACAGCGGTGGTGCAGGCACCGTTGCTTGGCAATGTCAAACCCGCTGTCGGCGTGTCTCCAGCCTTGTCGTTGGTAACTGTGATCGCGAACGTTGCCGGGGCAGATCCGGCGGCCAATGTGTCGGGCGAAGGCGTAATGGTGACACCCGTTGCAAGCATTCCCTGAGAGTTTGGAAGATGACACGCAGAAATTACCGTGATGACGGCGATGACCGCCATGAAGATTGCCAACGACTGTGGACGGTGCATTTCTTCCCCCTAGAAAATTGCCAATCCCGTTACCTTGCCATCGCTGGCAAGCCGACACGATACACCTCGCTGCAACAATCAACAACTTTCCCGCGTATCCTATAACCAGCCTGCATTAATCGTCATTGTCCTATGGCAAGCTTGGCAATTCAGGCCTTCTTAGCATTCAAATGCAAACCCACGACAGCGATCCCTGGGTACGCCCTCATGAGTCCAAATTTCGTGCCATAAATTATTCCGAACTGGGTGTACTGTAGTCGGTCAGAATCCCATGCAGTGAGGAACAAATTGATTCGCCATACGGGAAAACTCTTGCGCGCCAAGCTTGCCGAACGCCGCGGAATGCTCGTGCCGGGTGCGGCCAACGCGCTGGCTGCGCGCGTGATCGAAGATCTCGGCTTTGAAGCGGTCTACGTCAGCGGCGCGGGCGTTACGAACACCTATTGGGGCATGCCCGATCTCGGGTTCGTCAGCCTGACGGAAATCGCGCAACACACGGCGGCGATTCGCGAGGCGGTGGACATTCCCGTGCTTGTGGATGCGGATACTGGATTTGGCAATGCTCTGAATGTCCGCCACACAGTGCGCACTCTCGAACGTGCCGGAGCCGATGCCATTCAGCTGGAAGATCAGACCATGCCCAAGAAATGCGGGCACTTTGAAAATAAATCAGTGATATCCACGGAAGAAATGGCCGGCAAAATCAAAGCGGCCGTGGATGCGCGAACTTCCAGCGATTTTCTGGTGATCGCCCGCACGGATGCGATTGCTGTACACGGATTTGATGCCGCGATCGAACGGGCGCAGCGATACGTCGAAGCGGGCGCGGACGTAACATTTGTAGAAGCGCCGAAAAGTGTGGACGAAATTCGCGCCATACCCCAGCGTCTGTCCGTGCCGCAGGTCGTCAATGTCGTTGTTGGCGGAAAGACGCCCGTGCTGGACCAGGAAGAATTAGGAAAAATGGGCTACGGCCTGGTGCTCTACGCCAACGTAGCCTTGCAAGGCGCGATTGCGGGCATGCAAGCAGCGCTGAAGCATCTCAAAACAAATGGACGCATGGATGAGGCAAGCGGAATGGTTGCCAGTTTTGCCGAGCGCCAGCGGCTGGTGAAGAAGCCCCTTTTTGACGAACTGGATCGCAAATACTCGGAGCGCGAATAAGATTTTCCGAACCAACATGCAAATTCACAACGTGAAAGTTCATCCCTCCGCGGCTCAACTTCCGCGCGAGGAACAGCTGGCCTGGAAAATAGCGGCCATGGCCGCCGACCATGTTCCGGTGCAGCAGGAAGTGGCTGACGCTATTGTGGATCGCCTCATAGATGACGCCGCAGTGGCCGTTGCCGCAATCAATCGCGCACCTGTCGTAAGCGCGCGGGAAATGGCTCTTGGGCATCCGCGTGTCGCAGGCGCCACGATATTCGGCGTCGCCTCGCAACAATTATTTAGTCCCGAGTGGGCGGCGTGGGCCAACGGCACGGCCGTGCGCGAACTCGATATGCACGACACGTTTCTCGCCGCGGATTATTCCCACCCCGGAGACAACATACCCCCCATTCTGGCCGTGGCACAGGCCATGCGGCGCACCGGCAAAGACTTGCTGCGCGGAATCGCCGCGGCCTACGAAGTCCAAATCAATCTTGTCAAATCCATCTGCCTGCACAAACACAGGATTGATCACATCGCGCATCTTTGCCCCGCGCAAGCAGCGGGTATCGGCGCAATGCTAGGCCTGCCGGTGAACACGATATATCAGGCAGTGCAGCAGGCAGTGCATGTCAGCTTCACCACACGGCAATCGCGCAAGGGCGCAATCAGTAGTTGGAAGGCCTACGCCCCGGCGCACTCCGGAAAACTGGCCATCGAAGCCGTGGACCGCGCCATGCGCGGCGAAGATTCACCGAGCCCGATCTACGAGGGCGAAGACAGCGTGATTGCATGGATGCTCGACGGACCCGGCACGCAATACAGTGTGCCGCTTCCCGGCCCAGGCGAACCCAAGCGTGCGATTCTCGAAAGTTTCACGAAGGAGCACAGCGCCGAATACCAGGCACAGGCCCTGATTGACCTCGCCTTCCGCATGAGAAAGCAAATCACGGACATCTCGCAAATCCAAAAAGTCGTGATTCACACGAGTCACCACACTCACAACGTAATCGGCACAGGCGCGGCCGATCCGCAAAAATTCGATCCAAACGCCAGCCGCGAGACGCTCGATCACTCGATCATGTACATTTTCGCCGTGGCCCTGGAAGATGGCCGCTGGCACCACGTGGATAGTTACACGCGGGAGCGCGCGGCGCGCCCGGACACGATCCGGTTATGGCGCTCGATCGAAACCCGCGAAGATGCCGAATGGACGCGTCGCTACCATGAAATCGATCCCGCGAAAAAAGCGTTCGGCGGGCGCGTCGAGATTTTCTTCAAGGACGGCTCGCGGTTGGAGGATCAGATGGCCGTAGCCAACGCGCATCCACTTGGGGCGCGGCCTTTCCAACGCGCAGATTTCATTCAAAAATTTCAAACGCTCACCGAAGGAATTATTGCTCCCGCCGAATCGCAAAGGTTTCTTGATATCGCGCAGCGGCTTTCCGAACTACCCGCCTCCGATTTGCATTTATTGAACGTGGAACTGCCGGGGAAAAATCTTATTAAGGGCCGCGCGGGAATTTTCTAGTACTATTCCGCCTTCGCATCAAAATAGCAGTTGCTCCGTACCACCCGTGGAGGCAGGGAATGGCTGGAAACAGCGCAGCGGAAATCACGGCACGCATTGACCGGTTGCCCGCCTGCTGGACGGTGTGGCGTCTCGTTGTGCTGCTCTCTCTCGGCGCGTTTTTTGAAATGTATGATTTGTTTCAAACGGCGTACGTGAGCCCTGGCTTGATTTCCAGCGGAATTTTTCGAGTGGGCGCCAAGGGGCTGTTCGGCCTCACTGACCAGGCGACGTTTGCCGCCGCCACATTCGCCGGGCTTTTCGCGGGAACGATTCTTTTCGGTTCCGTCGCTGACAAATTTGGACGGCGAACGATTTTTACATACTCAATGCTGTGGTACACCGTGGCCAACGTCGCCATGAGCGTGCAGCATTCCTATGTGGGCGTGGATTTGTGGCGCTTCATTTCCGGACTCGGAATCGGCGTGGAAATCGTCACAATTGACGCCTACATTTCTGAGTTCGCGCCGCGACGTGTGCGGGGGCGCGCATTTGCCCTTAACCAGTGCGTACAGTTTCTGGCCATCCCCAGCGTTGCTCTGGCTTCCTGGATTTTGATTCCCCGCTCGCCATTCGGCGTGACGGGCTGGCGCTGGGTGATTTTTCTTGGCGCGTTTGGCGCGGTCGCGGTTTGGTTCATCCGCCGGAAAATTCCGGAATCCCCGCGCTGGTTGGCGCAGCAAGGCAGATTCGACGAAGCTGGAGAAGCGATTGCCCTGCTGGAAGCAAGCGTGGAAGCCGAGACTGGCCAGCCGCTCTCAGAGCCCGTGCCCGGACCGGTGGAATTACCCGGCGCGGGAACGTTTTCCGAAATCTGGAAACCTCCCTACGGCGGACGAACGGCCATGCTGATCGTGTTCAATTTTTTTCAAACCATCGCATTCTACGGATTCGGAAATTGGGTGCCCGCGATCATGGCTTCCAAGGGTGCTAACATTACCAACAGCCTGCTATATTCCACCGTTATCGCGGTGGTCTATCCGGTCGCGCCCCTCACGTTCACCGTGTTTGCCGATAAATTTGAGCGAAAATGGCAAGTCGTGGCGGCGGCCATCGGCACAGCCACGTTTGGGTTGCTCTTTGCTCGACAGACGGCCACCACATGGCTGATCGCGCTGGGAATGATGATCACGTTCTCCAATAATCTATTGTCCTTCTCCTTCCATGCCTACCAGGCGGAGCTTTTCCCCACGCGCATCCGCGCGCGCGCCATCGGATTCGTCTATTCCTGGAGCCGTCTCTCCACCATGTTCACAAGTTTCATGATCGCGTTTTTTTTAGAGAACTTCGGCACCCGGGGCGTCTTTGCGTTTATCGCCGTCAGTATGCTGATGGTTATTTTGTCGGTCGGAGTTTTCGGACCAAAGACAAACAATCTTTCGCTTGAGGAAATTTCGCATTAGGGAACCAGTAGCACAGGCTTCAGCCTGTGGGGTTCTGCCGGGGCAGAGAACAGTGACCCGATCAGCTAACCCCCACAGGCTGAAGCCTGTGCTACTGGTCGTCGGTTGCAATAAACACGTCAAAGGATTATGTTTTTGAGGCACTTTTACACGGGTTCCGACGAGCAATTTGCCGGCGCAGCGCCCTTTGGCCCCGCCGTTGCTTCCGACTAAATTTTTTCCCGTGAACGCTGGATTAATTACGAAATCAAATCATACTGGTTCATCGAAGCATTAGTTCGATGGCGCCCGAATAGAGGAATGTAATGGCTGGAACGACTGCAACGCAGAATAAAGTCCTGAACTACATTGATGGGAGCTGGGTAGAATCGAAAACTACTGAATGGCGGGACGTTGTCAATCCAGCTACTGCCGAGACCATCGCGCAAACTCCGCTGACCACTTCCGCTGAAGTGAACGCCGCGGTTGAAGCTGCGTCCGCAGCGTTCCACGGGTGGCGGCGCACTCCAACGGAAGACCGAATCCAGCCGCTCTTCAAACTAAAAATGCTGCTTGAAGATCACATAGACGAGCTGGGCCGCATCATCACCATGGAAAACGGCAAGACATTCGCCGAAGGCAAGGCCGAACTTCGCCGCGCCATCGAAAATGTGGAAGTGGCGTGCGGTATGCCCACGATGATGCAGGGCTACAACCTTGAAGATGTGGCTCGCGGCATTGACGAAATGATGATTCGCCAGCCGCTGGGCGTGGTGGCTGCGATCACACCGTTTAATTTCCCCGGAATGATTCCCTTCTGGTTTCTCCCGTACGCGGTCGCCACTGGCAACACGATGGTACTGAAACCCTCCGAGCGCGTGCCGCTCACGATGAAGCGCGTATTCGAGTTGCTTGAAAAAACTGGCTTGCCCAAGGGCGTCGTCAATCTGGTGAACGGCGGCAAAGATGTGGTGGACGCGCTTCTGGACCACCCCAAAGTTCGCGCCATCAGTTTTGTGGGCTCAACGCCGATTGCGAAATATGTCTATTCGCGCGCCGCGGCAAACGGAAAGCGCGCCCAGTGCCAGGGCGGCGCAAAAAATCATGTGATCGTCCTTCCCGACGCCGACATGAAAATGGCGACACAAATTATCGGTGACAGCGCCTTTGGCTGCGCCGGGCAACGCTGCCTCGCGGTTTCGGTCGCGGTAACCATCGGCGAAGCGCAAAAAACATTTCGTGATTCAATCACGGCGGCTGCCGCGTCGTTGCGCGTGGGCGATGGCCTGGAGGAAGGCGTTCAAATGGGCCCGGTGATCAACGCGCAGAGCAAGACGCGCATCGAATCGCTGATCGGCGTCGGTGAAAAAGAAGGCGCGAAAGTTTTGCTCGATGGCCGCAACGCGAAAATTCCGAAGCACGAAGCAGGCAGCTTCGTAAACCCAACCATTCTCGACGGCGTGCCGCAAACCAGCCAGCTAACCGACACGGAAATTTTTGGCCCGGTCCTGAGCCTGGTTCACGCCAGAAATATGGACGAAGCCATCTCTTTCCTCGAACGCAGCCCCTTTGGCAACCAGGCATCGTTATTCACGTCCAGCGGCTCCGCAGCCCGCCGCTTCCGCTACGAAGCCCCGGCAGGCAACATCGGCATCAACATCGGCGTTGCCGCCCCCATGGCCTATTTCCCCTTCACCGGCTGGAAAGGCAGCTTCTTCGGCGACATGCACGCGCA
>Ga0075029_100002223_pt1 | contig 11036 bp, 10 predicted proteins | sample LitLauG_LLR_2013_FD_71391 | JGI IMG/M metagenome (GOLD analysis project Ga0075029, IMG submission 71391) | Freshwater sediment microbial communities from North America - Little Laurel Run_MetaG_LLR_2013 | ecosystem: Environmental > Aquatic > Freshwater > Creek > Sediment | place: USA...
CGCGCTGATCTTCGTCGGTGACGACGACCACGCTCGATACGGGCACGGTCGTCGCTAGGGGCGGTTCACCGAGGTTTCTCACTTCCGGTCGCCGATGGCGCTTCGCCGTCGCGATCGGCCGTGAAATCGCGACAGTGCGCTGGTGTAATCTGCCACCATGCCGGGGGTTCGTAGTGCGCAGGTGAGCAGTGTCGTGGACGCCCAGGGACCCGTGACCGCCGAGTCGGGCATCGTTCTGCGCGGCGTGTCCAAGAGTTTTGCAGCGCACGTCGTCGTGCGCGAGGTGGACCTCGAGATCGCACCCGGCGAATTCTTCACCATGCTGGGACCCTCGGGATCGGGAAAGACGACCCTGCTGCGCATGATCGCGGGCTTCGAACGACTCGACGCCGGGACGATCTCGTTGGGCGGGGTCGACGTGACCTCCCTGCCGCCCTACCAGCGCGACGTCAACACGGTCTTCCAGGATTACGCCCTCTTCCCCCACTACAGCGTGGCCCAGAACGTCGCCTACGGTCTGCGGGTGCGAAAGGTGCCCCGTGCGGACGCGCAGCGTCGCGTCAGCGAGGCCCTCGACATGGTGCAGATGTCGGAGTTCGCCACGCGCAAGCCCGCGCAGTTGTCCGGTGGCCAGCGTCAGCGCGTGGCGCTCGCGCGCGCCATCGTCAACGAACCCAAGGTCCTCTTGCTCGACGAGCCCTTGGGGGCACTCGACCTCAAACTGCGCCAGGAGATGCAGGTGGAGCTCAAGCGCATTCAGCGCAGCATCGGCATCACCTTCATCTACGTCACGCACGACCAGGAGGAGGCGCTCACCATGAGCGACCGTCTGGCCGTCTTCCACGACGGTCGAATCGAGCAGGTCGGCCATCCCACCGACGTCTACGAGAATCCCGCCACCGAGTTCGTCGCCGGGTTCGTGGGTACCTCGAACGTCATCGCCACTCCCACCGGACATGGCGTGCTGCGTCCCGAGAAGATCGACATCGTTCCGGGGACCTTCGCGCCATCGGCCACCAACGCCACCGGTGTCATCCGTGACGTCGCCTACCTCGGCATGATCACCCGCTACCGGGTCGAGGTGGCCAACGCCCACGTCATGACCGCGGTTCGTCAGAACCGCTCGACCGGTGCGGGCGACGATATCCTCCACGTGGGCTCTGAGGTCACCCTGACCTGGAGTTACGACGACGTCTCGGCCCTGCCGGGGCGAGCCGCTGTACCTGAATAGATTCAACGACGAATACCTAAAAGGAGAGCAATGAAGAAGCCAATGTTTAGAGGCCGACTCGTGATCACGGCGGCCGCGGTCGTGCTGGGCACGACGATCGTGCCCGCGGTCACCTTGTCGGCGAGCGCCTCGACGCTGACCCCGCCGAACCAGAACGTGGCGCCCCAGGCGTCGGTGGGTAAGGGCGAGGGCCAACTCAACCTCATCGCGTGGGAGGGGTACGCCCAGCCACAGTGGGTGACCCCCTTCACCAAGAGCACCGGCTGCGTGGTGAGCGTCAAGTACGCGGGCTCCTCGAGCGAGATGGTCTCGCTCATGTCCAACGGCGGGGGCCAGTACGACCTGGTGTCGGCCTCGGGTGACGCCGACCTGCGCCTCATCTACGGCGGCGACGTGAAGCCCGTCAACATGAACCTGATCCCCGCGTGGAAGCAGTTCCGACCCTTCTTGCAGGCTCCGTCGTTCAACACGATCAACGGCAAGCACTACGGAGTGAGCTACGAGTTCGGCCCCAACGTGTTGTTGTACTCGACCAAGACCTTCGCCACGGCTCCCGCGTCGTGGTCCGTGATCTACAACAAGAAGTACGCCGGCAAGATCACGGTCCCGGACAATCCCATCCAGATCGCCGACGCGGCGCTGTACCTGTCCAAGACCCAGCCCGCCCTCGGCATCACCGACCCCTACGAGTTGACCCCGACGCAGTTCAACGCGGCGGTGGCGCTACTCAAGGCGGAGCACCCGTTGATCAAGAAGTACTGGGATCTGGCCAGCCAGGAGATCTCCTTGTTCCAGAACGGCTCGGTGGTGGCCGGTGCGGCGTGGCCGTACCAGACCAATACGTTGAAGGCGGCGAACGTCAAGGTGTCCGACACGATCCCGAGCGAGGGCGCGACGGGCTGGGCCGACACCTGGATGCTGGCGGCGCACGCGCCGCACCCGAACTGCGCCTACAAGTGGATGCAGTGGGTCTCGACCCCCAAGGTCCAGGCCGAGGAGGCCCTGTACTTCGGCGAGACACCCGCCAATACGTTGGCCTGCACCTACATGGACCAGATCCAAAAGGGTGGCTGCGCCCAGTACCACGCCAATGCTCCCCAGTCGTACTTCTCGACGATCAAGTTCTGGAAGACCCCGCTGTCGACCTGTGACAACGGGAAGAACAATTGCGTGGACTTCACTCAATGGCAACAGGCGTGGACCCAGATCATCGGGTAGGAGACTTGCCCTCCACCTCACTACGTGACACGACAGGGGCGGCGCTGTGGCGCCGCCCCTGGTTGCGTGGACTCGCCACGCTGTCACCGCCCCTGGCGTGGTTCCTCGTGATCTACGTCACGTCGCTGGTCTTGATGCTGGTGACGGCCTTCTTCACGGTCAATTCATTGACGTCGCAGATCGTCTACCAGTGGACGTGGTCGAACTTCAGCGAGATCTTCACCCAATCGGTCTACGGGACCATCATCTTGCGAACGGTCATCATGGCCGTGCTCGTCACCATCACTGACGCGCTGGTCGCGTTGCCCTTCGCATTCTTCCTGGCCAAGGTCGCCGGTCCACGACTTCGCCGTTGGCTGGTGGGACTCCTCCTGCTCCCGCTGTGGGCCAGCTACCTGGCCAAGGTCTACGCGTGGATCAACATCCTCTCGGATAAGGGGGTGCTCCCGGGAATCGAATCTCGACTCGGCCTTCCCGTGACGCACTTGGCCTATTCCAATACCGCGATGTGGATCGTGTTCAGCTACCTGTGGCTGCCCTTCATGATCATCCCGGTCTTCGGCGCCCTCGAGCGAGTGCCGGATTCGCTGCTCGAAGCCAGTGCCGACCTCGGAGCCGGCTCGTGGTTCACCTTTCGTACGGTCTTGATGCCCATCGTGATGCCCGGCATCGTGGCGGGCTCGATCTTCACCTTCTCCTTGACCCTGGGGGACTTCATCACGCCGCTGCTCATCGGCGGGTCGAGTTCGAGCTTCATCGGCAACGCGATCTACGACTCGGCGCTCAACGGCGGCAACCTCCCCTTCGCCGCGGCCCTGGCCTTCGTCTCCATCGTCATCATGGGTGTCTACCTCTTCCTCGCGCGCCTCGCGGGTGCCTTCGAGGCGCTATGAGGCTCTCGCGCCTCACTCGCGTGGCGTTGGCGGTCTTCGTCGGGCTGGTCATCCTCTTCCTCCTGGTGCCACTGGCCGTCATCACCCTCTTCGCCTTCGACAGGTCGAACGTCCAGACGTTCCCCATCCAGCACTGGACCACGTCGTGGTTCAGCGTCGCGTGGCACGACCCGGCGGTCCGAGCGGCACTCTGGCTGAGCGTCAAGGCCGGCGTCGTGGCGACGCTCATCGCCCTGGTCCTGGGCATCTTGGTCGCCTTCGGGATCCACCGCTTCCGGTTCTTCGGACGTGAGGCGGTGTCGCTGCTGTTGGTGCTGCCCATCGCGCTACCCGGCATCGTCACTGGACTCGCGCTGCAGTCGGCGTTCAACCTCGCCGGCATCTCCTTCTCGATCTACACGATCATCGTCGGACACGCGACGTTCTGCATCGTGGTGGTCTTCAACAACGTGATCGCTCGCCTGCGACGCACGTCGGACTCCTTGATCGAGGCGTCGGCCGACCTGGGCGCTCGGCCGCTTCAGACCTTTCGCCTCGTGACCATCCCGGTGCTGCGCACCGCCATCGTCGCCGGGGCGTTGCTGGCCTTCGCGCTGAGCTTCGACGAAGTCATCGTCACGACGTTCACGGCCGGCGCCCAGAACACCCTGCCGCTGTGGATCTTCGGCGCCATCCGACTGGGCCAGCAGCTCCCCGAGGTCAACGCGGTCGTCGTGAGCGTGGTGGCCCTGACTTTGCTCCCCATCGCCTACGCGGCCAAGGTGTCGAGCTCGGACCAGACGCGGGCATCCATCGAGTGATCACCTCAATGGTGTGTGGGACGTTAGATGACTCTGCCAAGAGTGGCGTCGGCTTCGCCTACCTGCGGTATCGATTGAGACATTCTGTCGTCCGGCACCACAGGGGGCCACCTCCGTCTCAATTCGCCACGTGAGCTAGATACCGCGGCGACCAGGAATTGATAGGTCGTAACCTGATCCGACCCGGCCTTGTGGCGCAACGTTGAGTACACCCTCAGCAATCTCGCAACGGAGTTGTTTGCGTCCGACCCCTACCTCCGCTACGCATAATTGATGTGAAGGTCCCGCGACATGTGACGTCATGCTCCGAAGTTCGTGGCGACGTTCGACGTCTGCGGCACAACTTCAGTTCAGCGGTCTCCTCGATTGGGAGTCACGAACGAGTACTGGCGGATACGAACTTCGCCGGACGGGTTCAAGTGCGGGGACGAGGTCGAATACCAGGAACGTTGCCATATCGGTGTCGTCACTCCGTCGACGCCGCGACGATCGTCACTTCAACTCGCGAGACAAAGGTTGACGACGCCAACCAATTTGGTGGAGACGACGCCGACCAATTTGGTTGAGGACATCCACTGTTGATCGAGATGACGGAGGCGCGTCGGCGGAGAAAAATTTCTCATTGACGACCCGTCCTTGTGTTACGTTCGTCAGCACCACGGCGAATCTACTGATGAGTAGAGGGACGTCGTGATCAAGCCAGGTCAATTGTTCGGGGGGACATGAGTATCTTTTGGATAAGCCTTGGACAGGGCTTGGCAGTTGCGGCGATCCTCGCGCTTTCGTCGGTCGCGTTCACGCTCGAGTACGCGGTGAGTCGAGTCGTGAACCTCGCACATGGCGAAGTACTCACCATCGGGGCCTTCGCTGCGTACGTCTGTGAGACGAATCTCCATCAGAACATCTACGTCTGCGCGCTCGTCGCGACGATCTGCGGTGCATTGGCGGCGACCGGCCTCAATTACTTTCTCATTGAGAGATTTCGAAATCAGAAGTCCTTGGCAACACTGATCGCGACGCTCGGAGCGTCGCTCATCCTGCAGAATCTGCTTCTAATCATCTTTGGTGGCGCCAGCCTCTCGTACGGATTCTCCCAAGGGAATCTCTTGCATGTTGGTCCATTTCTATGGACCACGTTGACCATCGAGGTGATGGTATCGGCGGTTGTCGTCGCGATTCTCATCTACCTTCTGTTGCAACGAACCCGTCTTGGCAAAGCGTTGAGGGCCGTTTCGCAGAACCGTGAACTCTCCCAGGTGAGTGGAATACCTGCGAGAGGAATTGTGATGCAGACATGGGCCGTTGCCGGAGCGGTCTCCGGCTTTGCGGGATTTCTGTACGGAGAGACGGTGGGAACAATATCGCCGACCATCGGAAATGGATTCCTCCTCCTCTCGATTACCGCAGCGGTGGGCGGAGGATTGGGACGCCCCTACGCCACACTTGGCGGAGCCGTCGTGCTCGGCCTGGTCATGTCCATTGCCGGCACATATATATCGTCGGCGTACCAATTGGTGGTGGCGTTCGGATTTCTTGTCGTGATGCTGCTCGTCAAGCCCAACGGAATCTTCATCCGGGGCAGCGCCCAGACGGTGCGTGCGTAATGCTCCAATATTGGACCGCAATCCTGACCGAAGCGGCGATCTTCGCCGTGTTGGCCCTCGGCATCGACATGATTTGGGGCTGGGCGGGAGATTTCGATCTCTCGGCGTACGCATATTTCGCCCTCGGGGTCTATATGACCATGGTCATGACCATTGGTAAGCCCCAGGCCCCAGTGGTGTACATCCTTGGTTGGCACTTGCCGTATCCAGTGGCCGTCATTCTCGCGGTCGTCGTCGTCGTCGCTTTTGCCGCCATCATCGGAGCGATCGCTCTGCGGAGCTTGCGTGAGGTGTATTTCTCGATCACGACATTGGGCGCAGTGTGGGCCATCTACTATGCGGTTGAGAATTACACACCTCTGTTCAACGGGTATAACGGCGTGTATGGTCTGGTCGACCCCCTCGGCGGAGGGCTCTCCTACAATGCCTACCACTACCTCTTCCTGGGGTTCTGCCTCCTGGTATTGCTGGCCGCTTACGTGGTTGTCCAGCACCTTTCGACGAGCCCGTTCGGTCGAATGGTGCGAGCCGTCCGTGACGATGAGCGAGCCGCATCGGTCTACGGTCGTAATGTCTTTTGGGCCAAGTACCGGACATACCTCTTTGGGGCGGGACTCGCGGGACTCGCCGGGGGACTCTTCGCGGCGTACATCGGAGCCTTTAGCCCGCTGGACTGGAAGCCGACTGAGATCTTTGTGCTGTATGCCGCCATCTTGGTCGGCGGTCGAGGCAATCCCAAGGGCGTCGTCCTAGGATCATTCATCGTCTACGTCGGTTTCGTCGAGATGACGCGGTACATCCCCTCGCCGGCGGCCCGACCCGAGTTGGGTCCAGCATTGCGTCAGATCTTGATCGGTCTGCTCATCGTCTTGATGCTGAAGTATCGACCGAGCGGGCTGCTCCCAGAGAAGTTGGGCGATGACGGCACGATACGGCGCCGCTCGTGGCCCGAGAGGCTTCTGCGGTCGTCAGGTACTGCGAGTAATGAGCCCGAGCTCCTTCAAGGGTCGTCGAAGGACGAGGTCGCCCCGTGACGTCTCCCCTTCTCGCCGTGAAGGATGTCTCGAAGCACTTCGGCGGAGTCGCGGCGGTCAATGGGTGTTCAATGTCCATCAGCGAAGGTTCAGTGGTAGGCCTTATCGGCCCCAACGGGGCCGGTAAGAGCAGCCTGATCGATCTAATTTCGGGATTCGAACGCCCCGACAGTGGGAGCGTTGTTTTTGCCGGCCGAGAACTGGTGGGTCGTCGACCTGACGTGATTTCTCGAATGGGCCTCATTCGAACCTTCCAGACTCCGCGCGAGTGGCGAGACTTGTCGGTGATCGACAACGTGCGGGTGGGTCGCTCCGCGCTGTCGCGCGAGTCAATTTGGCGATCGCTCACCTCCGGCGCCCGCTTGCGACGCGAGGAAGCGGCCGAGAACCAGGAGTTGTTCGACCTTATGGCGCACTACCGCTTGGACGGTGTTCGCAATGTCCGCGCGTCGGGGCTCAGTGGGGGTCAGAAGCGACTTCTCGAGTTCGCCCGAATCGCGTCGGCCAAGCCTCGTCTCACGATCCTTGACGAACCGATGGGCGGAGTGAACCCGGTATTGGGTGAACGAATCGGCGAAGCCATCCGTGAGCTCAAGCGGGCTGGCAGCACCGTGGTGGTTGTTGAGCACAATCTGCCCTTCATCGAGAAGACCTGCGATGAGGTTGTGGTCATGGACTTGGGTTCGGTCATCGCTCAGGGCCATTTCGATGAATTAAGAAATAACACACGCGTCGTCGACGCGTACCTCGGGAATGACGACGAATGAGCGTACTCGAACAAGAACCTCCTGTCGTGTTGCAAGTTACGGATCTCACCGCGGGATATGGCGGCCCTCCCATCATCGACCACGTCTCGCTGGAGGTGAGGAAGGGAAAGATTGCGGCGATCGTGGGTCCCAATGGAGCAGGGAAATCAACATTGCTCAAGGCAATCATGGGCGTGATCAAGGTGACGAGCGGCGAAGTGCTGCTCCTCGGCAAGGATTGCACGAACATGGCCCCGGAGAAGCTGGTGCGCCACAAGATGGCCTACGTGCCACAGGTGGCGAACACCTTCCCCGACCTCACAGTCCGCGAGAACCTTGAGATGGGTGGCTACACCCGTCGCCACGGTGTTCACGAGCGCATCGAAGAGCTGTGTGACCTCTTCCCCGATTTGCGCAAGTCTCTCCGGCGCAAGGCCGGCGCCTTGAGTGGCGGCCAGCGAAGCATGCTCGCAATGGCGCGCGGCTTGATGCTTGATCCCGAAGTCATGTTGCTCGACGAACCGAGCGCGGGACTCTCGCCACTGCTGCAAAGGGCGTTATGGGAGCAGATCGAAGCGGTGGCCGCCATCGGTGTCGGCATTTGCGTCGTGGAGCAGAACACTCGCCGATCTCTTCGTCACGCCGACTGGGGCTACGTTCTGGTTCTGGGCAAGAATCGCCTCGACGGTCCCGCGGAGAAATTACTGCACGACCAGGAGGTGATTGACCTCTACGTGGGAAGGATGTCGTAGAGCCGTCAGCAGATCTCATCAGAGAAGAATCAAACTAAGGGGGAAAAGTGAGAAGGAATAAGCGTTTAGTCTCGGCTAGGGCAATTACGACCGCGCTGGCATTCACTACCGTGGTCGGCACGGGCCTAGTAGTGGGAACCGGTGGTAGCGCCCTGGCGAGCTCCGGTACCGTGTCCTACGGCGTCTTGTCGTGTTTCACGGGACCATTGGCGAGTTTGGGAGAAGGAATATATCAAGGCGCGCAGATCGCCCAGGCCCAGGTCAATGCGGCGGGCGGAGTTCTTGGCAAGAAGCTATCGATCCCACAAGGGGACACGGGTTGTGACCCGGTGGAGGGAAAGACGGCCCTGCTCAAGCTGCTGTCCGGGGGAGGTATTTCCGGCATCATCGGACCGACCACTCAGGAGATCAATGCGGTAGAACCAGTGCTCAAGGCCAACAAGATCATCGATGAATTCCAAGGGGGCGACACTGGCCGCGACCATCAGACGGACCCGTACTTGTTCCGCGACAGTCCTTCGGACTCTCAGTTGGGTGTGGCGATGGCAACGTACGCTCACATCAAGGGGTACAAGAAGGCCGATCTGCTCTTCTACTCGGACGCCGCCGCCCAGACCATCGTCGCTCCGGTGAAGACCACCTTCATCAAGCTCGGGGGGACCGTGATCCACACGTACATCATCACGGCGGACCAGTCGTCCTACACCAACACGGTGGCGCAGGTGATATCTGACCATCCACAAGTGATCTTCTCTCAGACGGATGCACCAACGGTTGCGGTGCTCTCCACTGAGTTCAATCAATTGGGTTCGAAGATTCCCTGGATCGGCACGGACGTGACGACGAGTAGTGATTACATCAAGGCCTTCGGTGCCTCCCGGGCGCACTCTACGCTGACGTCGGTGATGGGAACGTCGGTAACGGGCGCGGCGAACAACGTGTTCATGGCCGGCTTCACGAAGATGTTCCCGAGCAAGGCCGCCGCTGGTCCACTTTCGGGTGCCAACTACGCCTACGATGCGGTCATCTCCTTGGCCCTGGCGGACACCTACGCGAACACCTTCAATGGATCGATTGTCGCCTCGGATATGACCAAGGTAACGAACCCTCCGGGGACCAAGTGCTACTCGTACGCCAGTTGCTTGAGCCTGCTGAAGGCCCACAAGAAGATCAACTACGAGGGGGCGAGCGGCAGTATTGACTACAACTCGTACCACAATACTTTCGGCCCCTACGCACCCTTCGTCGCGAACGCGTCGACGGGGAACGAGGTTCAGGGGACGCCGCTGTCGGCCAAGATCCTTGGTGACGTCACCAACTGCACGACGACCAGCACATGTCTCGCAGTCCTCAAGGCTGACGGAGTGAAATAGTTCGTTTCATCGCGTGCGAGCGAGGGCGTCGTGTTTGATCACGACGCCCTCGCACGCGCTAGCGGGGCATCACCACGATTTCCATTTCTGGTCAGGCAGGAGTAACAAAGTTGAGTCTTGAATCCGCATCCGATGGTTCTACGAGTGGTGGCCCACTCGATGGACTCCGCGTCCTCGACCTCTCGCGAGTACTGGCTGGGCCGTATGCGGCCATGATTCTCGGCGACCTGGGGGCCGACGTCATCAAGATCGAACAACCGGGCAATGGCGACGACACCCGAATGTGGGGCCCTCCCTTCATGGAGACAGCGGGAGGCCGTGAGAGTACCTATTTCCTGTCGACGAATCGAAATAAGCGCAGCGTCACGGTCGACCTCAAAGACCCGGATGAGCGCGTCTTCGTCGAGCAACTGATCAAGTGGGCGGATGTGATGATCGAGAACTTCCGCCCCGGGGTCATGGACCGGTTGGGACTCGGCGACGGGGACCTCGCGTCCTTGAACGCCTCCCTCGTGCGACTATCCATAAGTGGCTTCGGCGATGATGGACCCGACAGTCGGCGGGTGGGCTACGACCACATATTGCAGGCCGAAGGTGGGCTCATGTCGGTCACGGGTGAACGTGGAGGGCCGATGCTCAAGGTCGGGGTGCCCATCGCCGACATCACGGCTGCCCTGTACGGGACGATTGGCATCCTGGCCGGGCTGGTGGAACGTGCGACAAGCGGAAGGGGACAGCGAATTTCAACTTCTCTCCTGGCCGGACAAATTGGCCTGCACACCTTCCAAGGAACGCGCTATCTCGTCGCGGGTGAGGTGCCTCCACCGTCAGGCAACCAACACCCCACGGTGTGCCCTTACGGAGTCTTCACCGCCAGTGACGCACCGATCGTCATTGCGGTCGGCAACGACGCGATATGGAATCGTTTCGCACCGCTCGTGGGCATAGAGCCGTCGACCCCGCGATTCTCGACCAATGCGCAGAGGATCGCCAACCAACAGGAACTTCACGATTTGATGTCGGCACCGATGGCTGCGCGAACGGTTCGAGAGTGGCTCGAGCTGTTCGATCCGGCAGGAGTGCCCGCCGGTCGGGTCAAGACAATCGACGAGGTCTACAACACCGAACAAGTTCGCCAACAGGGCCTGGTGTGGAGTATCGAGCATTCGACCCTCGGCCCAATCGAGCTACCGGGAAGCCCTCTGAGGTTCGGGCGCAACGTGGTGGGAGTGCGGCGGGCGCCACCCACCCTGGGCGAACATTCCCTCGAGGTGCGCCAGGAGATGTCCCGTCATGACTGACGCCCCCGCTGACGGTCGAAATCTCACTCCCCTCGAGGGGAGTGAGATTTCGACCGTCAGCGGGGGCGTCAGTCATGACGGGAC
>Ga0075029_100002225_pt1 | contig 11035 bp, 9 predicted proteins | sample LitLauG_LLR_2013_FD_71391 | JGI IMG/M metagenome (GOLD analysis project Ga0075029, IMG submission 71391) | Freshwater sediment microbial communities from North America - Little Laurel Run_MetaG_LLR_2013 | ecosystem: Environmental > Aquatic > Freshwater > Creek > Sediment | place: USA...
CTGATACTGCAGCGCGAGCTTGATCGCGACCTCCACCGAGACGGACCCGGAGTCGGCGAGGAACACCCGCTCAAGGCCCTGCGGTGCGATCTGCGTGAGCCGCTCGGCGAGCAGCACGGCGGGCTCGTGCGTGAGACCGCCGAACATCACGTGCGCCATGCTCTCAAGCTGCGAGCGGACGGCCGCGTCGAGCGCCGGGTGGCGGTAGCCGTGGATCGCGCACCACCACGAGGACATGCCGTCGACGAGCTCGCGCCCGTCGGCGAGCTTCAGGCGCACGCCGTCCGCGCTCGCGACCGGCAGCGGCGCGAGGGCGGGCGGCAGCGCTCCGTAGGGATGCCACACGCGCTCACGGTCGAGCGCGAGAAGCTGGCCCCAGTCCGTCAGGCTCTAGTCCTCGTAGAGGGTGAAGTCGCGCTTGCGCGCGCCGCACACCGGGCAGAACCAGGTGTCGGGGATCTCATCGAACGGCGTCCCCGCCGGGATGCCCCCATCGGGGTCACCTTCCTCGGGGTCGTAGATGTAGCCGCATGACTCGCAGATCCATCGTGCGAGCGTCTCGGTGGCACTCATGCCCTGTGACTCTCCTTGCTCTTGCTCATGCGCGACAGACTACCGCCCGGTAGGGTCAGCCGATGCCCGCCGACGAGAACAACACGCTCCGGGAGCCCGGCCAGAACTACAACCCCGGCGAGCCGGTCACGCCGCGCCAGGCCGCATCGGTGATCGTGCTCCGCGGCGGCGCCGAGAGCCTTGAGGTCCTGCTCGTGCAGCGCACTCCGAAAGCGCGCTTCATGGGCGGCGTGTGGGTGTTCCCCGGCGGCGCCGTCGACGCGCAGGAGGGGGCCGGCGACAGCGCCCACCGCGCGGCGGCGATCCGCGAGCTGCGGGAGGAGGCGGCGATCACCGTCGAGGATCCCGCGGGCCTCGTCAAGTTCTCGCGCTGGATCACACCGAAGGAGGTCCAGATCCGTTTCGACACCCATTTCTTCCTGGCCGAGATGCCCGACGGGCAGGTCCCGCAGATCGACGGCGAGGAGTGCGTGGACCTCGGCTGGTTCACGCCCGAGCAGGCGCTGGAGGCACACACCGAGGAGCGGCTCGCGCTCGTCTTCCCGACGATCAAGCACCTCGAGCAGCTGCGCGAGTTCGCATCCGTCTCAGCGCTGCTGGACTACGCCACGGGCCGCGAGGTGCTGCCGATCGAGCCGCACGTGGTGGTCGAGGGCGAGGTGGCCCGGATCCTGCTCCCCGGCGAGCCGGGCTACGAGGACGCCTAGGGCTGCTGCTGTTGCTGGGCCGCGATCACGTGCGTGACCGCGTTGATCAGGGCCAGGTGCGTGAACGCCTGCGGGTAGTTGCCGAGGTGGCGCCCGGAGGACGCCTCGAGCTCCTCGGCGTAGAGCTCGAGCGGCGATGAGTAGGAGAGCAGGCGCTCGCAGAGGTGCTCGGCGTCGCGGTGCTCGCCGATCTCCGACAGCGCGGAGACGAGCCAGAACGAGCAGATCAGAAACGTGCCCTCCTCGCCGTCGAGCCCGTCGTCGGTCTCATCCGTGCGGTAGCGCATCACGAGCCCGCCCTCGGTCAGCTCGTCGCGGATAGCGGTGACGGTCGCGCGCACGCGCTCGTCGTGGGGCGGCAGGAAGCGCATCAGCGGGACCAGGAGGTTGGAGGCGTCGAGCGCGTCGGTGTCGTAGTGCTGGCGGAAGACGCCGCGGTTGTCGACGCCGCGGGTGAGGATGTCCTCGCGGATTTCGTCCGCGATGGTCTGCCACCTGACGACGTGCTCGGTGTGGCCGCGCCTTTCTGCAAGGCGCGCCCCGCGGTCCATCGCCACCCAGCACATCAGCTTCGAGGAGACGTAGTGGCGCGGCTCTCCGCGTGCCTCCCAGATGCCCTGGTCGGGCTCGCGCCACGCCTTCGCGGCGCATTCGACCTGGTCGGTGAGCACGGGCCACAGCCGCTCGGGAATGTGGTCGCGCTTCTTGGAGTGCAGGTACACGGAGTCGAGCACGGCGCCGAACACGTCGTTCTGGCGCTGGTCGTAGGCTCCGTTGCCGATCCTCACGGGCCGGGCGCCCTCGTAGCCCTTGAGGTGGTCGAGCGTCGTCTCCTGCAGCTCCTTCTGGCCGCGGATGCCGTACATGATCTGCAGCGAGCCGTCGTCGTTTCGCTCCATGTCGGCGACGTACTGGATGAAGTCGTCGGCCTCCCAGTTCAGCCCGAGCGCGTGGAGCGCCCACAACGTGAATGACGCGTCCCGCATCCAGCAGAAGCGGTAGTCCCAGTTGCGTTCCCCGCGCGGCGTCTCCGGCAGCGAGGTCGTCGGCGCCGCGACGAGCGCGCCGGTCGGCATGAACGTCAGGCCCTTCAGCACCAGCGCGGAGCGCTGCAGGTGAAAACGCCAGGGATGGTCGGGGTAGGTGCCGTCGGCGAGCCACGAGCGCCAGAAGTGGTTGGTGCGCGCCATGTGGCCTTTGGCCTGCTGCACGTTGTGGGGGCCGCCGAGGCCCTCGGTCCAGGACAGGGCGCAGAAGCACTTCTCCCCCTCGACCATCGTGTGCCGGCCGTGGACGCGATTGCCCTCGATGCCCATGCGGATGTCACTGAACAGGCGGAACGTGGTGACGTCGTCGGTTGCGTCCATCATGCAGACGCCGTCCTCCCCGGTCTCCACGACGCTCCAGCGCGCGGGCGCCCTGCCGTAGTCGAGCATCGGCTCGCAGACGGTCTCGACCTGCACCTGGCCCTGGATGCATTCGACGAGGCGGACCAGCAGATGGTCGGCGTCGTAGTCGGTCGGCGGCCTGGTGTGGCTCGAGCCGTGCTTGTTGTCGTGCCACGGCCCGATCGTGAGCGCGTCGACGACGCGCAGCCAGCCCTGCGGGGTCATCCACGTCGTCTCGATCACGTTCGTGCCCGGGATGTAGCGCCGCCCCGCGGGAACGTAGACCCCGTAGGGGCCCACGCGCCAGGTGCCGGCGCCGCGGTCGAGCAGCGCGCCGAACACGGACGGGGAGTCGAAGTAGGGCAGGCACATCCACTCGATCGAGCCGTCGGAGGCGATGAGCGCTCCGGTGTGGCAGTCCGAGAGGAATCCGTAGTCGGCGATCGGCGGGAACGGGGAGTCGCGGCTCGATGCCGCCGAGCCGTTGTTCGACGGCGTCGCCCATCCCGCTGTCGCGGCCGTCAGGCGGTCGAATCCCCCCACCCCTACCAGGCCCCCAGATCGAAGTGCAGGCGCTCCACGCCGTCCGGCAGCGCGCCCTCCCGCTCCAGCTTGTCCAGGTGCGCGGCGAGCGTGACCGACGCCGCCGGGCGCAGCTGCGCGGGGACGTCCGGCCACGCGGCGTCGAGCAGCTCATCGGTCGTCCGCTTGCCCTGCGCGAGCGCCTCGCGCAGCGCCCTCTCGCGGGCCTGCCGGTGGGCGATGTACTCGCTCAGCTTCGCGTGAGGGTCCCAGACGGCGGGCCCGTGGCCGGGGCAGATGACCGAGAAGTCATCGCGCGCCAGCAGCCGCGAGAGCGCGTCCATGTAGCTGGGCAGCGCTCCGGGGTAGGGGGCGACGAACACGCTGCCCTCTCCGAGCACGGCGTCGCCGCTGAAGCAAGCGCCCATGCCGACGAGGGAGAAGTGGTCGACCGCGTGGCCGGGTGTCGCGATCGCCTGCAGCGGGCCGAACGCAGCGCCGTCGGTGAGCGTCACGTCGACATCGCCGGAGCCGGCCGCGAGAGGAGCCGGATGATGGCTCAGGAGCTGCTGCGCGCCTTCGTCGTGGTCGTGGTGGCGATGCGTCAGGGCAACACCCCCCAGTCCCCCGCGTTCGTCTATCGCCGTCAGGATGCGCACGAGGTGCTCATCGAGCAGCGGGCCCGGGTCTATTACCCATGCAGGACCGCGCCCGATCACCCAGGTGTTGGTGCCCGACAGCGTGAGCGGCCCCGGGTTCTCGGCCCTGAGCCGCAGGATGTCCTGGCGCGCCAGACGCTCGGTCTCGTCCCCCTGCGGGCCTGGCGGTGCGCTCACGGGCGCGACGTTAGCAATCGCCGCGCCCGTTGCTCGGCTGCGCTCCTAGCGTGAACGGGAGGACGAGCGCGAGCGCTTGCCCTGTCCCTGGCCGCCGCGCTCGCTGCGGGGAGCGCCGGAGCGGCCCGCGGGGCGTGCGCCCTGGCGCGGGCGCGACTCGTTGGACGGCCGCGGGCGCGATCCGCCGTTGCGGCCCGAGCCACCGGTCTTTGAGCTCATGCCGGCCAGCTCGAGCTCGCGGTCGAGTCCGAGCCCGCGGATCATGCCCGCGAGTTCGGCGCTCTGATCGCGCGCGACGAGCGTCACGCCGACGCCGCTCGCTCCGGCTCGGGCGGTGCGCCCGATTCGGTGAACGTAGTCGTCGCGTGTTGCCGGGATGTCGTAGTTGATGACGTGCGTGATGCCCGCCACGTCGATTCCGCGCGCCGCGACGTCGGTCGCCACGAGCGTGTCGACGACGCCGGCCTCGAAGTTCGCGAGTGCGCGCTCGCGCTGGCCCTGCGACTTGTCGCCGTGCATCGCGACGGCTTTGACGCTGCTGTTGGCCAGGCGCTTGACGAGGCGGTCGGCTCCGCGCTTGGTGCGGACGAACACGAGTGTCAGCCCGCGCTCGGCCTTGGTCAGCTCGGTGACGAGGTGGTCGACCTTGCCGTCGTGCGAGACGCTGACGAAGCGGTGTTCGACGTCGCCCTTGCGCTCGGCCGGGTGGGCGTGCTCGTGACGGCGAGGGCTCGTGGTGTAGGCCTTGGCGATCCGCCCGACCTCTCCCTCGAGTGTCGCCGAGAAGAGCAGCGTCTGGCGGTTCTCGTCGGTCATCTTCACGATCCTGTCGACGACGGGCTTGAAGCCCATGTCGAGCATCCGGTCCGCCTCGTCCAGGACGAGGATCCGCACGCGGCGCAGCGAGACGTCGCCGCGGTCGATCAGGTCGAGCAGCCGGCCGGGTGTAGCGACCAGGATGTGCGCGCGGCCCGCGAGGCGGGCCTGCTTGACGATCCCGGCACCGCCGTAGACGGCGGCGATCGACAGCGCCCTGGCGTGGGCGATCGGCCGCAGCTCCTCGACGATCTGGAGCGCGAGCTCCCGTGTCGGCGCGAGGATCAGCGCTGACGGGCGCGGGTCGCTGTCCCGCATGCGGGACACGAGGGGAACGCCGAAGGCGAGTGTCTTGCCGGACCCCGTCGGTGACTGCGCGAGCACGTCGTGCCCGTCGAGGATGTCCGGGATGACCATGCTCTGAACGGCAAAGGGCTTCTCTATGCCCATGCTCGCGAGCTCGGTCACGACGGCCTCGGACACGCCGAGGTCGGCGAATGATGCATGCTTCATGTGGTGCTCCTTCTGGCGGCCCGATGGCCACCGCTGCGGATGGAGATTCGACTGACCCCATCCGCGCTCGGAGCGCCAACAAAGACAAAGAACCTCACGGACGACTTCGCCGCCCGTGTTTCAGACGGTAGCAGCACGCGCACTGCCCGCCCGGGCGCGCGCGGGCAGCACCACCGGCTCCCCTGACTAGGAGAGCGAGGCCATGACGTGCTTGATGACCGTGTAGTCCTCGACCGAGTAGACGCTGAGGTCCTTGCCGTAGCCGGACTCCTTGAACCCGCCGTGCGGCATCTCCGAGACGAGCGGGATGTGGTCGTTGATCCACACGCAGCCGAACCGCAGCGCCTTTGACACACGCAGCGCACGTCCGACGTCGCGGGTCCAGACGGAGGAGGCCAGGCCGTAGCGGGTCGCGTTCGCCCATGCGATCGCCTGCTCCTCGTCGCTGAAGCGCTGGACGGTGATGACGGGCCCGAAGATCTCCTTCTGGATCATCTCGTCGTCCTGCTGCAGCCCGGCGACGACAGTCGGCTCGACGAAGAACCCGGGCCGGTCGGCGGCGACGCCGCCGGTGACGATCTCCGAGTGGCCCGGTTTGCGCTCCAGGAAGCCGGTCACTCGCTCGCGCTGTTTGGCCGAGTTGACGGGCCCGAGCGTCGTGTCCGGCGAGAGCGTGTCGCCGATCACCAGGCCCTGCGCCTGCTCCGCCAGGCCCGCGACCACGTCGTCGTAGACGTTGCCGGCGGCGAGCACGCGCGTCGCCGCCGTGCAGTCCTGGCCGGCGTTGTAGTAGCCGGTGCCGGCGATCGTTTCCAGCGCGCTCTCGAGGCTGACGTCGTCGAACACGATCACGGGGGCCTTGCCGCCCAGCTCCAGGTGGACCCGCTTGAGCGTGTCGGCGGCGGTCCTGGCGAAGTGCTTGCCGGTGTCCACCGACCCCGTCAGGCCGATCATGTCGACCTCAGGGTGGGAGATGAGGGCCTGGCCCGTGGGGTTGCCCGGGCCCATCACGATGTTCAGGACGCCCTTCGGCAGGATCTCCGCGGCGAGTTCGGCGAACTTGATCGTGGTGACGGGCGTCGTCTCCGCCGGCTTGAGCACGATCGTGTTGCCGGCGGCGAGCGCCGGGCCGATTTTCCAGACCGCCATCATCAGCGGGTAGTTCCACGGCGTGACCTGCCCGATCACGCCGATCGCCTCGCGGCGGATCATCGACGTGTAGCCCTCCATGTACTCGCCTGTGGCCCTGCCCTCGAGCGTGCGTGCGGCGCCCGCGAAGAAGCGCAGGTTGTCGGCCATCACCGGTATTTCGTCGTTGGTGGCCGCTTCGATCGGCTTGCCGGCGTTCAGCGCCTCCAGGCGCGCGATCTCGTTTCCGTGCTCCTCGATCAGGTCGGCGAGCGCGAGCAGCGCCGTCGAGCGCTGAGCGGGCGTCGCGTTCGACCAGCCGTCGAATGCGCGGCGCGCGGCCATCACGGCGCGGTCGACTTCCTCGGGCGTGGAGATCGGCGCGCGCGCCATCTCCTCACCGGTCGCGGGGTTCAGAACGGGTTCGGTCTCGCCCTGGGGCGCGACGCTCTCGCCGTCGATGAAGTTCCTGAGCGTGTCGGTGGTCGTGGCCATCGCGAATCTCCTCGTGGGGTTTGTGGTCGTTTGCCGGCCGTGCCGGGCTACTGCGGTCCTCTCCTGTCAGCTCGCGGCTGCTCCGATTCCGAGCGCCTCGGCGACGGCGGGGTGGGTGATCTCGCCCCTGTCGACGTTCATACCCGCCTTCAGGCTCGCGTTGCGCTCGAGCGCCTCGTCGATCCCGCGGTCGGCGAGCTCGATCACATACGGCAGCGTCGCGTTCGTGAGCGCGTACGTCGAGGTGATCGGGACCGCGCCCGGCATGTTCGCAACGCAGTAGTGGGTGATGCCGTCCACCTCGAACGTCGGGTCCGAGTGCGTGGTCGGCCGCGAGGTCTCAAAGCATCCGCCCTGGTCGATCGACACGTCGACGAGCACGGCTTCGGGCTTCATCAGTTTCAGCTGCTCGCGCGAGACGACGTGCGGCGCCCTGCCGCCGTGGATCAGGACCGCGCCGATCACGAGGTCGGCCTGCGGGAGCATCTCCTCGATCGCGAGCGTCGAGGAGTAGACGGTCGAGGCGCGCCCCGCGAATGCGACTTCGAGCTCGCGCAGCCGGTCGATCGAGCGGTCGAACACGAACACGTCGGCCTGCATCCCGATCGCGATGAACGCGGCGTTCATGCCGACGACGCCGCCGCCGATCACGAGCACCGTCGCAGCGGCGACTCCGGGCACGCCGCCGAGCAGGATGCCGCGTCCGCCGAGCGGCTTCTCGAGCATGAACGCCCCCGCCTGGGTTGCGATCTTGCCCGCGACCTCGCTCATCGGCGCGAGCAGCGGCAGACGGCCCTCGTCATCGACGACCGTCTCGTATGCGATGCAGCGCGCGCCGGAGGCCATCAGCCCCTTGGCGAGGTCCGGCTCGGCCGCGAGGTGCAGGTAGGTGAACAGGGTCTGTCCCTCGCGCAGCAGCTCGACCTCGACGGCCTGGGGCTCCTTGACCTTCAGCACGAGCTCGGACTGCGCGAAGACGGCCGCGGCGTCGGGGACTATGCGCGCGCCCTGCGCCTGGAACTGCGCGTCGCTCATCGCGCTCCCGTCGCCGGCGCCGGCCTGCACGAGGACCTCGTGCCCGCGCGCCGCGAGCTCGCGGACGCCCGCAGGGGTTATCGCCACGCGGTACTCGTCGGTCTTGATCTCCGTCGGAATCCCGATCCTCATCCGCTCCCTGCTCCTTCCGCCGGCACCCGGCCGTGTTTGCGCCCGGGCCGGGCGCGTTGATTAGAGAATATGTTCATCGGGCGATCTCGCGCCCGCGCAGCGCGAGCCAGAACTCGATGCGGTCCCTGGCACTCCCGAGGTCGCGCCCGGTCAGCTCTTCCACGCGCCGCATCCGGTAGCGCAGCGTGTGGCGGTGGCAGTAGAGGGCGGCGGCCGCCCTCTCCCAGTGCCCGTTGTGCTCGATGAAGACGTCGAGGGAGCGCACCAGCTCGTCGCCGTAGTCGCCCTCGCCCTGCTCGATCGGGCCGAGCACGCTGCGGCAGTAGGAGCTGAGCGCGTCGTCGTCCTGTAGGGACAGCAGCAGCTGGAAGGAGCCGAGGTCCTCGTAGGTCGCGACGTCGGGGCCGTCGCCGTTGCGCATGCGCGCCGCCTCGAGCGCGCAGCGCGCCTCGTGAAAGGCCATCCGCAGCGCATGCGTCGGCGCCGGGCGGCTGACCGCGGCGGGCACCGAGCCGAAGCGCGAGGCGAGCTCGCTGCGGATCCTGCGCGCGAGGTCGAGCTCGCCGACTTCGCCGGATGCGATCACGACGCACAGCAGCGGTCCGCGAACCGCGACGAGGCTGGGGATGCCGGCGCTCTGCAGGATCCGTTCGACGGGGGCAGCGAGCGCGCTCGGGTCCTGCGGGCGGAACGCGAGGACGGCGATCCGCTCGCCGATCCCGAACGGCCGCAGGCGCGTCTGCACGTCCTCCGGGTAGAGATGCCCGGAGAGGACCTCGGCGAGGACGTCGCCGATCATGTTGCGCTGAAGCAGTTCGTAGCGTTCCTCCAGCCGCTGCGCGAAGGCACGCTCGGTGATCGCGATGAACGGCAGCTCATACGGGACCTCGAACAGCGGGAAGCCACGGGCCTTCGCCGCGTTCAGCAGGGCAGCCGGGATCCGTTTGTGGGCGAACCCCGTCCCGAACCCGAGCGCGGCGATCCGGTGACCGGACAGCCGCTCGATGTACTCGCGCTGCGCCCTCGCGCCCTCGAGCTGCATGCCCGTGGTGAGCAGCAGCTCACCGCCTTTCAGCCAGGGCGTGGGGTCCTCGAGCTCGGTGCTGTGCACCCAGCTGACGTGCGTATCGGCGGACTCCTGGCCTGAGAGCAGTGTCAGCCCAAGCTCGCCGATCAGGCTGGCGACAGTGAGCTCCAACTCTCAATCCGCTCCGAGGCCTCGGTGAGCACGGGGCGGAGGATCGCCTCGATCTCCTCGAACTGCTCCTCCCCTGCGATGAGCGGCGGCGAGAGCTGGATGATCGGGTCGCCACGATCGTCTGTCCGGCAGATGAGGCCGCGCCTGAAGAGCTCGCCCGAGAGGAAGCCGCGCAGCAGCTCCTCGGCCTCGTGGGAGTTGAAGGTCTCCTTCGTCTCCTTGTCCTTGACCAGCTCGATCGCGTGGAAGTACCCGGCGCCGCGAACGTCGCCGACGATCGGCAGGTCGCGGAGGCTGTCCAGCATCTCGCGGAAGCGAACCTCGTTCTCGAGCACGTGCCCGCACAGGTCCTCCCGCTCCATGATGTCCATGTTCGCGCTGGCGACCGCGCACGCGACCGGGTGCCCGCCGAACGTGAAGCCGTGATTGAAGAGCTCCTTGCCGTGCAGGAAGGGCTCGGCGATGTGGTCGCCCGCGATGACGGCGCCGAGCGGCGCGTACGCCGAGCTGATGCCCTTGGCCGTGGTGATGATGTCCGGCTGATAGCCGAAGCGCTCACACCCGAAGTAGTACCCGAGGCGGCCCCAGGAGCAGATCACCTCGTCGGAGATCAGCAGCACTCCGTGGCGGTCGCAGATCTCGCGCACGCGCTGGAAGTAGCCCTCGGGCGGCACGAAGCAGCCGCCGCCGTTCTGGACGGGCTCGAGAATCACCGCGGCGACCGTCTCGGGCCCGGCGAACTCGATCGCCTCCTCGATCGCGTCGGCGGCCCACAGCGGCTCGTGGTCTTCGGGCAGCCGGTAGGAGTTCGTGTTCGGCACGTGGATGCCACCCGGCGTGAGCGGCTCGAAGGGCTGGCGCAGCGGCTGCAGGCCCGTCGCGGTGAGCGCGCCCATCGTGACGCCGTGGTAGGCGAGCTTGCGGGAGATGATCTTGTGGCGCAGCGGCTGGCCCATCGCCTTGTGGTAGGCCTTCGTGAGCTTCCAGGCCGACTCGACCGACTCCGATCCGCCGGAGGTGAAGAAGACGCGGTTCAGGTTCCCGGGCGCGTAGCCGGCGATCCTCGTCGCGAGCTCTATCGCGCGAGGGTGCGCGTAGCTCCAGTTCGTGTAGAACGCGAGCTCGTCGGACTGCGCGGCGGCGGCTTCTCCGAGCTCCTTGCGGCCGTAGCCGATGTTCACGCAGAAGAGGGCGGAGAGGCCGTCCAGGTAGCGCTTGCCGTGTTCGTCGTAGACGTAGCAGCCCTCGCCGCGGACGATGACCGGCACGTCGGCGTCGGCGTATGTGCCCATCCGCGTGAAGTGCATCCAGAGATGCCGCTTCGCCTGCTCTTGGAGATCACTGGACATTGGGGACAACGGTACTCCACCCGGTGTGCGCGGCTCAAGCCACCGCGAGTTCAAGATGCCCTGTGTCGATTGTACCGAATGTATAGTCGCGGCGCGCTGATTTGGGACTTGCGCCACTTGCGCGGAGACCCGTCCTCGCCATAGGTTCCGCCAACTATCACGCGCATGGCGTAACTTTCGCCACTAGCGCAGCCGTATTCGCCCCGCCGACGAGAGGAGCAGCAGATGGCGACCGAGAGTCAAGTCCCGCCGGGAGGCACCTCAGCCCACCCGGGAGTGATGGACAAGGGACTGAAGAAGGGGGCCGTCAGCTACGTCTCCAACATCGTCATCGGAGTCGCGT
>Ga0075029_100002226_pt1 | contig 11033 bp, 11 predicted proteins | sample LitLauG_LLR_2013_FD_71391 | JGI IMG/M metagenome (GOLD analysis project Ga0075029, IMG submission 71391) | Freshwater sediment microbial communities from North America - Little Laurel Run_MetaG_LLR_2013 | ecosystem: Environmental > Aquatic > Freshwater > Creek > Sediment | place: USA...
GTATTGGAATGCAGTCCCTCGCCACGAGCCTAACCAAATCCGGCGGGCTCGGGATTGCGTCGATGATCGTGAAACATCTTACTAATAATGATCAGATCCCCAAATCGGCGGAAAAAACGGCAGAGGGTGGACCAGGGGCGGGTAATCTGGATGCCCCCAAAGGCCGATGAAACCTAGGTTTATGAATAACTTACGGCCAGTAACTATGACTTCGGTGCATCGACTAAAGTTTTGGGCCAAATATGCCGATGAACTTTCACCACTAACTGCGAGGTTTTGCTTATGAGAATCGACCTTAATTCATCGGTTCCCCAGAGGGTAGCAGCAGAAAAGTCAGCCAAGTCCCCCGCACCGGCGGGCATGGCGGACTCGGCAAAAGAGCCGGACAGCGCGTATTCACAGGACACGGTTCGCCTTACGGGTCTCGCGTCCCAAGCGATGTCGATGCCGGAGGTGCGGCAGGATCTTGTTGCTCGACTACGGCAGTCGGTTCAGAGCGGGCAGTACTCCGTTGACGCACAGAAGGTAGCGGAAGCTATGTTACAGCACGCAGCCCGGTAACTGTCTGCGCGCACATACTGGCCGAAGAGTGCGGTCGTCCCAGCACGGACGGATGTACCGGTTCAAAGAGACGAAAGCTAAGAGAGATGTTGAATATTCATGCGCGAACTCAATCCAGGACGGGAATCAGGGCAAGCCGACTTCGTGTCCAGGCTGGGTAAATTGACTCGCGAGATCACCGGTGCAACTTCCGCCCTGGAACACAATAATCTGAATGAATTCCTGCGCTGTCTAGCGAATCAAGAAGCGATTGCGGCTGGTATTGACGCGGATTTGAAGTCCGTCCTCTCCGCCGGCGGAACTGCTCGACCGGGCAGTGGCGGAAGGTCCAAAGCAGAAAAGAACCTTCATAGCGCATGTGTTCGGCTGGCACACGCCAATCGTGTTTTTGCCGCGGTCGTCAAACGGTCGATGCGTTCCACAAGTCTGCTTGCCGCCTTGTATCAAAGCTCTGCCGGTACATACGGGAGAACCTCCGGTCAGCAACTGCCGGAGCGTCGAACCATATCATGCGAGGTCTAGCACCATGCCCGGTTTAACATCCTCGATCTTGATGGCGACGCAATCCTTGTTGGCGGATCAAGGAGCCCTGGCCACTACAACCAACAACATCTCCAATGCAAATACTCCCGGCTACACACGGGAAGTTGCCATTCTCAACGAAGCGCCTCCGAGCATAGAAGGTAGTCTTGTGTATGGCAACGGAGTAACGCTCGACAAAATCCAGAGTGTGCGAGACCAGTTGCTGGATCTTCGCATTTCGGAAGAGACCCAGCAACAGGGCAGCGCGCAATCACAGCTCAGCGCGATGCAACAGGTACAAGCACTCTTCTCCGATTCCACACAGGGCATTGGGGCGGACCTGACCGCATTCTTCAATAGCATCAGCCAGCTCTCCACCAATCCGACGAGCGTTCCGCAACGTCAATCGGTACTGACGGCTGCCCAGAATCTTGTGAGCTCTTTCCAGCAGACCGAGTCCAACCTGAACACGATCCAGTCCGACCTCAATCAGTCGGTTTCGGACACAGTGAGTCAGATCAATAGCCTCACGCAGCAGATTGCACAGCTGAACGCTCAGGTAGGGCAGTTACAGAGTCTGGGGAAAGATCCCGGAGTGCTCGCCGATCAAGAAAATCAGCTAGTGCAGCAACTGTCGCAGCTAACCGACGTTTCCGTCATACAGACCGAACACGGTGAGACGATTACCACCAGCGGCGGAACAGCCTTGGTCGTTGGCGGTCAGAGCTTCAGCCTGCAGGTTGCGCCTAACGCTTCGGGGATGGAGCATATCTTTGCCCAAGGGCAGGACATAACGGCCTCGATCCAGAATGGGCAGTTGGGCGGCACACTGCAGATCCGGGATACGGTTATACCTGGAATCCTCAATCAGATCGACACACTCGCCGGCCAGTTTGCGACGAGCTTCAACACCGCGCACGAAGCGGGATTCGATCTCTCGGGGAATCCGGGAGCGGCTTTCTTCTCCGTAACGGCGGGAACTGGAGCGGCATCCAGCTTGCGCGTTGCCATCACCGACCCGAATGCAATCGCCGCGAGTTCCGACGGCTCCGCCGGCAGCAACGGAAACATTGCCCAGTTGATGGCAGTGCAGACGCAGGCATTGCCGTCCGGCGCTAATCCTCTCGATAGTTATGCCAACGTTGTGTCTTTGACGGGCAATGTAACTGCTCAGGCCCAGGCTGAGGTGAGCGCGAGCACGGCCAGCCTCAACCAGCTCAACGACCAGCGGGGTTCGATCTCGGGCGTGTCGATTGACCAAGAATCCGCAAATCTAATCACCTACCAGCGCGCATTTGAGGCTGCAGCCCGCGTGGTGACGACGGTCGACCAACTGACTCAGACCATAATCGGAATGGGAGCCTCGGCACCGACGGTGTATTAAACTTATGCGCATAAATCCAAACATCACCTCCGATATACTCAACGCAATCTCTCAGGCGGAGTTGCAACAGCAAAAGGCAGTTCAGGAGGTCGCGACCGGCAAGCGCGTCAACGTGCCCTCCGATGATCCAGCGGCGGCGGCCGAAATGGTTCAAAATCTGGCGCTCAGCAGCCAGACAGATCAATATCTACAAAACACCTCTTCGGTAGAAGGGCTTCTGCAGACCGCCGACTCAGCGCTCAGCTCAGTAGTAACGTCTCTAAACCAGGCGATCGGACTGGGCGTACAGGGATCGACTGGCACACTCTCGTCATCGAATCGGCAGGCGATCGTAGAGCAGTTGCAGGGGGTTTTCGCCCAGGTAGTCCAGCTGGCCAATTCTTCCTATGAAGGCAGCTATATATTTGGCGGAACTGCGACCACAGCGCCACCCTACGCTCCTGACCCCACTCAGACTGACGGAGTTACTTACAATGGAAACACTGGTGTGAACAGTGTCGACATCGCAAATGGCAGGAGTATTCAAATCAATGTTCCAGGCAGCCAGATCTTTCAAGCGGCCGGCGGAGACGTGATGGGATCACTCCAACAACTGATAACGGCACTGCAGAGCGGTAATACTACGGCGAGCGGTACCGCCACTACGCAGCTTAGAACTGCTATGGACTCGCTTTCACAGCAGCGAGTGTTTTATGGCAACGCGATTAACCAGCTGACTTCCAACCAGTCGTTCCTGCAACAGGAGAAGGTTAATCTCCAAACCCAGCAGAATGACTTGGTCGGCATTGATCCAGCGCAGGCAGCCACCGACCTTTCCCAGGCGGAAATGGCATACAACTCCGGCCTAGCCGCAGCCGCCAAGGTTCTGCCGCCGAGTCTGATGGACTATCTGAAGTAGCGTCCGGCGAGCTACACCCGCCATCCCCTTGCGCTGTCGCAACGATAAATGGAAGCTTGCCGGCGAGCGGATGAACGCCTTTGTTCCAGAGAGTGGCAAATACCGGGTTCAGCGCGCGGAGCGGCGTGCTTTAAGGTCTAAGCCGTCCAGTTCGTGTGCTGGAGCTCATCCGAAGGGGTGGTACTAACTTTGGATGATGATTGCTGGGGCAAGATGGCAGCCGAGTCTGCCGGCGCTGACTGGTTTGAATCCACTTGTTGCCAAGCGGTGCGAACGTCAAGCAGAAGTTCAATCTGCCGGTCCAGTATCTCCGGACTGCTTTTCACTTGAGCTTCCATAACCTTGGCACGTACCGCTGAGTAGAAGCTTGAAAGGTTGCGAGCTGCCTCGGCTCCACTCTCCATGTCCAAAGAGCCTTCCAGTTGCTGCAGAACCAGCAAGGCATGCTTCAACTCAGCAGAGCGTTTTTCTATGTCGCGCACCTGCATCGCCTCGATTGCCCGCTTGAGGTCGAGCACTAGAACGTCGTACAGGATGATAACCAAACCGACCGCCGATGCATTCTCCACGGCCGCCCTACGATACGAGAGTTCTGTGGTCTTCCAATTCATGGCTTGTTGGTCGTCTGGTTAAGGCCAAGTTCCGCCTGTACCTGGCTGATCTGGGTCGAAAGCTGTTGCATCAGGATGTCTGCTTGCGTGTATTCGTTGGTCAGGACGGTTTGTTGGTTTGAGATGTACAGCTCAAAGTTGTTGATCTGATTCGTAAGATCGGTTTGCTCGTTGTTGATGCTATTGAGTTCAACCGTAAAGGCGCCTTGGGCAGGGTCGGTCAGGGTATTTAGCTGGGTGTTAAGCGACGCGGCGAAGCCATTGGAGGCGGTTCCCTGCAGGAAGTTTTGCACGGCGCTGAAATTGTTCTGAATGGCACTGGTCAGCTGGGAACTGTCCAGGCTAAGAGTGCCATCGTTGTTCATCGTTATTCCGAGATCAGCCAGCGTAGAGACGGCAGTGCCTGTGGTCGAGTAGCTCATTGCCTGGAGCAGATCGCCCTGCAGCATTCGAACTGTACTGTCGCCAGCCAGCGGCCCCGCGGCCTGACTGGTTGGGTCCACGGCGAATTGAGCATTCACCTGCCCGATGACGGTGTTGTACGCACCCACAAAGTTGCTGATAGCCGAAGAAATCTGATTTGCATCCGGCGAAATCGACAGATTTACTTCCGTGCCAGGCGCGGCTCCGAGAAGATTTAGAGTCAGGCCGGTGACGGCCCCGGTCACGGTGTTGGACGCGCTGCTGATCGGGATCCCGTCCACCGTGAGCGAAGCGTCCTGACCAGTATTTGCACGAGTGAATCCCAGCCCGGACACGTTGGTGAGGGTGAAGTCATTTGCGCTGCCCGAACTGTTGCTTACGATGGCAAGACGTGCGCCCGAAGAATCGTTGACCACGCTGGCGGTGACTCCAAGATTCTGTGAATTAATGGAACTAGCCAGCTCATCGAGAGTATTGACGCCACTTCCGATCGTGATGGTGGTTGGCGCCCCAGACCCTAGTTGAAGAGTAAATCCGCCTGCGGGCAATGGGGTACTGCTGGAAGCGACGGGGGCAGAATACCAAGAGCCTGTGGTGGCAAGATTGTTGACTACGACTACGTGGGTACCTGCCACGGTCCCCGGGCTCGCCGACGCTGTGACCAAGCCGGTATTCGAAGAGGTTACGCCCATAGACGTGAGTGCGCCAACCGGGTCCGAAAGGGTGCTAAGGGCATCCGAGAGCGAAGTCAGCGAGCTGACGATCTGATTGATGGTGGAGGTTTGGTTCTGGAGATCCTGCTGCTGCGACTGCCACACCTGCTCTGGAGCGCGAAGAGCAGTAATTGCGGCGTTCACCGCCTGGGATACATTAATGCCGGATGAAGATGAACCCAGAGCGGACAATAACGAGCTGATATCTACGTTGCTGGTACTCATCTTTACTAGTTCCTTAGGTCCAGCCAGCCGGTAAGGTTAAAAGGTGGTGAGAACGGGATCGTCTCACCACCTCTTTTGTCGACTATTGGAGCAATTTCAGTACCGTCTGCTGCATCTGGTTCGACTGCTGTAAGGCAGCGATACCGGTCTGCTGCAGGATGCTGAACTTAGACAGGTTGGCGGTCACCATTCCGATGTCAGCGGACATGATCCCGCTCTCAGCGTTGGTGAGGTTCTGCACCTGGTTGGTCATGACGCCGCTGGCAGACTGGAGCCGGTTGATGGCGGCGCCCAAGTTGCCGCGGTCGTTGGCGACCGTGGCGATGGCAGCGTTGATGGAGGTAAGAGCAGCCTGAGCGTTGTTAGCCGTGGTCAGATCGCTCGTCGCGCCACCCGCGAAGGTTCCGCCGTTCAGGAAGGCGTTCGCTGCGTTGCTCGAGGTGGAGACGATGGTTCCGCCGCCGGCGATCAACGCGTTCCCAGCTGCAGTCGCCGAGAAAGTAACGGTATCGCCCGCGACTGACGCGGTGGCGTCAGCGTTGGCAACCGTTGGCGAGCCGTAGACGGTTCCCGCTCCGGGTCCGCCGTTTACAGCAGCTGCCAGGTTCGAAATCGAGGCGGCGAGGTTCTGCGCGGCAGTACCGCCGCTGCCGATCAGGATCTGATTGGCTACCTGAGGACCGGTGGAGAGAGCGGTTTTGAACGTGTAGGTCGTGCCGCCGACTACTACGGTGTCGTTATTTGCCGGCACGGCGCTGAAGGCCAGCGTCGCAGTAGCGTTTCCGCCCAGAAGACCTGCAGCCGAAACGGCGCTGGTGGAAGCGCTGATGGGGCTGTTGGTAACGGAGTCGCTCAGGAAGATGGAGAGAGAACTGTTGAACACCGGTGTGCCGTTGTAGTTGGTGTTCGAACCGATCTGAGTGATTTCCGCCTGGATCTGCTGATACTCAGCGTCCAGAGACGAACGCTGCGAGTTGGACACGGTGCCGGTAGCGGCTTCCGTCGCCAGGGTAACAGCGCGGTTCAGCAAGTTGGTGATCTGCGACAGCGCGCCGTCGGCAACTTGGAGTGAACCAACGCCGTCCGTCGCGTTACGCGCAGACTGGGTGAGTGCGGTGATGTTGGCTTGCAAGCCATTCGCGATGGCCAAGCCGGCGGCGTCATCGGCACCAGAGTTAATCCGTGACCCGGTGGACAGCTGCTGCAGTGTCTGGCTCAGAGACGCCGATGTGGAGTTCAAGGCGTTCTCTGCCATCAGGGACGGAATGTTGTTCAGGATGCTAAGTGACATTTTCTAATTCTCCTTAGTTTGTTCCGCCTGCCGACAGTCGCGGCCGTTTCTAGCGTTGCTCAAGGTTGAGTGCCCGCCATTTCGAGCAGGTGGTTTAGTTGTGACCGGACTACTTATCGGCACTTGCGGCTTGATCTTCAGCCGGGAACATAACCTTGGTAATGGCGACCTGAATATCTTAAGGACAATGACCCTTTAGAATCCGGACAGTACTGCCGATAACTGGTCGGGCATAGCGCGCTGACCTGCACGCGCGCCGCTCGGAAGGCACCCCGTGATACGACTGACCCGACTGAACAGCCAGCCACTTGCGGTTAATTCGGATCTAATCAAGTTTGTAGAGAACGCTCCCGACACCGTTCTTACCTTGATCACTGGGGAAAAGGTAGTGGTCCGCGAGACGACGGACCAAGTCATAGAAAGAATGATCGAATTTCGGCGGGCCGTTCTCGCCGGAACCGCCTGCGCGGGAAATGACCCCAATGTCGTAGCCGCCACGAACAGGTCCTTACAGCGAGCGCCGCTGCACTCACGCTCAGAGGACACGCACCGTGGATAAAAGCACGATTGTTGGATTGTTCCTTGCGATGGCCGGGATCCTGGCCGGGCTTCTGATCGAAGGCGGCAAGCTCGCCCAGATCCTGCAGCCGACCGCGGCCATGATCGTTTTTGGCGGAACGCTGGGTGCTGTCATGGTGCAATTCCCGATGCCCATCGTATTGAAAGCCTTCAAGCGCCTTGCCCATGTATTTCTCGATCGGCGCCAGGATCCCACGACGCTTGTAAAGGACATGGTCGGCTATGCACAGCGAGCCCGGAAGGACGGGATCGTGTCACTTGACGCCGAGCTCAAGAACATCAGCGATCCTTTTTTGAAAAAGACCCTGATGCTGGCGGTCGATGGGACGGAACCGCAGGAACTGCGAAAGATGATGGAACTGGAGCTCGACAACGAAGCTGAGCGTTCCGAGAAGGTCGCCCAGGTATTCGAATCGGCCGGCGGGTTCTCACCGACCATCGGCATCATCGGTGCGGTTCTCGGACTCATCCAGGTTATGCAGCACCTGGAAAATATTGACGAGGTTGGGAAAGGAATCGCCGTGGCGTTTGTGGCGACGATCTATGGCGTCGGGGCGGCCAACCTGTTTTTTCTCCCGTCATCGGGCAAACTCAAAATCAAGTCTCGTGAAGAACAAATCCTGCGCGAGATGACGCTCGAAGGAGTCATCTCGATTCTGGAGGGTATGAATCCCAGAATGCTCGAGACCAAGCTGCTGGGCTATCTCGAGGATCAAAAGCACGCGGAGCCCGATCCTGCATGAGTCGACGAAAGAAGCGACATGAGCACGCCAATCATGAGCGGTGGCTGGTTTCGTATGCGGATTTCATCACGCTGTTGTTCGCCTTCTTTGTAGTGCTGTACGCATCATCGCAGCAGGATCATAAGAAGGCGGCACGAGTATCCGCAGCCATCGAAGGCGCATTCCAGGAGCTTGGAGTATTCTCCGGTTCCGCGCCTGGACCCATTATGTGGGCGGAAGCAGCAGCTCCTCCCAGCAACAATGAGAGTGCAACGGCGCCAGACCTGTCGAATCTGGTGCCCAAAATGAGCAAAGAGGGGGCTGGGGGAGGATCCGGGCCGAACCTCGAAGAGCTGAGGCGTGAGCTCGAAGAGGCGCTCGGCGAAGAGATCAAGAATCATGAGATAGAAATGAGGGTAACGCCCGAGGGTCTCGTGGTCAGCCTGCGTGAAATAGGCTTCTTTAACAGCGGCGACGCAACCCTGCTATCGGGAGGCAAGTCGACTCTCGAGCGCATCGCCAAAGCTCTCAACAAAGCTGGCTTCCAAATCCGTGTGGAGGGGCACACTGACAATGTTCCCATCCATACACCCCGCTTCAAATCGAACTGGGAATTGTCCACGGCGCGAGCCACCGAGGTGGTTGCATTGCTGGTGGAAGACTACGGATTCAATCCTGGGCAGGTCTCGGCAGCAGGATACTCGCAATATCGGCCGCTCGCCAAGAACGACACCGAGGAAGGTCGGAAAACCAACCGCCGCGTCGATGTTGTCGTGGTCACGCGCAATCCGCAGGCAGAGCAGAACTCCCGTAGCTTGCAACTCGGCCGCCCGGGTATTGATTCCCAGCTAGTCAATTCAACACCTCACTGATCTCTCCGAGACGCGAGTCTCCACTATTGCGGCGTCATGAGTAGCAGAGTGTCATGAAAGTACTAACCACAGGAATAGGGTTCGCTTTGTCGCAATTGGCAGTTCGGTCTGGACGCAAAAGTTAACAGCCGATCTTGGTGTCAAGCGCCCACCACTTCGGTAACACGAATGCCATAGTTTCCGTCGATAATGATGACTTCGCCCCTGGCGATCAGCCTCTCGCCGAGGAGCAGGTCGGCGGGTTCCTGCACCTGCCGGTCGAGTTCGATAACCGCGCCTGAGTTGAGATCGAGTATCTCGCGTAAAGTCAAGGAACGCTGTCCAAACCGGAGGGAAAGATTGAGATTGACGCCCAGCAGACGGCTAAGGCTGCCAGGGCCTGCAGGGCCTTGATTCTCCCGCTTGACGGGTGCGTCATCCACCCCAGGATTCACCTCGAAGGAAGATACGCATGCGAGCAGGTCCGCGCTGAGCCGGAGTTCAACTGGCAATTTCGCAGCGGAAGCTTCGGAAACCAAGAAAACGACGGTGACTCCCGGCCATGCGGGAACCGTGGTCATGGTGACCTGCAGCTGCACCTCTCCGAACGGACTTTTCATGGCGGTGGCAGCTACGCCCGCCACCTGGCGAAGCAGTCCCTCGACTGCCTCCTTCCGCCTGCTATCCAGCTCTGCAGTCGCCTCGACAGGCTCCGCTAGAAGTTTCTGCGAGAGCATTAGGGCATCGGCGATCTTTATATGGAGAGCGACGGTTCCTTGAAGGCTCCCAGACGCCATCAACGAGAAACACACGTGTGATGCATCTGTGGGCTGACCGGAATCGTCGGAACTTATTTCGGCGCTCCAGGATGATGAAAACGCCTGCGAGAACACTTCGCTCGCGGCCTGACGAATGGAATCGACAAAAGCGTGCAACGGTGTATGGGGCGCAATGGGCGGCATACTACGGCCTCTTTTCTTCTTCCGATACGATTAGTCGCTCACGAATCTGGGCGGCTCGCTGACGTGCATGCCGCACCGGTGTCGCCTCAAATACTTCTCGACCTGCCACTACCAGGGATGCCGGTTTTTTTGCGGGAACAGCAAGACTGAACACCTTTCCTGGGGAGAGAGCGAGCAACTCTTGAATGGAAAGTTCGATGGAAGTCAGATCGAGCGCGGCAGGAAATGAACACTCCAGCATTCTTTCTTTCAGCCGGCAGGTCGAGCGCGTAGTGACCCGAGTTACCGAGGACGGTACTGCCGAGCACAACTTCCGGAGTAGGGGGTTTGAAACCGCTACCGGAAATATAAGATTCAACATTCCCTGCTTATTGGCGAGCTTGATTTCGAAACTCACACATAGGGTCTTTTCTGGTGGGGCCAAAAATCTCTGTATCTGGGCGGGTGACTCACGCCCTTCTAACTGGAGTTTGGTTTCGAGGGGCACAAATACGGCAGCAAGTTCTCGACATATGTTCTTGGCTACGTCCTCCATGATCTGTTCCTCGATTTCACTGACTTCTCTTGCCAACTCCTGACATTCGCCAGTACCACCCAGCAGAATGTCGATCAACGGGAAGACCAGAGAGTTGTCGATCTGCATTGCTGCCGCGGTGTTGATGGGTGAAACAAGGAAGGACACCATATAGGTGACTTCAGGGACTCGCTCCAGAAACTCTCCATAAGCAAGCTGTTCGACGGAAGCCAGTTTTACTTCGAACGGAACGCTCAGGTAGGCGCCTAATGACTGAGCCAGATTTCGTGCGAATGGCTCCAGCAGCCCCCCGATCGCGCGAACCTGTTCACCCGCAAGCTGTCCGGATTGGCGGAAGGTACAAGGCCTGATCGTGCGCTGATCCGTCGTCGCATTGTCGCTCGCTCCACGGGTGGCATGCACCATGGCATCAATTTCTTCCTGATGGAGAACCCTGTTCATGCCAGATCCTGACCGAATCGTGAATTAGAAGAGCATGAGATACGGGCAACTTCTGCCCACTTGGTATGCATGGGGAGTGCCAAGGACAGTTGGACGATTACCTTGGATTCCGGGTCGAGCTTTGAGTGCGAGATTTCGTCATCACGCTGGGGGTCTGGCTTGATGGTCCGGCCGATTGAGGATGTCACTAATTTTCTGAGCCAGGGTCCCCAGCCGCAGGGGCTTCTCCAGATACACAGCCGCCGAGTCGGGACCGCATTCGAGGTTCAGTGCGCGTTCGGTGTACCCTGACATATAGATTATTTTGACTCTTGG
>Ga0075029_100002227_pt1 | contig 11029 bp, 10 predicted proteins | sample LitLauG_LLR_2013_FD_71391 | JGI IMG/M metagenome (GOLD analysis project Ga0075029, IMG submission 71391) | Freshwater sediment microbial communities from North America - Little Laurel Run_MetaG_LLR_2013 | ecosystem: Environmental > Aquatic > Freshwater > Creek > Sediment | place: USA...
GTCCTGTACTCGTACGGCGCGGGTATGCCCACCCTGGTGTGCGCGCCGCTGCGCGTGTGCATCGTCGAGATGGAGCCTGGAGAAAAGATCGTGGGCGAGCCGCACATCGGCGATGCGGTGCGATGGAACGTGGCCCCAGCGCTGTATGGCGAAGGTGCACAGGCCACTTCGCTGATCGTCCTGAAGCCGCAAGCCCCAGGCCTCGACACCAACATGCTCGTGACCACCGACCGCAGAGCCTATTACCTGCGCCTGATCTCGAAGCCCGCCGACTACGTGGCGCGGATTGCTTTCGCCTATCCCGACGACGACGAGCATCGCTGGCAGCGGCACCTGTTCGAGCAGCGGGCCACGGAACAGGGGACGCGCGCCGAAGTGTTGCCCGCCATGATCACCGTCGAGAAGATGAATTTCGATTATCGGGTCACGGGCGGCAACGAACACATCCGGCCGCTGCGGGTGTTCGACGATGGCGCCAAGACCTATATCCAGATGCCTCCTGCCATCGAGCACATGGAAGCCCCGGTGTTGCTGGTCATCGGCGCCGACGGCAAAGGCACCATGACGAACTACCGGGTCAAGCAGCAGACCTACATCGTCGACCGGCTCTTTGAGCGCGCGCGCATGGTGCTGGGCGCCGGCAAAAAGGCCCAGAAGGTGGACATCAGCCGGGCCAGCAAGGGGTAAGCACGATGGAACCGACCAGCAGCGGCCCGAGCGAACAGACAGTTCCGCCGATCAGCGCGCCCACCGGGATCGACCTGCATCCCGCGCCGCGCCCGACGGTACACATCAGCAGGCGCGCCGGCATCGCCATCCTCAGCGTGATCGCGTTACTCTTGCTGGCGTTCGCCTGGGGCGGATATCACCGCAGCTTGCAGAACCAAGCCGACGCGCGACAGGCGGGCCTGCCCAGAACGGTTACACCGGCCCACGCTGACGACCAGTTGCTGCGCGCCATCCCGATGGCGGATGCGTCGGTTGTGCACTCGGGGGCTGGCCTGACACCCAAGGCCCCCAACCTTCTCCCGCCGCAGAGCGCCGCGGCCGCGTCGCCCGTTGGCTGCGGCCTCGATTTAAAGGGCCAGCCGATGCATTACAATCCACAGACCGGGCAGCCCTGTGATGGCTCGCCGCAAGAGCGCTTCGTCGTGCGCCAAGCACCCCCGAGGATTCCGCGCGGAACCATCTTGTATGCACCCGCGCCGCCCGCAGAGGACCACGGGCTCGCGGCCGCCTGGCAACTCGAGCACGAAGCCATGCTGGCTCCTACCGCTACGCGCACCGCCTCGACTCTCGGCACCACCGTACAACCCGCCTCGCTGGCCTCACTGGCAACATCCAATCAGGCCCCCAATCTGGCCGCTATCGGCAAAGCACTCGGTTTGGGTTCCAACGCCAACATCACTTCGGCCGCGGCTGTCACTGAGACGGACTATGAGACTCAGAATGCGCAAACGCGCAAGGACGCATTCCTGAAGGCCGCCCAAAACAGGGGCGCGGCTGAAGACTACCTCCGCTACACGCGGGATGCACCGTTGTCACGCTACGAGATCAAGGCGGGGTGGGAGATTCCCGCCGTTCTGGAGCAGAGCCTCAACTCCGATTTGCCGGGCGAACTCAAAGCCCTAGTCACTTCCAATATCTACGACACAGCTACTGGCCAGTACTTACTCATCCCGCAAGGCTCGCGACTTATCGGTAAGTACGACTCCCGCGTCTCCTACGGCCAGGACGGCGTGCAAGTCGCCTGGAGCCGGATTATCTTTCCGGATGCTTCGTCCATCGACCTCGACGGCATGCTGGGACTCGACTCGCACGGCAACGCCGGTCTGCGCGACAAGGTGGACCGCCACTACAAACGCCTGATCGGCATGTCGGTGCTCACTTCAATGTTCATGGCCGCCTTCGCCATCTCGCAGAACCGCAGCCAGAGTATCCTCGCCTACGCCACTCCCAGCCAGGCCGCCGAGACTGCGGTGGGCCAGGAGTTGAGCATGACCGGCGCCCAGATGACTCGCAGCAACCTGAACGTGCAGCCGACTATCAAGGTTCCCGCTGGCTATCGCTTCACGGTACGCGTTAACCGCGACATCCTGTTCGAAGCGCCCTACGAGCCCGCCCGGCCGCAGACACTGGAGCCTCAGCCCCAGCACTCCGCTTTCACCGCCAGCAGGTAATCGCCATGCAAGTCAGCCCTCCCAGCCAGTTTCTGGACACCTTCCAACAGATGCGCGGCCAGTGGTTCGCGGCCGTGCAGGGCCCGGCCCAGACCTTGTTTGGTCTGTTGGCCCTCATCGAATTCGCCTGGAGCGCCGCGGTGCTGGCCCTGGAGCGCACCGATCTGCAATCCTGGACCGCCGGCCTCATCCGCAAGCTCATGTGGATCGGCGCGTTTCTACGCCATGCTCGTGTTTGGACCCACGTGGATACCTGCGATTGTCGACAGCTTCATGCAACTCGGCCGACAAGCCAGCGGCGTCGGCCCCTTGCAGCCCGGCGCGGTGTTCCAACGCGGCCTCGATATTAGCGGCGCGTTATTCGGAGGCTCTTCAGACGCAGGCTTCCTGTCGAATTTCGGCACCGCCATGGCGATGGTCTTCGCGGCCATTCTGACTTTTGTGGCCTTCTGCTTCATCAGTTTTCAACTGCTCGCGTCTCTTGTGGAGTCCTACATAGTGGTGGCAGCAGCCTTCTTCTTCCTGGGCTTCGGCGGCTCCCGCTGGAGCGCGCCCTACGTGGAGAAGTACATCGCGCTCACCGTAGGAGTGGGTGTGAAGATCATGATCCTGTTCCTGCTCATTGGTGTGGGCATGGCCCTGTCGGCGAATTGGGTAGTGGCCGCCAAGGCGGTGGCCACTTCTCCCCATCCCGCCATGAGCGCGCTCGACATCGTCGGCGAATCCTTGATCTTTCTGGCGCTCTGCTGGTTTGTCCCCAAGACCGTCGCGGGGGTGCTGGGCGGATCGCCGGCGTTCACCGGCGGCGAAATCATCGCCGTCGGCACGCCCATCGTGTATGGCGCCGGCCCGGCTGCGGGCGGCGCCGCTACGGCCAGCGCAGCGTCGCCGGGCCCTGTCGGACCGCCCGGTATCAGTGGCGCGAGCGCCGCGGGCGGTCAACCTGCGCCCCCGGCGCCGCCCACCATGACCGCCGGCGGAGGCCAGCCACCGCCACCGTCGAACAACAGCACAGCTTGATAGACGTGTCTTATGCAAGCGCAACCAACTCCGAAAACCCCGGCCAAGGGCGCTGCGCTCGAACCCTGGCAGCAATCCCTCATCGAAGCCCGTCAGATCGCCAAAATGGTTCTCGGGCACCAGGCTTCCGCTGTCGTGGCAGAACGTAACAGCGGCATTTACCGCGGTGTGATTATTGGTCACACGCGAGATTACATCATCCAGCAAATCGGTAAGCAGGCCGCCGCTGTCATCCACTCCAAAGATCTGTTTCACCCATCCGATCGCGAGTTTCCATGGCCGGAAGTAGGTCGCGCTTTCTCCATTCATTACTCGCGCTCCCACGCGGTCGCGCGCGAGATTCGCGCCAGGCTGCGGGAGCAAGGGCTAAGCCGATGAGTCAACCGCAGCTCTACAATAAGCCGCCCCGGCCCGGATACCTGGGCGGATACAATTGGCCCGCCGTGGTGGTGGGCCTGCTGGTGTTGGTGCTGGCCAATTTCTTCTGCACCCAGTACATCGCCAACCGATTCCAGTATCAGCCAGCGCTGGGTCCGCCGGCGCTACGGTTGCGCGCCGGCGCCATCTATCAACCGTTCGCCTGGGCCAAGTGGGGCTGGCAGCATCTGACCGATCAGGACCCCGCCATCCGCACACCCTTTCTCCTCGGCATGCTGGTGCTGGTCGCCGGATGCTTTCTCTCCGTGGGTGTCTTCTTCGCGCTGACGAACCGTCGGGCGCGGCGGCTCTCCATGAATGCCGAACACCTGCATGGTTCGGCGCGCTGGGCCGAGGAGAAAGATGTCCACGCCACCGGCCTGCTCACCGCCAACGACGGGGTTTTCGTGGGCGGCTGGTCCGCCGATGGCAAACGCCTGCACTACCTGCGGCACAACGGTCCGGAACACATCCTGGCCTTTGCGCCCACCCGCAGCGGCAAAGGTGTGGGGCTGGTGATCCCCACTCTCCTGGCGTGGTCGGAATCCGCCATTGTCTACGACATTAAGGGCGAGAACTGGGCCAAGACCGCCGGCTTCCGCGCGCAAGCCGGACATCTCTGCTTCAAGTTCTCCCCGGTCGAACAGGAAGCCACCTCGCGTTTCAACCCCCTGAGCGAAGTGCGGCTGTTCACTCCGCGAGACGTCAGCGACGCGCAGAACATTGCCAGCATGATCGTGCGAACCGGCGAAGACAGCCCGCAGGAGCGCTACTGGCAGGACGCCTCCACCTCCATCACCACCGGCATGATCCTGCACGCCTGCTACGCCGCCGCGCTCGAAGGCCGCCAAGCCAGCCTGGCCGATCTCTCACACCTCTTCACCCGCCCCGGATCGAGCTTCCACGACACCCTCGAAGATCTGCTCAACTTCGTCCACGACCCCGGCTTTCAGCATCAGTGGCGCATGCCGGATGGCTCCTTGACCGCCACCCACCCGGTGGTCCGCGAGAAAGTGCAGGAGATGATGGACAAAGAGGAGAAGGATTTCGGCGGCGTGCTCTCCACCGCGAAGACCGCTCTGACCCTCTACAGCGACCCGCTGGTGGCCAACAACTGCTCTGCCAGCGACTTCACCATTAACGACCTGGTCAATCACGAACGCCCGGTGTCGCTCTACCTGGTAGTCCCACCCAGCGACAAGATCCGGCTGCGTCCGCTCATCCGTCTCATCCTGACCATGACCGTCAATCGGCTCACGGAGCGCACCTTATTTGCCGGCGCCGAGCAGCAGCACAACCGCCACCGCCTGCTGTTCCTCATCGATGAGTTTCCGTCGCTGAACCGCATGGAGATCTTCGCAGACGCCCTGTCCTACATGGCGGGTTACGGCTTAAAGGCGTATCTCATCACGCAAGACATCCGCCAGATTGTGGACGCCTACGGCAACAACGAGAGCATTGTCTCCAACTGCCACGTGCGGATCGCCTTCGCCCCCAACCAATTCGAGACCGCCAAACTGATCAGCGACATGACGGGAACCACCACGGTGCAGAAGGCCACTTACAACTTCAGTGGCCAGCGTTTCTCGCCAGTCATGGGGCACCTGAATGCTTCGGTGGACAACATTGAAAGGCCTCTGATGACTCCGGACGAAGTGCTGCGGCTCAAGCCTCCGCGCAAAGAAGGTCACGGCATCCAGGAGCGCATTGTGGCGCCCGGCCAGATGCTGATCTTCGTCAGCGGGCACCACGCCATTCTGGGAACGCAGATGCTGTACTTCCTGGACCCCACGTTCAAAATTCGCTCTGACATCCCGCCGCCGGCGACTTTTATAAGTCTGAAGAGTGGCTGCATCCAGCCGCAAACCCCGGTGGATCGGCCACGGCATCTCATCAGCCCGCCAGAGACACCGCCGCGGGATCTGTCACACGCCGAACAGGCATTCCTGGATGGTCTCGACGAGGTAGAGGAGTACGAGGAATTGGAGGAGGAAGAAGCCCATGCAGCAGAAGAATCGCATTGAAGTCAGCGGGTATCTGGCCGCTAAGCCCGCCCGGCGTTATTTGCCGTCCGGCACAGCGGTGGCGACTGTCCGTCTGGGCGAAACCTATCCGTACGTGTCACAAGGTAAGAACGAGCAGCACACTAACTGGCACTCGCTGTCGTTCTACGGTGACTTAGCCAGCCTAGCGTTGACCTTCGACAAGGGCGACCACCTGTTTGTCGAAGGCTGCATGGAACAACGGCAATTCACACCCACGGATGGTAGCAAGAGGATGATCTGGGAGTTGATCGTACACTCCTGCCATCTGATCAGTGACCCCAGACCGAGAAGTGCAACGATGCCGCCTGAGAATGCAACCGCCAGCAACGGACCCGTCTCTGCCGACTGGCCGGTAGGGTGAAAGAAATGCGCAGGCACATCCTGTTCCTCCGACTAACTCCCCCTCTGGGCGCCCTCGCCCTGTTTGCCGTCGCCGGGCTGCGCATCAACACTTCGGCATCCCTGCCTGCAGGACTCTACATCGCGAGCGCCGAAGGCAGCTTCGTGGAGTTCTGTCCCGACGATCATGGCTTATCGGCGCAGCGGGGTTATCGGCGCACCGGAGTCTGTCCGGACGGGGCCGCGCCGCTTCTAAAGCCGGTCATCGGCAAGGCTGGCGATGAGATTCTCCTGAGTTCCGCAGGCATAGCAGTGAACGGCAAGCTACTGTCCCATTCCGCGCCGTTGGATCACGACAGCGACGGAAGACCACTCACACACTGGCCTTTCGGACGTTACACCACGGCGCCTGAAACACTGTGGGTGACCAGTTCCTACAATCCGCGTAGCTATGATAGCCGCTACCTCGGACCCATCCGTGAAAGTGCGGTGCGCGCCAGACTACGGCCTCTGATCGCCTGGTGAACGATATGCTGCTCGCTGCAATTCTACTCGTGCTCGTCTACCACGGCGCCAACCAGCCGCTGGCTGGCAGCTCCGGCCGGAGCGCGGTGGCCGCCGCGGCTGACTTCTAACCATGCAACGCAGACCCCAGCAACAAACTCTGTCCATCCGGATCCCGGAATCGCTGCGCGACTCTCTGGAGCGAACCAGAGAGGTGATCTCCAATCACCACCGGTACACCTCCACAGCCGATGTGGCCAAGCTCCTGCTGGAATCCGCCATAGACGACGGGCTGGACGAGCGCGTGGAGATGGCGGACCTGCGGGCTCGTCCGACCGCGGCGTTAGGGGCCCTCCGGCGCAAGTGGGAGCAGAACCAAGATCTATCCCGCGCCGAGTGGCTGTTCCTGGCGCACTACGTGCAAGCGGGCTGCGAGGAGTTAGCCGAGGACCCTGGCTTGCCCAAGCCGGAATCCTTCGCGCAAGCGCTAGAGGCCTTGTTGGCGGTGCGCGCCTTACGCGTGGAACGGGGCACGGAACTGGACCGCTATTACTTGGGGAATCTCGGGCAGGGTGAGGTTGCGCCCCTCAAACGCCTGCAGCTAGATGCCGACCTGGTTCCAAAAGCTGTCGCTGTACTCGTCCAGGAGTTACGTCGGTCCGTGGCGGCGCGTAAGCCTGTATTTGTTGGCCGCAGCCTGTTTGTAGCGCTCCGCGACGAGAGCCTGGAGGGCGTCGCGGCCGTGAATCGGGCCTTATCCCGGTACTGGCCGGTGCTCTATGGTTTGGCGGCGCGCGGCCACTATCTGCGGGAACACCGTCCGGTGCGGGTGGGCAACGCCCTGGACAGTCTGCTCCGCCCCAATCTTCCGTGTGTGATGGGTGGGGATCCTCGGGTATCGATGCGGGTGACCAACGACGGTGAGCTGAAAATGCTGATCGAGATGAGCCGCAAACAAGTGGTCTATCCGCTGCGGTGTTATCCGCGTATTCGGGAGTTTGCGAGCATGCTAGAGCGCCTGGAGCCGGGGGGCTATTGGAAGGGCCGGGAGTTTTTGGGATGCACCACCCGCGCGGTCCCGGATCAGGCCACCTGCTTCTCTTTGCGGCATCGCGGAAACGGCATTACCGTTTCCTTGGCGGCCGAGGAGTGGCAGTCGCTGCGGGAGGTGTTTCAGCGGGCCCTGGCTTTGCCAGAATTGCAGCCGGTGCTGGCCGAGCTGTCGCTGGCTTATGGAGAGATGTAGGCGGAACCACGCGATGCGATGCAACGGTTCCAGGCTCAGTGAGGCTGCGGAGACCTCCCGCGGTGGCAGGCCGGCGTGTCTTCGCCACAGCGGGCCGGCTTGTTTCCTATTTGCTCGCAACTAAACCCATATATGAAAGGAGTTGGATCATGATGTGGCACTTTCTCTTTCTCGCATTCCAGTGGCACAGAGGCAACCGCGGATTCGTCATTCTGTCTCTGTTAGGTCTGGCCTTCCTACTCTACGCGGTCATACATGTCCATTGAAACGGTGACTGCTGGTTATGGCTGCGCGCCGGACTTTTGACTATTCGCAACAGCTTGACCTTTTCGAAGGTCTCGGCGTAGACTCATGGACAGACGCAACAGAGGAGTCCCCAGATGAACGACAGAAATCGGCTGGGACAGATGATTCTCGAACACTGGCAGACCTACCGGCCACAAATGGTCGAGGAGCTGCAAAGGACGAACCAGTTGGACCAGGCGATCTACGAGACGCAGGAGCGGACCGGGGACCTGCTGTACGAACTGGTATCGGTCCAGAAGATGGACTACCAAGCGGCCTGGGAGATGGCGATGAGCGAGTGGGCGTTCCTGGCGAGCCAGAGCCCTCGGCCATCATCCTCCGCGGGTTCGACGCCGACGACGCGCCCGCCACGGCGTCCCGTGACTTCCGCATAACCGAAGCACACCGGATCGGTGAAGGCAGCCTCCGGGAAAAAGCGCTCGCCAACATCGAAGCCATCCGCACGCTGAAACGGCTTGAAGCGGATGACCGGGACGCCAGCGACGCGGAGAAGGCCATCCTGGCCCGCTACAACGGGTGGGGCGCGATACCGAATGTCTTTCATCCGCGCCCTCCGCGCGAGTGGACCGAGATTGCCCGCGAGCTAAACCAGGTTCTCACGGAAGATGAATATGCTTCGGCACGCGCCTCCACACCTAACGCCCACTTCACCTCGCCCGCAGTGATTTCCGGGATGTGGGAGGCTCTCGAACGCCTGGGTCTCCCGGCCGGCCTGCAGGTTCTGGAGCCGTCGATGGGTGTCGGGCATTTCTTTGGACTCATGCCGGAGGCACTCATGCATGGAAGCCTCAGGACCGGCGTGGAACTCGACAGCCTGACGGCGCGCATAGCCCAGCGGCTCTACCCGGATGCCACCATCTTCGCCAGGGGCTTCGAGGAAACGCCGCTTCCCGACAACTTCTTCGATGCGGTCGTCGGAAATGTTCCGTTTGGTGATTACAGTGTCTTTGATCCAGCCTATCGGCGCAGCCCTATTCTGACCCGCGCCATTCACGACTACTTCTTCGCCAAATCGCTCGACAAGGTACGCGAAGGCGGCGTCGTGGCGCTGATTACCAGCCGCTACACAATGGACAAGCAGGATGCGACCATCCGGCGGTATCTGGCCGACCGTGCGAACTTGGTTGGAGCGATACGGCTTCCCGACACTGCCTTCAAAGCGAATGCCGGCACCGAAGTCACCACCGACATCCTCTTCTTGCAGAAGCGTGGGCGGGGCGTGACTCCGCAGCAAGAGACGTGGCGAGACCTGGCTCCCATCGAGACCCCGGACGGGCCGGTACTGGTCAATGAATACTTCGCACGGCACCCGGACATGATGCTCGGGCAGATGCGGCTTGAGGGCAGAATGTACCGCGGCAGCGAACCCTCGCTTGTGGGTGAGGTATCACAGGCAAATCTCGGACGGGCCATTGCGTCGCTGCCGGCGGGCCTCTACGTCGCGAGAAACGCACGGGCCATTGAGCGGCCCGCTGTGGCGCCCGCCGAGCGCGCCATCCTGGGAGCCGTGAAGGACGGCGCCTTTGCCGAGCGCGACGGCGCGATCGTCATCCGGCGTGGCGATCGCTTCGGGCCCGCCCACCTGCCTTCCTCTGTCGCCGGGCGCGTCCGCGGCATGCTCGCTGTACGGGATGCCGTGCGGCTGGTGTTCCAGACCCAGCTTGACGATGCGCCCGAGCAATCCATTACCGAGGCGCGCAAGCTGCTCGGTGACACCTACGATTCCTTTGTCGCCCGATACGGCCCGGTATCGTCACGCGAGAACGTCAAGGCTTTTGCGGGCGATCCCGACCAGCCGCTGCTGCTCTCGCTCGAAACTACGATCCCGAAACCAGAACGGCCACCAAGACGCCCATCTTCGAGCGGCGCACGCTGGCGCGCTACCGCCCGGTGGAGCACGTCGAGACCGCCGCAGAGGCGCTGGCCGTCTCGCTGAACGAGACCGGCGAGATTCACTGGCGGCGCATGGAGCAGCTCTCCGGGCGCAACGCGAGACAGTTGCAGCGCGAATTGGGCAGCTTGGTCTACCGCAATCCCGAAGGCGGCGCCTGGGAGACCGCCGACCTGTACCTCAGCGGCAACGTGCGCGCCAAGCTCGCCACAGCCAGCGCCGCCGCGGACCTCGATCCCTCGTACAGCCGCAATATCGAGGCCTTGAAGGCCGTGCAACCTCCGGACCTTGAGCCAGGCGACATCGAGGCGCGTCTCGGTTCGTCCTGGATTCCGGCCACCGACATCCGCGATTTCGTTGCACAGTTGCTCGACATCCCTGCGGCCAATGTACGCGTAGCCCACGCGGAGGCCATTGCGACATGGACGGTCGAGCTCGACCCCGGCGCGCGATTCAACGTGAGCAACACCACGGCGTGGGGCACGGCGCGGTTTCGCGCCTCCGATCTGATCGAGCAGTCCCTCAACGGGCGCACGCCCACCGCTTACAACGAGCACGAGGACGGCTCGCGCACCATCAATCAGGAACAGACCATCGCGGCCCGTGAGAAACAACAGCAGCTGAAAGACCGCTTCCGCGAGTGGATCTGGCAGGACGGAGAGCGTGCCTCGCGGCTTTCCCGCGACTACAACGACCGCTTCAACAATCTGCGCCTCCGCAATTTCGACGGTTCGCATCTGACCCTGCCGGGGATGGTGAGGGACAATCTGCGCGACGAGGACCTGGCGAAGCATCAGAAAGATGCGGTGTGGCGCATTCTGCAGAGTGGCAGCACGCTGCTGGCACACGTGGTGGGTGCCGGAAAGACGTGGACCATGGCCGCCGCTGCGATGGAGATGCGCCGCCTGGGGCTTGCCCAGAAACCCATGTTGGTGGTCCCGAACCATTTGGTGTCTCAGTGGGGCGCGGAGTTTCTCAAGCTCTATCCGCAAGCGCGGCTGTTCATCGCAGGCCGGGAGGACTTTGCATCCGGCAACCGGGAGCGGGCCATGGCGCGCATCGCCAGCGGCAACTACGACGC
>Ga0075029_100002228_pt1 | contig 11028 bp, 7 predicted proteins | sample LitLauG_LLR_2013_FD_71391 | JGI IMG/M metagenome (GOLD analysis project Ga0075029, IMG submission 71391) | Freshwater sediment microbial communities from North America - Little Laurel Run_MetaG_LLR_2013 | ecosystem: Environmental > Aquatic > Freshwater > Creek > Sediment | place: USA...
ATTCCACGCCCAGGCCCAGTTGCCAGCGGTAATCATCGCGGTCGCCAAATACGAATTTCGGCATGGCTGCCGGCGCGGCGGGAGCAGGCGACGGTTCGGGCGCGGAAGGGGTAGCCATCGAAACGCGCAGGGGCTCGCTGGCGGAATTGTCAAAGAGATTGGTCTGGGCGGCGGATGTATTCTCAAAGACGGTCACGTTTTCCGTGTTGCGCCCCGTGGCCGGGGCCACGCTGTTTTCCTGCGCGCAGATCCCGCAGGCAGTCACCAACACCACAGCCATTCCCAAGATTGGCTTTATCATACCGATTGTCCTCCGCCTTTCCTTCCGGCGCCCCCACGGCGCCGCGGCGTTTTCCCAGAATCCAGCATCATAACCCGCCCGCCGACAAAATGTTCCCTAAAAAGTGCCGGGCGGATTACGGCGCGGGCGAGGCAAAACTACTATAGCGCAGAAAACGCCGGTTGGGAGAGAGAGAAGCTAGGGAGAGTCGAAAATGTCAGGCCTCCGCGGCTCGGCGGGCGGAGGCCCATCTGAGAGGGGAACTCGCTACTGCACCAGATTATAGTTGTGCATCCCGGAGCCGAACGAGAAGCTGGCGCCCGCCACCTGCGGCACCCACCAGAATCGCCGGAGCATCGGATGGCTGCTGACCATCATGCGGCGGCCCAGGTAATCCATCACCGCCGGGCTCACCTGCGTGGCGGCATAGATCGCGTTCGAATGCGAGAAGGGCCGCAGGAAGGGATCGCTCTCCGTGCCGTAATTTCCGGAAATCGCGCGCCTCGTGGACCACGCGTCGAACGCCGCTGCGCCGTGCCCCGCGGCCATGAATGTATACCAGAGCTTCTCCTGACGCGGCGTGGGTGCGCGGCGCTCCACGGCCGGCTTGATGGCTGCAACCGGAAAGGCGGGAGCGGAAGGATCGCTCGAAGCGGCGGCGTCTGTCTTGGCGATCGGAGCGTCCGGGGGTTCCGTGTGAACAGCGGAAGTCTTGGAAGCTTCGGCAACGGTCTTCGAGGCGTTCGGCGCATCCGTGACGACGGGCTTTGCGGAATCAGAGGCCGGAATCCAAAGCAGGAGCAGGGCTGCGGAAAGTAGCACGTCTCACCTCAGAGCTGCAGGCCGGGGTGGGGTCCGGTGTGCTGCAACACTGTCCATTTAACTGTACGAGAGAGCAGGTGTCACTGGCCCGTTGGTCACAATCTCCGCTGGTACCTTTGGCCGGGACTTTCGATTAAGCAACTTGGGATACTCCCCGCCGTCTCCACTTAAGCGCTTAGTTTGTTGGAGATAGGGCTACTTGCAAGAGCCCCGGCAAAGGGCACAAGTTTGATATCGGGACGGGGATTTGAGATCAACGAGAACTGCATTCTGCTGTGGCCTTGGTGCTCGCAATAGTGAGCTCCTCATCCACCTATTTTCTGGATGTTGTTCCGGATCGAATTGATCCACCGAGCTGCATGCAATCATAAGAGCGAACACAGGGGCCAGCCCGACGAGAAGTTGGCATGTGAACTGCATCTGCCAGAGGCGGGTAGGGGGTATGAGCGGACCGACGGCAGAGGCGCGGACAGCGGTGATGATCCTGGTTGAAGTGACGTGGGAGGACCAGAGTGGAACAGTGCACTCGGCACCCGCGCGGATGGAAAACCGCTCCACCCAAGGTGCGTGCATCCGCTTGCGATCGCGCATCGGAGTCGGCGCGAGGCTTAGCATCCAGTCGCATCGCGAGCAATTCTCTGGAGTTGCGCGATACTGCCGGGCCGACGGCAAGGATTTTTTGGTGGGCATCTTGAAAGATGAGGCGTACCGCCCAGTATTGAAAAAGCCGCCACCGGAGGGCGTGCCAAAACGGAACGAGATGCCGGCGAAGGAGCGGCCGATCTTTAAGCCAAGGCCGCAAGCACGAGCTGAACGTCGAGCCGAGCCTGTTCCAAGCCGGAACGCTGTGCGGACTGAAACAGCCGTCGTCGAGCGGTTGACCGCAGGCGATGTCAGACGGCGAGAAACCACGGCCCGCGAAGAAGTTCGGAAACTCGAGCCCGAGATAGCAGAGAGCGCAGGGCGGGCACAGCAGACACAAGGTTTTGAGGGAAAGTCAGCAAGGAAGGAATGGAGATTTATGAAACTCAAATGGTTTGCGGGGAACGAAGAAGAGCTGCTCGGCGCCAACGGCAATGGCAACGCCGCCAGTGAACCCAACGAGCGGACCGCGGAACCAACTCCGCGCGCGGAGCGCCATGCCGCTCCACTGGCCTCATCCAAAGCGGTGGAGGATTCCGGTTACCAAAGCGAGTTGCTCGCCATGGAAGACATTTATCGCGCCGCGGGCATCGCCAGCCCGCGCCGCGGCTACAGCATCAGCAAAGTGGTGGACATGCTCCGCAGCGAATACATGAGCGGCCTTTCGAAAGAGATGCGCCGCGCCGCCGTGCTGATGGCGCTCGACGCCGCGGGTGTTTCCGTGGACGAAATTCTGCAGGACGCCAAGGTCCGCCAGGAAGCCATCGAAGCCTACGCCGCCGAACAGCGCAAGCACGCCGAAGCGCAGTGGGCGCGCAAGGCCGAAGAAAATCTCCAGATCCAGGCGGAACTCGAACAGGTGAAAGCACTCTACGCCGAACGCATCCGCCGCAATCTCGATGGTGTGACCCGCGAAAAGGCGACTTTTGGGAATTGGCTCAAGCTGAAAGAAGAGGAAACCCAGGGAATGGCCGAAGCCGTCGAGCAGGTCCTGAAGCCGCCAACAGCCACGGAGCCGCCAAGGGACCCACTTCTCTCGGTAACCCCAGCCAGCGTCACCGGTAAACCCGTTTGATAGCGGGAAATAAGGGACAAAGCGCGGCCCGTCTCGGGAGACGGGCCCAACAGCAGAGCTGGACTATCCCGTCACCAGCGCGAATTCCACGCGGCGCCGGATGGGATCAATCCTCTCCGCGCGAACGCGCACGCGGTCGCCGAGCTTCCAGGTCAGCTCCGTCGGCGCCTTGCGCCGCCCGGATCTCCGCCCGCGGCCAGACTCGCCGCCGGGCAAGACAACAATCGCATGATCGCGTTCGCGATATACGCACCGCGCGTCCGCTGCTTCCTCGAGCGCCGTGATCGGCAGAAGTCCTTCCACAAACACTTCGAACAGTTCCACAAAACACCCATATTTCTGCACGGAAATAATCAGCGCCTCGTATTCATCGCCGAGGTGCTGTTCCATGAACTGCGCCGTCTTCCAGCTGATCAGCTCGCGCTCTGCTCCTGCGGCGCGCCGCTCCGTCTCCGAAGTCTCCGCCGCTATCTCCTCCAAATGCTTCAGCGAGTACACGGCAGCCTGCGTACCGATGGCAGGTTTCACATGCGAAGGCGCGGGGGCATCGGGATGCGCGAGCGCCCATTTTAAAATGCGGTGCACGATCAGGTCGGGATACCGGCGAATCGGGGAAGTGAAATGTGTGTACTCCTCGAAACCCAATGCGAAATGCCCCAGCGACTCGGCGGAGTAGCGCGCCTGCTTGAGAGAACGCAGCATCAAGTACGAAAGAATGCGCTCTTCCGGCTTGCCAGCGAGCTTTTCCACCAGGCGCTGATAGTGTTGCGGCGTGAGGTTGATATCCGTGGCGGGCAGAACAGCGCGCATCTGCCGATCGCGCCCGTGGCCACGCGTTTCCGGCCGTCCAGCCTTGGCCGGCGAAGGAACTTTGCCGTGGCGCACGGCGACTTCACGCTGGTACAGATTTTCCACCCCCAGCGAGTAGCCGAACGCGTGCGCCAGCTCTTCAAACTCCAACACTTTGCGCGCGTCGGGCTTTTCGTGCACACGGTGGAGCGCATGCAGGCCGCGCTGGATCAAATAGCGGGCCACAGCGCGGTTCGCCGCTAGCATGAACTCCTCGATCAGGCGATGCGCGATGTTGCGTTCGCTACGGCCGATGTTGGTCATCTGCTGCTGATCGTTGAACTCGATCACGGGCTCAGGCAGATCGAAATCAATCGAGCCGTTCTCCGCGCGGCGCGCGTTCAGCAGCAACGCCAGCCCCTTCATGGCGCGAAAGTGATGGTTCAGATGCGCGTACCGCTGGGACATCTCGGGATCGCCTTCAAGCACTTTGTTGACGTTGGTGTAGGTCATGCGTTCGGCGGAACGGATCACGCCGGGGGTCATCCAGGAGCTGACCATGCGGCCCGACGAGTCAAAATCCATAATCGCGCTCAGCACCAGGCGGTCCTCGCGCGGCTTCAGGGAGCACATGCCATTGGAAAGCGCCTCTGGCAGCATGGGCACGGCGCGATCAAGGAAGTAAACGGAATTGCCGCGCAGCCGGGCTTCGCGATCCAGCGGCGATTCCGGCGTCACATAGTGGGCGACGTCGGCGATGTGCACTTGCAGGAGCCACCCACCGCCCTCGCGGCGTTCCACGTAAACGGCATCGTCGAAATCGCGCGCCGTTTCGCCATCGATGGTGACGATAGGCAGGGTGCGAAAATCCTCACGACCGGCCAGATCGGCCTCGGCAACGGGACGCGCCAGTTGCTCGGCTTCGTGGGAAACTTCGTTGGGAAACGAATGCGGCAGATGGTGCTTGCGGATGATGATTTGCGTGTCCACACCCAAATCGCCGGGCCGTCCAAGAATTTCAATCACCCGGCCGACAGGCGACGCGCCTTCGCGAGCGTAACGCAGAACTTCGGCGTTGACGACGGCGCCGTCGAGTTTCGAAATGTGCGGCAGGCGCACGCGCTTGCCGGGTTGCTCCTTCACACCGGGGAGCAACTGTTCGCGCAATGCAGGCGAAAGTTCCTCTCCTGGTGCCAGCTCGATGTCGTGCTGAACCCGCGGATCGTAGGGAACCACTACGCAGCCGCGCGAGGTGTAACGGAATAGGCCGACGACGGAAGGATGAGCGCGGGCAACGATGCGAACGATGCGTCCTTCGGCGCGGCGCGCGCCCGGGAGTCCGCTCATGCGAGAAATTCTGGCAATCACGTGGTCCCCATGCATGGCGTCTTCCACGTAGTCGCGGGGAATGAAAAGATCGCCATCGAGATTCGGAATAGCGATGTCAGGGACCACGAAGCCGTAACCATCCTGATGAAGCACCAGGCGGCCGCGGATTTCATCGCGGGATACGGCTTTGTGCTGCGGGAATTTTTCGGCGGCAGCTTCGGGAGCGGGCTTGGGTTTTGCGGCAGGCTGCTGTGGGCGCGGGGTGCGGCAGAGGACGAAGCGATTGTGGGAGATTTCCTCAACCAGGCCGCGTTTCCGGAGTTTGGCAAGCATCTGGAGCAGCGCGCGGCGGCTGGATTTCTTGACCTGCAGGGAGCGAGAGAGGTCTTCAAGGGTCACTGCACTGTTTCTAAGTTGTAGAAAACGAAGGATGTTATCGGGGCTTAAATGCGACGGGCGAGACATACAAAGACCCCTTTCCGGGGAACGCAGGTGTGTCCCCTGATTCTATGCACTTTTTTGAAATTCGCTGTAACTTTTTTCGCCTCTCGCGAATTTCATAGCTAGGCCAACACACGACCGATTAGCCGCCCTCCGTCAGGCTAATCGGATTCCCCGAAAGGGGAATAACGGGGAGGCGAGAAGACCTGGCTCGCCTCCCTTTCTTATTTTCCCTCGACAACTTTTCGAACTGACTGGCGATGAGTGACCGGTAATTGGTGGCTTGCAATTTGTGAAACCGCCTGCGCACGAGGCGAGCGGAGCGAACAAACATTGGTTGTCAGAGGCGGGAGGGTTCGGGTATTGTGCAGGCTTCGCGTGAGACGGAGAGTTATTGTGAAACAAAAACTGTTTGCTATGGTGGCGTTGGGATCGTTGCTGGTGTTTGGTGGCGTTGGAGAGTTGCGGGCGCAGGGATCACCGGAAAATTCCAGCCGGGAATTGCAGATCTGGACCGGCGGAGGCCATGGGATCAACGGAAGCACGTCGGATACCGGGGTGTGGAATCTGGGATTGCGCTACGGACTGATATTGACGAGCCCGCACGGACCCGGATTTCTGAAGGGGCAGCTGGAGTATGCGTTCGACGTGGTGCCGGCGTGGGCGATCGTGCAGAAGACGAACACGGCGTACGGCGGCGGAGTGAATCCGTTCGCGTTCAAATGGATATTGTCGCAACCGAAGAAGGTGAAACCATTTTTTGAGATTGAGGGCGGCACGCTGTTTACGAACAAAGAAGTACCCGAGAACACGTCACAGATCAACTTCACCACCAGTGGCGCGCTGGGGATGCACATCCTGGGAGAGAAACACAATTGGAGCGCGGAAGTGCGTTTCATGCATATATCGAATGCGGGGATGACCACGCCGAATCCGGGGATCAATACGATTCAGGTGCGGATTGGGTGGGGAATTTTTAGGAAGTAGTGACGGGTGACTGGTGGCTCGTGACTGGTTTGACGGGCCAAGTCGCGGAACATTTCCAGGGATATGGGATTTATAATGCGGGGACTTGGCCTCCGCACTCCAAACTGGGGAGCGGCCCGCCGCAGACGGCGGGCCTTGCGTTTTCAGGGGATCATTTGGGTGCGGGCGACGCGTGAGATTGCAGGAAGTCCTTCACGGCCTGGGGCATGAAGTCGGCGGTGCTGAAGGCGTGCGGCAGGGCCGCTTCGAAAGTGGTGGAGCGATAATGGCCGACGCCGTCGGTTAGGATTAGAGCTATGGGTGGTTTGCCGGCTTCGTGATTGAAGCTGCTGGATTCGAAGCCATACTGGCGATCGCGATAATTGACGACAGGCCACTGACCTTTTTCTCCCACGACAACGATGGCGCGCAGAAAATAATCACGTTCAGTGGCGGCTTGCTGCAGAAGCCCGCCAATCGGATAGCGATAGTGAAACGCGGCGTCATCGCCGCCAGCGGAGCGATAGATTTTCCCGGAGTAGGAAAGACCTGCCGCTGCAGTGTGCCGTGTGGTAGTGAAGAGAGTGACGCCGCCTTGACGCGCTTCGATGGCAGATTGCGTGAGCTGCGCAAGCTCGGCGGCAGAAATGGGAAGGGAATCAGGCGAAGCCGTGGGGAAACTATCCTCATTCACCAACTGGTCCGCGAAGCGTGTGACGCGAACGGAGTGATCCGAAGACTGGCCGCAGACTATGAGTAGGTGCTGATAATCCGTGACGGAGTGCTGATAGTCGCGGCAATCGCCGCAACTTCCACTGTCGCCGCAGCGCTGCGAGAAGAAAGCGACGAAACGCACAGCGTGGCGTGTGGCATCGGCGCCGTAAAGCGTCGTGACATGATTAAGCAGCGATGATTCGCCGTGGATGGCCTCAGGGACCTCGTATTCGGTGTTGCCGCCGAGAACGACGTGGTCTTGACTGTCCACGGTGACGACCGTGGCGGCGCGGACTTTGAAATGGGAAATGGAAGGATCGGTCCCGGCAGCTTCCGCGGCATCCAGTGCGCGGAAGATCTGCGCGCGAAGCGTGGCGTTCGGAACGAGCGACTCGGATTCCGAAGTCAGGTGCCAGGAGTCCGTGGCCGGCCGCGTGGACGCAGCCACCGCGGCGAGTATGGCGGCGAGGAAGAGAGCTCCGGAAAGGAGATAGCGTGGCATTGCGGTCTTCTCAGGCGCTTGCCGTCAGACGCGGCAAGAGCAATTGGAAAAACTTATCGGGATCGACTCCGACGGCCACTTTGCAGTTCGGCTTGTATTCTTCCGTGGGTGTGGGCCCTTCACTGCCGGTGTCCATCGGCGGAGAGCGCCGAACGGGCCCGCGGTAGTAGCCGACGGACATGCCGGCGGTCATTTCGCCAGTGGTTTCAATCTGCACATAGTAATCCTTCAGCGTGATCACCGAAGGATCGATGAGGCTCGCGATGGTGAGCGGGTCGTGCATGGCCACAACGGTCTCGTCGTGAGTCGGTTTGATGCGGCTCATTGTGGCGCGCATGATCTTTCCAGCAGCCTGGCTGACAGGGTTCTGCGCGGCTTCCAAAATACGAACCTGCGACTCGTGCAACAGAACTTTGTTGGTGACATCCAGTCCAACCATCGTGATCGGCACGCCGGAATCGAAGACAATGCGGGCAGCCTCCGGGTCGACGTAGAAATTGAATTCCGCTGCGGGAGTGACGTTTCCTCCGCTGAGGCTTCCACCCATTAGCACGAACGACTTGATCATCGGGGCGATCCCCGGGTCCACCTTGAGGACGGTCGCGATGTTGGTCAGCGGCCCGATCGCCACAATGGTGATTTCTCCCGGATTGGCCCGCACGATGCGGCGAATCAGGTCCGATGCGTTTTCCGCCACGGGTTTGATCTTGGGCTCGGGGAACTCCACGCCCCCCAATCCGTTGTTGCCATGCACGTAGGCAGCAGTCACCAGGCGGCGCACCAGCGGCACGGCGGCGCCGGCGGCCACCGGAATCTCTGGGTGGCCAGCAATTTCCAGCAGGCGAAGCGCGTTGGGGAGTGTGAACGCCAGTGGAACGTTGCCGGAGACCGGAGTAATGGCCTCGACTTTGAGTTCCGGCGAGCGCAACGCGAGAAAGAACGCGATGGCATCGTCCACACCGGGATCGGTGTCCAGGATGATGCGCTGCGCCTTGGAAGAAGCCGCGGGAATGCTACCAACAGACTTTTCATGCGCAGCAAAGACGGAGGAAGGCATAGCGGGCAGCGCGCCAGCGGCCAGCGTTGCGGCGGAAGTGCGAAGAAACTGCCTGCGATTCTGAAACCAGACAGGAGAGCGCATGGATGTCCTCGATTAGAAAAAATGAATTCAATCAAAAGTGCCGCCGAGGATGTTAACGCAAAGTGAGGCAATGCAGAAGAAAATCCGCACCGAGGCATGCAGGAAGAGCGATTGACAGTTCGGCAGTAGGACTCTAGAGTGACGGCTCACTCCGGAACAAGGGGAAGGGATTGCTCGAGCGACTGTTCAAGCTGCAAGAGAATAAAACCAGTGTCGAAAAAGAGATGCTGGGCGGGCTGACGACGTTCATCACCATGGCGTACATCATCGTGGTGAATCCGCAGATATTGTCGCAGGCGGGGATGCCCGTGGACGGCGTGGTGTTTGCCACGTGCATCGCAGCGGCCGTGGCGACGCTGGTGATGGGGCTATACGCGAACTATCCAATCGCGTTGGCACCGGGAATGTCGCTGAACGCGTACTTCACGTACACGGTCTGTCTGGGAATGCATGTGCCGTGGCAGACGGCGCTGGGCGCGGTATTTTTTTCAGGCGTATTGTTCGTGCTGCTGACTGTGACGCGCGTGCGGGAGCAGATCGTGAACGGAATTCCGCTGGGATTGAAACATGCGACCGCCGGCGGAATCGGCATGTTCATCGCGTTTGTGGGATTGCGCAGCGCCAAGCTGGTGGTGGGAAATCCCGCGACGTTTGTCAGCCTCGGAAATTTCGGCGATCCACAGGTTCAAGCGGCGTGCGTGGGGATCCTACTGACATTGGCGCTGATGGTGCGGCGAGTACACGGGGCGATCCTGCTGGGAATTCTGGGCACGGCAGTGTTCGGGATGTTTCGTGGGCTGACGCATCTGCCGGAGCACTGGCTGGCACTGCCGCATCCTGCGTCCACTTTTATGAAGATGGACGTGCGTGGGGCCGTGCATCTGGGGCTTTTGGAAATTATCTTTATCTTTTTGTTCGTGGATTTGTTCGACAACGTCGGCACAATGGTCGGTGTTTGCGAACAAGGAGGTTTCGTCAAAGATGGAAGGATTCCCCGCGTGGGGAAAATGCTGTTGGCCGATGGAATCGGGACAATTTTCGGCGCGGTGACGGGAACGTCCACAGTGACAAGCTATATCGAAAGCGCGGCGGGCGTGGCGGCGGGAGCGCGGACCGGGCTCAGCAACGTTGTGGTAGCGGCCCTGTTTTTGGCGGCGATGTTTTTCTCGCCTGTGGCAGCCGCGATTCCCGCATTTGCCACGGCGCCGGCGTTGGTCTTGGTGGGAGCATTGATGACGGAATCCATCGCCATGGTGGAGTGGAGGGAGTTCAGCGAGGCGTTCCCTGCATTTGTGACCCTAGTAGCAACGCCCCTGACGTTCAGCATCGCGACGGGATTGAGCCTTGGTGTGATTACCTATACAGCAGCGAAGGTGGCCGCAGGAAAGTGGAAAGAAGTCAGTGGCCTGCTATGGATTTTGACGGTTTTATTTATTGTGAGGTATGCCGTGCTGGCGGCGGAGTAGATCTTGCTGCAGGCAATGCGCCCCCAAGCAGGCGGCCGCTACAAGAATTATTGCGCGTCGACGAGACAGCGGAAGCCGATCGTGCCCGCGCGGTCGCGGCTGGGAGCCATGAGCAGGAGCTTTTCGTGTTCGTCGAGCCGGTATGTCTGCGGGAAATACCAGACAGAGCCTAGCGGTTGGTAGGCGGCCGCGCCGCGGATGATTGCTGCACGCGTGTGTTCGTCACGATATTCGTCGGTCCACTGCGATACGTTGCCAATCATGTCCAGCGCGCCGAAGGGGCTGACAGCCTCCGGGTGCGCATCTACGTTGGAGAGTGGGCTGCGCGTGCGACCACGATCAGTACCAGGCACATTGGCCGCGTTCCATTCGCTGCCCCAGGGATAGAGCCGCCCGTCAGCGGATTGCGCGGCGTACTGCCATTCCCATTCGTGCGGCAGACGCTTGCCAGCCCAAGCCGCATACGCACGCGCGTCTTCCAGCGAGACCCACGTGACCGGCTTACTCTCCCAGCCCGCTGGAAAAGTGCCGTTCGCCCAGTCGCGCAGGAAATTGTGATCGTCGGCGGGGTGATAATGCGTGGCGTCGAGGAACTGTTTGAACTGCGCGTTGGTCACCGGCGTGCGGTCGATATAGTAACTGCGCATGTGCAGGCGGTGGAGATGCGACCGGCGCGGAGAATCTTCCCAGGGATATTGCATATCTACGCCGGGATCATTGCCGCCTTCGATTTCGATGCCGCGGACCGAGAAGTCGAACTCGCCCTCGGGAATTTTGATCATACCGGATGGAGCGGATGCGGCAGGTTTGGTGGGCGGAATGTCCACGATAGTTTGCGGGACGAATGACCAGGCTCGGGAA
>Ga0075029_100002230_pt1 | contig 11024 bp, 10 predicted proteins | sample LitLauG_LLR_2013_FD_71391 | JGI IMG/M metagenome (GOLD analysis project Ga0075029, IMG submission 71391) | Freshwater sediment microbial communities from North America - Little Laurel Run_MetaG_LLR_2013 | ecosystem: Environmental > Aquatic > Freshwater > Creek > Sediment | place: USA...
AATGGTAAGCGTCAGCAGATCGCGCTGGTTGACGTCAAAGATTGCCGACTGAGCGAACGCCACAATCTTGCGGGCGATCCCGCCAACACCGTCACATTCGATTGCGTCAAGCCAAAATACGTCGCGCCGGCCACGGATGGCTTCGATACAACATCCTTACTGTTGATGGGTGCGGTCATTCGCAGCGTCGAGACTGCCGGTGCATTGGAAGCAATCCTGTCGTTAAGCGTCGCCTACGCCATTGAGCGCATAGCGTTCGAGCGGCCGATTGGCAAATTTCAGGCTGTGCAACAAAATCTGGCGCGGCTTGCCGGCGAGGTCGCCGCCGCGCTCGCGGTTTCCGGCTCGGCGGCCGACGCTATCGCGCAAGCCGAAAGCTTCGACGAAGGCGTTTTCCTTGAAGGAGCATCCGCCAAGGTCCGCACCGCAGAGGCTGCCCGAGAGGGCGCAGCAATCGCGCATCAAGTTTTCGGCGCGATCGGTTTTACCCAGGAGCATATGTTGCACCGCTTTACGCTGCGTATGCTCTCCTGGCGCGACGATTTCGGCAACGAGAGCTACTGGGCCGTTGAGCTCGGCAAGCGCATTTCCTCCCGCGGCGCCAATGAATTTTGGCCGTTGATGGCTTCGCGATGACAACGAGCCTCAGTTTCGATCCGGTCCGCTTGTCGCCGCAATGCGAAGCTTTGCGCACCGAAGTACGCGCGTTTCTGGCGCAAGAAATTTCGGCCGGCACTTTCGAACCACATCATCCTGGGTATAGCGAATCGTACGATCGCGATTTCAGCCGCCGCGTTGGCGCCAAAGGTTGGATCGGGATGACTTGGCCCAAGCAATATGGCGGGCACGAGCGCAGTCAGCTAGAACGGTATGTCGTGACCGAAGAGTTCCGCGTGGCCAACGCGCCGGCAAACTTTCATTTCGTCGCCGACCGGCAGAGTGGACCGATCCTGCTGAAATACGCGCCCGAGCACATCAAGAAAGATATTCTGCCACGCATTTGCCGCGGCGAATTGTGCTTTGCAATCGGGATGAGCGAACCCGGCTCTGGTTCCGACCTGTTTGCCGCGAAGACCAAAGCGACCAAAGTCGATGGCGGTTGGCACATCAATGGCAGCAAGATCTGGACGACCAGCGCGCATATCGCCAACTACATGCTGGCTCTTTTTCGCACCTCGCCGCCGACAAAGGAGAACCGCCGCCACGGGCTAACGCAATTCCTGGTGAACATGAAAACGCAGGGCATCACGGTCAATCCGATCTATCAAATGACCGGCAAACCTGGCTTCAACGAGGTCGTGTTCGTCGATACGTTCCTGCCCGACGATCACGTGATTGGCGAGATCGATGGCGCGTGGAAACAGGCCACCAGCGAGCTCGCCTATGAGCGCAGCGGCCCCGAGCGCTTCCTCGATACCTTCTATGTGTTGCCGGAACTGGTTCGCACACTCGGCCCGGAACCCGACCTGCGCGGTGCCGAAGGGCTCGGCCAGTTGGTGGCGCAACTCCACACGCTGCGGCGCATGTCGGTTTCAGTCGCCGGCATGCTGCAAGCCGGCAAGGAGCCGGTGGTCGAGGGCTCGATCGTTAAGGATCTCGGCACCGTCTGGGAGCAAAAGTTGCCCGCTCGCGTGCGCGAGCTAGCGGCATTGCTCAAGCCTGAATTGCTGAACCATACCGCGCTCGAGGATCAGTTGGCCCACGCCACAACGATCGCACCCAAGCTCACGATTCAGGGCGGCACCACTGAAATCCTGCGCGGCATCATTGCCCGCGGCCTTGGCCTTCGCTGACGGGTGAAGGGGCCGTGCCGGATATCGGAAAATTGCTGTGGCCCAAATCGGTAGCGGTGGTAGGCGCCTCTTCGGATACGCACGGCCTTCGTGGGCGGCTGCTCGAGATCATGCGTGGGCATCCCTTCGTGGGCCAGATCTATCCGGTAAGCCGCAGCGCCGCCGAAGTGCAGGGCTTGAAAGCCTATCCGTCAGTCGAGGCGCTGCCGCAGGTGGCCGATCTCGCGCTCCTGATCGTTCCCGCCCAATACGTGCCAGCGGAACTCGATCGCTGCGGCCGCGCCGGCGTCCGCGCGGCGGTCATTCTGAGCTCCGGCTTTGCCGAGGTCGGCGAAGCCGGCCAACGCCTACAGCATGAGATCGTAGCTACAGCGCGGCGCTACGACATGGCAGTGAGCGGACCGAATACCGAAGGCTTTTCCAACATAGCAGCTTCGCTTTGTGCGAATTTCAGTCCGGCCTCGGACAAGAGCGCCGGGCCGCTCACGCCTGAGCGACCGCTTGGCCGAGGCCAAGTATCTGCGATCTCGCAAAGCGGCGGTCTCGGATTTGCCTTCCTCGATCGCGCCCGCCCGCGCTGCTTCAAGTTTCGCTACATCGTGACGACCGGCAACGAGGCAATGCTCGAGACCTCAGATTTCATTGACTACATGCTCGATGAAGGCGCGACCGATGTATTCTTGCTGCTCATAGAAGCTGTAAAGACGCCGAAAAAATTTAAGCGCGTGGCGGAAAAGGCGCTCAACGCGGGCAAGCCAATCATCGTTGGCAAGATCGGCCAGACCGAACCCGGATCGCGCGCGGTTATTTCGCATACCGCCGCGCTGGCTGGTGCCACGGCCGCCTACCGCGCGACTTTCGCACACTACGGACTGATTGAGGGACGCGATTTCGATGAGATGCTCGATCTCGCTGCCGGCTTCCTCGCGTGCGGCGATCGATTGCCAAAGGGAAACCGCATCGGCATCTGCACGGCGTCCGGCGGCGCCGGCGTCTGGATGGCCGACGCTTGCGCGGCCGCCGGGCTTGAAGTGCCTTTGCTAGACAAAGAGACGCGCGCCGCGCTCGACCTGCATCTGCCGTCCTACGCCACATCCCAGAATCCCGTCGATTCGACTGCTCAGGGGGTGCAGAAACTGGGTTATGCCCAATTCGCGCGACTGGTTGCCGGTTCTCCGTCGGTTGACAGCGTCGTTGTGGTGATCACAGCGCGCCGTTCGGCCTTTCTCGAAGCCGATTTGCCGAAACTCAAGGAGCTCGCGCGGGAGTCGGTTAAGCCGGTTTTCATGTGGACCTACACACTGCCGTCGGAGCGCACCATCGAAATCCTCAACGAGACCGGCTATCCGCTCTTCGTCGGCTCGCATGGCTGCGCACGCACAGTCCGGGCGTTAGCCGATTACCGGGCCGTGCGTGAGCGTTCGTTGCGTTCGGTCGAGACGTCGCAGGCACCGGGGCGAGAGTGGGTCGCCGCAGCGCTTGCGCAATCTCCTTCAGTGCTATGCGAACACCGAGCTAGAGCGCTCCTCGCGGCATACGGCATTGGTGCCGACAACGTAGGCTGGCTCGCGCATTCCACCAAGGAGGCTGTTGCTGCCGCGCGGACGATCGGACGACCAGTGGCGCTCAAAGTTCAGTCAGCTGATATCGCGCACAAGACCGAAGCTGGCGCAGTTGCTCTCAATCTCGTGGGAGACGATGTGGTGTATGCTGCCTACAATAAGGTTCTCGGCGCCGCCGAACGAAATGCTCCAAAAGCGCAAATCGACGGCGTCTTGGTGCAACCGATGGCGCCGCCCGGACGCGAAGTCCTTCTCGGCGTCAACCGCGACCCGACTTGGGGATTGTTATTGGTCGTTGGGCTCGGTGGCGTTCTAGTTGAAGTGCTCGGCGATGTCGTACTCGCACCAGTGCCTCTCGATCAGACCGCCGCACGCGCGCTCATCCGCCGCCTTACTGGCGCCCAGGCTTTCGCGCCGTTCCGCGGCATGCCGGCGGCGGACACCGAAGCACTCGCCGACCTGATAGTCCGGCTATCGCATTTTGCCGCAGATCATGGCGACGACATCGATGCGATCGATCTCAACCCGGTCATCGTCCACGCGCAGGGCGAAGGTGTCTCTGTGGTGGATGCGCTGATCGAGCGGCGTGATAGGGGCGGCCGCGCGGCCAAGTAGCGACTAACGAAAGAAATCGCGGAGAAAGCGTCGTGGGGCCACTTGGTCTTTCAAAGACACGGCGTAGAAAGATCAACCACGTCGCTCCGGTCAAGATAGACGGCCGTCAAGCGGTGTTCGAAGGAGTCGACGCTCGTGTACAAAATAATCCTGCTTTTTTATTCCTTTTCTGTTTCTCACCTTAAATGATCAGATAGCCAACTTGGCAGTAATCTCGCCCGCCCGGTGTTGATGGTCGAGTCTTTGCTTCCTCGGGTGAACGCAGTATCTTGCGCATTTGTGGAGCATGCCATGGCGCAAGCATCCCCTGATGCCTCCGTTATCAAAGCATACTGGCAGCCCGGCTGCACGAGTTGTCTCAGAATGAAGGAGTTCCTGATCAAACACGACGTTGCCTTCGTCTCAGTCAACGTGCTTGAGGACAAGGATGCCTTTGCCGAGCTGGCAGCGCTGGGCATCCGCTCGGTTCCGATTGTGCGGCGTGGCCAGGACTGGGCAAACGGCCAGGTTCTGCGCGAGGTGGCGCGCGTTGCCGGCGTGGCGTGGGGCGAGACGCAAGTGCTGCCCGCGCCCGAGCTGGCCGCGCGGCTCATCGGGATCCAAACTATTGCGCAGCGGCTCTTTGCGCAAATCCCGGATGACGCGCTCGCCCACCTGCTGCCGCATCGGCCTCGCAGCTACGCCCAGCTCGGCTATCACATCTTCAACATCGCCGATGCCTTTCTGGAGCACGAGGTGCAGCGGCTGCCGCTCCAGGAAAGCGCCTACAGCCGCGTGCCGCCACCGGAGATGAACACCAGCGCCAAAATACTAGCCTACGGACAAGACGTGCTAAGGCGCTTTCAGATCTGGTGGGATGGGCCAGGTCAGACTGCCGTTTTTTCGCGCAAGGCCCTGGTCTATTATGGCGACGTGACAGTGCACGAATATCTAGAGCGCACTACGTGGCATTCGGGCCAGCACGTGCGCCAGCTCGTCATGGTACTAAACATGCTGGGCATCGAGCCGGACAGACCACCGCCCAAAGAAACCTTTGCGGGTCTCCCGATGCCCGACAAGGTCTGGGATGACGAGCGGCTCATAACCTGAACCTGAGGTGGGCACTCCTGTGCGTTTGCGTCTCATCTCTTTGGGGGGAGGTCACACGCCGATGAGCGTGGGTAGCCGTGTCTGCGTGTTGACGATCTGGGAGGCCCGCTCATCCCGACGTCGCGGGAGGTTCTTTCCACCGTCCTGATTTGGCCCGATGTCTTCTCTAATCGGCGGTTTGAGGCCAAGTGCTTTCAGACTTCAGACATCCACCCAACAATTTCGGGCGGTCAAACCGCGCACCCAGCCCTATGCTACTATTTTCGACAAGCGGCGTCGGAAAGCCGTCCAGGAAGCGAGGAAACATCCATGCTGAAGCTATTGATGAGGTTGCTCCTGCTCATGGCGGCGATAGCCGTCGCCGCCTTCCCCATGCAATCGCGAGCTGAGATGATCACCGTCACCCATTGGGGGTCGGCCTTCTATGGCGCTCCCTACGCGGTCGCCATGGAAAAAGGCTTCTTCAAGAAATACGGCGTCGATGTCACCGGAGTGCTGACGTCGCAAGGCGGCGGCACCTCCGTGCGCAACACGCTGGCAGGCGATCTGCCCTATGGAGAGGTGGCGTTGGCGGCGGCAGTTGAGGCGATCAACAACGGCGTGCCACTTCGCATCATCGGGGCCGGGGCGCAGAGTATCGCCGATATTCTATGGATGGCGAAGAAGGGCTCGCCGCTCCATTCGATTGAGGATCTCGTTGGCAAAAAGGTCGCCTTCACCGCGCCCGGCTCTGTAACCAACATGCTGATCTTGATGTCCATGAAGAAGAAGGCCATCGACCCCAATGCCATGAAGCTGGTTCCAGTGGGCGGCATCGGCGCCAATGTCTCGGCGGTGCTTAACAACGCTGTCGACGCCGGCATGTGTGGAGAGCCGGTGTGGTCGGAGAACGAGGACAAATTGCAGCCGGTGTTCTGGCCCAAGGATATCCTGTCGCCGAACATGATGCAGACAGTCGCCGTTACTACCGCCGAGTACGCGACCGAAGGTGTGGCCAAGCTGCGCGGCATTATCGCAGGCCGACGAGACGGCGTGCGCTACATCGAAGATCATCCCGAGGAGGCCGCCGATATCACCGCCAAAGCGTTCAACGGCAATCCAGCTCTCTATCGCCGCGTATTCGGCCGCTACGTCACCATCCATTATTGGTCGGAAGGGAAGTTCGACTACGACGCCATGAACCTCATGGTTCAGGGGTTGCAAATCGTCGGCAAGCAGAAAGGTCCAGTGGACTGGCCGAAGATAATCGACTCCACTTTCCTGCCCTCCGACCTGTAGAACTGACTTGCGCCCAGTGTCTACCGGTGACGAGCAAATCGCGCACGCGACGTTACGCGGGGTGACCCGGGTCTATCAGGGCGTCACCCCGGTGCATGCGCTAGGACCGCTCGACCTCGATCTGGCGCGCGGCGAGTTTTTCTCGGTTGTCGGCCCATCCGGCTGCGGCAAGTCCACGCTGCTGGACGTGCTAGCTGGGCTCAGCCCGCCCACCGCTGGCAAAATCAGTTTCGAAGGGAGACCGGTCGTGGGCGAAGTCCCGGACGGCATCGGCGTGGTCTTCCAAGAAGATGCCAGTTTCCCCTGGCTGGCGGTGCGCGACAATGTCGCCTTCGGGCTGCGCCGTGCCGGCACCGAGCCCGCTGAGATAGCGCGCCGTGTAGCCTATGCGATCGGATTCATGGGTCTGGACGACTTCGCGGACGCCTTTCCCGCACAGTTGTCAGGGGGCATGCGACAGCGTGTCTGCATTGCGCGGACATTGGTGCTGCAGCCGCGACTGATCCTGCTGGACGAGCCGTTCGGCGCGCTGGATCAGCAGACACGCCTGTTGATGGGCGACGAGCTGCTGCGACTGTGGCGCGAGACAAGCTCCACGGTGCTGCTGATCACGCACGCGTTGGATGAGGCCGCGCTTTTATCGGACCGGGTAGGCGTGATGTCCGCACGCCCAGGCCGGTTCATCGATCTCGTGAGTACCGGCTGGGCGCGCGACCGCGACAGCCGCATCGCATCTGATCCAGGCTTTGGTGCAATCACTGCTCGCCTGTGGGCGGCGCTACGGCCCGAATCCATAAAGGCGATGGGACGAACGGCGTCATGACCCGAGCACGAAGCATCATCTGGACGCGCCTTGTGTTGATCGCCGGGGCCATCGGCCTCATCGAGCTGCTGTGCCGCCTTGGCATAATCAAGCCGCTGACCATAATTGCGCCGAGCCAGATGGCGTTCGAACTTGCGCGCATGATAGCCTCGGGGGAGCTCGCCGCTCCCGCTGCTTACACCTTCATGGAGGTGGGGACCGCCTTCGCCGTCTCGGTCGTGGCTGGCGGCGCGCTGGGAGCGCTGGTGCACGCGCAGCCGCGCCTGCGCCGTGCGCTCGATCCCCTGCTGGCGAGCTGGTACGCGGTGCCGTTCTTTGTGTTCTATCCATTGCTAGTGGCGTTGTTCGGTTTGAACGCACTGCCATTGATCGCCATCGGTGTGATATTCGCCGCTCCCGCGATGATGCTAAGCACTCTCGCTGGTCTCGATCGGGTGCCGCCCGTGATGCGAAAGGTGGCGCGTGTGCATCGGCTGTCGCGTGTGCAGGAAGTACGTCTGATCACCTTGCCGAGCGCCGCGCCGCATTTGTTCACCGGGCTGAAGCTTGCCTTCACATATTCATTCATCGGCATCATTGCTGGCGAATTCATCCTTTCCGGAGGCGGGCTCGGCTACGGCATCGCTTATGCCTACGAAAGTTTCGAGAACCGTAAGATGTATGCGCTCATGCTGTTCGTGCTGCTGATCGCGACCGGCGTAAACGGCGCGCTGCATGTGTGGGACGGGCGACTGGCGCGCCGCTGGGGTCGAACATGATGCGGCTCTTCGATGCGGCGGCGGTTGTTGCAGCGATTCTTGTGATTTGGCTCGGCCTCTACGCCTATGCGGGCGACAGCGCCATCACTCCACCCTTGCGCACCTTCGCCTACGCTGCAGAACTGTTGTCTCGAGCGTCATTCTGGAACCATGTCGGCGCGACCATGGCGGCCTTTGCTATGGCGCTTGCGATCTCCGCAATCGGGGGCGTGGCGCTTGGCCTAGTGCTTGGAATGCGCCGCTTCGCGGGAGAGGTGACAGAACCAATCCTCAGCTCATTTTACACCATTCCGAAAGTGACGTTGTATCCGGTGATGCTCTTGATCTTTGGCCTCGGCATGTCGGCCAAGGTGGCGTTCGGTGTGATCCACGGCATAATCCCAGTAATGCTGTTTACCATAGCGGGGGTCAAGAACATCGAGCCGGTACTGCTGCGCACGGCCCGGGTACTGCGACTGAGCCCGGCGCAGACCGCACTCAGCGTGCTAGCACCGGCCGTGACGCCAGAGATCATCACCGGGCTGCGGGTCGGCTTTGCCCTAACGCTGCTCGGCGTGCTGATCGGCGAGATGTTCGCCTCCCAGCGCGGCCTCGGCTTCCTCATCATCAACGGCATCGAGGTCCATGACGTCCGCATGATGACGACCGTGACGCTGATCGTGGTTGTCTTTGCGGTTGCCGCCAACAGCCTGATGCTCGCACTTGACCGGCATGCGCACCGCTTCGCCTAATCAGGAACGTTCCTTCGCGAACCTGGCTTCGAGCTGAGTGCTTTCTTTAAATCACCCTGAGGGAAAAATGGACACGATTTTGCCGACCACGCTTGTTGGAAGCTATCCACAGCCAGATTGGTTAATCGATCGCACCAAGCTCGCTGGCCGCTTTCCACCGCGAGTTCGTGCCAAGGAGCTGTGGCGAGTTGCGCCCGAGTGGCTGGAGCAGGCGCAGGACGATGCGACGCTGCTTGCAATCCGAGACCAGGAGCGCGCGGGCCTTGACATCGTTACTGACGGCGAAATGCGTCGTGAGAGCTACTCGAACCGCTTTGCGACGGCATTGGAGGGCGTTGATATCGACAATCCCGGCACGGCACTGGATCGTAGTGGACACCCGAACCCCGTGCCGCGTGTTGTCGGCAGGATCCGGAGGCGCCATCCGGTCCAGGTCCGTGATGTGACATTCTTGCGCGCCAATACCGATCACAAGATCAAGATGACGGTGCCCGGTGCTTTTACGATGGCGCAGCAGGCGCAGAACGACTTCTACAAGGACGAGGTAGAACTCGCCATGGACTACGCGACGGCGGTCAACGAGGAGATCAAGGATTTATTCGCTGCCGGCGCGGATGTGGTTCAAATCGACGAGCCCTACTTGCAAGCGCGCCCGGCTAAGGCGGAGCAATATGGCCTACAGGTATTGAACCGCGCGCTCAGGGGAATCACCGGAACGACGGCGGTCCATATATGCTTCGGATACGCTGCGATTATTCACCAAAGACCGTCGGCTTATTCGTTCCTGCCCGAACTCGAAGCAGCCGATGTGAAGCAGATTTCGATCGAAACTGCACAATCGCACCTCGACTGCAGCGTACTCGCGGCGCTGTCTTCAAAGACCATCATGCTCGGGGTCTTGGATCTCGCGGATATGACCGTAGAGACACCGGCAATCGTGGCCGACCGCATTCGTCGCGCGCTGCCGTATGTCGATGCAAGCAAGATCGTCGTAGCGCCCGACTGCGGCCTTAAATATCTGCCGCGTGATGTCGCGTTCGGAAAAATGCGGGCAATGGTTGAGGCTGCGCTCGTCGTTCGCAGTGAACTGAGCTGAGGCAAGTTCGAAAGGGCTTGGTAGACGGCGCGCTCCATGACCGACTTGGCGACTTCCCTTTGGGCCGCTTTTCAGCATGCCGATGAAAGCGCCTACTACGAATACGTCTGCAAATGCGCCGGCATCAGCGCGCAATGGAGATTCTACGCCGGCCGCGACGGCCAGGGTCGGGACCCGAGTACCGATGAGCTACGTGACCTTGTACGTCGCCAACTGCAAGACTTCGCGTGTCAGATGGCTGTCGGGGAGCCGAAGTTCATCCAGAATCGTGAAGTGATTCGCCTTTGCGATCGGGATCAGGTCGCCGGGGAGGTGAGACTCTGACCGGTAAGCATGGTAGTCCCGGCTGGTTGCGACCATCGCTGGTAACTCGCCCGTGCCATACGCGATGGAAAGCGGCTTGTTGACGCTTGGCCGACGCATGGGAGAGAGGTTTTCGACTTCGACTTCGGTCAATTTGACTTTGTCATTGACTTGGGGGGAGTCGCGGAGCGGAGCGAGCTCAAAGACTCCCGAGATCGACAATCCAGCTGCCACTCTCGGATGGTCCAAAAGAAATGCGGTTAGATGCCCGCCGGCCGACCAACCCGTGACTATGATGGGTCCCGCAATGCCGTGCTCGGCGCCGTTCGCGTTGAGCCAGTCGAACGCTGATCGCAGCTCATTCGCGAGCTGGGTCAGGCTCGCCTCAGGAGCAAGGGTGTAGCCTGGTAGCGCTGCCGACCAGCCATTTGCCAAGGCACCTTCGGCGAGGCAGGCAAATATTTCCTTGCTGCCGCGTTGCCAGTAACCGCCGTGAATGTGGACGAAGCATGGCGCATTCGGGTCGCCGGCGGGATACAGGTCCCATTTCGTCCGTTCTCCTGAACCATAAGCCAAATCGAGGTGCTTCGGCCGCTGCTCACGAAGATCTTTCGATGCTGCGGTCCAGCTTTCGGTTTTCTGTCGAGCGAAATCGGCTCCCACATGGGCCACATTGAAGTAAGCCAGATTGCGGGCCTCTAGAGACATCGTCATCCAGTCCATGCCTGCTGCCGGACATTCCTTGGCACGCGCGATAGTGGGCGACGCAACGACACCGGCTGCGGTTGCAGCGGCAAAAGCGCGACGGGTGAGCGCCATGATGAACCTCCCTGCTCTGTGAGATTCGGTGGCGGTGTCCGGCAACTCTGCAATGGACTAACTGCACCGTTAACGAGATGATGCTCCGCCTTCTCGGTCCTGTCACTGAGATTATGGGTCAATTCTCATGACCCAATCAAAGCCGCTTACAACTTAC
>Ga0075029_100002238_pt1 | contig 11004 bp, 6 predicted proteins | sample LitLauG_LLR_2013_FD_71391 | JGI IMG/M metagenome (GOLD analysis project Ga0075029, IMG submission 71391) | Freshwater sediment microbial communities from North America - Little Laurel Run_MetaG_LLR_2013 | ecosystem: Environmental > Aquatic > Freshwater > Creek > Sediment | place: USA...
GCGCGCTACACGGTGAGCGTGCTGGCTTCGCCTTCGCGCGCCAAAATTTCCATCGGCTCAAATCCCTGGAATCCCGCTGCCGCGGAAGACAATCTGGCGAGCCTGGCCGAGCAATACGGCGGCGGAGGCCATCCGCGCGTGGCCGCAATCTCGCTGGAACCGAACGAAGTCGAGCGCGCCAAACAAGTGGCCAGGGAAATCGCCGAAAAATTGCGCGATTAAATTTATGAAGGGCGCGTCGCGGGCAGCCTAAAATTGCCTTCAGTCGTGCTAAAATAAAAAGTTCGTGGACCGGTAGCTCAATGGTAGAGCAGCTGACTCTTAATCAGCGGGTTGTAGGTTCGAGTCCTACCCGGTTCACCACTATTTTTCAATAAGTTAGCCTCTTCGGGTTTCTCAGATACAAAATACTGTGTCCAATTTTGTGCCACACCCGAGTCAAAATCGGTCCCGCTAAGGTCGTCCACGGCCCGGCGCTTTGCTTCCATCCTGGTATGAGAATACCGCTCCATCATTGCGCGGGAGACGTGCCCTGCGAGGGCAATGACCGTGGAGTCTGACGCCTGGGATTCGGCGAGGCTAGAAATGAAGGTGTGGCGCAGATCGTGGAATCGACATGAAACCTTTGCGGTCTTGCGTGCGCCCTCCCAAGCTACTTTCCAGCGTTGCATTGGCTCAGTGGGGACGATCTCGTAGGCACATAGTTTGCGGTCGTTTCCCGCAATGCCGTATTTCTCATGCGGAAAGACGAAGTGGTCCGGCTGGGCTTCCGTGAAAGCTGCCCGCCAATGCTCAAGTACGGCCATGGCGCGGGAATTTAAGGGGATGGTGCGGCCCGTATCCGCATCCGTTTTGGATTTTCCCACCGTAAGGGCGCTGGCGAGGAAATCCACTTGTACCCATGTTAGACCGCGAATCTCGCTCGCCCTCATTCCAGTGTTTATAGCCAGCATTACGACAGGGTAGAGGCTGCGGCAACGGTTCTTTGAAGCCGCGTCCAACAGGCGGATTTCTTCGTCAGCTGTCAGCGCCCGGCCCGGCGACGGGCTTTCTTTCAGGAAGTCCACGTCCGCCGCGATTGGTTCCCACATCCGATAGCACCGAAGAATGCTCCGCATCACGCCTAGCTCAAGATTGACCGTGCGATTACTCACGCCCTCGCACTTACGACGGGTCTGGTAGGTCGCCAAGTCTCCCCCCGCAAGATCGCAGAGCAGGTGTTTTCCGAATTCTTTCGTTAGCTGAGAAATGGCGAGCCTGTAGCTTCGCTCGGTCGAAGGAGCGATGCTCGTGCGCGTCTTGAGCCAGTCTGCCGCAGCGAGAGAAAACAGGGGAGGGAGCTTGCGGCGCTTAATCTGATTCCAGCTTTCCTCCAGTTCCCGACGCCTAACACGTTCCGCATCCTTCGCAATAGTCTTGCTCTCGCTTTTCGAGGATTCGCGGATCGTCTGTCCCGCGAAACGGAATTTGTACCACCATACCTCACCACGCCTATAAACGCTCATCGCTCACCTCAACCTTTTCCTTTGGAGGACGCCCACCCTTCTTGCCGTTTTCACGGGCAATCTCCCGGATACGCTCGATTCCGAGACGTTTAACGCGAGTCGCGAAACTTCGCTTTCCAAGCCAGCTAGTGATCAGTACGAGGAGAGTCGCGGGCAGGATCGACTGAGATACACGAGGAAACTGTTCGCTCGATGTTTTGTTGGCATTCGCCAGCATTTGGGGTATTGGCTGTCAAATACAAGCAATTGAGGATCATCGTAGTACTGAGCCATTTCCGGCAGAGCTGTGAAGAGATTAAGTCCACATCGTCCCTTCAGCGCAAACGTCCAGAAGTGCCAGTATGTTTTCCGTCCGGGAATTTATTCTTCTTGAACAATGTGTCGAGCGGTTCCTGGCGCGCAGTGACGAGACCCTAGTTCCAACACGCGTGGGTCTCGTCCTGGGTGACTGCAATTTTCTTTACACATTCTAGAAGCCTGTCCGAATTCCCGTTGTTGAGGGTGGAGTGTGATTTAATTTAGACGCGAGCAAGATTAACGTCTGGATGAGGACGAGGCCAGCTTGCCGATGCTGCTTGGCGGCGAATTCCGCAAGAAATTTGAGATCACTCAATCCGATTCCGTATTGTAAAAATCTCCAAACAATTCCTCCTCGGAAGGCCGGTCTTCGGGAATTGGGCGGCTAACCCAAGTGACTTGCATGTAGTGTTTGAGACTGATGTTTTCGTTGGTGATGTTGCCGCCCCAGATGCCACAGCCCATGCTTGAGGTCATGGGCATTCCGTTGTTGAACGCGCCGGCATTGGCTTTGGATTGTGGCTGGCGAACCATGATGCGGCTGACCGGCGCGGTTAGTGCCAGTTGATGAATATGCCGATCGTCGAAGGAATAGATCCCGCAGGAATGGCCTTTGCCCCCCACTTCATAAATCTTCCGGACCATTTCAAGAGCGCTTTCAAAGCCGCTGTATTTGAAAATTGCCAGGAGAGGTGAAAGCTTTTCACTGGAAAAGGGATGCTCCTTTCCAATCTTATGCTCTTTCACGATCAGAAACTTCTTGCCCTCGGGAATTGTGAACCCCGCCAGCTGGGCGATTCGCGATGCCGGGCGGGCGATGGTCTCGCCGGTACGATGCCGTTCCGAATCCCACATTACATTCAACAAGAGTTTCTTCTCTCCTTCGGTGGCCAGGTACCCGCCCTCGTTCTGAAGTTGTTCCAGGAACCTGTCATAAATGGAGGCGTCCACAAGCAAGTTTCCGTCGGAGGAACAGCCCGAGCCATTGTCAGAAGTTTTGCTGCGCGCGGTATTGTTGGCGGCTTCTACTATGTTGGCCGTTTCGTCGATCACCATAGTGGAGTTCCCGGCGCCAACACCGTATGCGGGTTTGCCTGAGCTGTAGGCCGCTTTAACCATGGCAGGACCGCCGGTCGCAATGGTCAGGTCGCAGATGGACATTAATTCCTGGGCGAGCGGAATGCTGGGTATCTGGATGCACTGAAACAGGTCTTCCGGCGCGCCTTGCTTCTTGAGCGCGGCACGCATGATTCGGACAGTCTCAAAAGTGGTCTTCTTGCTCGCTGGATGCGGAGAAAAAATAATCGCGTTCTTGCATTTGAGGGAATAAATACCGTTTCCAGCTTCAGTCAGCGCCGCGTTGGTCACCGGGATCAGCGAAGCGATCACTCCGGCCGGTTTGGCATACTTCACTATCCCTTTCTCCGGTATCTCCTCGATGATACCCATGCTCTTCTGCCGGAGAGCATCCCTGAGAATACCCATAATCTTGAAACGTTTGTTGGGGCGGCCTACGCGATCTCCCAGGCCGCTTTCATCCACGCTCATGTAAGCCAGGCGCGTAAAAGTTTTTTCGTTGGCCGTGGCCCATCCGACAGCCTGGCACAACCTGTCTATTTGCGCTTGATCGAAGTTCGAAACCTCGCACATGGCTTGCCGAGCCTTTTGGAGCAGTTCCTGCGCATATTGTTTTTCTTCTTCGGTGATTGACCTTGCCATTTCCATCTCCTCCGCGATTTTGATGATTCCAGACAGGATCGGGACTTCCGTCCGAAGTAAAATAGCCCGGCTATCCAATGTCCCGGGGCGGCGGGCCGTCGTATGTAACCGGGATATGTATGCGCATGGCCTTTTCACGCGTAAGTTCCTCGGCCACCTCCGCAGTAAGCCCGGCCACGCGCCCGATGAGGAAGGCCAGCCTCCCGAACACGGCCGGGAAGCCGAGATCGTATAGGACCGCAGCCAACGCGCCATCGACGTTAATGGTTAACGGTTTGATTTTCTGTTTCGCTGATTTCTGCAACGCAAGCATGAACGTAACGCCATCACCCGCCAGCTTACATTCGCGCGCCATCGAGAAGAGAATTTCCGTACGCGGGTCCTCGGCATGAACTCTATGACCTAACCCGGCTAATCGTGCGCCACGCGACCGTGTTTTCTCCACGATCCGGCTTGCTGCTTCTGCAATCGAAATAGATTCGGATCGGACTACATCCATGCCCGCAGCTATGATCTCCATGCATTCCATACCTGCGCCGCCATGTTCGGTGCCGATTGCAAGGATTCCCGCGGCCACAGCGGCTGAAACCGACTGCCGATTTCCAGATGCAACCAGGCGGGCCGCCGCCACCGAAGGGGCGCCAGGCCCATGGTCCGCGGCGGAAATGAGAATGGCGTCCATTAGTCGGCCTTCGTCTCTCGTTGGCAATCCTCCCCGATGCAGCAAGAAGATTGTTTCCGCAAAGGTCATTCGCTGTATCAACGAACGGATGTCGTAACCGTGAATCCGGATTGCGTCTTCTTCAATGTCTACGATTGCTGTTCGCCAGGGTTGCATTCTTACTCCTCACAATTCATCATTCGTCACCACGATAAGCATTCGCGGTTGGACCTGAGTTCAGGCCATTCCATGTGGGATCGCGACATTTCTTAATTGCAGGGAAGTCGCACGCAAATTGAATGCAGAGGGTAACCCGCTAGAATCGTTTTTTCTTTATTTTTACCGTATCGCTACGGTGGCTGCGTTGCCCGGACGCGACCATAGTGATAGTGTCTCCCAACCAATGGAAACTGAACAGAATCACCCCACTCCATGGCTTTCATGGTCCATCTGGGGGATTGCCGCCTTTTTTTATCTCACCGGTTTCTACCAGCGAGTCTCTCCCGCCGTCATGACGGATGAACTGATGCGTTCCTTTGGCATCGGAGCGAAAGGCCTGGGCAACCTCTCGGCTTTTTACTTTTACTTCTATGTGGCAATGCAAATTCCCACCGGCATACTTGTCGATTCATGGGGAGCCAGAAAACTTCTGATCTGGGGATCGATTTCCGCTGCCTTGGGAACATTGCTATTTGGGGCGACGAGCAACTTCGCGCTGGCGTGCGCCGGCCGGGCCCTTGTTGGCGGCTCGACAGCAGTGGGCTGGCTGGTGTTGCTCAAGTTGACCACCCATTGGTTTCCATCCCGAAAATTCGCGATGCTCTCGGGTCTTGGGCTTTTTTTTGGAAATGTTGGCGCCCTGGTGGCGCAAGTGCCGTTGCGATTACTCATTGAACGATTCGGATGGCGCGCCGTTGTAATGGCATCTTCGGGAATCATCCTATGCGTCGGCGCACTGGCAATGGCCATTGTGCGCAACGATCCTTCCGAGGGAGGCTTTCAAAGCCACGCCCATGCCGCCGTTCAGCGGCAAAATGAAACTAGAGTTTCAGATTTATTGAAGGGATTCAAAAGAATTTTTGCCTACCGCAATACGTGGCTGATATTTTTTGCGCAGGGCGGGATCGTCGGCCCGATTCTGGCGTTCACCGGCTTGTGGGGTGCCCCGTTCTTGCGGGCAAGGTACGGCCTGCGATCGACGACAGCGGCCACGGTGTGTTCCATCATGATTGTCTGCTGGGCTGTGGCCAGCCCGATCAGCGGCGCTCTCTCCGACAGGATCGGCCGGCGCCGGCCTATATACTTTGCCGGGAGCATTATTTCAGCGGCGGGGTGGGCCGCCATGTTTTACATCAATGGATTGCCTTTGCCGCTTTTCATCGCCCTGGCCGCAGTGACCGCCTTTGCCTCCGGCGCAGTGGTTCTGGGTTTTGCGTACAGTAAGGAATCCGTTCCCGTTCAATATTTGGGCACCATCTCCGGTTCGACCAACATCGGAAACATGATCGGTCCCACATTATTGCAACCGGGTATCGGTTGGATCCTTGACAGGAAATGGTCCGGGGAAATGGTTAATGGACTTCGTGTGTATGGCCTCGATGCATTCCATGCCGGATTCCTTTTGATCATCGGCTGGTCTCTGCTTGCCTGTTTGCTGATTAGCCTTACGGAAGAGACTTGGTGCAAGCAAAGGCACTGATCCGCGCGTGCAGGCGACCAAGCCCGAATTGCGGCTCATGAGATTATGGCCTTCCCAAGGCCAGCATTGTATAGTGGGCGAAAAGGATCCTGCTGTTTCGGCGTAATCGTATGGCAACTTCAACATCTAGCCCCACTGCGGAAAAGGACTCCCAAGAGAAGATCAGGGAGCAACTTAAGAAGATTTTGGCAAGCAAGGCTTTTCAACACGTAGACCGCTTGCAGCGCTTTCTCTGCTACATCGTGGATGAAACGATCGCGGGTCGCGCCGACAGCCTGAAAGAATTTCCGATCGGAACAGATGTCTTCAGCAAGGAATCCTCATTTGATCCTCGCATGGATCCTATTGTCCGCGTCCAGGCGCGGCGATTGAGGACTCGATTGACGCGGTACTACCGCGAGGAAGGCCAGAGCGATGAAATCGTTATTGAAGTTCCCAAAGGCGGTTACGCCCCGGTCTTCCGCCATTTTGAAGGCGCGCCGTCCAAGCGATCCTTGGCTTCCGCTCTTGTCAGCCGGAACACCGTCGTAGTTCTGCCGTTCACCGATCACAGTCCGGCGGGTGACCAGGATTCTTTCTGCAAGGGTCTCGGCCAGGAGATCATTCACACTTTGGCGAGAGTGGGGAGCATTTCCGTTGTGGTTAGCGACCGAATTTTGGAACCGCACGAGGCTGTCAACCAACACAACGTTGCCATGATTATTAGCGGAAGCATTCGCAAATCCCGCGACACCCTTCGAATCACGACTCATCTGATCGACGCAGCGCGGGGCAGTTATCTTTGGTCGGACTGCATCGACCGCAAGGCGAAAAATATTTTCGCCGTTCAAGAGGAAGTTGCCAAGGCCATTCTCAAAAAGTTGCAAGCTGAGATGTCCGGGAGCGGCCGCGCCAAGGGAGCACGGCGCCCAACCGAAAATCTGCTTGCTCACAATTTGTACTTGCAAGGGCGATATCACCTGAATCAACGCACGGAGCAGGGTCTCCGCAAGGCCGTCGAATTCTTCGAAAAAGCCATCCAGGAAGACCCGCAGCATGCACACGCCCATTCGGGTCTGGCGGACGCGCACGGGCTGCTGGCTCACTACGGGGTGCTGGCGCCATCGGAAGTCTGGACCAAGGCCGCATCCAATGCTGCTTGGGCTGTCCTGTTGGATGATGATTCGGCCGAAGCGCATGCTTCCCTGGCCCACGTGAAATCCACTCAGGATTGGGATTGGGGGGGAGCGGAGAGGGAATTCAAGCGCGCGATCAGCTTAAATCCGCGCTATGCGACCGCTCACCATTGGTACACGTCGTCCTTCCTTGTGCCACTCGGCAGACTAGACGAAGGTTTGGAAGAGTTGCTGCTGGCGCAGGCCCTGGACCCAGTCTCGTCCATCGTGGCGCGTGACATTGCATTAATTCACTATTACAAGCGTGATTTTGACCAGGCCCTGGAACAGTGCGATCACACCATTGAACAGAATCCGCATTTTTCCCCTGCGTATTGGACCCTGGGATTAGTCCAGGAACAGAGAGGCGATTTCGATGAATCGGTCGCAGCTTTCCAGCGCGCCATCCAATTGTCTCCCCCCAGTCCTCGCATTCTCGGCGCTCTGGGGCGCACGTTTGCGATCGCCGGAAAAAAAGATGAAGCACTTAGAATTCTACGAGAACTCCGCAGCCTCGCCAAGAAACGCTATATCTCGCCCTTTGAACTGGCCTTAATTCATTTCGCTCTGGATCAGGTGGATCGCGGGTTTGAGTGGCTTGCCAAAGCGTATGAGGACCGCTGTTTTGAGTTGATGTCCATTCGAGTGGATCCTCGCTTCGATTCCGTTGTGGACGATCCGAGATTCACCAAGTTGTTCAAGAAATTAGGGCTGCCCTAGAACGACTTAGAAGAACCCCTCCTCTACTCAAACCTGCTCGAAACAGAGAAAGTTTGCGAGAGATCGATACGGTGCCGCCACCGTTAACGCGTTGACAACAAAATACGCCACTCATACCATCCGCGCCATCAAGGTGTGCTTCCTGCGCATTCGCCCTTAGGTGGACGCGAATCTTATCTGAGGTGGGTGGCTGATGAAAATCACGTGCCTTTGCAGTGCCGTACTGGTGGCGTTACTCTCTGCGGTCTCGATGCGGGGCCAATCTGTTTCTACGTCTCAAGTATCCGGGACCGTCCGCGATAGTTCCGGATCGGTGGTGCCGGACGCCAAAATAAAGATGACCCAGACATCCACGGGGCTTGTCCGGACCGCCACAAGTGGTTCTGACGGATCTTACTTGCTTCCAAACCTGCCGATCGGTCCTTACTCCCTCCAAGTGACTAGGGAAGGTTTCAATTCCTATCTGCAAAATGGCATCGTCCTGGAAGTAAGCACCAATCCCCTGCTCAACGTGACGTTGGAAATTGGCTCGGTCAGCCAGACGGTTACGGTCGAAGCCACCGCGCCTATGGTCGAAACGACCAGTACCGGCGTCGGGCAACTCATTGACCAGCGGCGTGTCGTGGACCTGCCGCTTAACGGACGTCAGCCGACACAGCTCATTACTTTGGCTGGAGGAGCGACACCGGCGGTTGCCGGAGACCTGCAATCGAACAAGAACTATCCCACCGTTACCATTTCGGTCAGTGGTGGATTGCCGAATGGCATCAGCTACCTGTTGGATGGAAGTACGCACAACGACCCCTTCAATAATCTGAATTTGCCAATCCCGTTCCCGGACGCGCTCCAGGAATTTAAAGTGGAAACCAGTTCCTTGCCAGCCGAATATGGCCAGCACGCTTCTGCGGCGGTGAACGCGGTCACCAAAAGCGGCGGCAATTCAATTCATGGCGATGCGTTCGAGTTCGTGCGCAACTACATTTTCAACGGCAGGAACCCCATCGCCAACCCTATCACCTTGGGGCGAGATCATTTGAAGCGCAATCAGTACGGCGGCACTCTGGGCGGGGCCATTGTCCACGACAAGGTATTCTTCTTTACCGGCTTCCAGCAAACTACGGTGAGGACCGCTACCCCGCAAACGGCCGTGATTCCCACGCCGGCGATGCTGACCGGCGATTTTTCGGTCTTTAATGGCCCTGCCTGCACCAGCAAACCGGCGGCTCTGAAAGCGCCGTTCGTGAACAACAAGGCGCCGTCAGGCGACATCAGCACGGTGGCCCTGGCGCTGCTCAAATATGTTCCAGTGGCCTCGGCGGATCAATGCGGCAATCTTTCCTACGGGATTTCCAGCAACACCAGCGAGCAGCAAGGCATCGGGCGAATTGATTATGTAATAAACACTAAACATTCCCTCTATGGCCGCTACTTTATCGGCAACTACAACGCTCCCACAACCTGGGACCAGACAAACGTGCTGCAGTTGAATCAAGTGTTGCAAGCCAACCGGGTGCAGTCGCTTGCCATCGGAGATTCCTATGCGTTCAGTCCCAGTCTGTTGAATTCGCTGCACATCACAGGAAATCGAACCTATGCGCTGCGCGCCATGGTGCCGTATTTCTCGGCCACCGACCTGGGCTCGAGCGTTTCCAGCACAATCCCGAAGTTTGTGGGTATCAGCGTGAGCAATGGGCTCAGCATCGGCACAGGAGCCAATAACCCCGGCTATTTCAATTCCACGTCGTATCAGTTGGCCGACGATGTCACCTGGATCCGCGGCGCCCACCAGATTTCGGTGGGAGTGGATTATATTTTTAGTATTTCGAATACCGACAATAACCGGCCGACGAACGGTCAGTTTTCATTCACGGGAGCCACGTACGGTTTGGGTTATGCCGACCTGTTGCTGGCCGACCAGTCAGTGGGTGGAGTCGCCGGTACTGGCAGCGTGGACAGCTTCGTCCAGGGCAACACCGACCTGGAAAACGACCGGTCCAATTACATCGGTTTGTACGCCCAGGATTCCTGGAGGACGGCCAAGCACTTGACCCTGAATTTCGGCCTGCGCTGGGAGCCATTTCTTCCGGAGCACAACACGAATTTGTACGTCCAGCATTTCGATATGGCGGCTTTCCTGGCCGGCACCCAAAGCACGGTCTACGCGAATTCTCCGGCCGGATTGAGCTATGCGGGCGATTCTGGTTTCTCGGGCCACTCGAATACATTCGGAAAATTGAACGACTTCGAGCCGCGTCTTGGCGTGGTCTGGGATCCCAAAGGGGATGGCCACATGACCATCCGCGCAGGCTACGGAATATTCTACGACACGCCGCAAATGTTCTTCTTCACCCGCGTTTCCAATAACCCTCCCTGGGGCGCGCAAATCAGCCTCGTCAACGTCCCTTTTAATAACCCGTGGGCGAATTATGCTGGGGGCGATCCGTTCCCCGCTCTGAACGCGGTTTCCAAAAGCATGGTATTCCCTCATTTTGGCGTGTATGTGGATGCTCCTCAGCACATGCAGCCGATGTACCTGCAGCAATGGAATTTGAGCTTTCAGAAACAGTTGGGATCGTGGCTGTTCTCAGCGACATACCTCGGAAACAAAGCCACGCATTTCTGGATGGGGCAGGAATTGAATCCGGCGGTCTACGTTCCGGGAGTGGTGCCGGCGTCAGGGCCCAGCACAGCATGCCCCGGTTCCGCGGTAGGGAAACCCTGCTCGACTACCAGCAACACAAATGTGCGCCGCGTGCTGTACCTTGCAAATCCGGCGCAGGGGCAGTTTTACTCGACAATTGGCCAGGTGAATGACGGCGGAAACGAGAACTACAACGGTTTCCTGCTTTCCGCGCAACATCGTCTGGACAAGAACTTCAGCATCCTGGCGAACTGGACGTGGTCCCATTGTCTGAGTTATCCGGAGACCACCGAAATTACCGGCCCCACCTACATCAACCCGGCGAATCCTGCCGCCGACCGGTCCAATTGCTCCTCCGACCGCCGGCACGTGGTGAATATTTCTTTCATCGCCGATTCGCCCAAGTTCTCCAATCGCGCGCTGGATACGGTCTTGGGGAATTGGCAGTTCTCCACAATTTTCACGGGCGAAACGGGGAACTACAGCACAGTAACTACGACCTCGGATATCGCGCTTTCCGGGATCGGCAACCAGCGCCCCGCGCAGATCCTTCCGGACTTTTACTCCCACACGTACTCGACGAACGGCATTTACCTGAATAGCGCCGC
>Ga0075029_100002239_pt1 | contig 11003 bp, 11 predicted proteins | sample LitLauG_LLR_2013_FD_71391 | JGI IMG/M metagenome (GOLD analysis project Ga0075029, IMG submission 71391) | Freshwater sediment microbial communities from North America - Little Laurel Run_MetaG_LLR_2013 | ecosystem: Environmental > Aquatic > Freshwater > Creek > Sediment | place: USA...
ATGTCGTCATTGGTGTGCGGATAGAACGCCCAGTCCTGATGCCATTCCACCGGAGAGCCGTAGCGCGCCGATTTCATGTTGAGCTTGGAGCCGTGCAGCCGCAATCCCGAACCGATCAGTTTCTTCAGGATGTCGATGACGGCCTGCGAGCGCACGATCTCGTCGAAGATCGGATGCACCTTGTGCGGGGCCTTGATGCGGCGGACCCTGGGATTTTCGGCCGTGTGGCCCGGCTCCAGGTCGTAGACGTCGGTATGCTCCAGGGTGTCGACCGATCCCGCAATCAGCTCGGCAATCACGCTCCGCACCTTGACCAGCGTCGCCGCGTCGAGCACGTCGGGCACCACGATGAACCCGTCACGCTTGTAGGCTTGCACATCCTGTTCGGAAATCATCCCGGCGTTTCTCCCCTGATATCCCTCTTCAGCCGTTACGTTGCAGGCGCCTGCGGCGCGAAGACGAACGAAGCCTATCATCTCGCGGATGAAGGGCAATGTGCCGGCCCTGCAGGGCAGGTTGACCAAACCCGCATCGCGCACTGCAACAATTGACAATGGATTCGGCTGGTCGCCTCCCGGTCGGCCTCCGCCTCTTCGTCGCACGCGATCCAGGCGAAGCGTGCTCGAACGTCACCTGATCTTCATCAGCGATCGCGCGAGGCTGAAGGCAGGCTCTTTTTTGACCTTTTGGCAGGGGGTCTCAAATGGACCGGATTTCGTTTCACCGCCGGATGATGGCGCGTGCGATCGCGCTGTCGAAGGTCTCGGGCGCGGAGATGCTGTGGGGGGGACCCTTGCGCCGAGATTTTTTCGACCGGTTCAGCCGCCGCTGAATTCAGACCGCGGCAATGGTCTGCACCTCGACCAGAAACGGCTCCTTGACCAGGCGGTCGACGATCAGAAGCGTGTTGGGTGGGTATTTTCCATTCGGAAACATTTTCGGGAATTCGCGCAGGCGGAATGCCATGAATTCGGCGATATCCTGCGAGTGGACAAGGTAGGTCGTGAACTGTACGACGTTTGCGAAAGTGGCACTTGCGGATTTGAGCGCCGCCTCGATGTTGCGAAAGACCTGGGCGGTCTGGGCCTGAAAATCGCCTTCGCCAATCAAATTGCCTGAAGCGTCGGCAGACAGCATCCCGGCGATGAACAGCAATTCACTCGCCTTCACCCGCGTCACGTGAGTGTATTGTCCCATCGGCGCGCCCAGTTCGGCTGGATTATAGATTTCGATCTCTGCTGGCATGGTTTTTCCTTTGGCGTTTCCTTCGGCTTGTGCTTTGGCTTTTCCTGTCCGTGTCGCACCATTGAAATTCCGGTATCGCGTTCTGAAGCCGGACAGTGCCCGGCGATGATTGCCGTCAACCGCCTCGCAGGCAATGCAGCGTGATCTCCGGCGGACAGTTCAGGCGAACCGGAACCACGCTCGATCCAGCGCCGACAGAGGTATAGCCAAGCATCCTGTGATGCTGCCAAGGGCCGGCGCCCATGCGGCGCGGCAGCACCGCCTCGAGCTTGATCGGGATCGATCCGGGGAGGCAGAGCTGACCGCCATGCGTGTGGCCGCAAAGCATCAGATCGAAGTCGGCGTGCGCGGCCTGGCGGTAGATTTCCGGCGTATGCGACAGCAAAATCGAGAAAGCGTCGTTGGGGATTTGCGAGGCGGCCTTTTCGATGTTGTCGACCCGGTAGAAATGTGCGTCATCGACGCCGGCCAGATAAAGGCGCTCATTGCCACGCGCGATGACTTCGCATTCGTTGAGCAGCATGCGTATGCCCATCGCTTCCATTGCCGGGACCATCTGGATCGTGTCGTGATTTCCCAGCACGCCGTATATCGGGGACTTCAGATGCGCCCTCACCCTTGCGACACCCTCGAGCGCAGCAAGGAACGGCCCGAAAGTCTTTCCGCGGTAGTCGCCGGTCAGGACGCACGCATCGTATTGCATGCCGATGACGAGTTTGCAGACGTGCTCCATCGCAGCTTCGCTCATGTCCACGTGCATGTCGCTGATGTGGAGTATGGTATAGCCGTCGAACGGGGCCGGCAGCGAGGCAAAACTCATCTCGTTTCGCCTTACCGTGACGCGCTCGGCATTTTTCCGCGCCCGCCAATAGAGTCCTGAAAGCTTCAGCGCACCTTCAATGATCGCAGGCACCGGCGAGGCATTTTCAAGATTGAATATCAGAAGCCCCTGGCCGAAAACCTGGGCTTCATGGTCCTGCTCGATCCCCAGCCGTTGCCGGGCGTGAAGCGGTCCGAGACGCTTCTCCAGTTCATGCAGGATGGCGTTGTCCACGGAACGGATATCTCGAAACCGCCTGATTCTGGCAAGGCTTGATTGCTTATCGCACACTGCTTGCCTCTCCGCGGGCTTTTTTTGATGCCTGAACCGGCGGAGAGCTGCCGCAGTAGCCTTCAACTTCATGTCGGGAGAAAGCCGTCAGTGCTGACGCTATTGCTGCCTTGCGCTGCGCGCGATAGGTTTGCCTGGACACTTTCGGGAGAGCTTCGTGAACATATCGGACGACAGCAGGATTTCTGAGGACCGCCGCGAAGCCTTGCGCTACGCGCTTGCGATCGGCGGCGGCGCAGCCCTCTCCTCCGCCCTTGCAAGCGAGGCATCGGCGCAAGGCGCGGCCGACAACACGCTGGATCGCATCCGCGCCAACAAGGTGCTTCGCATCGCGGTCCTGCCAGGTGAACTACCCTACTTCAACAAGGATCTCGCCACGGGCAACTGGTCCGGATTTTCGATCGAGATGGCCAACGACATCGCCAAGATTCTCGACGTCAAGCTCGAATATACCGAAACGACCTATGGAAACTCGATTCTCGACCTGCAATCCAACAAGATCGATCTCGGCTTCGCTCTCAATCCGACCCCGCAGCGGGCGCTGGTCGTGGATTTCTGCGCGACCGTCTTTCCGCATCCGTTCGGCGCCATGCTCAGAAAGGGACTGGAAGCCAGAAGCTGGGCCGACATCAACAAGCCCGAGGTCAGGATTGCGGTGGATGTCGGTTCGGCGAACGAGGCGGTGGCGCGCCGCTTCGCGCCGAATGCGACGATCAAATCGCTGAAATCGCGCGACGAGGTCATGCTGGAAATGTCGTCGGCGCGGGTCGATTGCGTCGTCAACGCGCTGGTGCTTGGCCTGACCGCGATCGCCAAGAATCCGAACCTCGGCGCCTACAAGATCCTTCAATCGCCCTCCGTCGCCATTCCCTCCAGCATGGCGGTCCGCCGCGAGCCCGACAAGCGCTGGCGCGATTTCCTTTCCGTCTGGGTCGACTACAACCGCGGCATCGGCCAGATGCGCGAATGGTTCGTCAAGGGGCTGTCGCTGAGCGGTGTGAAACAGGAAGACGTGCCGGTCGAACTCAATATCTGAGCGAGCACACATTTGGTTGTGATCGGCGTCATCGCGAGCGTGAGCAAAGCGATCCAGAGTCACATTGTGAAATCTGGATTGCTTCGTCGCTGCGCTCCTCGCAATGACGCGGTGAGTTCGTGATCAAGCCTTGTCGTAGGTCATGCCGCGCTCGAGCCTGCGCGCAACGAGCGTTGCCGGAAACAGGATCGCGAAATAGATCAGGGCTACGATCGTATAGACCTCCAGCGGCCGATAGGTTTCGGCGTTGATCAGGGTTGCGTTGTAGACGAGGTCGGGAACGGCAATGATGGACACAAGCGAGGTGTTCTTCAACTGCGTCACCGACTGGTTGACGTAGGGCGCCAGCATCGGCTTGAGCGCCTGCGGCAGGATCACCAGCCGCAGCACGCGCAATGGTGACAGTCCAAGGGCCTGCGCCGCATCCCACTGTCCACGATGCACGCTCTCGATGCTGCCACGGACGATCTCGGCATAAAACGCCCCGCCATAGAGCGACAGCACGGTGACGGCGGCGACATGCGCCGGGATATTCACGCCAATGACGACCGGAAACGCGTAATAGAACCAGATGATCTGAACCAGCAGCGGCGTGCAGCGGAACAGTTCGATATAGGCGATCAGGAGCCAGTCGATAACAGGCAAGCGTCCAAGACGCAGGATGCCGACGACAAGTCCAATCAATGTGCCGAGCAGGATGGTTCCGATCGTGTAAGCCATGGTCCAGCCGAGCCCGAGCCAAAACAGATGGCTGTACTTGGCCAGGATAGCGAAGTCCCAGACGTAGTTCATGCCCGCCCCCGTCTTGCTTGCGCGCCCGCATGTGCGATTTGGCGGCCATCAAAGATAGCGATCAGGCGAAAACGGACGCACGTCGAAGGACGGTGCCGCACCGCCGATCATCGCGGCGATCGCCGCGCCCGTCGCCGGCCCCGTGGTGAAGCCGATATGCTGGTTGCCGAAAGCACACCACAGACCCGGATGCCGCGGCACCGGGCCGATCATCGGCAGGCTGTCCGGCAATGTCGGCCGCGAGCCGCGCCAAGGCTCGCCTACCGCCTCGCCGAATTCGACCACGCCGCGCGCGGCCGGCACCACGGCTTCGAGCTGTGCGAAGGATGAAGGTGCATCGCGCGCCGTCAATTCGACGCCGGTGGTGACCCGGATGCCCCGCTCCATCGGCGTCATGAGGAAGCTGGCTTCGGCATCATGGATCGGACGCTGCAGGGAGCGTGCCGGGTTTGGCTTGAATTCGCGGTGATAGCCACGCTCGAACGCCAGAGGCACGCGGTAGCCAAGCGGCCGCAGCAGGTCGGCGGACCAGGGACCCAGCGCGACCACGACATGGCGGGCGGATATCGCACCATTGGAAAGCATCACGCGCCAGCCCTCGCCGTCCGGCGTGATCGCCTTGATCTCCGACTGCCGGATTTCGCCGCCGGAAACCTCAAACAGACGCGCATAGGCCCTGACCACGGCAGCGGGCGAGTCGACCGAAGCGGTCTGGGTGTGCAAGAGGCCAACCTTGTAGACGGGCACGATATTTGGCTCGAGCGCCGAAATCGCCTGGCGGTCGAGGAGATCGCTTTTGATGCCGTATTCGGCAAGGAAGTCGTGCTCCTGTTTCGCCGCTTCGATCGCGTCGCTGCGCCATACCTTCAACCAGCCGGTCTCGCGAAGACGCGGCGCGGCCTCTGCCTTCACGATCCAGTCCCGGTGCAGCTTCAGCGACGCGCCGATCAGTCCGTGCAGGGCCGTCGCCCGCGGCCTGGTCTGGGACGGTGTCGCATTGGCGAGGAAGCGGGCCACCCAGCCGACGTTTCGGATCGTCCAGCCGATATCCCAGCGCAGCGCGGCATGGCGGTTGGTGATGTAAGAGGGAAGCGCGTTCCACAGCGATGGCTTGTTGAGCGGCAGGATCGAACCGCTACTGAGAACGCCGGCATTGCCGTAGGAGGTTTCGCTGCCGACTTCGCGCCGGTCAACCAGGATGACCGACAAGCCCCGCTGACGGGTTGCAAGCGCCGTCGACACACCGACGATGCCGGCACCAAGCACGACAACGTCCGCCTGGACCTCGGTCCGGCCAGGTGCGGAACTGTTGGACATCAAACCCACCCCTACATCAGTGACAGCCCGCCATCGACAGGCAATAGCGCTCCCGTCACGTGGGCGGCCTCCGCCGACAACAAAAACACGATCAGCGCGGCCACCTCGTCGGGTTCGGCCAATCGTGCCAGCGGATTGGCCTTGGCGACCAATTGCCAGCTTTGCGCGTCCAGCGCCCCCATCAGACCCGCATCCTTGCGCGTATAGCCGGGTATGACAACGTTGGCCGTTGCGCCGCAGCCTGCGAGTTCGATCGCCAGGCACTTGACCAGCACTTCGAGCGCTGCCTTGGCCGCCGCCGACCCCGGATACGTCGCTTCCGGCGTAAAGCGATGCGCCGCAAAACTGGAAACGGCGACCACGCGTCCCTTCGATCCGCGCGTCAGGTCGGCCAATGCGGCGCTTGCCAGTTCGAAGAACGCGCTCGCCATGACGGCAAACGACCGTTCAAGGCTCAAGCGCGGCAATTGCGTGAAGCTTCGCCGATCGGCAAAGCCCGCCGCGTGAACGATCGCGTCGATGCTTCCGAACGCCTCGCGAGTGGCAGAAACAAGGTCGGATGCCACTCCTGCCTTCGCCAGATCGCCGGCGCGCACTGCGACCCTGGCGCCGGCCCGCTCGCAGTCCCCGGCAACCGCCTGCAATCGCGCCAAACCAGCGGCGTCCTCGCCCTGCCCATGCAACATCAAGCACTGGTCCGGCCCCGCCACCCGCCGCGCCACGGCAGCGCCGATGCCGGACCCGCCGCCGGTAATGATTGAAACGCGCAATCGATCCTCGTTATCGAGTGGAAAGATCCGCCGACTATAGGCCGCGACGAATCGACGCGATAGTGGAGGCTGTTATCGCATACCGCATCGACGGCGCTAGCATGGGCAGACAGCGTTACTGCGGCCCTGCAGCAAATTCCCGGTGGGCATCTCCATGATGTGAAGCTATTCATCTTGGGCAATCCAGCCGGACGCCTACAATGGATAGTTCCTCTAATGGCGGGGGGACGACGACATGGCGCGGAAGATCGTGGTGCTTTCCGACGGCACGGGCAATTCCTCGGCCGCCATCTGGCGCACCAATGTGTGGCGAACCTTCGAGGCCCTCGATCTCTCATCTTCCGATCAGGTCGCGTTCTATGACGACGGTGTGGGCACATCGAGTTTCAAGCCGCTGGCAATTCTGGGTGGCGCCTTCGGCATTGGCCTGCGGCGCAACGTCATCGATATCTACAAGTTCGTGTGCCGGAACTGGCAAAGTGACGCGGACGAGATATTCGGATTCGGATTCAGCCGCGGCGCTTTCACGATCCGGGTGGTGACAGGCCTCATTCTCGACCAGGGCCTGGTCCAGGCGGACAACGAGATCGAACTGCACCGGCTGGCGAGCGCAGCATACGAGGACTATCACAGCCGAAAATATCACACGGTCTGGTGGGAGATCTTCAACAAGGAGCTGAAGATCCCGCCTTCCAGGACGGCGGCGAAGAACAGGCCGGTCAGCTCGATCCGCTTTCTCGGGCTTTGGGACACTGTTGCGGCCTATGGCCTGCCGGTCGACGAGATGACCCGGGGGGTCAGCAAGTGGATCTGGCCGCTCGAACTGCCCGGCAGGGTGCTCGATGCCCGCGTTCAGCGCGCTTGCCACGCGCTGGCGCTGGATGACGAGCGGACGACCTTTCATCCGGTACTATGGGACGAGAGCGCGCAAGTGCCATCTGATGCGGATCAGCCTCGGCCGTTGTCGGAGGAGAGGATCAGCCAGGTCTGGTTTACGGGGATGCACGCCAACGTCGGCGGCGGCTACCCCGACGATTCGCTCGCTTTCATCCCGCAGTACTGGATCATGAAGGAGGCGCAGAAATGCGGGCTCAGTTTCAAGTCCGCGCCCAACGCCGACCCGGACAGCATGATCAATGCCAGGGCATCGCGGGACAAGGACGGGCGGCTGTACGATTCGCGCAGGGGATTCGGCAGTTACTACCGGTACGGTCCGCGCAAGCTTGCCGAACTGTGCGATGAAACGTTCTCCGGCAAACCCGGCGACGCCGTCCTGATCCGCGTGCCGAAGATTCACGAAAGCGTTTTCAAGCGCATTCAGAACGATGCCCATCCCAGCGCGCCGCTCGGCATTCCCGCCAAATATGAAGTGGTGACCGACGACGGAAAAATACTTCCCGTTGGCGGCAACCCTTACGAAACCGCCGCTTCGCGTCAGGCGCGCGAAAACACCCAGGAGTTCGTCTGGAATACGGTGTGGCTGCGTCGCATGCTTTATTTCCTAACCGTTCTGGCATCGGCCGCACTCCTCATATTCCCGCTGCTCAAGAGCCGCCCGGCCTCCGATGAATTTTCAAGCCCGATCCGCTGGCTCTCGGACCTGATCCGGCTCTGCGGCTCGTTTCTTCCTTCCATCGCCGATCCCTGGTTGAACGGATACGCGCGCAGTCCGGTCACCTTTGCTGTGATGGTCTCGCTGCTGGCGGCGTTCACGATCGCCGGCAGCCGGCTTTCGGTGCGCATCAAGAGCGACATGGGCGCAATCTGGCAGAAATCGATCGCATCCAGCCTTCCCGCCGCGGCCCTGCCCGACAACTGGATATATCGGTTGCGGACCAGCGCGCCTTACGTGGCCGCGAAGCGGAGCTGGAAATTCGTCGTCGGACCGACGCTATCTGCGCTGTTCTTTGTCTATGCCGGCCTCATGCTGCTCAATCACCTTGCCTACATCGTGCTCGACGATGCGGGATTTGTCTGCATCGAGAGCACGGGTGCCGGCAAAATGCAGAAGAACGAGACCAGACAACTCCTGTTCAACGCCTCTTCCGTTTGCGCGGCGACCGGTATCCTGCTCGACAACGGCGGCCGTTACGAGATTTCGATCAAGGCCCGCGAACCGCACTGGTATGACGGGTCCATTGAAACCAGCCCCGCCGGATTCTACAGCCTTGACGCGCCGACCTTCTGGCAGAAGGCCGTCATGGTCTTCGGTCTTCCGATGCGCCGAGAATTGATCAGGCCATGGTTTCGAATAGTGGCCCGTACCGGCGGCGTTGGAGGCGAAGAGAGCTTTCTTGATCCGGATCCAAAGGACTATTCGATCGACGAAGTGCTCAAGGCTACCCGCGATGGCGAGCTCTTCCTGTTCGTCAATGATGCCGTGGTCGGGGTCCCCGGCCTGGAGGGCAGCTTCTATCGCAACAATGTCGGGACAGCGGACGTGACGATCACTCGTCGATAGTCGGCGCGAGGCTTGGGGTCTGCATCGGAAGATATCGGCAAACAAGTCTTGCAGCGAACTCCTCCTGCGCGCTCACCTCCATATGTTGATTAACATATGTGTGGAACTTAAAAGACTTGCCGTTGATTTATCCATTTTTTGGCGGACGACCTGCACACTAGGCTGACCGGGAATTTAAAGACCCGGTGACTGGCCAACGCCGCCGGGCGATTATATTCCGCCTGCGCGGCGTTGCGCTTTTTCGGTAACATTATCTTGAGTTTCCGCCTGCCGGTCATAAAAATTTCCTGTCCGGCGAGCTGAATGAGGAACTATGCCGCGGCTGCACGTCAATGATACAAGCTGCACGACTCGGGAGGCTGTTCCCCGCACACGCTCGGGCGACTTGATCAGAAAGGACGTGAGCAAAGATGGAAGGATGCCGCGACAAAACTGGCTCCAGGGTTGAAATCGAAGGCAGGTTGGCTGCATTGAATCGGCTGCATCGCCGGCTCCAAAGACGGAAGGAGCAATTTCGGGATTTGCAGGAAAATGCCATTGCCGCGAAAATCGACAATATAAGAAGGTTGCTCAATTCCATTTACCTGTCGGCGCCAGCCGCGATTTCGCACTACCGTGCGGTCTTGCCGCGGTGGTCGGGCCGGCGCAGGCCGCGACGCGCAACGCGCCCCAGTTGAGACGGTCGCCTTATCCGTGAGCGGGATCGGTTTCGGGCAGTGATACTGCCTCAACATTAACCATGGACGTAGCCGCCGGAAAAGGTTTAATGCAGCGCGCCCTGCTTATGACCGATGGAGGTCGCAATGCAGCGTTTCATCCGCGAGCGGAACATCGCGCTCTATAAAATGCTGATTGCGGCGAGCGAACGCGATCCGTCGCGTGACGAAGAACGGCACAGGATGCTCGTGACCTTGCTTGCCGATGAAATGGCCAGGGACCGCAAGCCGCCGGACAGTCAGTCGCTCGCCGAGCTGTTTGCCGAAACGATGATGGTCGCCGAGTTGAGCGACGGACTGGGCCGCCTGCCCGACGCATGATCTCGGGCAAACGCGCTCGCCAGAAATTTACAAAGGGGCGGCTGTCGCCGAATGCCGCAATGAAGCAGCAGCGCGAGCGCGCCGCTCGATCGCCGGCCAGGCAAGCACGCGTCTTGGCACAGGCCGGCCGCCATGTCAGGCTGCACGAAGAACAGCCCAAGGGGATCGTCTTGTACCGCCATTTCATAGTTCCCTGCTCGATTGCAATCGCTGTATTGGGCGCTGCGTCGGCCAACGCTTTTGCCGCCGAATCCGAGCGCTGCCAGGAGTTGAGCCGGCGGTTTCAGGCAGCCAAGCCCCAGATCACGGCGATGGAGGTTTCCCTGGCCTTGTTCTCGGCGGCCGACGCAGACTGCGTCGCCTTGGCAAGCGAACTTCTCGACGGCGGCGCCTCGGTCGATGCGCGCGATCGGCTCGGCGCCCGGCCTCTCAGCCACGCCGCAAGGTTTGGCAATCTGGCAATGGTCGATCTCCTGCTTGCGCGCGGCGCTCCGATTGACGCCCGCAATCTGGCCGGTGCCACGGCGCTCTACTTTGCCGCAGAGGGCGGCCATCTGCAGGTGGTGCAGCGGCTTGTCGAACGCGGCGCCGACGTGAAACTCAGCGGCCGCAGCGGCATCAGTCCTGTCGCTGCCGCTACCTATGCCGGCAGCGATCAGGTCGTCGAAACATTGCTTGAGCATGGAGCCGACGAACGAGCGCCTGACGAAACCGGCAAGCCGCCGATCGTCTATGCGGCAGCGCGCGCCCGGCTCGATATCGTCAAGCGGCTGCTGGCACGCAATGTCGACGTCAATGCCCGCTACCCGCACGATCTTACACTGCTGATGTGGGCCTCGGGTCCGGATGAAAAGGTCCCGGAAGCCGATGCAATCAAGGTTGTCACGCATCTCCTCGATGCCGGTGCGCAAATCAACGACCGCGATGCCCGCGGCCGCACCGCCCTCATGATTGCCGCGGAAGGTGGCCATGCGGAACTGGTCGCTCTGCTGCTTGAGAGGGGAGCCGATCCCGCGATCAAGGACCGCGCCGGCAAGCGGGCCGCAGACCTGACCACTCTTACTTCGCTGCGTGAACGGCTGGCGACGCCGTGACCTTCATTTCATCATGGCCTAGATCATGATGCGATTAAGTGGAATCGCATCATGATCTCATCCCTTTGTTTGAGCATGATCTCCGCGCAAACGCGTTTCGCGTTTGTCGCGAGGGAAAACCGGTTTCCACTTTTCCGGAT
>Ga0075029_100002240_pt1 | contig 11003 bp, 10 predicted proteins | sample LitLauG_LLR_2013_FD_71391 | JGI IMG/M metagenome (GOLD analysis project Ga0075029, IMG submission 71391) | Freshwater sediment microbial communities from North America - Little Laurel Run_MetaG_LLR_2013 | ecosystem: Environmental > Aquatic > Freshwater > Creek > Sediment | place: USA...
CTGCCAACGATGGTTTTGATCAGCAGGAGATTCTGCGCCGGCCGCACTTCCAGGACGAACTCCCTCAGCAGCCGGGAAACCGGCGGTAACGCCACGCCCGCCGCCCCGTCGCCATGGTTGAGCGAGTATCCTTGCGAAGTCTTGACCAGCTGCAAAGCATGAATGTCGCGTGACAACGTCGCCTGTCCAACCCGGAAGCCTTGCTTTCTTAGCGCCCGCTGCAAATCTTCCTGGCTTGAGACCGGACCCCGCCGCAGGATGTCCAGCACCGCCCTTTGCCGCATGGTTTTATTCATAATGCATACATATCCGCTTAAATGAATAACTATTATATCTTTACGTTTCGTCGGCGCGATGTCAAGCGAAAACCCCGGCACTCTGCTTCTGCCTTTGCCACGGCGCGTGCGGTAGGCTGTTAGCGGAAAGGGTAGGGCGCGAACCAAGCGTGAAAGCAAAAGACAAACCATCAAACGTTCGTCCTTTAGCAGTTGCGCAGACACCCGTTGAAAGCGACGGGATACGCATCGGGGAACCGGCTTCGGTTGCGGCGGGACTGACGTCAATCACAAAATCCCTGGGATTTACGTTGCGCGAGCCGGGCTTGCTGCGCGGCGTTGCCGCACTGGCGCGGCTCAATCAAATGGACGGTTTCGATTGTCCCGGATGCGCCTGGCCTGATCCCGATTCCGACCGCTCCCACAACGAGTATTGCGAAAACGGAGTAAAGGCGATCGCCGAAGAGGCGACCACGAAGAGAGCTGCGCCAGAACTGTTTCGGCAGTGGAGCGTAGCGCAACTGTCGGAGCAGTCCGATTACTGGCTGGGCCACCAGGGCCGTCTCACTCATCCCCTGGTGTTGGGAGAGGGTGCAAGCCAGTATCAGGAAATCAGCTGGGATGCAGCTTTCGAAATGATAGCCAGTGAACTGCGCGGCCTGGCAAGTCCGGATGAGGCGATCTTTTACACATCGGGTCGCACCAGCAACGAGGCAGCGTTTCTGTATCAGTTGTTTGTCCGCGAATTCGGAACCAACAATCTTCCCGACTGTTCGAACATGTGCCACGAGTCCTCCGGCGCTGCTCTCAAAGAAGTGATCGGAGTGGGTAAGGGCACGGTCCACCTCGAGGATTTTGACCTCGCTGACACGATTTTGATCATCGGGCAGAACCCAGGAACAAACCATCCGCGCATGCTGTCTACGCTCCAGAAAGCGGCTCGCCGGGGAGCCACCATCATCAGCATCAATCCGCTGGCGGAAACCGGCCTGATTCGGTTCCGGCATCCCAAGGAAGTGCTTGCACTGCTGGGCCCGGGCACTCCCATCGCCAGCCAACTCGTGCAGGTCAAATTGAGCGGCGATCACGCGTTCTTCCGTGGCCTGTGCAAAGAGTTTTTGGAAGAGGAGGCAAGACGGCCGGGCGAGGTAATTAATCAACGCTTCGTTGCGGAGCATACGCACGGACTGGATCAGTTTCGTGCGATCTGCGATGCCGAATCCTGGGACGCGATTGTCGAGCAGAGCGGCATACCGCGACAGCAGATTCGAGAGATCGCCGGAATTGTCATGCGTTCCAAGGCCATGATCGCCTGCTGGGCCATGGGACTGACTCAGCAGAAACACGCGGTCGCGACGATACAGGAAATCGTGAACCTGATGCTTTTGGGCGGACACATGGGCCGGCCCGGCGCGGGCGTCTGTCCGGTGCGGGGGCACTCCAACGTACAGGGAGATCGCACCATGGGTATCTGGGAAAAGATGCCCGACAGTTTTCTGGACAAGCTGAAGGAAGTGTTTGGATTCGAACCGCCTCGCAAACATGGATACGACGCGGTGGACGCGATCAAGGCAATGCATGCCGGTAGAGGCAAAGTCTTCTTTGCGATGGGAGGAAATTTTCTTTCGGCAACCCCAGATACCGAATTCACGGCCGACGCTTTACGGAAATGCCGTCTCACCGTCCACGTTTCAACGAAGCTGAACCGGGCCCATCTGATTACCGGGGAACGGGCGCTAATCCTGCCTTGCCTGGGCCGCACCGATCGCGACACCCAAGTCTCAGGCGAGCAGTTTGTCACGGTGGAGAATTCGATGGGAATTGTGCACTCCTCCCGAGGCAGGCTGGAACCGCCATCACCTCATCTGCTCTCCGAGCCGATGATCGTCGCGAGGCTGGCGGTGGCGACTTTGGGCCTCCGCAGCAAGGTTGCGTGGAGGGAGTTGGTGGACGACTACAACCGAATCCGTGCGCTCATCGAGAAAGTTGTCCCAGGCTGTGCGGGCCTGAGACAAAAAGTACGGTTGCCGGGCGGTTTTTATCTTGCCAATCCTGCACGAGGCAATAATTATCAGACCGAGACTCGCCGTGCGCAATTTACCGCATCACCGCTGACGCTTTTGCGACTTGCGCCCGACCGGTTCCTGATGACGACGCTGCGAACTCATGATCAGTTCAACACCACAATTTATGGCCTGGATGATCGTTACCGGGGCATTTGGAACGGGCGCAGAGTCGTGCTGATGAATCCGGACGACATGAAAGAACACGGATGGAAGCAGGGCAACGCGCTGGACATTACCAGTCATTTTGAAGAAGATGGCGCTGAACAGTTGCGAATCGCGCGAAAATTTGTCGTGGTGCCCTACAACATACCGCGCCGTTGCGTGGCGACATATTTTCCGGAGGCAAATGTTCTGGTTCCGATCGGCAGCGTTGCTCTGAAAAGCAACACACCAACCTCCAAGGCCGTGGTTGTGAGCTTTGCGCCTTCCCGCTGAGCTGTCCCGAACAAGTCCGCACTACCACCTGCCGGGCCTTCCCCCAGAGGGGGCTCGAGAGAAGACCCGTGGCGGTGCTACGGCGACCGCAAGTGTGTGGAGCACTTGCGGTTTCGGAGAATGCCAACCGCGGCGTCTCGCAGTTCGCCTGCCGGCCGCATCTCATTACCCCATGCTGGACAAGCATTTTCGATGAAGGTGCGAGATTCGTAACCGGAAAATGATTCTTGTTACGAAAACCGAACAAGGCCAACGGGCGCTTGGGGAGGTCTCTTACTCAAGAAAGTGTTCTTGAGTTCTCACTGAGACCCAGGCTCTAGGCGATACTGGCCGCTCTGGTGCGGCGACGATCCAAGGAGGACGCCGTTTCGACGCGGTTTCTGCCGCCATCTTTGGCGCGGTACAGGGCGTGATCAGCAGTCCGGAGCACCGCGTCGGGCTCATGACCCTTCTGTGCGCCAGCGACACCGATGCTGACTGTAACCGAGATAGGGCCGGGGCGAAGAGGTTTTGACAGCTGACGGATCTTGCGGCCGGTCCGGCTCCGCCCTCTGGAGTAGCCCCGCCTTTCCGACTCAGGATCGCGCGGACTTCTTCTGCGGTCCACTGTGCGCAAATGAAACGACGCCGCTTCGATGCGGGCGCGAAGCTGTTCGAGGTTGGCCAGCACCTCAGGCGCGAACTTCCCGGGAAACAAGATGTTGAATTCTTCGCCGCCGCAACGATAGGCGGTCCCACCTCCGCCCACGCGAGCCAGGCGCGCCGCAACCAGCCGCAATACCTGGTCGCCCGTATCGTGGCCATGGGTGTCGTTGAAGTTCTTAAAGTGGTCGATGTCAACCGCCGCAATCGTGTAGGGTGCTTCAAGATGCCGCAACGCGTCCTGAAAGGCGCGCCGAGAGGGCAGCCCAGTGAGTTCGTCGTGATAGGCGAGCCGATAACTGGTTTCAACCAGCGCAACACACAGGATCAAGGCGGCCGCCATGAAGTAAAGCGCCGATTCGTGGTTAAAAGCACCGCTCAACCCGCGGCTCGTTGCAGCGGAGCGAAGCGCAAGAAAACTGGCCACAAGGGTCCAGAACAGAGCGCCTTCCAGCGGTTTGGGGACCAAGACCCAGCGCAGCAACAAGGCCGCGGCAACCACGAAAAATGTCACCTCCGCGTACCCCGGGATGCCGGGGACTCCAGCAAGCTTCGTGATACCGCCCGCACGGTTTGATACCGACACAATTACAGCCTGAACCAAGACCAGCACAAGAAGCGGAATCAGCGAAGGGGCAGCGAAGCCAGGTTCTTCAATGAGAGCAAGGAGAACGAAATTAAGCGGCAGCAACACCGCGATGACGTGCCAAGCTGCCAACCCGGAGCCCTGGGCGGCCGCGTTTCCCGGAGAATAAAAAAACATCCCGCGCTGCGCCAGCAATAACACGAGCAGGGCAAGAAAAGCGCGGCTGGAATGAAACCTCCAGGACAGCAGAAAACCTGCTGCGAATACTGCGTAGGCAAATGGGACCAGAAAGGCGTGGACTGAGCTCAAAAGGTTCCAGTAGGCCAGAGCGGGCGTCACCAGTAGAATCCATCCTCCAAGTGACATGAAGGAAAGCGGCGCGGCTCTTGTCCAGTTCTTCAAGCAGACGGCTCCAGAGGGTTGAGGAGATTATCTGCTGGCCAGAAGCGGCGGAGGATTGACAGAGTGGGTTCGGCTTGAGCTCCGACACCTAGATCGGGAATCCGCACCATTTCTGCACCTGCCGACCTTCGTGCGCCCCCATATTTGGTCGCCTTAGCAAGTTTGTGACTAGAATCAGACCGTTAATGAACGGTCTCTCATGCGCATCTTGATCGCCGAGGATGATGAGGCTCTGGCGCGGTATGTGCAGCAGGGTCTGGAGGCAGAGTTTTACGCAGTGAGCATTGCTGCGGACGGCGAACGGGCTTGCGCCATGGCCGAGTCTTCTTCCTGGGACTTGACCATTCTTGACTTGAATCTCCCCCGACTGGATGGGATGAGCGTGTTACGCAGACTCCGGGCCAAGAGGCCCGGCATGCCGGTGCTGATTCTGACCCAGCGCAGCCAGGTGGAAGACCGTGTGGAATGTCTGGAAACTGGGGCGGATGATTTTCTGGCAAAACCTTTTTCGTTTCGTGAGCTGTCGGCACGCATCCGGGCGCTGTTGAGGCGCAGCCATGAGCCTTCGTCCGCAGTGTTAAAAGTTGCGGATTTGTCCCTGGACCGCATGGCGCGGCGCGTAGAACGCGCGGGCCGTCCGATCGAACTGACCGTCAGGGAATTCACACTGCTCGAGTACTTGATGAAGAATGTGGGCCGCTCACTGACCCGATCGATGATCATCGAGCAGGTCTGGAACATGGGGTTCGACACTACCACGAACGTAGTGGACGTCTACGTGAATTATTTACGCCGCAAGGTGGACGATGGGCATGAAGTGCGTTTGATCCACACCGTACGCGGCGTGGGCTATCAGTTGAGGGCGACGCCAGAGGTGCCCAGTGGAGGAGCATGAGGTCGAGGATCTGGCGTCGAGGCCCGCATCGACACACGGTTCTCCAGTCACCGCCGCCTCGAGCCGGCATTTCGCAGATTTGCTCCACGCGCTGAACCAGCCGGTCACCGGCCTGCAGTGCTTGTTCGAAGTCGGACTGCTGGTGCCGCAGAGTATCGATCAGCACCGCCTGCGCCTGTCAGAGGGCCTTGGCCTGGTCGGGCGGTTGAGCCGGACTGCCCTGGCAATGAGGGCTTTGCTCGACATTCAGAGCTCAGCCGAGTTGCCGTGCCGCCTGAACGTGGGGGAACAGGTGAAAGCGATCGCAAACGAACTATCGCCGGTCGCCCAGGCGGACGAGCTGCATCTTGACTGGAGCGGTGTGCGGAAATCAGAAATGACGGCCCGCCCGGAGCAATTGAGAAAGGCATGGTTCCGCACCCTGAGCGAAATCCTTCGACAGACGGCGCGGGGCGGAACCGTGAAGTTGAGCGTGCAGGCGGCGAAGTTCGATACATATGTTCAATTCCATTGGCCAAGCGCCGAACCGGCGCCGCTGCGGACCGCTGGGATCCCAGAAGGCATCGAAGAGAATTTGGGGTGGACGCTTGCTCGGCTGGCGTTTGAGAGCGAGGGAGGTACCTGGCAGGTAGTCCACAGCGGCGGGGAAACGACACTCACGGTCATCTTCGAGCGCAGAGACCGTCAGAACCAGGATTTGGTTTCTGCGGGAAGAGGAGCAAAAGGAAATGGCACCAGCGATTGATTTTGCCGCCGGATCGGTACTGATCGCCAGCCCAGATGGCGCCTTGCACCAGGCTGTGCTGGAGCAACTGGAAGGCCGTTGCACGAACGTGCAACTGGCTGCGGGCGGGGCTGCAGCGTTGGCCCAGCTCGAACAGGGAGACTGGCGCTTTCTGTTTCTCGATCGCCGCTTGCCCGACCTGAATGCGGAGGAAGTGCGCGCAACTGTCGCGCTTCGATTCCCCCTTGTGGAAGTAGTCATGATCGAATCTGGAGCAGTTAGCGGTCCCGGATCGGATCATGAGGAAGACGGAGGACGGGATCGGGGCAGAGCCGCTTGCAGTCCGGCAGGCGGTTCCTGCGCGCCGTTGCCGGCGATGATTGGCGACAGCCTGCCGATGCGCCAACTGTACCGCAAGGCGAGACTTGTTGCAGGGCGCACGACCACCGTGCTGATCGCCGGGCCCACGGGCTGCGGGAAGGAACTGGTGGCACGTGCCCTTCATCAGCTGAGCCCGCGGGTGCGAAAACCATTTGTGGTGGTCAACTGCGCGGCAATTCCCGACTCATTGGTGGAAAGCGAGCTGTTTGGGCATGCCCGCGGAGCTTTCACCGGCGCGGTTCAGGCCCAGATCGGCCGCATCCCCGCTGCCCACGGAGGAACACTTTTTCTCGACGAGGTAGGAGACCTCTCCTTGGCGGCCCAGGCCAAACTGCTGCGATTCCTGGAGCGGAGGGAGGTGCAGCGGCTCGGCACCAATGATGTCTTCACCGTGGATGTACGAGTGCTGGCAGCCAGCCACTGGGATCTCGCCGAACGCGCTGCGAAAGGCGAGTTTCGCGAGGATCTCTACTACAGGCTGGGGGTCTTTCCACTGCAGGTCCCACCACTCGCTGAACGCCGGGAAGATATTGTCCACCTCGCCGAGCATGTTCTGAAGCTTCTGGCGGATTCCGCCAAGCTTGCGGTTCCGAGGCTGAGCCCCGAAGCGCGTCACATGCTGGTGAGCCATCCCTGGCGGGGCAATGTGCGGGAACTGCAGCACGTGATGGAGCGCGCCGCGATTCTGTCGGACGGCAACCCTCTCCTGGGGCCCGAACATATATGCTTCGCGCCGTCTCCCGTGCAGGGTGGTTTGCGCGTACAAGCGGCCTGAGAGCTTTCTAACCCCGTCCTGGCAGTCCTCGTGCACATCTTGCCTGTAGCTATGCCCAACTTGCCGAGCCAACCGCTTTCTCCAGATCTGTCTCTACCGTCGGTTTTGGCTGAAACGCAGCCATACGAAAACGAGGAGCGTGCACTGCGGGCAAAGACTCTAGCTGCCGCGTTTGGCTGCTTTTCCGACGCCGCCCGATCGCTCGAGCAATCCTACGAATCCCTGCGTGCCGAGGTCGCGCGATTGCGCCGAGACCTCGAGACTTCCGACGCCGGACGGGAACGGGCGGAAGACGAGGCACGGCGCAGCCGGACGCTTGCGGAGATTTCCTCTGTGCTGGCCCACGAGATCCGCAACCCTCTGGCCAGCATGGAGCTATTCACAGGATTGCTGCTCGACGCTCCGCTAAGCCGGGAATGCCGCGAATGGGCGCTGCACCTGCAGGCTGGACTGCGGACTTTGTGGGCGACGGTGAACAACGTGCTGGATTTCCATGCCCCGGCTGTTTGTATCCGGGGCGCAACCGACATGGGGCAATTGTTGGACGATGTCAGCCAGTTTGTGGCGCCCCAGGCGGCGACGTGCGGCACTGAAGTTACTTTGCGCAACGGACTGCGGGGGGTGGTGGTCACCGCTGACCGGACTCGCATGCACCAGGTTCTGTTGAACCTAGTGCTGAACGCCCTGCGTGCCATGACCGCCGGAGGATCCATCGAAATATCGGGCCGAAAAGAAGAAAGCTCGGTGGATTCCGGCGAGGAAGTCATGATGCGGGTAACCGACACCGGCCCCGGCATCGCCGCAGAAAATCTGAGCAAAGTTTTCGAGGCGGGGTTCAGCACCCATCCGGGCAGTCCGGGCCTCGGTCTGGCGGTCTGCCGGAGAATTGTGGTCCAGCACCGCGGGACGATTCTTGCCCGCTCGCGGGCCGGAGAAGGAACGACGTTAGAAGTGTGGATCCCGATAAATCCGAATTCTCCATCGGCCCCGGCGCCGCATTCAGCCTCACTGCCTGCGTCACTGCCGGCGTCGGAGGAATTCGCATGAATCGTGTACTGGTGGTCGACGACGATGCCGCGGTCCGCACCGGGCTGCAGGCGGAATTCCAGCGTCATGGCTGGGGCGTGGATGCAGCCGCGGGGGTGTGCGAGGCGCTGACCCGGTTTCGCGCCTCCGAGCACTCCCTGGTGGTGACCGACTTGCGCATGCCCGATGGCGACGGCTTGGGATTGATGCGGGAACTCAGGGTCCGCTCCCCCCATACCGCCGTGATCCTGCTGACCGCCTATGGGTGCGTTCCCGACGCGGTGGCGGCCATGCGGGATGGGGCGTGCGACTATCTCATGAAGCCGGTGGTGTTTGCGCAGCTGGAACGGGCCGCTGGCGGGGTCCTCGGGAGAAGTCCTGCCGCGGATCGAAACGATCCTGTAGGACAGGCTCCGGCGTGGCTGCGGGCCATGGCCCGGGCGGGGCAAGCGGCACAGAGCGACGCCGATGTGCTGATTGAGGCTGAAAGTGGCACCGGCAAAGAGCTGGTGGCCCGCTATATTCACCGCTCAGGTCGCAGGCCGTCAGGGCCCTTCGTCGCGGTAAACTGCGCGGCTTTTCCCGAAACCCTGCTCGAAAGTGAACTGTTTGGACACGCCCGCGGAGCTTTTACCGGCGCCTATTCCGCCAAGCCGGGCAAATTCGAGGTGGCCAGCGGCGGCACGCTGCTGCTGGACGAAATCGGGGAAATGCCCCTAGGCCTGCAGCCCAAGCTGATGCGCGCCCTGCAGGAACGCGAATTCGAGCGGCTGGGCGAGACTCGATCGGTGCGGGTGGACCTGCGCATAATCGCGACCACCAACCGATCCCTGTCTGGGATGGTGGCCGAGAGCAAGTTCCGTTCCGATCTCTACTACCGTCTGAAGGTGATTCCCATCCATCTTCCCTCGCTCCGAGAGCGGCTTGAAGACATCGAGGAGCTGGCCGAATTTTTCGTGCGCCGCTATTCTCCTCCCGGGGTCACGGTGCGGCTTACCGCTGCGTTCTCGGAGCGGCTAAGGTCGCAAGCCTGGGAAGGCAATGTTCGTGAACTGGAAAACTTCATCCGGCGAGCGATTGCCCTGCGTTTATCGAGTGATCTGGGACTCGAAGAGTTTGAACGTGAACTCGAAGCTGCCGTCTGGCAGCCCAAGGCGGGCCGCGGTACGGCCGCGGTGGCCGACCCGTGGCCCACGGCGGTGCCAAACATCAGTCCAGGCATGTCCGTGGAAACCATGGAACGCCGGCTCTACGAGATGACGCTTGCCACTACTCAGGGCAACCGCTCGCGTGCGGCTGAAATGCTTGGCGTGAGCCTGCGCACCGTGCGCAACAAGATTCGGAACTACGGTCTGCCGGATTGGAGCAGCTATGTCCATGATTGACACCACCACGCAGCGAACGCTGGGCCGCTTTCTGGATGCCAGCGTGGCGCGCTATCGCCAGATCAACCAGAACCTGGCCAACATCGATACTCCCGGATACAGGACGCGGGACGTGGATCTCGGTCCCGGGCGTTTCCACGCCGAGCTCAGCCTCGCGGCCGAGTTCGCGGATTTTGCGATCGATCTGTCCCCGACTGCCCGGCTGGTGCGCGGCCTGCCCCAGCGCCCCGATGGCAACAACGTCAGCGTCGAGCGGGAGACTTTGTTGTTAGCCGAAACCCAGCTCAAATTTCGCCTGGGAGTGGCGCTGCTGAAAGATGAGTTTCATGGGATTGCGATGGCAATCACCAGCGGAGGCACATCGTCATGAACTTGTTTGGGATGCTTGAGATGAGCGGCTCTGCCCTGACCGCAGAACGCTGGCGGGCGGAAGTGGTGACCTCGAACATGGCCAACGCCGAGACCACACGCACCGACCGGGGAGGCGCCTACCGAAGGCAGTTGGTGGTGTTTCGCGAGCATCCGTTGCGCCAGTTCGCGCTGCAGTTGGCTGATTCTCGCGGCACCGGATGGGACGTGATCGGCGGCACACGCAACGAAGGCGGCGTGCGCATCGATCAGGTAGTGGCGGACCCATCGGCGTTGCCGGGGCGGTATGAACCGGGCCATCCCGATGCCGACGCCCAGGGTTACGTGACTTATCCGAATGTGAATCCGGCGCTTGAGATGGCGGACCTGCTGAGCGCAGTACGCGGCTATCAGTTGAACGCCACCGCGCTCGAGGCCACCAAGGGCATGATCCAGCAATCGCTGCAGATTCTGAGCTGAGGACTGGTTTAAGAAGGGCGCGTGACGGAGCGGACCGATGAACAACCTCATTCCACCCTTGCGGATTCTTCCGGCTGAGACTGGCCTCGCCAACGGCAACGGGCCAGCCGGTGCGGGCGAAGGCGGTTTTCTCGACGCCATGCAGGGCGCGTTACAGGAAATCGAGCAGGCCCAGGCTCATGCCGACAATCAGGTGGCTGGTCTGCTCGAAGGGAAGGGCACTGACATCCACAGCGCGATGATCGCGGTGGAAAAGGCGGCCCTTAGTTTCCAGCTGATGTTAGAGGTGCGCAACAAGATTGTGTCCGCTTATCAGGAGATCTCGCGCATGCAGTTTTGACAAGGAGTGCCGCGGCCTCGGTGGTGAGCGAGTCTTGTGGTTGATGCAGGAGCACACGGGTTCATGCCATGGCAGGCGAGCAGGCGATCGTGCCCAACCAGTTTCTGGAAAGATCCCGCCAGTTTCTGGGTGGGCTCAGTGTCGGACAGCGTTTGCTGCTGGCCGCGGGCGGAGTGGCCACGATCGCGACCGTGGTGGTGTTTGGTGTGCTCGCCGGCCAACCCCGCTACGTGACGCTATATT